>Ga0209075_1000753_pt1 | contig 31261 bp, 33 predicted proteins | sample Stecom2011_FD_187523 | JGI IMG/M metagenome (GOLD analysis project Ga0209075, IMG submission 187523) | Agricultural soil microbial communities from Utah to study Nitrogen management - Steer compost 2011 (SPAdes) (version 2) | ecosystem: Environmental > Terrestrial > Soil > Agricultural land...
ATTTTCCGATTTTTTGTTTCATTTTCGTTTGGCTCCCGGCCTCGCAAAATATGTTTTCAAATTAGTGTAGCTGAACTGGAAGGGAATTCAGGATGTCCTACCACTGCGCCACGTCCACGAAGCTTGGAGCTTCAATGAGCAGGAAGGGGCTAAAGACCGTCCATGCTTCGTCGTTTTTGATGTATTGCCCTTGCACGAAGGGGCGGATGGCGGAGGGAATGTCCTGAGCAGACTGCTGGTAGCTGTCAATGGGGAAGTATTGCATTCCATGCACGCTGTCCACGATCAGTCCGCTGAAAACATCACCCCGCTCGACGATCAGCACGCGGCGGTTGCGGTTGGAACGGGAGGTGGCCGGCAGTCCGAAGAACTGGGCCAGATCCATAATCGGCAGGAGCCGGCCGCGCACGTTCGCCACGCCGTTCATCCAGCTTTTGACGCCCGGCACCTGGGTAAAGCGAGGAATATGCAGAATTTCCCCGACTTCACCCATGGGGATGACATACTTTCGCCCGGCCAACTCGAAGCCAATCCCGTTCCAGAGCTCAACGACCTCTTCCTGGGCTGGCAGGCCTTCGGCACATTGCTTGCACTGCCGCTCCAGCTCTGCCAAGAGGGTGAAGGGGTCGGTTTTGGACGGTATCACGTTGAGTGAACCCATAATGATCAGCCGAGCAATTCGTTAATCGTCTTGATCAGGTCGTCCTCGTCGACAGGTTTCACCAAGTAGCCTTTTGCTCCCTGGCGTGTTCCCCAGACCCGGTCTGTTTCCTGATCCTTGGTGGTGACAATGATCACCGGGATATCGGCGGTTTCTGCGGCGCGGGTCAACTGGCGGGTCGCCTGAAAACCATTCAGCCCGGGCATGACAACGTCCATCAGGACCAGGTCCGGACGCTCCTGGCGCGCCAGGGCCACACCGTCGGCACCATTGTCTGCCGTCAGGATTTCATGTTTGTGCTTTTCCAGAATGCTGGAAATTTTCCGTACTTCTGTGGGTGAGTCATCCACAATCAGAATGCGAGCCATATTTCCCCCGGTAAAACAAAGTCGAGCGGGTCCGCGCAGCAGACAGTGCCCGGTGTTTCTTTAGTTAGTGGTGCTTGAACTGTGCTTGGGTAGGTGAGCACGAATCGTTCCCAGAAGCTCTTCCTTGCTGAACGGTTTGGTCAGGTACTGATCCGAACCCACAATGCGTCCTTTCGCCTTGTCAAACAGACCGTCCTTGGAGGACAGCATGATGACGGGAGTGGATCTGAAGGAACTGTTGTTCTTGATGAGTGCGCAGGTCTGATAGCCATCGAGCCGAGGCATCATGATATCCACGAAGATGATATCGGGATGGGTATCAGCGATCTTGGCCAGCGCGTCGAAGCCGTCGGTCGCGGTGATCACCGTACAGCCAACTTTTTTCAGCAAGGTCTCCGCGGTGCGGCGGATCGTCTTACTGTCATCGATCACCATGATCTTGAGATTCTCGAAGTTATCTTCCATTTGTTACGGCCCTACACAAGTGTCGGTCAAGTATTGTTATCAAGGCTTGCGTCCGTCGGCTGGTGCTCAGAAGGATTCAGGGCTGCCGGATAGCTGTGCCCATTTTGTAGCACAGAACTGTGAAGCATTCCATCACCGCCCAGTATATATAGTTTAGCCGCTCCGCAAGCGAAAGAAATTGTCCCCACGCAAATTGTCACGCTGTTGGCAGCCCTTGTGGTCTGGTGTGGACCCTTCCAGGGGCTTGCTCCAGGCTGCGGGTACCTGGCCGACCGGGTCTAATAAAGTGGTCACTGGGACCCCGCCGGACTTACAATGGTGCCCATCTGAGTCATCGCTGCGAGTGGCCGGGCAGGTTCAAGCCCTGGCTGTAACAGGCCGTCCGGGGGCAGGGTTTCCACCTCGCGGCAGGGGCCTGCGCCTGCAGCGGACATCAATACTTCTTAGAGAATAGTACAAGTTTAGCCGGGGGTAGATTTTTCGATGAGTATTCGTGTTGGTGTGATCATGGATCCCATTGCCGGGATCAACCCAAAGAAAGACAGCACCCTCGCCATGATGCTGGCCGCTCAGCGCCGGGGCTGGTCACTGTTCTATATGGAGCTGAAGGATTTATTTCTGGATCAGGGCGAGGCCTTTGCCACCCTGACCGAGGTTGAGGTGCGGGATGATCTGCAGGACTGGGCAACGCTGGGACAATCCCGGGTGGCGCCTTTGGCGGAGCTGGACGTGATTTTGATGCGCAAGGACCCGCCGGTGGACCGGGAGTTCCTGCTGGCGACCCACATCCTGGAGCAGGCCGAGCGACGCGGAACCTTGGTGGTGAACCGGCCCCAGAGTCTGCGCGACTGTAATGAAAAACTGTTTGCCACGGAATTTCCTGCGCTGTGTCCGCCAGTGTTGGTGAGCCGGGACATGGATCGCCTCAAGGCGTTTTATCAGCGGCATCGGGATGTGGTGTTCAAGCCGGTGGACGGCATGGGCGGACGTTCCGTGTTCCGGGTGCGCGAAGGTGACGCCAATTTGGGGGTGATTCTGGAAACCCTGACCCAGGATGGCAGCCTGCAGATTATGGCGCAACGCTACCTGCCGGAAATTGTGGATGGCGACAAGCGGATCCTGATGATTGACGGGGAGCCGGTGGAGTACGCGCTGGCACGGATTCCGGCGGTGGGCGAAAACCGCGGGAATCTGGCCGCGGGCGGCGCGGGTGTGGCCCGGCCGCTGACCGAGCGTGACCGCTATATCTGTGCCCAGGTGGGCCCGGTGCTGCGGGAGAAGGGACTGCTGTTTGTCGGCCTGGATGTGATTGGTGACTACCTGACCGAAATCAACGTGACCAGCCCCACCTGTATCCGCGAGCTGGACAGGGCCTACGACCTGGATATCGCCGGTGACCTGATGGATGTGATCGACGCCAAACTCAAGGCGCGGGCTTAAGGGTTTTTAGCAGGTGCGAAGCTTTTGGGCAGAACTGTACTCATTTTAAGGTTTGTCTGACTCGGCATCTGCTAGACTTTTGGTTTTGCCGGTCCGCAGTCGGTTTGCGGTCGCGTTGAGTAAGTTGTTCTGAAGGGGAGTCATGGCCACGTCGAGTACGCCTTCTATGGTCACCGCCACTGATCGTTTGGGGTTTACCCTGTTTTTTGCGGCGGCAGTGCACGCCACCCTGATTTTGGGTATTGGTTTCGAAGCGGAAGCCCATCGGCCGGCACGCCAGACCATGGAGGTCACGCTGGCCCAGTATGATGACAAGATCAAGCCCAAGGAGGCGGACTTCCTGGCCCAGGCCAATCAGGAGGGTAGTGGCGACCTGGATGAAAAACGGGAGCTGAAATCGCCGGAGAAGGCGGAGTTCAATGACCCGCAGGTGCGCGAGACGACCCAGGTGCAGCCCCAGGAAGCGACGGTCAAGGAGCAGCAGTCGGCCACTACCGAAGTTGTGGTGACCCAGAACCAGCGGGCACGGGCGGTGTCGGAGCGGCCGCGGGAGCCCCGCGAAGCGGCCGAGGCGCAGAGCGCGCAACCCAGCCTGATGCAGCGCAGCCTGGAAATCGCCAGCCTGGAAGCCAAATACAGCGAGCAGCGTCAGGCCTATGCCAAACGGCCCCGGGTCACCCGTCTGACCGCTGCCTCCACCATGCGAACCGTGGATGCCTTCTATAACCAGCAATGGCAGGAAAAAGTGGAGCGGATCGGGAACATCAACTACCCCGAGGAAGCCCGAATCAACCGGATCTACGGCAGCCTGCGACTGCTGGTGGCGATCAATGCCAACGGCACCCTGCGGGAAGTGACGGTGCTGCAGTCGTCCGGGCACAAGATCCTGGATGATGCCGCCATCCGCATCGTGCGGTTAGCGGCGCCTTATGCGCCGTTCCCCGATGAACTGCGCAAAGAGACTGACGTGCTGGAAATTATCCGGACCTGGAAGTTCGAGCGCCACGGCCTGTCCAGCGAATAGCGATCCGTGACTTTTGGCCGCGCCCTGGCCGGTTGCTTTGATAATCGGGAAGGGGCTGAAGTATGCTAACAGTCTATCAATATTTTCTGGGCGGTCCCGATACCATGAGTATAAATGCCACCAGTTTGCGCAATCATTTTCTGATTTCCATGCCTCATATGGACGATCCCAACTTCGTCGGTACCCTGACCTATTTGTGTGAGCACAACGAGCAGGGAGCGATGGGAATCGTCATCAACCGGCCACTGGACATCACCCTGCGGGACATCCTGGAGCAGTTGCAGATGGACACGCCGCTCCATGACGAGTTTGTCTACGCAGGGGGCCCGGTGCTGACCGACCGGGGTTTTGTGCTGCATCGCCCGGCGGGGCAGTGGCAGTCCACCCTGGCCATTACGGACCAAATCAGCCTGACGACTTCCCGGGATATTTTGGCCTCATTCGCCGGCCCCGATGCACCGCAAGAGAAGCTGGTGGCGCTGGGCTACGCCGGTTGGGGGGCTGGTCAGCTGGAGCAGGAGATTGCCGACAACTACTGGCTGACCTGCCCGGCCTCGGAGGAAATTCTGTTCCACACCCCCCACGCCCAGCGGTTTCATGCGGCCCTGGCCAGCCTCGGGGTGGATCTCCATCGTTTGAGCAGCAAGGCGGGCCATGCCTGAGGAGTCCAGGCCGCCCAAGGCCGGCTTGACGTGAGGCTGAGCGCCCATCAACTGGCGAGTCGGCCGAGTACAGAGATTAACCACAAAGTGGCAAGTGATGCGGGTATTAGGGTTTGATTTTGGCGTAAAACGTATCGGCGTTGCCGTGGGGCAGAACCTGACCGGCCGCGCCTCCCCATTAAAGCCTTTGCCGGCCCGGGATGGTATCCCGGATTGGAATGCGGTGGCGCAACTGGTGGAAGAGTGGCAGCCCGACGCCTTTGTGGTGGGCTTGCCGCTGAACATGGATGGCACCGAAAGCGAGATGTCGCGCCGGGCCCGCAAGTTCGCCAACCGACTGCACGGGCGCTTCGGTAAGCCCGCTCACGTGATGGATGAGCGGCTGTCGAGCTTTGAGGCCAAGGGGCTGGCGATGGAGCAGACCCGGGAGCGGGACTTTGGCAAATTTTCGGTGGATGGAATGGCCGCCTGTCTGATTTTGGAAAGCTGGATGGCCCATGAAGGGCAGAATGGCTCATGAAGGACAGGTCTAGCGGCTTCCGTGAGCTGATGTTGACTGTTGTTTCTTTCGAATCAATCAATAAGGGCGGTTAGATGACATCCCTGATCAATGTTGAAGCGGTTTTGGATACCATGGCCGAGGAAATCAAGGCGGTCATGGCGCAGCGAGGCGTGAGTGACCCGGTGCTGGTGGGGATCCGGACCGGTGGTGTCTGGCTGGCGGAGTATCTGCACAAGAAACTGGGGTTGCGGGAAGCCCTGGGGCAGCTGGATATTTCGTTTTATCGGGATGATTTTACCCGGATTGGTCTGAACCCGACGGTGCGCCCCTCCCATCTGCCCTTTGAAACCGAAGATCGTCATATCATCCTGGTGGATGACGTGGTGATGAGTGGGCGGACCATTCGGGCCGCCATGAACGAGCTCTTTGATTATGGTCGACCGGCCAGTATCATACTCGCCGCGCTGGTCGACGTGGGCGCACGGGAGTTGCCGATCCAGCCCGACGTGGTCGGACGGCGAATCCAACTGGAGCCCGATCAGCAGGTCAAACTGCGTGGACCAGGCGATCTCAGCCTGGAGCTGCGCCAGAAGAACGCCACCACTTCGGAACGATAGCATCTTATGTCTTCCACAGCCCCCGAGCATGCTGCGCCCGCACCCCAGTGCCTGCAGTTGAATCGTTTTGGCCAGTTGCGCCACTTTTTGAGCATTGAAGGACTGAGTCGGGAACTACTGACCGAAATTCTCGATACTGCCGACTCCTTCATCGAAGTGGGGGCCCGTTCAATCAAGAAGGTCCCGCTGCTGCGGGGCAAAACCGTGGTCAACCTGTTCTTCGAGCCCAGCACCCGTACCCGCTCCACCTTCGAGCTGGCGGCCAAGCGGCTGTCGGCCGACGTGCTGAACATGGATATCCGAACCTCCTCCACCAGCAAGGGGGAATCTTTGCTGGACATGCTGCGCAACATGGAGGCCATGGCCAGCGACATGTTCGTGGTGCGCCATGCCCAAAGTGGCGCGCCTCATTTCATTGCCCAGTCGGTCACGCCCAATGTGGCGGTGATTAACGCCGGCGACGGGCGCCATGCCCACCCCACCCAGGCGATGCTGGATATGCTGACCATTCGCCAGCACAAGGGTAACTTCGAGCATCTGACCGTGGCGATTATCGGAGATATTCTCCACTCCCGCGTGGCCCGTTCCCAGATCCAGGCCCTGCGCGCGCTGGGGACGCCGGAAATACGGGTGATCGCCCCCAATACCCTGCTGCCGGCGGATGTCGAGCAGCTGGGCGTCACCGTCTACCGGGATCTGAAGCAAGGCCTGAAAGATGTCGACGTGGTGATGACGTTGCGGCTGCAAAAGGAGCGGATGGAGTCCGCCCTGTTGCCCAGCGAAGGGGAGTTTTATCGTTTGTATGGACTGTCGGCGGAGAAACTGAGCTGGGCCAAGCCGGATGCCATTGTGATGCATCCGGGTCCGATCAATCGGGGGGTGGAAATTGACTCCGAGGTGGCCGACAGCCCGCAGTCGGTCATTCTGAATCAGGTGACCAACGGCATCGCCGTGCGGATGGCCGTGATGTCGATGGCGATGAGCGGACAAATGGCGGAAGCCGCGGCACTCCAGGAGGCGCGTCCATGAGGCTGGAAATTATTGGTGGTCGCCTGGTTGATCCGGCTCAGGGTCTGGATCGTCAAGCGGATTTGTTTATTGAAGAGGGGCGGGTACTGGCCCTTGGTGAGCGCCCCGCCGGGTTTGTAGCAGACCGTTCCATTCAGGCCCAGGGCTGTGTGGTCGCACCCGGATTGGTGGATCTCTGTGCCGCCTTGCGCTCCAAGCTCAATGCCCGCATGGCCACGGAATTGAAGGCCGCGGTTAAAGGTGGGGTGACCAGTCTATGCTGCCCGCCGGATGGTGGCCCGATCAATGACACGGCGGCCGTCACCAGCCTCTTGCGGGAGCAGGCGCGGGAGCTGCAGCTGGCGCGGGTGTTTCCGATTGGAGCATTAACCCAGGGCCTGCAGGGTGAGCAATTGAGCGAGATGTTCGGCCTGAAGGCGGCCGGCTGTCGCATGGTGAGCAATATGCGGCGTCCGGTCCTCAATAACCGGGTGCTGCGCCGTTGCCTGGAATATGCCCGCACGCAAGACCTGACCGTGGGCTTTTGTCCGGAAGACCATGCGTTGGCGGCAGATGGCTGCGTCAACGAGGGCTTTGTCGGCACCCGGCTGGGGCTCAATGGCATCCCGGCCGTGGCGGAAACCCTGGCCGTGGCCGAAGCGTTGCTGCTGATGGAGGATACCGGAGTGCGTGCCCATTTCTCCCAGATTTCCACGGCGCGTTCGGTGGAACTGATTGCCCAGGCCCAGCAGCGGGGCCTGCCGGTGACTGCCGACGTGGCCATTCATCAGCTGCTGTTGACCGATGGTGTGCTGGAGAGTTTTGATAGCCGTTATCACCTCCACCCACCGCTGCGGACGGAAAAAGACCGTGATGCCCTGCGCCAGGGGGTACGTGACGGGGTGATTCAGGCCATCTGCTCCCAGCATCAGCCTCTGGAGCTGGCCGATAAACAGGCGCCTTTTGCCGAAACCGCACCGGGTATGATCGGGCTGGAGACGCTGCTGCCGCTGACGTTGCGCTTGGTTGAAGACGACGTGTTGAGCTTGCCACGAGCCATTGCGGCGCTGACCGTGGGGCCTGCCCGGGTGATGGGGCTGGAGCTGGGTAATTTGACGCCGGGGCGGGCAGCGGATATCTGTGTGTTTGACCCCGCTAGCCAATGGCAGCTGACGGAACAGAGCCTGGTGTCGGCCTGCAAAAATACCCCGTTTCTGAATGAGTCCCTGAACGGTCAGGTTCGCTACACCCTGGTGGATGGGCGGGTCGTGTATGAGGCGGAGCAGGCTTAGGATGGTTTCAAGCTTTGCTTGAACGCGGCTCGCTTTCGTAAGGAAGTGGCTGACGAACGTTGCGGCAGGCGAGCTGCCAACAAAACCCCGAGAGAGTTCGGCTTTCTCGGGGTTTTTCTTTGGAGCCGTTTATTTAACGGCGTCTTTCAGCGCCTTGCCGGCTTTGAAGCCAACGGTCTGGCTGGCGGGAATCTGGATGACGGCGCCGGTTTGGGGGTTCTTGCCGGTACGGGCACTGCGATTTCGGATAGAGAAGGTGCCGAAGCCAATCAGGCTGACTTCTTCCTTACGGGCCATGGCCTTGGTGATTTCATCGGTAATCGCGGTGATGACTTCGTTGGCCTTTTCTTTGGACAGGTTGGCTTTGGCGGCAACGGCGGCTGCCAGTTCAGGTTTGCGCATTCGGGCTCTCCCGTTGAGAAGATAAGATTGTTGTTTTTGAGGTGGCCGGCATCCTGATACCGAGGCCTTACCTGTGTCCGTCCGCTTCTGCCTGAAGCAGTACAGCCCAGATGATTTAGTTATAGCGGCTAATGACAGGCTGTCAAATGTCACCGTGCTAGAGAACTGAGAGGGCGGGTGCTGACAAAGTGTTTCCGATTGTTAGCTTTTTTGTCAAAGCGTGACATCTTTGTCGGGCTTTGTGGCGTTCATCTCACAAAAAAACCAGCGACTTAGCCATAATCTTGCTGCATAAATGGGCGCTTACCGCGCTAAGGCTGGCGCTGGCTGGTCAAGTTTGTATACACTTGGCTACCTTTGTTTTGGCCCGCTCTAAAAACTACATAAAAATAACGTGTTTGTCGGGAGGGTGACTGTGAGCTGGATGAATGTGGCCAGGAAATGGCTGGCGATGCCCTGGGGGCGTGTTGCACTGGTCTTGTCGCTGACGACTATGACAGGATGTTCGGCCGTCAACCATATGATTTATAAGACAATGGGGACGACGATGACGGCTTATGCCGAAACGCATCAAGTGCCCTATGTGCTGGCCAGCGATGACCTGGCAATGAACTGCAGCATGGCCGAGGCTCTGACGCCCTTGCTGATGTCATTTGGTCGCGTCACCCACACCCCCAATCAGCTGGGAGTCATGGTCTATCTGTCGGCCGGTATGTGTGCTGAAAGCCAGGCCTGGGAGCAAGAACTGCGTTATCTGCGCGCCATGAAAAAGGCCAATGTTCAGGAAGCCCAAGACGCCCAAATCGCCCAAAAGCGCTACCACATCCTCGCAGCTAACCGGAACTACACCGGCTATCGTCACTTGGTTGAAGAATTCGGAGAGCCCGGCGGCGAATGCCCGAAGCTGGATGATGAGTTCGAAAACTTTATCTGGATGATGGGCATGCTCGCGGGGCTACAGGCGCTGAGTAATGAAATGTCTTCCGGGGCAGGCCTTGGAATTCCCAAGGATATTGCCGCCAAAGCCGAGCGTGGCGCGGCCTGTCTGGATGATGACGAATTCTGGGGTGTGCCCATGGCGATCCGGGCCACCATCTGGAGCATGCTGCCTGGCGCGGTGCCCCAAGGCGAAGATCCCTTTGTACGTCTGAAAATTGCCGCTGAGAAAGGCGAGAAGGCCGGCGTTCGCCTGCCCAATGTGCTCTACGCCATGGCCGCCCTCAACCAGGGGAATACGGAACTGGTCAAGGAGGTGATTCGCCAGCACGCCAAATCCCAAGCCAAAAAGCCAGCTGATCCTGAGCGCAAATTGCTGGATGCCATTGCCACCCAAACCCTGGAGGCGATTTCCGATCGCTTATGGACGGAGCACACCGGCCACCGGACGCCTATCGGTGGCCTGGGAACCTTCTGGGATGATGCGCGCCAAAGCGGCGGTGAAACCATTGACTTGGATTTCATCCTCTAAAACTTCAAGACCAAGCAAGAACAAAATAGGTAGTTGAGCATGAAACAACTCAAGCAGCAGATCGCGGTGCTGGCGCTGGCTTCGTTTGCCGCAATCACGACCCAGGTGGCCCAGGCCGAATTGCCGAAACGCTCCTTATGTGTTTTTGACCCCATTGGTGCAAGCGGCCCTCTGTTTAACGTGGTGAAGCCAGTCAAACCGGCAGCGCTTGAGTGGGGCGTGGATCTGACTCTGCAAGCCTATACCGATGAAAAAATCGCGGCTGAAGACTTCCGGGCCGGCCAATGTGATGCTGTGCTGCTGACCGGAACCCGCGCCCGGGAGTTCAACAAATTCACCGGCACCCTGGAAGCCATTGGCGCCATTCCCGGGGACAAGGAACTGCAGATGGTGATGGATACTCTGACCCAGCCTCAGGCCGCCAGTCTGATGAAAAGCGGCAACTATGAGGTGGTCGGTATCCTGCCGGCTGGGGCCATTTACCTGTTTCTTCGGGATCGCAACATCGACACGGTGGAAAAGCTGCAGGGCAAAAAGATTGCCACGCTGGATTATGACAACGCGTCGCTGACCATGGTGCGTCGGGTGGGAGCCTCCGTGGTGGGTTCCAGTACCGCGAACTTTGCCGGCAAGTTCAACAACGGCAGTGTGGATATCGCCTACGCCCCGGCAGTGGCTTATACCCCGCTGGAGCTTTACAAAGGGGTAGAGCCTAACGGTGGTGTCTTCAATTACAAACTGGCGCAGATGAACTTCCAGATTATTACCCACGCCGCCAAATTCCCGGAAGGCTTCGGCCAAAAAGCCCGTGAATACGCGGCCACCCGTTATAACGAAGCCTATGAACTGGTGCGCCAAGCCGAGGCTGAGATCAAGCCCGAATACTGGATGCACCCCAAACCCGAAGATGTGGCCGGTTATGACAAGCTGTTGCGGGAAGTGCGTCTGCAGCTGCGTGATGAAGGCACTTATGACGCACGGGCCTTGACGGTGCTACGCAAGGTGCGTTGCCGGACCAATCCGAGCAATGCGGAGTGCGCGGAAGCCCTGGAATAAACCGTTGGTTGTAGATCAGGTTGTACTTGGCACTTTGTCCGGGAGAGGGCGAAGTGCCATCGAATCATTTAATAACAAGATCAGGTTTTAAAATGGTAACTACAGGATTGGCTGGCCGGTCGGCCCGGGAATGGCTCTCATCGATGCCGGCGTGTTTTCTGCTGCTGGCGGTGGTGATTTTCAGCACCAGCAGCGACATCCATAACAAGATGTTAAAGATGGGGCAGCAGTTCTGGGACGGATACTACAATCTGCGTACCGATCCCGTTCCGCCCCACTGTGACCCCAATGTGGATATCGAAACACAGCTGCAGGCCCGGCTGGCCCAGGAGCGGGCGCGTCAGCAGGGTGATGACCTGATTGCCGATCTGTTCGTCGACGAGCCGCTGTCACCGGAGACCTTGCGTCAGTCCCTGGTTAATGCGCGAAATGCCTGTTTGGCTCAGTTTGAGCGCTATGAGGAGCTGAAAGAGCAGGTCACGCCCGGGCTGCGGGTTTACCGGGCGGTTGAGCTGTTCGTCGCCGATATCATTGCTTATGGTTTGACCTCACAGCGCTTTGTGCTGGCCCTGCTGATTACCATCTGTGCGGCCACGGCCACCCTGGCCCGTCACCATATTGCCCTGCGGGCCATGCAGACCGTATTGGATCATCGGGTTTCTTCGCTGGCCCAGTTTGTGGCCAACTCCATGCTGTTGGTGTCGATCTGGGCATTCCGGGATCTTACCCATGCGACCTCCGAGGTCGTCGAGGCCAGTCGCGAAGCCTTGCACTGGATGTGGATTATCTGTTTCGGACTGTTGGCGGTATTGAGCGGCTTGCAGGTTTTCAGGGTGCCCGCCCATGCCAAGCCGGGCGGTAATTTGGGGCAGGCACTTCTGGCAATTCCCTTGTACTCCACCATGTGTTTGATTGCGGGCTCTTTCTTTATGTTCGCCGGACACTTGGCAGGTATCGGGATCTATCTCGACAAGCTGATGGATTTCTCCGATACCTTCCTGAACGTTGCCCTGTATGTGTGGGCGGGGATGATGCTCAAGCAGACTCGCCTGGCCTCTTTGGTGTTCAACTTGTTCCGGCCCTGGAAACTGGCACCTGAGGTGCTGGCCTTTTTGGTGGTGATGATTGCTGCGGTGCCTACAGCTTATACGGGGGCATCCGGTATCTTCGTCATTGCCGCTGGTGCGGTCATTTATGCCGAGTTACGTGCAGTGGGTGCCAGACGACAGCTGGCGTTGGCCGCCACGGCTATGTCAGGTAGTCTCGGGGTGGTGCTCCGGCCCTGTCTGTTGGTGGTGGTGATCGCCATGTTGAACCGTCAGGTGACCACCGACCAGCTGTTTGATTGGGGCATTTATGTCTTTATCCTGACCTCTTTTCTATTCCTGGCCGCGGTGTTGTTGATCAATCGCCGCAATCCGCTCACCATGGCTCCGGTGGCTCAGGCATTGCCCTTAAGTTTGCGGGAGGCAGGGGCGCTGGTGCCTTATGTGTTGGTGATCGGCGCGACGGTCTTGGTCTACAGCGAGTTTTTGGATGTAGCGCTCAACGAGTTTTCAGCCCCCCGGATCCTACCGGTCATGCTGTTGGCTCTGTTGGTATACGAGCACTTTTCTAGCCGCAAGGCGGGTCGCTTGGATGTGGCCGATAATGCGGTGGGCGTGATGCCGCTGGTGTCTATGCAGGGGCAAACGGGCGGTAATGGCGAGCAGCCCAAGCGTCATATTGAGCGGAGCCTGCGAGGTGCCACCAATGACACGACCGCGGAAATTGGTGCGCTTTTGTTGCTGTTCGGCCTGTCCGTGAGTATTGGCGGGGTCATTGAGCGCTCCGGTATGATGGAAGCCTTCCCGCAGTCCTTTGGCAGCCCCTGGATGGCTATGCTTCTATTGATGATCGTGCTGGTGGTGCTGGGAATGGTGATGGACGCCTTTGGCGCGATTATTCTGGTCAGTGCCACCATTGCGACCATTGCCTACGATAGCGGAATTCACCCGGTCCACTTCTGGATGGTGGTGCTGGTGGCGTTTGAGCTGGGCTATCTGAGCCCGCCGGTTGCCTTGAACCACCTCTTAACCCGACAGGTGGTGGGCGAGGAAGAAATGCGTCTGGCCAGCGAGGAGCCGGGGACCTTCTATCAGCGTCATGAACGCATCCTGATGCCGCTTATCGTGATGAGTATTGCGCTGGTGTTGGTGGCCTTTGTGCCACTGGCCGTCGGTTATCGTTGATCGCTCAACGGGAAGGTGAAGGCCGGCAATGCCGGCCTTTATTGTTTCCGGGGTCTGGATTTTTGGACCCGCTGCAAGACCTCGGGCTTAAACGGGACGCATAAAAAAGGGAGCCGGTGAGGCTCCCTTTTTTCGTTGGGCTGCGCTTAGATCAGGCGCGGCCCGGCTTTTACGATCTCTTCGGAGACCTGGAACTTCTTGAAGTTCTCAACGAACTGAGCGATCAGTTCCTTGGCCTTGGCATCGTATTCGGCCGGATCCGCCCAGGTGTTGCGCGGGTTCAGCAGCTGGCTGTCGACTCCGGGAACTTCCTTGGGAACGTCCAGGTTGAGGGCTTCCAGGTGCTCGGTTTCGGCACCGATCAGGGCGCCGGTCTGAATGGCGTTGATGATGGCACGGGTGGTCGGGATGCTGAAACGCTTGCCCACACCGTAAGGGCCACCGGTCCAGCCGGTATTGACCAAGTACACCTTGCTGCCGAACTCGTCCATACGCTTCATCAGCAGTTCTGCGTAAACACCAGCCGGACGCGGGAAGAAAGGTGCGCCAAAGCAGGTGGAGAAGGTGGACTTGAGCTTAGAGCTGGAGCCCATTTCCGTAGAGCCAACCAAGGCGGTGTAGCCGCTCAGGAAGTGGTAAGCCGCACCTTCCCGGGACAGAATGGAAACCGGAGGCAATACACCGGTCATGTCGCAGGTCAGGAAGACGATCGCGTTCGGCTCGCCCGCGCGGTTTTCCAGGACGCGTTTTTCAACATGCTCCAGGGGGTACGCGCAACGGGTGTTCTCGGTCAGGGAAACGTCCTTATAGTCTGGCTCACGGGTTTCATCGTCGATGACGACGTTTTCCACCAGGGCGCCAAAGCGAATGGCGTTCCAGATCACCGGCTCGTTTTTCTGGGACAGGTCAATACATTTGGCGTAGCAGCCACCTTCAATGTTGAAAACGGTGCCTTTGCCCCAGCCGTGCTCGTCGTCACCGATCAGATAACGGCTTTCGTCGGCGGACAGGGTGGTTTTGCCCGTGCCGGACAGGCCGAAGAACAGACAGGTTTGGCCGTCTTCGCCCACGTTGGCGGAGCAGTGCATGGGCAGCACATCTTTCTCGGGCAGCAGGAAGTTCTGCACGGAGAACATGGCCTTTTTCATTTCGCCGGCGTACTGCATGCCTGCAATCAGCACCTGACGACGGGTAAAGTTCAGAATCACGCAGCCATCGCTGTTGGTGCCATCCCGCTCAGGAACGCAGGTGAAGAAGGGTGCGTTCAGGATTTCCCACTCGGCCTTGCCGGCGGGGTTGTAGGTTTCCGGGAGAATGAACAGGTTGCGGCCGAACAGGTTTTGCCAGGCGGTTTCGGTAACCATGTTCACTGGCAGGTAGTGTTCGGGATCAGCGCCCACGTGGACCTGGGAAACAAACTGGTCGCGGCCGGCCAGATACTCTTTGACGCGATTCCACAGCAGGTCGAACTTTTCGGGCTCGAAAGGACGGTTGATATTACCCCACTCGACGCTGTCCGTGGTGATGGCGTCTTTCACGATAAAGCGGTCCATGGGCGAGCGTCCAGTACGCTTGCCTGTTGTGACCACCAGGGAACCGTTGGCCGCCAGACGGCCTTCCTTGCGTAAAATGGCTTCTTCAACCAAGGCGGCTGAACTCAAATTAGTGTAAGTGTTGCTCACTTCGACCTCGCCCATTCATAAAATGCCACAAGCAGTCGTGGCATGAGATTGTTTGATAGGTGTACAAACAATCGCCAAAAATTAGGGGCGCCATTATGCCAAAAAAACGCACAAAAGACGACTACCTGGGGGGAGTCGTTCTAATGAATATCAGACAGCCTTGACACTGCTGTCATTTCGCGTAAGTGAGCGTACCCATATTTGCGATTGTCTCTGTCATCAAGGATGACACACTACATTTAATGCTGGGTCGGATTCCCGAACAAACGTTGGATAACATCCTGACCGAAGCGATATTGCTGATGGCAGAACTGGCAATCTACCTCAATAGCGCCTTGCTCTTCCAGTAGCTGTTCAAGTTCTTCCCGGCCCAGGGTTTTTAGCATGTCCATGGTGCGTTCCTCGGAGCAGGTGCACCAGAACTCGACAGGCTCCGCGTCAAACAGGCGCAAGTCATCTTCGTGGAACAGCCGGTGTAACAGTTGGGCGTTGTCCAAACCGAAGAATTCCTCGTCCGACACGGTCGTCAAAAAGTGTACCGCCCGCTGCCAGTCGTCGGATTCCGTGTGGTGGGATTGGCCGGGCTGGGGAAGCATCTGCAGCAGGATGCCGCCGTGGAGCTGGCCCCGCTGGAACAGGATCAAGGCGGTGGGCAGCTGCTCTGATTGGCGGAAATACTGCTCAATACAGGGTGCGAGGTGGTCTTCAGTCAGCGGCACAATGCCTTGGTAACGGCTGCCCTTGCTGGGGGTGATGGTAATGGCCAGGCGCGCGTCTCCCAGCTGATTTTGCAGCTGCTGATCGCTGATTTCGCCCTCCCACTGGGCAATGGCGCGGATCGTGCGGCGATGGCTGCTTTCCGCCATCAGCAGGGTCAGTGGGCCACTACCTCTGGCCTGGAGGGTGATGCTGCCTTCGATCTTGAGGGTGGCCCCCATCAGCACCACCGCTGCCGTGCTTTGGCCCAGCAGCTGTTGCACCGGTTGGGGATATTGATGCCGTTTGAGTACCTGCGCGACGCTCTCGTCGAGACGAACCACCGCTCCACGAATATGGAGGTTATCGAGTAGAAAACGTTGCAACTGGTCGTTTGAGCTCATGATTTGAGAAATTTTCCTGTTAAAACCAATGGAATGGGGAAAGTGGCCGAAATCGGAAAAGTGGCTCAGGCATCTGAATCCATTTGTTCACGGAAACGATGAATGTCCCGGCGTTGCTTTTTCGTGGGGCGCCGAGGTGGCGGCATGGTCGCCATCAGGTGCTGTTTGCGCTCCCAGGATTCTTGCTCCCGGCGTTGTTTGCTTTCCTCTGACTCAACATAAAGTTGTTGGGCTTCCGGTGCGCCCCGGCGCTGTTCCGAAAGCGCCTGCACGGCGACCACCCGCTCCGCCCAGCCGTGGCGGATACTGAGTTCGGCGCCGATTTCGACAATCTTGCCGGGCTTGGTGCGAGCGCCGTTGTAGCGGACTTTGCCGCCCTCGATGGCTTCCTTGGCCAGAGTCCGGGTTTTAAAAAAGCGCGCCGCCCAAAGCCACTTGTCCAAGCGCACTTTGGTGTCGTTAGTTTGATCTGATGCCATGCAGGTTCGTTATCCGTCTCCAGAAGTATTATAAAGCCGAATTCCGGTGATTGCTGCCCGGGGTCAGGAGGCTTCACCGGGCGTGGCGGTGGCCTTTTGGCGCAGGGCCGTATCGGGCCAGATTTGGGTAAACTCCAGGACCCCCGGGAACTCTGACTCAGGGCGTGGCGCCTTACGGCTATCGGGCTGGAGGATGGTGAGCAGATGCCGGATGCCGTAATGATGGGCGGAGCGCAGCACGCTGGCACTATCATCAATCAGCAGGGTTCGGCTTTTGTCATAGGGCTCGACTTGCTGCAGGGCGTCCCAGAATTGCACGTCCTCCTTGGGGAGTCCGAAATCATGGGAGCTGACGACCCGGTGCAGATACTGGTCCAGCCCGGTGCGGGCCAGTTTAAGGCTGAGGCTCTTGCGATGGGCATTGGTGACCAGGATCAGGCGTTGATGACTTTGACGCAGTTCGGTCAGAAAGTCCTGTACCTGGGGGCGAAAGCCAATTAAATGCTGAACCTCTTCCTTGAGTTGGCGAATATCCAAGCCCAACTCCCGGCTCCAGTAGTCCAGGCAATACCAGTTCAGGGTGCCCTGTTCCCGGTCGATCCGGGCCATCAGCTCGGTCTGGGCCAGTTCCAGGGGACGGCCAACATGTTGCGCATAGCGCAGGGGCAGGTGCTCGAGCCAGAAGTGATTGTCAAAGTGGAGGTCGAGAAGGGTGCCATCCATGTCCAGCAGGACGGTGTCGATAGTACTCCAGTCGATCATGGTTCGCAGGGCCTGTGTAAATGCTTATGATAACGAGCCTGACACAAGGGCTGCAACCAGGGGAACAGAGATGGCATCATCCGGCACCGGTGAGTTTAAGGAATGGTTTAAGAATCAAGCGTCTGGGTTATTACCTGAACTTGAGGCCGTGGCCCGGGAGGCGGGCTCGGCGATTATGCAGGTCTACCAGGCCCAGGAGGCGATCCAGGTGGAAACCAAGGTGGATGATTCGCCGCTGACCCAGGCCGATCGCGCCTCCCACCGGATTATTCTGGAGCGGCTGGCGGAACTGACGCCAGATATTCCGGTGTTGTCGGAAGAGTCCGTCTTGCCCCCCTTTGAAGAGCGACAGGGCTGGCACCGCTATTGGCTGGTGGATCCGCTGGATGGCACCAAGGAGTTTATCAATCGCAATGGCGAGTTCACGGTCAATATCGCCCTGATTGACCAGCAGGTTCCGGTGCTGGGGCTGGTCTATGTGCCGGTCACGCAGGTGTTGTATGGCGGTGTGGCAGGGCAGGGGGCCTGGCGCGTGGAAGGCGCGGAACGCCGGCCGATTCGGGCCCGGTCCCTGGTGCCCGGCGAGTCGGTGCGGGTCGTCGCCAGTCGCCGGCATGGCGCGGAGGCATTGCAGGCCTTGCTGGACAAGGCCGCTGCCCGGTTTGCCCAGCTTGAACTGGTGAATGTCGGCAGCTCCCTGAAGCTTTGTCTGTTGGCGGAAGGGGAGGCGGATTGGTATCCCAGGCTGGCGCCCACCTCGGAATGGGACACGGCGGCGGCCCAGGCGGTGCTGGAGGCTGCCGGGGGCATCCTGATCGATGAGCAGGGCCAACCCCTGCGGTATAACCGTCAGGACTCGGTGCTCAATCCCTTCTTTCACGGCCTGGCTGATCCCGCCTTTGACTGGGCGTCAGTGTTGGGGCTTCCGGCCGATCACTAGGTGATAACGCAAGATGGCGCCTAGGGCGCCATCTTTCTGTGGATTGGTGGGCAGAATTATTCTTCTGCCTTAACCACTTCACCTTTATAGCCGCTACTGGTGCAGCCCAGGCAGCGTACAAAGGTGGCCTTGGCCGGGCCGACCACCAGTTCCTGGGCCGCTTCTCCGGCATTTCCACCCAGTAGGGAGAAAGGCAGGGACACCACAAAGACCGCTGTTCCCACGACCGTGGTTGCCAGCAGGATCGGGCGGGCGACGACCAGATCGCCAGTCATGGCCATGAAGGATGGGCGCTCGATCACATTGAGTGAGCTGGCGGAATAACCTGTGGCGGGCAGGGTGACGCACAGGGCCGTCATCATCGCGATCAACAGGCGGGAGGCGGAACGTCGCATGAATACTTCTCCTAAAGCATAAATAAGGCAACCGGCGGGCAACGGACCAGCATGGGCGTCTTGGCTGCTGTGGTCGAAGCCTGATTGCTAAAAATATAGCAGGAATCTGTCACCTTTCTAACCGAGTGCCTATTTTTGTGGTGTGGCGCACTAAGTCATGGGATCTGAACCTGCTGCGCGCTTGGCGCCAGGCTCCTTGGCTCAGCGCTGACAGTGTCCGCAATAGACGGTGCTGCGCTGGCCCAGACGTATCTCCTTGAGTAGTTCTCCACACCCACGGCAGGGCTCACCGCCCCGTCCATAAACTTGCAGTGTTTGCTGAAAGTAGCCGGGCTTGCCATCGCCGCCGACAAAGTCCCGCAACGTGGTGCCACCTTGCTCGATGGAGCGGGCCAAAACCTGCTTGATCTGCTCGGCCAGGGTTTGATAACGCTGCAGGCTGATCCGTCCGGCGGCCCGCTGGGGATGGATACCACTCAGGAACAACGCCTCGTTGGCGTAGATATTACCCACGCCCACCACCACATGGTTGTCCATCACAAAACTTTTGATGGCGATGGAGCGGCCCCGGGATTTTTGGAATAAATACTCGCCCGTTAACGCCTCATCCAGTGGTTCCGGCCCCAGTTCCCGCAGGAGCGGGTGGCTGGCCGGGTCTTCGGTGAGCCAGAGCATGGCGCCGAACCGGCGCGGGTCCGTGTAGCGCAGCACGTCCCCCGAGGCCAGCTGGATATCAATGTGGTCGTGCTTTTGGGGCGGTTGGGGCTGTTTCAGAATCCGCAGGCTGCCGGACATGCCCAGATGAATCACCAGGGTGCCGGATTCGGTGTCCACCAGCAGGTATTTGGCCCGGCGCCGGACCTCCCGGATGGTTTGCCCGGCCAGGGCCTGCTCCAGGCCCGGAGTTACCGGCCAGCGCAGCCGGGGTTCGCGAACAATAACCTGGGTGACCGTCTGGTGGCGGATGTGGGGCTCAATACCACGCCGGGTCGTTTCAACTTCGGGTAACTCGGGCACCTGAAACTCCTGGTAAAACGCTGGATAAATGAGGCGAAAGGTCTGCAGAGGTGATAGCCTGCACGGCTGACTAGTCTATAACGCCCGCCCGGTGCTGAACAGGCGCCCGCGGCGAGCGGTCTTTAGACCGGCCGGAAGAGATTTCCGACCTGGGTCTCTCCAGGGGGGGACCGACCCACTGTAGAATGGAAGGTGTGGCTCAAGAGGCTATTTCGCGCAATCTGTTTATCCGCGTAGTCGCTGTTTTTGATCACAGACGCTGTCGATTGGAGGGCGTTTCTTTCGTTTTTAAAGTTACATTGAGGAGGAGCCACATTTATGTGGTATCAAGGGTTGCTGGCCTGGAACGGCTGGCAAGTACTGTTGGCAACGCTGTTGCTGACCCATATCACCATTATCAGCGTTACCATCTATTTGCATCGTCACTCCGCCCATAGCGCGGTAAACCTGCATCCCGCGCTGGCGCACTTTTTCCGCTTCTGGCTCTGGTTAACCACCGGGATCGTCACCAAGGAATGGACCGCTATTCACCGTAAACATCACGCGAAATGCGAAACCGAGGAAGATCCTCATAGCCCCGTGGTACAGGGCATTGGCACGGTGCTGTTTGAAGGCGCCGAGCTTTATCGGATGGCCGCCACCCCGGAAACCCTGGAACGCTACGGTCAGCGGACGCCCGATGACTGGATCGAGCGGAACCTCTACAGCAAGTATTCCTCTCTGGGCATTGCCCTGATGGCGGTTATCAACCTCCTGTTGTTCGGCGTGCTGGGCGTGACCGTGTGGGCGGTGCAGATGATGTGGATTCCCCTGTTCGCCGCTGGCGTGATTAATGGCGCCGGCCATTACTGGGGCTACCGTAACTTCGACTGTGCCGACAATGCCCGCAACCTGGTGCCCTGGGGTATTTTGATCGGCGGCGAGGAGCTGCATAACAACCATCACACCTATCCCAATTCGGCCAAGCTCTCCGCCAAGCCCTGGGAGTTCGACCTGGGGTGGATGTGGCTTCGAATCTTCAGCGTCCTGGGGTTGGCCCAGGTCAAAAGCACGGGGCCCATTGCCCACAAGGTGCCCGGCAAGGCCGTGCTGGATATCGATACGGTGATGGCCATCGTCAACAACCGGTTTCGGGTGATGGCGGAATATCGCAAAGTGGTGCTGCTACCCGCCCTGAAACAGGAAAAAGCCAATATTATTGCCAGTGGCCGCAGCTTGTATCGGCGCGCGAAGAAATGGCTGGCCCGTGAAACGGTATTGATCGAGGCGGGCGAGCAGCAGCGGCTGCAGGCCTTGCTGGAGCGCAATGCGGTGTTGCGGACCATTCATGAAAAAAGCCAGGAGCTGCAACAGATCTGGCGGCGCACCCCCGGCATGAAGCTGCAGGACAAGCTGCAGGCGCTGGCGGACTGGTGTGGCCAGGCGGAAGCCAGTGGTATCCAATACCTGGCGGACTTTTCCGCCACCTTGAAAAGCTACTCCCTGAAGCCCGCGGCAAACCTGGGCTAAGCGGTGTCCCCTAAGCCTGGGTGGTCTCAGGCTTAGGCGCCGTGGCGTTGGCGTCCCGAATAAACAGGGCATACTGGACCTGGCCGGCCCGCTGGTGGCGGTGCAGGCGCCAGGTGCCCGGCACGATCAGGCGAGTCAACTCTTCTTCCGCTTCAATATAGATATAGGCTCCAGGGGCCAGCATCCCACGGGCTTCCAGGGTTTCGCAGCAGGCCGTGAGCATCTGTTTGCGAAACGGCGGGTCCAGAAACAGGATATCGAACTGCTCGGCCGGGGCCTGCTGGGTCCAGCTCAACGCATCACTGGCATAGACCCGGGCGCGATTGGTTTTGAGCAAGGCCAGATTGGCCTCGATGGACTGCTTCACCTGCCGGGACAGATCCACAAAGGTGACCGACGCCGCTCCCCGTGACAGGGCTTCCAGTCCCAACGCACCGCTGCCGGCAAAGAGATCCAGGCAGCGTGCGCCGGCGATCACCGGCATCAGCCAGTTAAACAGGGTTTCCCGGACCCGGTCCGGAGTCGGGCGCAATCCTTCGATTTCCGGAAACTGCAGACGTCTTCCCCGCCACTCGCCACCGATGATGCGCAAGGAGGAGCTGTTGGACGCGGTTTTTCTGGACGGACGGGACGACATAGGGCGTTGGCTCATGGAATGGCTGGACGAGACAGTATCTTAAAAGGGCTTGGGAGGGTTCTCAACGCGAACCTGGGCGAGTCGCGATTTTTAATCACAACCTGCTAGAATAGCGGGACTTATGGTTGCATGCTCCCATATCAAAGAATGAGCCGATAAATGATGGATTCCTTGGAACTTATTTTCTATGGCCTGCTGGCCATCCTGGTGCTTGCCTTTATTCTGGACCTGCTGGGTCGGCGCCGTTCTTTGCCGCGTCCGCCGCGGTTTGAACTGACTCCGGCCCCGGAACAGCAGGCGGTCCCGGTGGCGGAAAAAACCGCTGCCCCGGCGCCCGTAGCTGAAGCCGAGCCTCAAGCGGTGGCGCCGGTGGTCACCACACCGGTGGAGGCGCCGCGCTCTTTTCTGGAGCGGGTCAAAGAAGGGTTGTCCCGCACCCGGGCAAACTTTACTGACAGCCTGAGCGGCCTGTTTCTGGGGCGTCGCAGTATCGACAAAGCCCTGTTGGAAGAGATCGAAACCCTGCTGCTAACCGCGGATGTGGGGATGGATGCCACGACCCAGATTATCGACAACATTACCCAGCAGCTGGAGCGCAACCAGCTCAAGGATGGTGAGGCCCTGCAAAAAGCCTTGCGGGAAGAGTTGCACAAAATCCTGAGTCCCTGCGTGTTACCGCTGGATGTGGAAAGCCGGGAAGGCGGCCCCTTCGTGATCCTGGTGGTGGGGGTCAATGGTGTCGGCAAGACCACGACCATTGGCAAGCTGGCCAAGAAGTTTCAAGCCCAGGGCAAGAAAGTCATGCTGGCGGCGGGAGACACCTTCCGGGCCGCGGCGGTGGAGCAGTTGCAGGTTTGGGGTGAACGCAACAATGTGCCGGTGGTGGCCCAGCATACCGGTGCGGATAGTGCCTCGGTTATTTTTGATGCGGTCCAGTCTGCCAAGGCCAAAGGCTTTGATATTGTGATTGCGGATACGGCGGGACGTCTGCAGAACAAAGATAACTTGATGGCTGAGCTGGAGAAGGTGGTGCGGGTGATGAAAAAATTCGACCCCAGCGCCCCTCACGAGGTGATGCTGGTGCTGGATGCCGGCACCGGCCAAAACGCCTTGAATCAGGCCCAGCTGTTCCGTCAGGCGGTGGGGGTCAGCGGTGTGACGCTGACCAAGCTCGATGGCACGGCCAAGGGCGGGATTATTTTTGCCATTGCCAAGCAACTGGAGCTGCCCATCCGCTATATTGGTGTGGGTGAACAGATTGATGACCTGCGACCGTTCAGCGCGGAAGAGTTTATCGACGCGCTGTTCGCCCCCAGCCGGTAATCCCCGCGATTGCCGGACCTGACCGCTCCTTCCTTGAAAGGGGCGGTCCCGTTGTCGAACGACGAGACTCCGACACAACAGAGACCAGCTTCCATGATCGCGCTCGAAAATGTCAGCAAGCGGTATCCCGGCGGGTTTGAGGCTCTCAATCAGGTGAGCCTGCGCATCGCCCGGGGCGAGATGGCGTTTTTGACCGGCCACTCGGGGGCGGGCAAGAGTACCCTGCTGAAGCTGATCATGCTGATGGAGCGGCCCAATCAGGGCCAGGTGATTGTGGGCGGGCAGAATCTCAACCGGATTCCCAAACGCCAGATTCCTTACTACCGCCGCCATGTGGGGGTGGTGTTTCAGAATCACCACTTACTGTTTGACCGGACCGTGTTCGATAACGTTGCCTTGCCGTTATCCATCGCCGGGGTCTCTCCCCGGGATATCGGCCGGCGGGTTCGGGCGGCATTGGATAAAGTGGGCTTGCTGAAAAAAGAGCGGCTCTATCCGATTGCGTTGTCCGGTGGGGAGCAGCAACGGGTGGGGATCGCCCGGGCGATTGTGAACAAGCCGCCCTTGCTGTTGGCGGACGAGCCCACCGGCAACCTGGACCCGGAGTTGTCTGCCGATATCATGAAGTTGTTTGAGCAGCTCAATCAGGTCGGGGTCACCATGTTGATTGCCAGTCACGACCTGGCCCTGATCTCTCATATGCGCCATCGGGTGATTCGCCTGGAGCAGGGGCGTCTGCTGGCGGGGGATCACCATGCGGCCTGAGCGTCAGGGAGCCTCCCGAACCAAGCCTGCCAAGCGGGTCAAACGGGCTGAACCGTCTGCTTCCGGAGCGACCGCCGGTGTTGAACTGGCCGCCGTGCAAACCTACCTTCATCACCATCGCCGCGTGGCCCGCGACAGCCTGCTCCGCCTGCTGCGTACCCCTTGGGCGAGTCTGATGACCTGGGCGGTCATCGCCATTGCCCTGGCCCTGCCGGCCACCCTGTTTTTGATGCTGGCCAACGTGGAGCAGCTCAGCCAGAACTGGAGCAGCTCGCCGCGCATTACCCTGTATCTGGACCTGCGGGTGGAAACGGCCGAAGCCCATCGGCTGCAGGAGGCGATCCGCAAGAAAGCCCAGGTTGAGTCGGTGACCTACATCAGCCCTGAACAGGCGCTGGAGGAGTTCAAGGCCTTTTCCGGGCTGGCGGAGGCGATAGAGTATCTGGATCAGAATCCCCTGCCACCGGTGCTGATCGTCACGCCCGCCACAAATTTGATGTCGGCGGCCCAGGTCGAAGCCCTGCAGCGGGAGTTGGCGGCACAGCCCGGCGTGGCGCGGGCGCAACTGGACATGGACTGGGTCAAGCGCCTGTACAGCTTGATGGAGCTGGTGAGTCGGGCCGTCCTGGCCTTGGGAGGGTTGCTGGCGGCGGCGGTGTTGCTGGTGATTGGCAATACCATCCGTCTGGCCATTGAAAGTCGTCGCGAAGAAATCGTGGTGATCAAACTGGTCGGCGGGACCGATGGCTTTGTCCGTCGGCCGTTCTTGTATACCGGGCTCTGGTATGGCCTGGGAGGTGGCATTCTGGCCTGGTTGCTGGTGTTCTTCTGGCTGCTGTGGCTGTCCGGCCCGGTGCAGGAGTTGACCCGGCTCTATGCCCTGGATTTTCAGTTGGCGGGCTTGGGTGTTGAGTCTACACTTACTCTGCTCGGCACGAGTATGTTGCTTGGATGGTGCGGTGCCTGGCTAGCGGTACGGCGACATCTGGATGAGATTGAACCCCAATAGGAATCCCTTGAATTTTTTTATGGAATGCCCATCATTGGGGGCTTAAATTCATTTTGTAACTGCTTTTTTGAGGCAGAACGGATTGGAGAGGGAACTTTTTTCTAACCGAACAGTCTGATTCATTAACAAAATAGTTGTTCTATCGGAGAATTATGAGCATGGGCAAAAGCTTACGGCCAGTTGAATTGATGGCGCCGGGTGCCAATCTGGAGTCGTATATTCAAGCGGTTAACAGCATCGCCATTTTAAGCGCCGACGAGGAGCGAGAACTGGCGGAGCGCCTGTACCGCTTCGGCGACCTGGAAGCGGCCCGTCGCTTGGTCATGTCTCATTTGCGGTTTGTGGTTCATATTGCCCGCAGCTACTCAGGCTATGGGCTGCCCCAGGCGGATTTGATTCAGGAAGGGAACGTCGGCTTGATGAAGGCCGTGAAGCGCTTCAACCCTGACTTTGGCGTGCGCCTGGTGTCTTTCGCCGTGCATTGGATCAAGGCGGAAATTCACGAATTTATCCTGCGCAACTGGCGGATCGTCAAGGTTGCGACCACCAAGGCCCAGCGCAAACTGTTCTTCAACCTGCGTAGCGCCAAGAAGCGGCTGGCCTGGTTGACCAATGATGAGGTCAACGCCGTTGCCGAGGACTTGGGGGTTGAGCCCCGTGTGGTACGGGAGATGGAAGGTCGTCTCAGCGCCCAGGATGCGGCCTTTGATGCCGGCGTGGACGACGATGATGACACCGCCTATCAGGCACCGGTCTACTACCTGGAAGACCGCCGCTATGACCCGGCGGCCCAGCTGGAAAAGGCCGATTGGTCCGAGGATTCCAGCACCCGTTTGCATCAGGCCCTGGATGCGTTGGATGAGCGCAGCAAGGATATTCTGGCGCGACGCTGGCTGACCGATAACAAGGCCACCCTGCATGAGCTGGCGGACCAGTACAGTGTCTCGGCGGAGCGGATTCGCCAGCTGGAAAAAAATGCCATGAAAAAGGTTCGCGCCATGATGATGGAAGCCTGACCGGGCTTGGGAACCCGAGAAACCGCCTGCGGGCGGTTTTTTTTCGCCTGCAATCCGGCTAATCTCGAAGCCATTGATTTGATGAAGGTGTTGAGGGCATGACAAACGCTTCCTTGCATATTGCTTTTCTGGGGATTGGCCTGATGGGACGCCCCATGACGGAAAACCTGCTGAAGGCAGGCTTTTCCATGAGTCTGTGGAACCGTACCCGTGCCAAGCTGGCAGGTTTTGAAGGCCGTGCCCAACTGGCGGAAACGCCCGCCGACGCGGTGCGGGATGCAGACGTGGTGATCTGCATGCTGGAAAATGGTCCGGTGGTGGACCAGGTGATCCGCCAGCAAGGGGTGCTGGAGGCCTGCAAACCGGGGGCTGTGGTGATTGATATGAGCTCCATTCCACCGCAAACCGCCCGGGAGCATGCCGCTGCCCTGGCGGCGCGCCAGGTTGGGCATCTGGATGCGCCGGTTTCCGGCGGAACCCTGGGAGCCCAGCAGGCCAATCTCTCCATTATGGTCGGCGGTGAACGGGCGGATTATGAGCGGGCCCAGCCGGTTTTCCAGGCGCTGGGACGCACCACCTATATTGGCCCCCATGGCGCCGGCCAATTGGCCAAGCTGGCGAATCAGGCCATTGTCGGCATCACCATTGGCGCGGTGTCCGAGGCGTTGTTGCTCGCCGCCCAGGGCGGCGCGGACCCGGCTGCGGTACGAGAAGCCTTGCTGGGCGGCTTTGCTTCCAGCCGCATTCTGGAGTTGCACGGCCAGCGCATGATCGACCGCAACTTTGTGCCCGGTGCACGTTCTCGGGTGCAGCTGAAGGATTTGCGCATGATCCTGGATGAGGCCCGGTCGGAAAACCTGACCTTGCCACTGACCCAGCGGGTGTATGACGAATACCTGGGGCTGGTCGCGGCGGGCTTCGATGGGGTGGACCACAGCGGGCTGCTGCTGCAACTGGAGCGGTTGAACAATACCCGTTTGAACGACACGCCGGATCAGCTGTCCGACCCCGCGTGAATCAGTCTCAGACCCTGTTGCCCCAATCCAATTGTTTTTGATCCCTGGACTCGTGAGATGCCGAAATTTGCAGCCAATCTGACCCTGCTGTTCAATGAAGTAGCTTTTCTGGATCGGTTTGAAAAGGCGGCCCAGGCCGGTTTTCGAGGTGTGGAATACCTGTTCCCCTATGCCTGGCAGCCCGGTGAGTTGCGCCAGCGCCTGGATGACTGGGGGCTGGTGCAGGTGCTCCATAACATGCCGCCCGGTGACTGGGACGCGGGGGAGCGGGGCATCGCCTGCCATCCGGATCGGGTGGAGGAGTTCAAACGGGGCGTGGAGTTGGCGGGAGAGTACGCGTTGGCGCTGGGCTGTCGCCAGCTGAACTGCCTGGCCGGGTTATGCCCGCCCGGCTATGAACAAGGTCAGTTGCGTGACACGCTGATCAGCAACCTCCAGTATGCCGCCGAGCAGCTGAAGCCCTTGGGGGTCCGGGTGTTGGTGGAGGCGATCAATAGCCGGGTGGATATGCCGGGCTTCTTTCTGGACTCGACCTCCAAGGCGTTGGAGGTCATTGCCGCGACAGGTTCGGACAATCTCAGTTATCAGTATGATGTGTACCATATGCAGATCATGGAAGGAGATCTGGCACGGACCTTGGAACAACATCTGGACATAATCGGGCATATTCAAATTGCCGATAACCCGGGACGACATGAGCCGGGCACCGGCGAGATCAACTTCGATTTTCTATTTCAGCATCTGGATCGGATCGGCTATCAGGGCTGGGTGAGCTGTGAATACCGGCCCCTGCGGGAAACCGAATCCGGACTTGGCTGGCTCAAGGCGTTGCGAGCGAAGGGTCTGGCCCGGTAGCTTCCCAGGAGGCGCTGTTACCTGTAGCGACTGCGCAACGGATTGCTCGGTTACAACAAGAGGAGAGAAAGTATGCGGATTCTCGTTGTCGAAGATGATCACGAGGTCGCAGAGTATCTCAAAAACGGCCTGGAAGAGAGCGGCTACAAGGTTGATTACGCCGCGAACGGACATGATGGCCTGTATATGGCCACCAGTGAAAATTACGACCTGCTGATTGTCGACCGGATGCTGCCGGGCCTGGATGGGTTGGCGTTGATCAAGGCACTGCGGGCCGCGGGCCGGCAAGTGCCGGTGTTGGTGCTCAGTGCCCTGGGGGAGGTTGATGACCGGGTCCAGGGCTTGCGTGCCGGCAGTGATGATTACCTGACCAAGCCATTTTCCTTTAGTGAGCTGTTAGCCCGGATCGAGGCTCTGCTGCGGCGGGGCTCGATTGGCAGTGACGTGGTCACCGAGCTGAAGGTGGCGGATCTGGAAATGGATTTGCTGTCCCGCACGGTGCATCGGGCGGGCCAGGAAATTGACCTGCAACCCCGTGAGTTCCGCCTGCTGGAATACTTCATGCGACACGCCGGTCAGGTGCTGACCCGGACCATGCTGCTGGAAAAGGTGTGGGACTATCACTTCGATCCCCAGACCAACGTGATTGATGTCCATGTCAGCCGACTGCGGGCCAAGATCGATAAAAACTTCGACAAACCGCTGATCCATACCATCCGTGGAGCCGGGTACATCCTGCGTGAAGCTGACTAAACTGCTGCGCACATCCACCTTCCAGCTGGCGTTGGTCTATATGACGCTGTTCGCCACGTCGGTGTTTATCCTGCTGGGGTTTATCTACTGGGCCACGGCCGGCTACATGGCGCGCCAGACCGATGAAACCATCGAGGCGGAGATTCAGGGCCTGGCGGAGCAGTACCAGCGCCAGGGGCTGGAAGGCTTGATCAGCGTGATCCATGAGCGGACGGCCAAGAACATCGATGGCAGCTCCGTGTACCTGTTCACCTCCCAGGATGGCCAGTACCTGGCGGGCAACCTGCTGGCCTGGCCGGACGCGGAAATCAAAGAGGGCTGGATCAGCTTTTACCTGGATGAGCGGGTGGCCAAGCCGCGTGGCGGTGATAGCCATCTGGTGCGGGGGCGGGTATTTCGCACCGAGGGTGGGATGCGCTTGCTGGTCGGGCGGGATGTGCACAACCTGATGGAGGTCCAGGAGCTGGTATCGCGGGCCCTGACCTGGGGGATGGGGGTGACCGTGGCGCTGGCCTTTGCCGGCGGGTTGTTCATGAGCCGCAGTACCTTAAAGCGCATCGAATCCATTAACCAGACCAGTCGCGAAATCATGAAAGGGGACCTATCTCGGCGTATTCCGACCCGGGGCAGTGGCGATGATTTCGACCAACTGGCGGAAAACCTCAATGCCATGCTGGAGCAGATCGAGGTCTTGATGGAAGGCGTGCGGCATGTGTCCAACAATATTGCCCATGACCTGCGCACCCCGCTGACCCGTCTGCGCAATCGGCTGGAGAATATGCAGAGCCACACCCATGATCCGCTCCAGGCCCAGGAGTCGATCACTCAGGCGTTGCTGGAAGCGGATCGTATCCTGCAGACCTTCAATGCCCTGCTGCGGATCTCCCGGATCGAGTCGGGGGGATTTCAGCGTCCTAACCAGAAAGTCTCTTTAAAGGAATTGGTGGCGGATGCCGCGGAGCTCTATGAGGCGCTGGCCCTGGACAAGGAGCAGACATTCGATGTGGATTTGCACAGTGATGTGGAAATTCTCGGCGACCGGGATTTGCTCTTCCAGGCGTTGGCCAACCTGTTGGACAACGCGATTAAATACACCCCCGAGCGGGGTCATATCAAAGTCTGGCTGGAGCGAGGCGCCAAGGCGCGGCTGGTGGTGAGCGATAGTGGCGTCGGCGTGCCTTCTGCCGAGCGGGACAAAGTCTTTGAGCGTTTTTACCGGGTTGATAAAGACCGCAGTACCCTGGGCAATGGGCTGGGGCTGAGCCTGGTCAAGGCCGTGGTGGAACTGCACCGGGGTCGGATCTGGCTGGAAGATAACGACCCCGGATTAAGAGTGGTGCTGGAGTTACCCTACGCTTAGTACGACGCGACGTGCTCGCCAACTGTTGGCCAATGGCCTAGGAGCGCTGGGCCTGCAGGCGGCTCAGGGTGCTTTTCAGGGGTTCCAGCAGACTGTTAACACCGCTACGGGCCTGCTGTTCCAATTGGTTTCGGACACGCTCTAACTGGACCTTGCGGGCCATCACCTTCACATTCAGGCTATCCAGCTCACCTTTCAGACGTTGCTGCTCGGCAAACAAAAAGGCGAGGGCGTTATGGCGGTTGACCTTATCGGTAATACCAAACTGATCGAGACGATAGCCGATCAGATCGAGCCCGTTCAGGGCGGTGTTTAGAACTTTTTCTGCCTGTTTCATAGGATTCCCCAACTGATTCCCTACATTGATCCGGGTCACCAGGCTCCTGGGAGCCGGCTTCGAACCTTAATGAGAAAAACTAGGGGGGGCAACCTAATTTGCTGAACGGGTGGTGACCTTTTGATTAACGAAGCTTAATGGCCCCAAGGCGGGGAAATGGGAAAGGGCACACTAGAATGGAAATGGAGGGATTTGGAAACAATTCGGTTTAATGCGACAGTTTTACGCTTCTGAACGTTTCCAACCTTGACTGCTTTACTGTCTCCTTAACTGCCAACGGGCTCCCAGCCCTGTTAAAGGCCCCGCGACATACTGTGCCGGGGCGTTTTTTTTAGCACTCCCGGCAGACTATTTTTCGTACTCGATTTTGGTGATATACCAGTGGGCAATGCCCACGGGGGTGTGGACCTGGGCTTCGTCATCCACTTCTTTTTTAAGCAGCGCCCGGGCCATCGGGGAGTCGATGGAAATGTAATCCTTGCGATCAAAGATCTCATCGTGGCCGACAATCCGAAACCGCTTGGTCTCGCCCTCGTCGTTTTCGATCTCCACCCAAGCGCCAAAAAACACCCGTCCTTCCTGCTCTGGCGCATAGTCCACCACCCGCAACTCACTCAGGCAGCGTTGCAGGTAGCGCACGCGCCGGTCGATCTGGCGCAGCAGTCGCTTGTTGTACTGGTAGTCGGCGTTTTCACTGCGATCCCCCAGGCTGGCCGCCCAGGTTACTTTTTTGGTGACTTCGGGACGCTCAACCCGCCAGAGGCGATCCAGTTCAGACTTCAGGGCTTCAAAACCCGCGCGAGTAATCAGTTTTGCTTTCATAACGTGGTCGGGAAAGAATCTCTCTGTAATCCGGTTCAACCGGTACTGACCGGTAGCCAGGCCCAAGCGCTGGGCTGCTGTCTTTGCCTGTGCCCGGTCTTGCTATTAACTAAGGACTGCACCGGGCAGCTGCAGAGGGCTTATTCTGCGATTGGCGTCATTGTTGACGCTAAGGCCCACGAAAGGCAACCTGTAGCTTCGGAAAACCTTGTTTAAGGAGCAGTGTGATCCATTATGGTGAACAAGCTTAGACTCAGTGAAAGCGAATGGCGCCAGCGACTGACGCCG
>Ga0209075_1000754_pt1 | contig 31242 bp, 26 predicted proteins | sample Stecom2011_FD_187523 | JGI IMG/M metagenome (GOLD analysis project Ga0209075, IMG submission 187523) | Agricultural soil microbial communities from Utah to study Nitrogen management - Steer compost 2011 (SPAdes) (version 2) | ecosystem: Environmental > Terrestrial > Soil > Agricultural land...
TTCAACAGCGATTTCGCAGAACGGGTTCATTGCCATCTTGACGTTGGCGAGATCAACACCGGTGTTGTCCGGCTTGACGCGCACCTTTACGTTGTAGTCGATAACTCGTTTTACAGCGACCAGAACTTTCATCGGATCTCCATAACTGGTGAGAGGAAGCATTTCCTTTCAGGGGTGCCTGCACCAGAAACCCTGAAAGGAAATGCCTCTGCTGGAAAGTTGCCGGGCCCCGAGTCAAACGGGCCCCGGCAATAGGTTTACGATTAGACGATTAGAAGCTGTATTGTGCAGCGAACATGATGCGGTTCGCGTCGTCGTCGGTTCCGTCAACCCGCTCGGTATACCAGTTACTCAGTTCAACGCCCATCATGACGTTTTTAACTGGAGTCCACTGATAGTTAACCAGAATGTTGCGGTTGGTTTCAGATTCCGTGCCAACGGCGATGCCATCGGCTTCCGCATCGTCCCAGTCAACTTTGGTCATGCCGACAACGGCATTGATGCTACGGCCCTGATCCAGGTTGAAGCTCAGACCGAGACTACCGCCATAGCCAGAGATGTTTTCCAGATTGCCGTCGGTGTCGAGATAGGCGTCATCAGCGCCCGAACCATACAGATACTTGTTGGCGCCATCGGTGTAGTTTGCTGTGGCATGGAGATTGATGCCTTCACCCAGTCCCAGTCGAACGCCTGCAAAGCCGGCGTAGGCAATGGCAGAGTCATCGCCGACACCTGAATCGTGGGAGTTTTGCTTGGTAAGACCTGCTACAGAAAAGGCTCCGCCATCAAACTTTGACTCATATCGTGCAGTGAGTACCGGCGAGCTGTCTTTAGCTACCAGGCCGTTGGCAGCGTTGAAGTCGCCCTTCGAATCCTCAATGGACATGGAGAGGTTGCCAGTTGTGTAACGGACCTGGGCCTGACGATGCTGAAGACCTGCAGTGCCTGCGGCACCACCGAAGTCCAAGGTGGACAAACGACCAACAAAGCTGGTGTAGTTGGACCAGGTTTGGCCGGCCAGTACTCCATTATATTCACCGTAGGCGTGACGCAGGCGGAACGTGCCCCCGTAGAAGTCGCCTTCAACGTTAATCTTGACCCCATCTTTGTTGCTCAGGCGAAGACCAACCCGGCTCTGGTATGCGCCGGCGTCAAAGTGACCTGTTGCGTCAGAACCTTTAATCTTGCTGAAAAAACCGTCTTGCGCGCTGCCGCCAATATTCTCGTCAATGTCATACGCCATGTTAAGGCGAGCGTAGCCGTAGAGGCTGGCATCTACGTCACCAGCGCTGAAGCTGATGGCGGAGGCCTGGGACGCAACCCCCATGGCAATAGCGGCAGTTACGCTTGTTGCAAGCTTTGTTTTATTGAAGCGCATAAAGATTTGTCTCCGGAATTCTTGTTGGAATAGTTGGCTGGCATTGCGATGCATTCGATTTCTCCAGCCCAGCATTTGGTGCCATCGTGAGGCAGTAATAAACCTATCAGTGGTGTGCGATTGCAACAATTATCTATATTAGATATGTGCTATACGGCTTAGGCATACCTTCCCGAAAGGGTTGCACCTTAAGCTGTTTTCCGGAGCTTTGTGAGGGTTTAAGAATCGCTGTCTATCTGCTTGGCGGTCTGTGAAATCTCCTTTGGGTTAAAGAGCAGCTTGCCGCTCCAGTGCCCTGCCTCAACTTGCTCAGCCACCTGCTGCATAATAATTTCAGCCAACTTCGTCGTTGCGACAGATGCTGGCAAATCTGTTGGCGTGACAATTGACAGCGTGCGCTTGATTTCCGGGTCAACGATGGGTATGGCAACAAGCTCCTTTCGCTGCACCATGTCGTGTACCGCTGCGGATGAAAGGATTGTGTAGCCGAGACCTCGGCGCACCATGTCGGTTAGCATGGGCCAGGCGCTGATTTCGAGGGCCAGGTTAAGTGCTTTCTTTCGCTCTGCCGCCTCCTTCTCCATCGCAACCCGCAATCCGTGCTTTTCCTCGGGCATTACCAAGGGCAGGTCGATCACTTCGCTGAGGGTGATTTCAGAGAGGTTTGAAACTTTAGTATTAATCGGCGATATCAGATAGAGGCGCTCCTCCAGCAGAGGCTTATACCGCAGGTTTTTATGATTGCTGTGATTATAGGTTATTGCAATGTTCAGGCGGTGCTGCATGACCATCTGCTGCAGGGTGCCGCTCATGGCCGATTTTACTGCCAGGTGCACTTGGGGGAAGCGCTTGCGATACTGCTCAATAATAGTGCCGGAAAAACCGTGGGTGATGGTGGGTAGCAAGCCCAGCGTTACCTGTCCGGTGACTTCACCTGCGATAGCTGTGACGTCGGCCTGCGTGCGCTCCAGGCTTTGAAGAAGTAGCCGGGCCCGTTCATAAAGCAACTCACCAGCCGCGGTCAAGACAACGCCCCTGCCGTGCCGCACGAAAACCTCAACGCTGAGCGCATCCTCAAGCATCCGGATCTGCCTGCTGAGTGCTGGCTGGGCAATAAAGAGCTTTTCCGATGCTCTGCTGAAGCTCCCTGTGTCAGCAACCGTCAGGAAAGTGTTGAGTTGGCGTAAGTCAATGTTGAGGTTAAAGGACATGGTCAGGGCCTTCTGTGTCAGTTTGGCTATCAGATGTTCGCACTCTATGCCGGTGGTGAAAAGTTAGGCATAGGTTTAAGTGGTATCATATGCCAAAAATAGATCGTTAGTATAAAAAGTATATAATTGTTGTAGTTTTTTTTAGCTGATAGGGTTGCTGCAAAGGTTGGAAAAGCTAAGTCAGGCCCTGTCTCCACCTCGCGATTATTCGAAAGAAATTGGCTGCAGGGGCTGGTCTGTATTCATCGAGAGGATAAGAATTATGCAGAATCGTTCCATCTACAGCAGCGATCATGAACTGTTTCGGGAGAATGCGCGTCGCTTTTTCCGCGAAGAGCTTGAGCCCAATATCGAGCAGTGGGAAAAGGACGGCATCGTGCCCAAGGCGTTCTGGCGCAAGGCAGGTGAGAACGGCTTTCTGTGCTGCGGCGTTCCGGAAGAGTATGGTGGGCCGGGTGCGGACTTCATGTACAACATGGTGCTGTCCGAAGAGACCGGTTACGCCATTGGTGGCGCCAGTGTCGGCTTCTCGGTAAGTGCCGACATCGTTGCTTATTACTTGCTTCATGCGGGAACCGAAGAGCAGAAGCAGAAATGGTTGCCCAAAATGGTTACCGGTGAGGTTATTGCCTCGATTGGTATGACCGAGCCCGGCGCCGGTAGTGACCTGAAAGCAATTCGCACATCTGCAGTCCGTGATGGCGATGAGTATGTGATTAATGGTCAGAAGACCTATATCACTAACGGCCAGAACTCAGACTTTGTACTCCTTGCCTGTGTAACCGACCCCTCCAAGGGTGCCCGCGGTATCAGCATGATTATCGTTGAAGCCGATCGTGCCGGTTTTGAGCGTGGCCGTAATCTCGACAAGATTGGTCAGAAGGCTGCCGATACCTCCGAAATGTTTTTCCAGGACGTTCGTGTTCCGGTGTCCAACCTGGTTGGTAACGAAGGTGAGGGCTTTGCGATGATGATGCGTGAGCTTCCGCGTGAGCGAATCACCATTGCCTGTCGTGCTCAGGCAGAGGCTCAGCGCGCGTTTGATGTGACCAATGCGTATGTTAAAGAGCGCAAGATGTTCGGTCAGGCCCTGGCAGACTTCCAGAACACCCAGTTCACGCTGGCAGACCTGAAAACGAATCTCGAGGTGGGTTGGGCTTACCTGGATCAGTGCATCAAAAAGTGTAATGAGGGCACGTTGACGCCGGAAGAGGGTGCAATGGCCAAGCTGTGGACCACCGAGAACGAAGGTGTGGTTGTGGATAAGTGTCTGCAGTTGTTTGGTGGTTACGGTTACATGAGTGAGTACCCGATTGCTCGCATGTTTGTGGATGCTCGTGTCCGTCGTATCTATGGCGGTGCATCTGAAATCATGAAGCTCGTTATTGCCCGCACCCTCTAACCTAGTCGTCCCGGCCGGTGCGCCCGGCCGGGATCGAATAACAAGTAAGGAAGGATTTTACATGTCTGGTATAACCGCATATGGCGCCTATATTCCGAGAACCCGCCTGCTGAAGTCCGCAATCGCTGATGCAAATGACTGGTTTGATGCAGGCCTGAGAGGGCTGGCAAAGGGCGAGCGCAGTGTCTGTAACTGGGACGAAGACACCATTACCATGGCTGTTGAAGCCGGTCAGGATTGTTTGACGCTTATCGATGGTGCTTCTGTTAATGCACTTTACCTGGCGTCCACCACTCTACCGTTCCTTGATCGTCAAAACTCTGTGGTTGTCAGTCAGGCGCTGAATCTGGGCGACAAACTTCGGACTATGGACGTAGCCGCATCACAGCGGGCAGCAACATCAGCTCTGATCTCCATGCTGGAGGCGTCGTCTGATAACGGGAATTCTCTGCTGCTGGCCTCTGAGCACCGTCGTAGCAAGTGTGGATCGCGCGGTGAAATGCTTTGGGGCGATGGAGCTGCAGCAATTGCGGTAGGTTCCGAGAACGTGGTTGCTGAGTATCTCGGCAGTGAAACCTATGTGACGGACTTTGTGGACCACTATCGTGGCGAAGACTCTACCATCGACTATGAGTGGGAAGAGCGCTGGATCCGTGACGAAGGGTTCATGAAGAGTATACCGCTGGTAGTTTCTCGCCTGCTGGATAAAGCTGGTGTCGAGGCAGCTGACATTGCCCATTTCATTCTGGCAACTGATCAGGCCCGGACACCTGCAGCGGTTGGTAAAGCTATTGGCGTGAAAGCAGACGCGGTAGTTGATAACCACATTGCCGATGTAGGCGTTGCCGGTGCGGCGCACCCGATTCTGCTGCTGACTAAGGTTCTGGAGAGTGCATCTGCCGGGGACCTGATTCTTCTGACCGGATTTGGTCAGGGCGCAGACGCCATCCTTCTTCGAGCCACTGATGCAGTTGCAACGCGTCGTCCGGCAACAGGGTTCTCTGGCGCACTGAGCCGTCGCCGTGAAGATGGAAATTACAACAAGTTCCTGAGCTTCAATAACCTGGTGGACCGTGACGTTGGTAAGCGTGGCGAGCTGGACAAGCAAAGCTACCTTGCGGCGATGTATCGCCAGAAAGATCTCCTTACCGGATTTATTGGTGGCAAATGCCGTGATTGCGGCACCATTCAGATCCCGAAAGATAACTACTGTGTTAACCCTGAATGTAATGCCCTGCACAGCCAGGATGATTACCCGATGGCAGCACTGAAAGGGCGGGTCAAGACCTGGACTGCTGACCGTCTGACATTTGATTGGAATCCGCCAGCTTACTTTGGCCTGGTTGAGTTCGAAGGTGGCGGCCGACTGATGATGGATTTCACTGAGGTACAGCCCGGGGCCATCGAAACCGGGGTAGAAGTGTCTATGCACTTCCGCATCCGTCAGTTTGATCATCAGCGTGGCTTCCGGAAGTACTTCTGGAAAGCAACTCCGGCTCAGCAATAATTCAGCCAGCTAACCGATAGGGGAATAACAATGGCTAGTGGAATCAAAGATAAAGTAGTAATCCTCGGGATGGGCTGTAGCAAGTTTGGTGAGCGCTGGGATGCCAGCCCTTCAGACCTGATGTCGGAGGCCTTCGAAGAGTGCCTGGCTGATGCCGGTATCGACAAAAATCAGATCCAGATGGGTTGGTTTGGTGCGGGCATCGATGCCTACAACGTGGGCTCTAGTGCCATGCCGCTTTCTGTGGCGCTGCGCTTGCCGAACATCCCGGTCACCAAGGTAGAGAATATGTGCGCCACTGGCACTGAAGCGTTCCGTGGTGCGGTATATGCGGTGGCATCAGGCGCTTGTGATATTGCCCTGGCTTTGGGTGTGGAGAAGTTGAAAGACGTAGGTTACGGCGGTCTTCCGCAGCGCACCCGCGGCGTTGAGAACGATATGTTCTGGCCCAACCTGTCTGCTCCGGGTGCCTTTGCTCAGCTGGCAAGCGGGTATCGCGCCAAGCATGGTATTAGCAAAGAGGACCTGAAGCGCGCAATGGCCCACGTTTCCGTGAAAAGCCATGCCAACGGCGCAAAGAACCCGAAGGCCCACTTGCAGCGCGAGATTACCGAGGAGCAAGCCCTGAAGGCTCCCTATATTGCTGAGCCGATTGGTCTGTTTGATTGCTGTGGCGTTAGTGATGGTGCTGCCTGTGCGATTGTATGTACTCCGGAGATCGCTCGTGCGCTGGGCAAAGATGAATTGATCTCGGTGAAGGCGCTGCAGCTCGCTGCATCAAACGGCGAGGAAGCAAGCTTCAGCAGTTGGGACGGGTCGTATCTGAAGACGACCCGTGTGGCCGCGCAGCGTGCCTATGATGAGGCCGGAATCAAGAACCCGCGTCAGGAGCTGAGCATGACAGAGGTTCATGACTGCTTCTCGATCACTGAACTGGTGACCATGGAAGACCTTCAGCTGTCAGACGAAGGCCAGGCTGTCCGCGATATTTTGAACGGTGATTTTGATGCAGATGGCCGCATACCCTGTCAGATAGATGGCGGTTTGAAGTGTTTCGGTCATCCCATTGGTGCGTCCGGTTTGCGGATGATCTATGAGAACTACCTGCAGTTCCAGGGGCGTGCCGGAGACCGTCAGTTGAAGGATCCGCGCTTGGCGTTGAACCACAACCTTGGTGGTTTCCCGCATCAGAACATTTGCAGTATCTCTATCATCGGCCGCTATGAATAACAGGTGGTAGGCTGGTTTGAGGGGCGGCGCTGGCGCGGCCCCGTTCTTTCCTCTACTACCGTTGATGAGGTGGATTGACTATGAGTTTCAGTGATTGGGTTTCGGCCCTTGATCAGGCAGAAAATGCCGTTCGGGCTGTTGATCCCTACGTTGGTCAAGGCCTGAAGAACCTGAAAGCCTACTGCACAGTAGACGGTCGTATTGACGGTGATCTTCTGGATCGTCACCAGCTGAGTTGTTATGAATTGGCGTTCTGCGTGGCTGAGCTCGAAGCCTCCAAAGAGGTCTGTGAGTATGCCCGTACCGCGGCAAAGGCCGATAGTTTTGCCGCAGATAATGCACTGGCCTTTACCGCTGAAGCCGTGCAGTCAGTGCTGCAACGACTGTTAGCGCGAGCAAAGGATCTGGGCCTGAACGTTGCAGAACTGTCAGGGCTCTATGCGTCTCAGGAGATTCACGCGTTCCTCGCCAGCTTTGGGGGTGCAGAGTTTCTGGCCAGCGTTGGAGAAACCGTATCTGCCCGCGGTTCCTTACACCTCCCGACCTTGTTGTCTGAAGACAAAGAGATGGTTCGGGACATGTTTGCCCGCTTTGGTGCCGAGGTTGTTGCGCCACTCGCAGAAGAGATTCACCGCAAGGATACGGATATTCCAAGCGAGATTCTGAATAAAGCATCAGAGCTGGGCTGTTTTGGTATCAGTATTCCTGAGCGGTTTGGAGGCCTGCAGCCAGACGACCACGATGACAGCCTCGGAATGATCGTTGTGACTGAGGAGCTTTCGAAGGCTTCCCTGGGGGCTGCCGGATCGTTGATTACTCGCCCGGAAATTGCAGCGAAAGCTCTGCTTCAGGGTGGTACGGCCGCTCAGCAAGACAAATGGCTGCCACAAATTGCCTCGGGTGAAAAACTCTGCGCGATCTCAATTACTGAGCCCAACTACGGCTCAGATGTAGCCTCTCTGGGGTTGAAGGCGACCCCTGTCGATGGTGGTTGGCTGCTCAATGGCAGCAAAACCTGGTGTACTTTCGGCGGGAAAGCCAGCGTTCTGATCGTGATGGCCCGAAGTGAGCCGGATGCTTCACTGGGCCATAAAGGCCTTAGTCTTTTCATCGTTGAAAAGCCGTCTGCCTCCGGGCACGAGTTCAAGCACCAGCAACCGAGTGGCGGTGTGATTTCCGGTAAGGCGATCGCGACTATTGGTTACCGGGGAATGCATTCCTTTGATGTGTTCTTCGAAGATTATTTCGTGCCATCTGATTGCCTTATCGGCGAGGAAGGCGGACGAGGTAAAGGGTTCTACTTCACGATGGCCGGGTTTGCTGGTGGCCGCATTCAAACAGCCGCTCGTGCAACCGGTGTGATGCAAGCGGCTTTCGAAAAGGCCTTGAGCTATTCCCGTGACCGAAAGGTGTTTGGCAACCCTGTGGGTGACTATCAGCTAACTAAGGTGAAGCTTGGCCGTATGATGGCCACCCTGACCGCCTCGCGCCAATTCAGCTATGCCGTCGCGCGTATGATGGACAAGGGTGAAGGTCAGATGGAAGCAAGTCTGGTCAAGCTTTTCAGCTGCAAGGCGGCTGAGTGGGTGACCCGTGAAGCTATGCAGATACATGGCGGAATGGGTTATGCAGAAGAGACGGCCGTCAGCCGTTACTTTGTCGACGCCCGGGTTCTGTCAATCTTCGAGGGCGCGGAAGAGACGCTGGCGCTGAAAGTAATTGCCCGAAACCTGGTGAGTCGTGCCTGAAGGGCGCCGCCAGGTGCAATCAATCGGTGATGCATCAGCATCACGAACATATTTACTGGTTAGACTACAAAAGGCATTAAGGAGAGTATTGTGAGCGAAAACAAACTGTTAGACGGAAAGGTCATCATTGTAACCGGTGCAGGCCGTGGTATTGGCCGGGCAACAGCTCTGATGCTGGCGGAAAATGGCGCCAAGGTTGTTGTGAACGACATCGGTGGCAGTGCTGATGGTTCCGGAAATGATGCCACTCCTGCCCAAGAGGTTGTTAACGAAATCAAAGCTGCCGGCGGTGATGCCGTAGCTAACTTTGACAGCGTAGTTTCCTGGGAAGGCGGTCAGAACATTGTCAAAGCAGCGGTAGATACCTTCGGTCGCCTGGACGGTGTGGTGAATAATGCCGGTAACCTGCGGGATGTAATCTTCCACAAGATGACCGAGGAGGATTTTGATTCAGTTATCGCGGTTCATTTGAAGGGCTCTTTCAACGTAAGCCGTGCAGCTGCAACAATTTTCCGTGAGCAGGGTAGTGGTACCTTCGTTAACATGACGTCCACCTCCGGCCTGATTGGTAACTTTGGCCAGGCAAACTATGCCGCAGCGAAGATGGGCATTGTTGGCTTGTCCAAGTCCATTGCGCTGGACATGTCTCGCTATGGCGTGACCTCTAACTGTATCGCTCCGTTCGCCTGGAGTCGTCTGATTGGCAGTATCCCGACTGATACAGAAGAGCAGAAAGCCCGCGTTGCCAAGATCCAGCAAATGACTCCGGACAAGATCGCGACGCTGGCGGTTTCTCTCTGTTCAGACAAGGCCAAGAATGTGACTGGCCAGATCTTCGGCGTTCGTAACAACGAGATCTTCCTGTTCAGCCAGCCGCGCCCGTTCCGTTCAGCCCACACTTCCGAAGGCTGGACCCCGGAATCTGTTCTGGATCGCGTGCTGCCAGCATTCGAAGCTGACTTCTATCCGCTGAGCCGCTCCGCTGATGTATTCAGCTGGGACCCTTTCTAAAAATTGCCAGTAGTTTAAGGGCGTGCGCCGGCGTATGCCGGCCACTCCTGTGCGGCGAAACAACAACAAAGGAGAGCTCTGGTGGCTATTGATTACAACAAGCTGATGAGTCGCAAGTTTGAACGGCTCGAACATACCTTCACTGAGAAAGATACCATCCTGTACGCCCTGGGCGTGGGTATGGGCATCGATCCGCTGGATGAGCAGTGCCTGAAGTTTGTCTACGAAGATGGCCTGAAAGCTCTGCCCAGCATGGCAAATGTTCTGGCGTACCCTGGCTTTTGGGCGAAAGAGCCGGATACCGGTATTGATTGGGTCAAAATTCTCCATGCTGGTCAGGAAATGATCATGCACAAGCCTTTGCCTGCGTCAGGCACGGTTGAAGCGACCACCAAAATCAATGAGATTGTTGATAAGGGTGAGGGCAAAGGTGCTCTGATCCTGTCTGAGCGAACTGTCCGTGACGTCGCAACCGGTGAAGATCTGTGCACATTGATCAGCACGACGATGGCCCGTGGTGACGGCGGCTTTGGCGGCCCTGCGGTACCTTCACCCAAGCCGGACCCGATTCCTGAGCGGACACCAGACATTACCTGCGATCTTCCGACCCTGCCAATGTCAGCCCTTATCTATCGCCTGTCAGGTGACTATAACCCTTTGCATGCGTCTCCGGCTGTTGCCACTGCTGCTGGGTTCAAGGCTCCGATCCTGCATGGCTTGTGCACATTTGGTGTAGCCACGCACGCCATTCTGAAAACCCTTTGTGACTACGATCCGGCACGTTTCCATAGGATCCGGCTCAGGTTCTCGTCGCCGGTTTATCCGGGTGAAACTATCCGTACCGAGATCTGGCGCGAAGGTGATGCCGTTGCGTTCCGCTGCCGTGTGGTTGAGCGTGACGTTGTGGTGATCAACAACGGATATGCAGAAGTAAGTTGACGATAGGTCTTGGCCGCCGGTTCGGCGGCTTTTTTTCCCTGCTCTGATATTCAGGAACAACATATGCAGAACATACTTTCGGGCCTTCGCGTGGTGGAAGGCAGTGCGTTCGTTGCTGCGCCTTCAGGTGGCATGACCCTGGCACAGCTTGGTGCCGATGTGATTCGCTTCGACCCGATCGGTGGCGGTATCGACTACCGCCGGTGGCCAGTTACCAAAGATCAGAAAAGCCTTTACTGGCATAGCCTGAACAAAGGCAAGCGCTCTATTGCTGTCGACTTCAAGCGACCGGAAGGACAGGAGTTGCTGACACGACTGATCGCAGCGCCGGGTGAGCAGGCAGGTATGTTTCTGACCAATTTTCCTGCCAAGGGCTGGTTGTCGTATGAGCGTCTTAGGCAGGAGCGGGAAGACCTTATCTATCTGAACCTGATTGGTGACCGGCACGGCCGTGGTGCATTGGATTACACCGTGAACTGTAAAGTCGGTTTCCCTTCTATGACGGGATCGGGAAAAAGCGGTGAAATTGCGCCATTAAATAATCCGATGCCTGCCTGGGATGTGATTACCGGGCAGCAGATTGCACTTGGCCTGCTGGCCGCTGAGCGCCACCGCTCTCGCACTGGACAGGGGCAACTGGTGCGCATTGCGTTGGCGGATGTGGCGCTGGCGACACTGGGTAACCTGGGATATGTGGCGGAGGCCATGATCAACGGAACTGAGCGCGATGCCATCGGAAATAATATCTACGGAACCTATGGTCATGACTTTCAGTGCAAGGATGGCGAGCGCTTGATGGTGGTTGGTGTGAGTCCGAACCAATGGCGCGCCCTGGTGCAGGTGACGGGTACCGAGAATGAAATACATGCCCTGCAAGAGCGATCAGGACTGGATTTCAGAAAAGAAGGCGATCGTTACCAGGGGCGCAATGGTATCACCGAGATATTCAAGTCCTGGTTTGCTGCCCGTAATTTCGCTGAAGTGACAGCGGAGCTCGATAAGGCCGGGGCTTGCTGGGGTAAGTACCAGACAGTGAAAGAGGCCGTGGAGCAAGATATCGATTGCTCGGTGGATAACCCGTTGTTCCAAATGGTTGACCAGCCAGGAATCGGTAAGTACCTGATGCCAGATCACCCCTTGAGGTTTACGTCTGTGGAACAGGAGCCAGTTCGGCCCGCCCCTCGGCTTGGTGAGCATACGGAAGAGATTCTGGCCGACACGTTGGGTTTGTCCAGCTCAGAAATCGCCAGGCTATTCGACGAGAAGATCGTAGCAAGCTCTTAAAAATAATAAAGCGGTCGTCAAGTGGCGGCCTGTGGGAGACAGTATACATGGGACCGTTACATGGGTTTCGCATTATCGAATTAGCAGGTCTTGGCCCAGGCCCGTTTTGTGGCATGGTGCTTGCCGACCTTGGCGCCGAGGTGATCAGCATTGAGCGAGCCGGATCCACTCATCCGGCTGCGGCTTTAGATTGTAGTCGTCGCGGGAAGCGTTCCGTCACCCTGAACCTGAAAACACCGGCCGGAGTCGCCGCCCTGCTGGATCTGGTTGAATCGGCGGATGCCCTGTTTGAAGGCTTTCGCCCCGGTGTTGCAGAAAAACTGGGGGTCGGGCCAGAGCAGTGCCTGGCACGCAACCCGCGGCTGGTATACGGGCGTATGACAGGCTGGGGACAATTTGGTCCTCTGTCCCACGCTGCCGGTCATGATATTAACTACATCTCTCTCACCGGTGCACTACACGCTATCGGCCGGGCTGGAGAAAAGCCGGTACCACCGTTAAACCTTGTCGGGGATTTCGGCGGCGGCGGGATGTTTCTGGCACTGGGTGTCGTAGCAGCACTTCTGGAAACTCAAAAGTCCGGTAAAGGTCAGGTGATTGATGCGGCCATGACAGATGGTTCAGCAATACTTATGGCAATGTTTCACAGCATGCATGCCATGGGTCTTCACAGTCTGGACCGCGGTACCAATAAGCTCGATGGTGGCGCGCACTTCTACGACACCTATGAAACCCTGGATGGCAAATACATATCCATCGGTTCAATAGAGCCCCAGTTTTATGCCCAATTACTTGAAGTCGCCGGATTGCAGGAAGACTTGTTCCAGGACCAGCTAAACAAAGCCAACTGGCCTGCGCTCAAAAAGGCAATTGCAGAAGTATTTGCTCAGAAAACCCGAGATGAGTGGTGTGATCTCATGGAGGGAACGGACATCTGCTTTGCGCCAGTGCTTGATTTTGAGGAAGCTGCAGGCCACCCGCACAACGTGGCCCGGGAAACTTATATTCGCGTTGGCGATATGATTCAGCCAGCGCCTGCTCCCCGTTTCAGCCGGACTGTCTCGGCGCGACCGTCTCCCGCCAAACCATATGGATCGGATACCGAAGCGGTATTTAGTGAGCTTGGCTATAACGCAGAACAGCTAGGCGCACTTTAATCCATCGTTTATCACAAGTTCAGGTGCTCGGTGCTCCGCCGGCGCCAAGAGGAGAATAATAATGAGTCACCTTCTTTATGAAGTCGAAAACGGTGTTGCTTACCTCACGATGAATCGACCGGAGGTTCGCAATGCATTGTCGCTGGAAATGCGTGAGCAGCTGCTCCGTACCTTTCAGGAACTGGAAACAGATGCCTCTGTGCGCTGTGTGGTGCTCAGAGGCCACGGCGAACACTTCATGGCAGGTGGAGACGTTAAGTCGTTCTTCGATTTCACCAAGCTGACGCCTGCTGAGCGACGAGTTACGTTCATTAATCGTATTCAGGCCAACCTGAATGGTTTGATTTCAACAATGCGGCGTTTGAATAAGCCGATTATTGCCTCTGTAAACGGAGCGGCGGCGGGCGCGGGTGTGAGCCTGGCGTTGAGTTGTGACTTGGTGGTTGCCTCCGATAACGCATTTTTTACCCTTGCTTATTCCCATATTGCCAGTAGCCCTGATGGCGGTGCGACCTATTTCCTGCCACGACTGGTCGGAACGAAAAAGGCCATGGAAATTGCCTTGTTAGGCGACCGGTTCGGTGCCCAGGAAGCCAAGGACATTGGCATGATAAACCGGGTTGTGCCGGCGGATGAGCTTGAGGCGCAAACCCGTGCACTTGCTGAAAGGTTAGCGAAGGGGCCAACCAAGGCCTACGGCAATATCAAAAAACTGATTTCCTCCTCACTTGAACACTCTCTCGAATACCAGTTGCAGGCTGAAGCCGAAACATTCGGAGATACGGTGACGGCCGACGATTGGGTTGAAGGTGTTACCGCTTTTAACGAGAAGCGAAAGCCGGTGTTCTCAGGCCGTTGAATTCTGTTTGTTCCCGAGTTGAGTATAGTTTCAGGAGACAGTTAAGTGACTGACCCAATGATAGATAAGAAGACCTTCAAAGGTATTGTCTGTGGCGATCGGCATTTGAGCCACGAAGAGTTTCAGAAAGAGATTCGCAAGGCGGCGGCCGGTTTTAAGGCCTTGGGTGTTAAAGAAGGTGAGTGTATCGGGATATTCATGCGCAATGATATTCCCTTCCTCGTTGCTAACCATGCGGCCAACTTTATTGGTTCTTATGCAGTTCCAATCAACTGGCACCTTGCTGGTGAGGAGCTAAGCTACATTCTGAATGACTGCAACGCAAAGGTTCTGGTCATTCACGCAGACCTCTGGCGCTCAATCCACGACGCGATTCCGGACGGTGTGACATGCCTTGTGGTTGAAACGCCTGACGACCTGCGGGATTCATTCCGCCTTTCTCCGGAGGAATGCCAGATTCCGGATGGGCAGGTCAATTGGCACGCGTGGTTGGATTCTCATGAGCCCATTGAAGAGGGGGCCGTGGTAGGTCCATCCTCCATGCTGTATACCTCCGGGACGACAGGACATCCGAAGGGGGTTCGGCGTGCTCCGTTGAGGGGTGACGATGCGGCAGCAATGAGAAACTTCCGGTCACGTGTCTACGGCTGCGCCCCTAATGCGCGTTGTATGGTGCCGGGGCCTTTGTACCACAGTGCGCCGAATGGCTATGCCATGCAGGCGTCAGCGATCAGCGATCTGTTGGTTATTGTGCCGAGGTTTGATGCGGAAGATACGCTGAGATTGATCGAAGACTACAAACTGACCGGTGCCATTATGGTTCCGATCATGTTTATTCGTATGCTCAAGCTGTCGGAAGATGTTCGGCACAAGTATGATCTTTCGTCCCTGGAATTCATTATTCATGCCGCCGCGCCATGCCCTGCCGATGTGAAGAAGGCAATGATCGAATGGTTCGGGCCGGTGATTAACGAGTTTTACGGTTCGACAGAATCTAACGCCGTTACTGCCCTGAATTCCGAGCAGGCCCTCGCCAAACCGGGAAGTGTCGGTAAAACCGTTCAGGAAGCAGACATCCGAATCCTGGACGAGAACGGAAATATTCTTCCGCCGAACACGATTGGCGAAATCTACTCCCGCTTTCCGCTACTGGACTTCACCTACCATGGAAAGCCGGAAGCGCGGGCCGAGATTGACCGGGATGGATACATCACTTCCGGTGATATGGGCTATATGGACGAAGATGGCTACTTGTTTATAGCAGATCGTGCCAAGGATATGGTGATTTCCGGTGGTGTGAATATCTATCCGGCAGAAATCGAAGCTGTTCTCCATAACTATCCAGGCCTGAAAGATTGTGCGGTTTTCGGGATTCCCGATGAAGAGTTTGGCGAGTCCGTGATGGCAGTGCTTGAGGTTGAGCCTGGAAACAGCGTTGCTATTGGTGATGTTAAAAACTTTCTGCGCGAGCATCTGGCAGGCTTCAAGGTTCCTCGCTTTATCGAAATTGGTAAAGACTTGCCAAGAGAGGATTCCGGCAAAATTTTCAAGCGAAGGCTGCGTGATAAGTATTGGGAAAAGGCCGGCCGAAAGATCTGAGTTTAGTCTGTGTATTTCAGAAAAGGGTCCTGAGGGACCCTTTTTATATGTATGCCTGCACTGTATGGCGTATATCAATAAATTATAGAGGTTGTTGATAGTTCACAGTGTTAGTTTGATAAGTACAACAACAAAGGAGTAAGTCATGATGATAAATAAGCTGCTTACTGGCTTAGCAATTAGCCTTTTCTCTATCTCCCTCAGTGCTGAAACCACGTTACGATACTCCGAAACCGGGCCAAACCGAGGCACCCGGGCTCAGGCTATCGAATACTTCATGAAAAATGCGACTGAACTGAGCGGTGGCGAGCTGAAATTCGATATTCATTGGGGGGGCGCCCTGCTGGACTACAAGGCCGCAGCTAATGGATTGTCAGTTGGTACGGCAGATATTGGTTCCGTGCTCGCGGTCTACGAACCTACCAAACTGAAGGCTTTGGCGATTGGTGATATCCCTCACCAGTCTGCTGACCCCTGGGTGGGCATGCGGGCCATGTACGAGCTCATGAATACGAATGAGGACCTCGAGAGACTTTTACAGAAGGAAAATCTGGTTTATCTGACCAACTTTTCAAGCAGTGGTGTTCAGTTTGAATGTTCCGGATCCAACAAAATTGAATCTATCGACGATATTAAAGGGAAGAAAATCAGAGCAGTAGCTATTTACAGCAAGGTTTTGAACGATCTTGGTGCCGAAATTGCGAGTGTAACCGCAGGTGAAATCTATCAGGCGCTTGATACCGGGCTGGTGGATTGCAGTGCCAGCTATTTGTACACCGTGAGAGCGCTGAAAACCTTTGAGGTGATTGATCATCTGTCCCTTTCCGACTGGGGGCAGGTTTCTGGCTTTGCCATTGTCATGAATGGGGATAGCTGGTCATACCTGAGCGAGCCGGAGCAGGAGGCGCTGAAAGAGGCTGGCTCGAATATGATTGATTACTTTGCTCGCCTTCAGGTCGAAGAGATGAACGGTGTTGTTGATGGTCTCACGACTGGCGAAATTGGCAACCAGGTCCCGGTGACGAGGTGGTCACAGGATGAGCGCCAGAGGCTGATTGATGCTTCTGCCAGCTACACCGAGGATTGGATTCAATTGATGAATAAATCCGGTGTTGACGGTCAGAAAATATGGGATCAGTACATGGAAATCGTTGCCAGGTATGAGAAAGAGAAGGATGAGCTAGGTTATCCGTGGGAGCGTTAAGTTCGGCGGGTATGTGATTAACGTGGTTCCGCTGTCTGCAAAGGGGCAGCGGAACCACTGGAGCGAAGTGTGAGCTGTATGAGTCAGGAAAATATTGCGTTGGAAACGGCCAACATGAGTGGCTTTCGGGAGGTTTTGGGGTTTGCTATCGAGGAGTGGGGGCCGGGTTACGCGGTAATCACCGCGCCGGTGCAGCCCAGACACCTGAATCGAAATGGTCTGGTGCACGGAGGAGTATTTGCCTCTTTACTCGACAGTGCAGCAGGGCTCTGTGGGACATATTGCACGGTCCCGGGTAATGTCCGACGTTGCATAACCATTTCGATGAGCACTCAATTTGTAAATGCCGTTAAGGAAGGATTTTTACGGGTTGAATCCAGGATGGTAAGTCGGGGGCGCAAGATCTTCTTTGCTGACGTAAGCATTACCTGTGAGGGCAAAGTCATAGCTACAGGGCAGTTTTCGCTGAAGTACGTGTCAGGCGGTGAAGACGACGAAGGGGTAAGCCTGTAGGGAATGAGTAGCCCATACAATTACAGCATGGTGACCATAAAATATGGTGAGTTGTTGTTATTGGTTGGTGGTGTTAGTTTTTGTGCAGGTAAGAGCGTTTTCAGTAGATTATTTTCCTGGTTATATAGCCAGTGCCAAAAGGCATAAAAACAAGAGGTAAAGCAGATGGCCTTTAACAAATTTTTGAAGTCGGTCGTTGCCGGTTCGGTGATTTCACTTTCTACCATAGGGGTTGTCGCCGCTGAGACAACGTTCCGATACGGCGAAGCGTCCCCTAACCGCGGAGCCCGGGCGGAAGCGCTGCAGTATTTTGCCGACCAGTTGGAGTCAAGGTCAGGTGGCGACCTTAAACTCGATATCCATTGGGGTGGCGCGCTGCTGAAGTACAGTGCGATTCTTGGTGGGGTCCGCTCGGGTGCTGCTGATATGGGTAGTGTGCTTGCCGCCTACGCGCCGCAAGAGATGAGAGCGCTGAGTGTCGGTGATATACCGGTTCCGCAGTCTGATTCGTGGGTTGGCATGCGGGCAATGTATGAGCTGATGACTACAAACCCAGAAATGCAGAGGGCGTTTGAAGACAATGGTGTTGTGTATGTGACCAACATGACGACGAGTCCTATGCAGTTTGAGTGCGCCGGAAATACTCGGCTTGAGTCTCTTGCTGACTTTAAAGGGAAGAAAGTTCGTGCGTCAGCCATCTACGCCAAGATTTTGAATGATGCCGGTGCAAATATGGTTAACTTTGTATTTTCAGAAGTTTATCAAGCACTGGACACCGGGCTGGTAGATTGCTCTGGTACTTACCTGTATGCCATGCGAGCCTTTAAGACCCCGGAAGTTGTAAGCAGTGTTGCTGTAATGGATTGGGGGCAGATTGCCGGTTTTGGCATGCTTATGAATAAGTGGAGTTGGGATGACCTTTCCAGTGAACAGCGCAGTTTGTTCCGGCAGATTGGTTCCGAAATGATCGATTACTATGCCCAGAAGTTGGTTGAGGAGCGCCGGGAGGTCTTGGCGGAATTGCCTACGGGTTCTTTGGGTAACAAGGTGGAGGTCATCAGCTGGTCTGAAGAGGCCCGTGCTGAGCTCTTCGCTGAGTCGGATAAATATGTCCAGGAATGGATTCGTGATATGGAAAAAGCTGGTTACAACGGCACCCAGATCTGGGACGACTATCAGGCACTTCTGAAAAAGTATCAAGGCGAGCTGGACGCAAAGGGTTATCCCTGGGCGCGTTCCTGATCCGCACCTGATGGGGCAGGCCGTATGGCCTGGCCCATCACTCCTCTGAGTAAAAACAACCACAATTTTCAAGGCTGAGCTGGTGTTGTGCTGCCAGGTCTTCGCTGGGAGGTGTGTATGGCGAATTTACAGAACCAAAGCTCTCAGGCTATGCCTTCGGCCACCATAAGAATGCTGGTGTGTTCCCGGGGCTTTCTGGCCGGGGTTGAAAAAGTCTTTCTTTACGTTGGTGTGATTTGTGTATTTGCGCTGGCGGTGTTGATTTCGAGTAGTGTATTCCTGCGCACGGTTTTTAACACGGGCATTCCTGATGAAATCGTCATTGTTGGCGAGTTTATGATTGGCGCACTGATTTTACCTCTGGCGTTTGTGGCTGCAGATCGAGGCTTTATTACGGTAGAAATTTTCACACAGGGGTTTGGGGTTAAAGTTCAGCAGGTGCTGAATGTGCTTACTTCAGTTTTCGGAGTTATTGCTGTCGCACCAATTACATATGCGGCATACCTGACGTTTTTTGATGTTGTTGATTCTGGCGCATACTTTTTCGGTTTGCTTGAATTGCCTAAGTGGCCGGGCAGAAGTCTGTTCTTCTTTGGTTATATTTTGTTTTTTATAAGGCTTATTGATCTTTCAATTTTTGATCTTCTGGTTGCGTTCGGAGTCGTGGATGCTCCGGTAGAAGAGTCTGACGAAGAGGGTGCTTACTAATGGAACCTACAGTTATTGGTGCTTGGGGATTTGGTACAGCCTTACTTCTTCTTTTTTTGCGTGTCCCTATAGCATTCGTGCTTGTGGGAGTGGCATCTGTCTGCTCCCTGATCACCTATGCATGGCGCCCGGGCAGTGACTTTATCTTTGAACGCGGTATGCGGCCGGCCCTTGCTTTGATTGAGTCTAACGCGTTCGATTTCATCCACTCATATTCGCTCAGTATGATACCGCTGTTTATTGCGGCAGGGCATATTGCTTATCACACCAGGATAACCACAGATATCTATGAGGCGGTTCGTGTCTGGCTGGCGAAGATGCCTGGTGGGCTAGCGGTGGCATCGTTGTTCGGGTGTGGTGGTTTTTCTGCCATTACTGGTTCAAGCCTGGCTTGTGCATCGTCTATGGGGCGGATCTGTGTGCCGGAGATGCTCCGATATGGGTACAACAAGCAGCTGGCAACATCTACTGTTGCAATGGGGGGCACCCTTGGTTCGCTTATCCCGCCGAGCGTTTTGTTTATTCTGTACGGTATGTTTACTGAGCAGTCGGTTAACAAACTTTTTCTGGCGGGGGTGTTGCCAGGGATTCTGACCATTGGCGGCTTCATTCTCGTTGTCATGGTGTGGGCAACGCTTAAGCCCGGGCATGCGCCGGCGCCAAAGGACATCGTGATCACAAATCGTGACCGTTTGAACGCTGCGGTCAAGGGTTGGCCTGCGTTGATGCTTATGTTCATCATCATTGGTGGCATTTACGGTGGCGTGTTTACAGCGACAGAAGCGGCAGCGGTTTGTTTCATCTTTGCGGTGGGCTTTGGGGTAATCTCAAGGCGGCTGACCTGGGCTGATTTCCTGAGTTCAATGAAGGAAACCACGTACCAGACAGCTTCTTTGTTCTTTATTGCTGTTGGTGCGAAGATTTTTGTTTCGTTTGTATCGTTGACCGGTGTAACCGGCGCTTTCGTAAGCTTTGTAAATGGGCTTGGTCTGGAAACCTGGCAGGTTCTGTTTTGCATTGTGTTGTTGTATATCGTGCTTGGGATGTTCCTGGACTCAATTGGCACTATGCTGCTGACGCTTCCGTTCGTTATTCCTGTGGTTGAGGGGATGGGGATGGATCTGATCTGGTTTGGTGTGGTTGTAGTTAAGCTTCTTGAAATCGGGCTGGTCACTCCGCCGTTGGGGATGAACGTCTTTGTCATAAATAGTGTTGTTGGCAAAGAAATTAAAGTGCATACGATTTTCTCAGGTGTGATGAAGTTCCTGACAGTGGACCTTATTGTTCTTGGTTTGATCGTTGCATTCCCAATCATTTCGTTGCTTATCCCCAACTCCATGGGGTAGATGGGTGAAAGGGCGGAACGGTGATGCTGAATTTTTATAAGTCTTATCATTCTTTGGTATTTGTAACCCTACAATGATTGCTTGATATTAGTCATGCATTGTTGTTTGTTGAATCCCTTATTTGGGGAAGGGTTTTCTGGGTGCAGAAAGCCCTTTTTTTTTGCCATATTCATTTAAATCAACAGCGAGTATGTGTGATGGCTGGAATCCGATTTAATTTTCCTGCTCCTGAAATTGATCAAAGCATCAATGAACTCAGAAACGAGGTAAGGGCCTTTCTTCACGAAGAGATTCGCGGGGGAGGTTTTGTTCCGGTAGCAGACTGCTGGTGCGCGGGGGTCGATCGGAACTTCAGTCGTAAGCTCGGGCAGAAAGGCTGGATCGGTGTCACCTGGCCAAGGAAGTACGGTGGCCAGGAACTAAGTGCCCTCCACCGGTATGTGATCACCGAGGAATTGTTGGCAGTTGGTGCTCCTGTGCATGCGCACTGGATTGCGGACCGGCAGAGTGGGCCGCTGATCCTCGCGTCAGGTACCGAGGATATGAAACGGAATATTCTGCCGCGTATCGCAGCCGGGGAGTGCTTCGTCGCTTTGGGTTTGAGTGAGCCCGAGGCAGGGTCTGATCTGGCTTCCGTAAAAACCCGTGCTCGAAAGGTTGATGGCGGCTGGGAAATTACCGGTACCAAGCTGTGGTCGTCTGGCGCCCAACATTGTCAGTATATGACCGTTCTGGCGCGTACCTCGGACCCTGTCGAAGGAAGTCGGCATGAAGGGTTAACCCAGTTTCTGGTCCCCCTTGACTCCCGGGGTGTGACCATAAGCGGCATTCGGGATATGAGTGGTGTGGAGCACTTCAACGAAAGCCACTTCGAAAGTGTGTTTGTGGCAGATGATTCAGTGCTTGGCCAGGTGGGTGAGGGGTGGAAACAAATTACCAGCGAACTGGCCCTTGAGCGGTCAGGGCCAGAACGGTTTCTCAGCACATTTATAGCTGTGGAGCGGGTGCTTGAGCAAGCGTCCAGAGATCTGACAGATCGGGAGGCCACTGTGCTTGGAGGAATCGTTGCGCGGGTCAGGGCGTTGCGAGCGATGTCTCTTGGTGTTGCAGCGCTGTTAGAAGAGGGTAAGTCGCCGGACGTTGAAGCGGCGCTGGTAAAGGATTTGGGGACGCGCTTTGAGCAAGACGTTGTCGAAAGGTTGCGTGAGTTCGGGCCAATCCTCTGGAAGCGGGGGAGTGGTGACCTTCTTGATGACGTGATGGCAGACAGTTTGCTGCGCCAGCCATCGTTTACGTTGCGAGGGGGCACTAACGAAGTTCTCAAAGGTATCGTGGCTCGCGGTATCGGACTTCGATAAGCCGCATCTCACCGAAAAGACTAAGGATATGTTATGAACGAGACAGACCTTCTGATTCTTGATGCTGCCGAACGGCTGATGAGTGATTTCTGCACCACTGAGGCTGTCGCCCGACATGAAGCGGGTGTTGTATCTGCTGAGCTCGCTGAAGCAGTCATGGACTCCGGGCTTCCGATGGCGTGGGTGCCAGAGCACTTTGGGGGAGTCGGTGGGTCACTGACGCTTGGCTTTGACTTGATCCGCAAATCTGCGTCTTACGCCCTTCCTTTGCCTCTTGCAGAAACCCTCGTGGCAAATCTTCTGTTGGCAGTCAGTGGGCTTTCGGTCCCGGGTGGTTGGGCTGCCCTGGGCTACGATGGAGGTGCACTTCCTGTGTCTGAGCGCGGTGAGGTGGACGGCACTATAGAGATGGCTTCCGGGGCAAAGGAAGCCTCTGTGATTGTGGTTCCTGTGCTGGAAAAAGGGTATCTGCGAATAGCTTCTTTTGCGCCTTCAACTATTGATCTGGAGCATCGCCGGAACCTTGCCGGAGAGGTGCGGACCAGGGTGATTTTACGGTCGGCGATACCAAGCCAGTTGTCCGGGCGTATCAAGACTATCAGCGAGGATGGTGTTCGACAGTTCTGTGCACTGGTGCGCGCGGCACAGATTGCCGGTGCACTCGATAGAGTGAGCGTCCTGACAGCTGCATATGTAGCGGAGCGAAAGCAGTTCGGGAGAGCTCTTGGGAAGTTCCAGGCTATTCAGCATCGTATAGCAGATATCGCCGGGGAAACAGCTCTGGCAGGCGCCGCAGTACAGCAAGCTACAAGGATGCTTGGGGCTTGTGAGCATCCTCTGCTTGGTGATCACTCCACTGCGATATCTATCGCTACTGCCAAGGTTCTTGCTGGGGAGGCGGCCCGAAAAGTGCCCCAGGATGCGCATCAGGCCCATGGCGCGATGGGATTTAGTTATGAGTACCCATTACAACACTTTACCCGCCGGGTCTGGAATTGGCGGGAGGAGTTTGGGTCTGAGTTTTATTGGTCTGAGCGTATCGGTTTCATGATTAAAGACGAAGTTCAGGCTGGCCCGGAAAGTTCGGTATTTGGGCTGGCATGGGATTTCGCCACCCGATAAGAGATGGAGAGTGTGTTGTGACCGTTTATAAAGATCTGAATGTGCAGTGGTGTACTGAGCACGTGGTGCTGGTTGAGATATGTCGTCCTCCCACTAATTTTTTCGATGTGGAGCTGATAGAGCATCTGGCAGATGTTCTCGAAAACCTGGAGGCGAACGATCTTTGCCGCGCTGTTGTGTTGGCTGCTCAGGGGCGGGTGTTTTGCGCAGGCGCAGATTTTTCTGGTGGTGGATCGGACCTGTTCGATAACAATGCTGAGAGTAACGCATTAACCCTGTATCAGGCAGCGCTGCGACTATATCGTTTCAGAAAGCCTATTGTCGGGGCTATCCAGGGGCCTGCGATTGGTGGTGGGCTTGGCCTGGCACTCGTTCCCGATTTTAGGGTCGTTTGTAATGAAACTCGTTTTGCGGCGAATTTCGTTCAACTTGGGGTTCACCCTGGCTTCGGGATCAGTCTGGTTCTTCCGCGGTTGATTGGCCAGCAAAGCGCAAACCTGATGTTGCTGACCGGGCGCCGAATCAAGGGCGAAGAGGCGCTTCGGTTCGGTTTGGCCGATCTGCTGGTCGATGCGGGAGAGGTTCGTTCCGCTGCTATCGAGCTGGCCACCGAGATCGCCCTTTGCGCACCGCTTGCGGTTGAGTCAACCCGCTCTACCTTACGCCATGGCTTGGCGGACGAGTTGAAATCTCATCTTGAGCATGAGTTTGCAGAGCAGGTTCGTTTGGCTAACACGCGGGATCATTTAGAGGGAATGAAGGCGGTATCCGAACGACGAGCCGGCGTATTTCATCGAAGCTAGGTGTTTCTGGGTTGCCGGGCTTAATTGCCAGACTCCCCGGCAAGGCTCTGGAATTGTTCGATCAGGGCTTTGCCACACTTAGGCAGTGCGTCCAGCTCCCTGACAATCAGGCTGCGTTCCCGTTCGGCCCAGTCATCTGCAAGTTCAACAGTGTGGATATCCATGAAGGCAGCGTAACGATGTGCAATAGAGCGGGGCAGGATACTTATGCCTACACCTCTGCTGACCATGCGGCAGGCGGATTCAAAGCCGTAAACCTGGATGCGCATTTGAAGCTCAAGGCCGGCATCGTGGGCCTGACTTTTCAGAAACTGAAACAGGGTGCTGGTTTCATGTAGGCCGATATGTGGATGGCCGAGGCTCTCCCTGAACGTGATCGTTGTCTGCCTGGCAAGTTCGTGATCATGCGGTGTTACCAGCACCAGTCGGTCGACGCTGAAGGGAATGACCTGGAGCTTTTTTGCATCTTTTAAGGGGCCGGCGATAACGCCAAGGTCTGAGGAGCCGTCAAGCACGCCACGAATAATTTCATGGGTCATGCGCTCTTGTAGGTCAATGGTCACACCAGGGCGTTCAACCAGAAAGCGTGCCAATACATCGGGCATGAAATCGCTAACCGCGGTTGTGTTGGCAAAGATTCGTAAGTGGCCGGACTGGCCCTCGGCATACTGCGAAAACTCATCTCGGATGTAGTCGACCTGCCGCATGATAGCCCGGGCATGGATGAGCAGGTCGTGTCCGGCAGGTGTCAGTTCCACGCCCTGACTGTCACGGTAAAACAGCCGGGTTTCGAGCTGACCTTCAAGGGATTTGATGCGCATGCTCGCAGCAGCGGTTGAGAGGTTGGCCCGGCGAGCACCGCCGGTCAGGCTGCTCGCCTCCGCGACGTGGATGAACAGGTTCAGGTCGGGAATGTTGAAATGCATGGTCATCGAAGCCGGTTAGGTATTGGAGGAGCAGGTAGGTTAGCAAGATGTTCACGAAAACCAAAAGGACCCTTGCGGAAAAACAAATTCTAACACGCAGAGTATAACGGCATTATTAGGAAAATAGAGAATCCAGAATAAAGATTGATAGAGGTTTGATATGGCAAGTTCACCACAAGATTGGATTGGCAAGCGGGAAACACGCAGTGACAGGCTTGATCCAGCGCATGCAGAACGTATTGCCGCAACGCTCGACAGGACCGCGCCGGCAGAGGGAGACTCTCTGGCTCCCTTGTGGCATTGGGCATACTTTCAGATTCCGGTTCCACCTTCCGGAACGGGGCCGGATGGGCATATCGCCCCCGGTGGTTTTTTGCCCAAATCTGCGGGTGACACCCGCATGTGGGCAGGTGGCCGGGTAGAGTTTCACCAGCCCTTTAAAGTCGGGGTGGTGGCTGAGCGTAGTTCAGAAATTCTTGCCGTTCAGGAAAAAGTGGGCAGAGCCGGTAAATTGTTGTTTGTGACGGTAGGCCATGAATACCGACAGGCCGGTGAACTGTGTATTTCTGAAGAGCAGGATATTGTCTACAAGGCTCCGGCGCCCCCCCGCCTGTCTCTGGATAAGCCGATTAAAGATGCAGAGTGGAGCCAGGCTATTACGCCATCACCCCTGCTATTGTTCCGCTATTCCGCGGTCACGTTCAATGGCCATCGTATTCATTACGATCATCCGTATACCACCTCGGTGGAAGGATATCCGGATCTGGTGGTCCACGGTCCGCTGATTGCCACTTTGATGTTGCAGGCATTTCTGGAGGCCAATCCAGGCTTGCGTCCGAAAAAACTGTCCTATCGTGGTTTGCGCCCTCTGACAGTCAATAAAAGTTTTAACGTAGAAGGCCGAATGGATGGCGAAAGTCGCGCACTGCTTTGGGCCGCCAATGAGGATGGCCCTGCGCATGAGGCCGAAATTGAATTTGAGGAGAAATGAGAGATGACTAGCCCTTCTTTGGAAAAATATGAAGATATTCGTGAAGGTGTGCGTGGGTTGTGCGCTGAGTTTGATGCGGCCTATTGGCGCGGTGTTGATGAGCGCAAGGCGTTCCCGGAAGAATTTGTAGAAGCGATGACCAAGGCTGGCTGGCTGGCAGCGATGATTCCTGAGGAATATGGCGGATCCGGCCTTGGCGTTGCAGAGGCCTCGGTCATCCTGGAAGAGGTTAACCGCGCTGGTGGTAACTCCGGAACCGTGCACGGGCAGATGTACAACATGTTTACTCTGTTGCGTCATGGTAGCGAGGAGCAAAAGCAGAAGTACCTGCCACGAATCGCTGCAGGTGAGCTGCGTTTGCAGTCCATGGGTGTAACCGAACCAACGACCGGCACGGATACAACCAAGATCAAGACCACCGCCGTTAAACGGGGCGACAAATATGTCATCAATGGTCAGAAAGTGTGGATCTCCAGAATCCAGCATTCGGACCTGATGATTCTGCTTGCCCGGACAACGCCGCTGGAAGAAGTGACCCGTAAAGCTGAGGGCATGTCGATCTTTATTGTCGATCTGCACGAAGCTATTGGTAACGGCCTGACCGTTCAACCGATTGCCAATATGGTCAATCACGAAACCAACGAGCTGTTTTTTGACGACCTGGAAATTCCGGCGGAGAACCTGATCGGAGAAGAAGGCAAAGGCTTCCGTTATATCCTTGATGGCTTGAACGCAGAACGGGCCCTGATTGCCGCCGAGTGCATTGGCGATGGCCGCTGGTTTATCGAAAAGGCCAGAAACTACGCCAATAACCGGGAAGTGTTTGGTCGTCCTATCGGTAAAAATCAGGGGATTCAGTTCCCGATTGCCAAGGCGCACATAAACGTTGAGGCCGCAGACCTGATGCGCTGGAGAGCGTGTGAAGAATACGACAGCGGCCGCAACGCCGGCGCCAGTGCCAACATGGCTAAATATCTGGCGGCTGAGGCTTCCTGGGAGGCGGCTAACGCGTGCCTGCAGACCCATGGCGGATTTGGTTTTGCGAATGAGTACGACGTTGAACGGAAGTTCCGCGAAACCCGCCTGTATCAGGTTGCGCCTATCTCAACCAACCTGATCCTGTCTTACGTTGCGGAGCACTTGTTGGAGTTGCCTCGTTCATTCTGAGAATCTGCGGTTCGGGATGGTATTGTGGAGATGGAAAGTCGAAGACAGCTTCCTTTGGAGGGGGTGACCGTTGTAGCGCTTGAGCAGGCGGTTGCCGCTCCTTTATGTACCCGCCATCTGGCGGAGCAGGGAGCCAGGGTCATCAAGATCGAGCGGCCGGGCGAAGGCGACTTCGCCCGGGGCTACGACACCCGGGTTAAAGGCTTGTCTTCGCACTTTGTCTGGGCGAATCGGTCAAAGGAAAGCTTGACGCTTAATGTCAAGTCAGAGGCCGGGCAGCGGATCCTTCACCAGCTTCTATCGACAGCGGATGTGTTTGTTCAGAATCTGGCGCCGGGTGCGTGTACGCGTCTGGGGCTATCCTTCTCCACGCTTCATTCCAGATATCCGGGGCTGATTGTTTGTGACATCTCGGGTTATGGGCAGGGTGGCCCTTATCAGGATAAGAAGGCTTATGACCTTCTTATCCAGAGTGAGAGTGGGTTCTTGTCGGTCACCGGAAGCCCTGAAGAAGGCGGGATGGCCAAGGCGGGTTGCTCTGTCGCTGATATATCAGCGGGTATGTACGCATACTCATCAATTATGTCGGCACTTTTGCTGCGGGCTCGGACTGGCGAAGGATCTCACATAGATGTGTCGATGCTCGAATGTCTGGTCGAGTGGATGGGACACCCTCTCTATTACAGTTTTGAAGGGGCGCAGCCACCTCCCAGAGCCGGAGCTTCCCACGCAACAATCTACCCCTACGGCCCGTTTTCTATTGGTGATGGCGGCGTGGTGATGCTGGGTCTGCAGAATAACCGGGAGTGGAGGGTCTTTTGTGAGCAGGTCTTGCAAGATGGCAGTCTGGCGTCTGATCCCCTTTATGTGGATGTGCCTTTAAGGTCGGAACACCGGGTTGAGCTTTCGGCTCGGATAACCGACGCATTCCGCTCAATGTCGACGCAAGATGTGCTCAACCGCCTCGATGATGCCGGTATCGCCAATGCTTTGGTAAACAATATGGCAGATGTGTGGGCTCACCCACAACTTCAGGCCCGCGGCCGCTGGCAGGAAGTGCAAACACCTGCTGGTGTCATTCCATCATTGAAGGCACCTGGAATCTGGTTTGATGAGACCGTTTCCGCCGTTCCTGACTTGGGCGAGCACACGACAGCGATTCTCAGTGAATTGGGCTACAGCGAGAATCAAACGCATAACTTTATTAATCAGGGCGTCGTCTGACGCCCTATCCATTGTTAACAGGAGTCTGGCCATGACCGCCAACGACTTGACCACCATGCTTTTTGTTCCGGCAACGAAGCCTGAACGCATCCCTAAGGCAGTTGCTTCCGGTGCCGCTGCGGTGATCGTGGATCTTGAAGATGCTGTCCCAGCGGGAGCAAAGGAGGAGGCCCGGGCTGCTCTGGACCTTTTCCTGGCCACGAATCCGGAATCTGCGGTTTTCGTACGTGTGAATGCTCGTGGAACCGCGGAGTATTCTGCAGATATTGATCTGTGTCGCAGGCATACAAACGTTGCAGGAATCGTGTTGCCGAAAGCGGAGTCCGCCGCTGATATTGTTTCTGCTGCAGAGGTGGGAAAGCCAGTGATTCCTCTGATCGAAACGGCGTTGGGCATCAGGTCTGTGAATGAGATTGCGGCAGCCAGAGGGGTCGAAAGGCTCAGTTATGGGGGGCTTGACCTGAGCGATGACCTGGGCATTGAAGGGGGAACTGAAGGCGCCCAGGTAATTCTCGACCATTGCCGGTATCAATTGCTGATTGCTTCCCGAGTTGCGGGACTTCCGGCGCCGATTGAGACCGTGTTTCCGGTCTTTGATGACCCTGATGCGGTGACACAGCGTGCTCGCCGGGTTCGCAACATGGGCTTTGGCGGTATGTTGTGTATTCACCCGAAGCAGGTTGGACCTGTGCAGTCAGGATTTGCACCGACCCAGGAACAGGTGGCGTGGGCGGAACGCGTGATAACCGCTGCAGAATCAGCCGAAGGGGCGTTCAAGGTCGATGGTCAGATGGTTGATGCACCTGTAATCGCCATGGCGAGGAGCATCTTGGCGCGCGTCGCTTAAGCCTCGATGCTGCGCTAGCCGTACAACGTTTTAGTCCACAAGAATCACAAAAAGGACGAGACCATGCCCAATCCTGTGATGAGGATGTCGCACATTCAAGGCCGGGTGACAGCGAGGCTTTTGGTCACTCTGGTATCGGTTGTCGTGTTGTTGCTGCTTGTTGCCCAGTGGTTTTTTTACCGGGTTAGTCATGTGCACGTAGTGGATGCCCGAATCAAGAGCGACATGGTTGCCGTAGCATCCAGGTTGCCGGGGTGGCTGGAGCATGTCGCAGTTAATGAGGGCGATGAGGTCGCAAAGTCTCAATCGCTGGTTACCATTGACAGTGGAGAGCTCCGCCTGGAACTGGAAGTCCTGGTGAGTCGGCAGGCCACGTTGCGCGCGGAGCAGAATCGTCTTGACGCAGAATTGGCCTATGTTGCAGCTGTAGACCGGGCCGAACTGCTTCTGGCTGAGGAAGCCGTAGCGAGGGCTCAGATTGAACTTAATCAGGCTAACCTGGAGCTTAAAAAGGCTGCCGCTGACTTGAGGCGTTTGGAGGGAATGACTGCAAACGCAATGGTTTCAGCGCAGCAGCTCGCAGATGCGGTTTATCGGCGAGAGCAAGCAGATGTCAAAGTCAGTTTTGCGGGAAGCGAGCTCCGGTCAACAAAGGCAGCTTTGGAGAAGGCCCGAGCCTCTTTGGCGCGCAAGGATGTGCTTGCCGGACAAAAGGGTGTTGTCACTCAGGAAATTGCTGAGCTTGACGCAGAGGAGCAAAGGCTTCGCCTGAGACTTCAGGACCACAGTGTGCGCAGCCCGCTGTCTGGTCGGGTCACCAAGGTTTTTGTCGAACAGGGTGAGTTTGTGCAGGTGGGGCAGACGCTGATGCTAGCCTATTCGCCGGACTCTCTTTGGGTGGAGGCCAATGTCAAGGAGACGGTTATCCGGAAGGTTTCCCCGGGCCAGGCTGCGGTGATCACCGTAGATGCAATGCCGGAACATACGTTTCAGGGTGAGGTGATCAGGGTCGGCTATGCAACCACCAGCGAGTTTGCGCTGATTCCCAGCCCGAATCCCAGTGGTAATTTCACTAAAACCACCCAGCGTATACCTGTTCGCATTCGCTTTGATGCGCCTGACCAGCGGCTACGCCCGGGCATGATGGTCGAGGTTGGAATACGTGTCCGGGATTGATCAGCTGTTTGATCGCTACGGACCTGCCTACAAGTGGCTAAGCACTTTAACCGTCATGCTTGGCACTTTGTCGATGACGCTTGCGGCAACCATCGTTAACGTAGCCATTCCGGACATCATGGGGAATTTTGGAATTGCCCAAACCAAGGCTCAGTGGCTTTCGACCGGATTTCTGGCGGCCATGGCTTCTTTTATGCTGTTGAGTTCGTGGGTGCTGGAATCCTTCGGGATGAAGGCGGCCTATATAGGGGCAATGGTCATTTTTATGCTTGCGGCGGCAGTTGGTGGCATGAGCGTGCACGAAGATATGGTCATTGTTTCCCGGGTGGTGCAGGGGGCGATGGCGGGCATTATTCAGCCCTTGGCGATGACCGTTATATTCCGGGTATTTCCGCCTGACCAACGGGGTCTAGGGATGGGTGTTTATGGGCTTGGGGTTATTCTGGGGCCCGCGGTCGGCCCTGCCTTGGGGGGCTTTCTTGTTGATCTGATGAGCTGGCGCGCAGTTTTTTTCCTACCGCTGCCGGCGTGTCTCGTTGGAATAGTTCTGGCGCTTTTTTTCGCCCCGGACCGGGAGTCAGACTCCGTGCGCAACCCCTTTGATTGGGGTGGTTTTCTCCTTTTGTGCACAGCCCTTTCTGCCTTGCTATGGACGCTGTCAAATGGGCAGCGTCTGGGCTGGAGTTCTTTTTCAATTTTGGGGGGCGGAGCGCTCGCACTGGCTGCTGCGGTGATCTTTATCGCTTGGGAGTGGCGAAGTGAAAAAGCACTTCTGGCGGTGAGGATCTTTGCCAACCCCGGGTTTGCGGCAGGGTCTTTGGTGGCCTTTTGTTACGGTGCCGGACTGTTTGGTTCAACCTACCTGGTGCCATTGTTTGTGCAGGAAATTCAGGGTTTCACGGCGACAGCCTCAGGCCTTCTGCTGATGCCCGCGGGACTTGCCATGGGGTTCATTTTTCCGATTGCCGGCAAAATGAGTGATCTCTATCCGGCCCGCATCCTGATTGCTTTAGGCGTCATGCTCTTTGCCTGGTCCTGCTGGGAACTGGCCAAGGTGGATGTGAGCACCTTGCCCTGGGTTCTGGGCGGCTGGGTGCTGATGGGGCGCCTGGGGCTGGGGTTGGGAATGCCGTCCCTGAGTACCGGGTCGTTAAAGGTGCTCCCGGAGCATTTGCTAAGCCAGGGAGCCGGAGCAAACAACTTTGCTCGGCAGTTAGGGGGTGCTGTTGGGGTGAACGTACTGGCTGTCGTTCTGGAGTGGCGAAGTTCTTTTCACGCAGCAGCGATTGC
>Ga0209075_1000755_pt1 | contig 31196 bp, 21 predicted proteins | sample Stecom2011_FD_187523 | JGI IMG/M metagenome (GOLD analysis project Ga0209075, IMG submission 187523) | Agricultural soil microbial communities from Utah to study Nitrogen management - Steer compost 2011 (SPAdes) (version 2) | ecosystem: Environmental > Terrestrial > Soil > Agricultural land...
TTTTTAAAGTGATTGTTATATTACTAGAAGTTTTAATTTTCAACAAATTAAGTTCGAAGCGCCTGGGATTCCATTGATTTTGTTACTCACCCTTGTCCACTTCTTTGGCGTTCGTGAGCTCCCGTTGGTCGGTTGGTTCGTTTTTTATCAAGAAAAAAATGAATAAGTAGTTTAAAAAAACTTCGATTGCTTTTCTTCTCTAATCGCTCGTTTTGGCAACGGGTCTGAATTAATATCCTTAATAAATTTACGTGTTCTGTAAATATCAATTGCTAAATAAATTGCACTTCGCATGGATTGCTCGTTAGCATCTCCTTTTCCTGCGATATCGAAAGCTGTTCCATGGTCTGGTGATGTTCTAACAATCGGTAATCCTGCTGTAAAGTTTACACCATCATCGAAAGCTAAAGATTTGAATCCTGTTAACCCTTGGTCATGGTACATCGCTAAAACAGCATCAAAATCTGCATATTGACGACTTCCGAAGAAACCATCCGCTGGATAAGGGCCAAAGGTGATAATTCCCTCTTCCATTGCTTTTTGAATCGCTGGGGTAATTCTTTCAGACTCTTCCGAACCCATTTCTCCTTTTTCACCAGCATGTGGATTTAAACCCAATACAGCAATTCGTGGACGAATGATGCCGAAGTCTTTAATGAGACTCTTATTTAACTCTTGAATCTTAGCTAAGATACGTTCTTGCGTAACATCTTCTATTACTTGTTTAAGTGGAATATGGCTCGTTACTAAAGCAACACGTAAATCACCTGAAACCATCATCATCAAGGCATCTTCTTTCCCCGATAAATCTGCTAAATATTCTGTATGTCCAGGAAATTTGAATCCTGCTAAATGAATTGTCTCTTTTGAAATTGGAGCAGTAACTAAAACATCTATTTTACCATTGGCTAAATCTTGAGTCGCTTTTTCTAAAGATAGAAAAGCATACTTTCCACCTGTTTCATTCGCCTTTCCAAGCTGAATATCTACCACCTCATCCCAACAAGAAACAATGTTTACTTTTTTGTCTAAAGCATCGGTTGCATCTGTAACCCTTTGATAATTGAATAAATCATCGTTTATGGCTTTTTTATGAAATGACATAGTTTTTGTAGATCCATAAATTATGGGTGTACAATCTATTAAAATCTCAGTATTACGCAATGCTTTAATAATTACCTCAGGACCAATTCCGTTGATATCTCCAACAGAAATTCCTACGCGAATAGGTTTTCTGTCTGTCTTTAAAGTCTCTTTTACTCTCTTGTTTTGCATACTGTTTGTTTTTACACCTATTCAACATAGTGTATTACAAAAATAACAATTGTTTGGAGAATGTTTTGGATTTGGGTTTATTCCTTTTTAATTCACCAAGGCCTTTTTTCTAGGGTTAATGCATATTGAAATTTTTGTACTTTTAGTTTTACCTAAAGTCTTTAGAAAATATGCGGAAAAGCATTTAGAACAAAGTGGTTAAAACTACTTTTGGATAACTCATTAATTCAAGTCATACATCTCTAGCTTTAAAAACACCTTCATAATTAAACACAAAAGAGCATGTTTTTATATATGTCTCCTGTAAAAAAACTTAATAGTATTACTGAAGAAAATATAAGCGTATTACATTCCTTTTGTTTTCTTGTAACGTGGAGATTTGAAGCCCCATTGGTGTTTCTTCTTTCCGAAATCAGCGTTTGGACTTTGTGATCTTTCTGAAAACTTATAAATTAACCCAAAATGGTGGTGTAAATAATCGTATTCTTCATCATATACCTCAGGTAATAATCCTATTTTTCCTGTTGTTCTCCATTGAACTCCAAGTCCACCGATAATCATTATGTTAAAACCTGCACCTACGTTTCCACTTAACATATTTTGAGGCCATACTGCTTCACGTCCTGTATATCCTACACCAAGATATACAAATGGATCAAATCGTTGTTGACGCATTAAGAATCCAAAGCTATATTTAAAATTAGCATCTAATGCAAAAGCTTTTCCGTGTAGGGTAGTATCCTTGTTTATTGTTTTACCTTGTTTATATTCATTGTAAGAAGCAAGAATATCAATACTCATCCCTTTCATTAGGTAAAAGTCAACATTAATAGAGGAAGGGAAAACGGGAAAATTCCACGAATTTTTAGCATCTAATAAACGTTCAAATCGATACCCATCGTCATCCATTATGTTCCAATGCACACCTATCATCCATCCGTAAGGTTTAACTTTCTTAAAGTCTTGTGAAAAACCAAAGGAATAAATAATAATAAACAATAATGTAACGAATATATTTTTCATGCTTTATAATGGATTATCTTATGCTTAATTTCTTCTTAAATAAGAAGCCAAAATAACAAAAATTATGATACAAATGAGAAGTACAAAGATGATTCCATAAAATATAAATGTATTAGCAATCAACTTATGTTTATTTTTTTCTTTCTTTTCTAATTCCGAATAAACCTTTATTCCTGGATTTGGGACACCTTCAACCCATTGTTCATCTATATTTTTTGATAAATCTAAGTTTGTTCTTAGCCAACTGTTTATGTTAGAACTCAACTTTGGCAACTGTTCAGTGTCTAATTCTATAAGCAAATAACCAAACTGATTGTACAATCTTATTTTATCCTTTTCTGTATTAAATCCAAATGGAATATCACCAATTACATATAAATTACTCCCGTATTCTTTAATAAACTCTTCTCTATTTCTAGTTAGAATTAAATAACTCTTAGGCAGAATTAAAGTGCCCTGTTTGAGCTTAAAAACATGCTTATCATTGTTGTCTTTTAAAACCCAATTAGACAAATCAAGTGTGTCTTCAGAAATATTATATAGTTCTATCCAATCTTCATATTTAGCTGATTTTTTTTGCGTTAAATTTAACTCACTTAAAATAATTTTATGTAAGTAAGAAGGAACTTCTATGGGTTTAAAGATGGGCTCTATTACATAGTTTTCGGTACTGACAAATTCATATTGGTGTTTAGATTTATTAGTGGTATTTTTCCATCCTATGAATTCATAATTTTCATCCGGTATTGCCTCATATTGAATAGGAATACCTTTGAAATAAGCAGAAGAATAGTCAGATGATAGATATAAAGAATTCAATTTTACTTTTCCTCCTTTAGCTGAATTTACATGAAGATTAAATGTCTCTGTTAATTCAAAAAACTCTTTTAAATAACCAATCATTATCTCTGGTCTTTTCTGAATAAATATTTTTATTCTATCAAGACTTCGATTGTAATGTGTTTCTGATATATTCCATCTTTTTCTGTGATTAGTCATTTCAAATTGATATTCTTCAGTAAGCTTCATTAATATTTTTTTTGCTTTAGAATGTTCAAAGTGAGTATTTATAGACTCTATAAAATAATTTATATACTGATAACGAATACTGTCATTCGTTAATAGCTTTGTAAGCAGTAATGTGTATGCTGTTGGATATTGGATATTTGTATCCAATGTTGATGTGAAAAATTTTAGTGAATTTTCTTTATGTTTGTTTTCATCGAAGATATTTAAACCCATATCTAAATCAAATAACACTGTTTTAAAAGGCGTATTTTTTTCTGCATCTTTATATAATCTAAAATTTGTTGCAGCATCAGAGTTTCCAAAATATACTTGAGTTATATTGTATTTTAAATAATCCTCTATATCTATTTCCTTTTGAATTTTATAAATATCAGCATTGCTCAAAGCTTCTTTATTTCTAATAAAATTTAATAAATTATGGTAATCTCTTAAACTACTGTTAGATCCCTCCTGTACTTTGTTTGGAGGACGAATAATAGAAACATTGCTTTTTTTTATATCAAAATGAGCATTAATAAAATGTTCGTTGATTTTTTCTCTTAGGTTATAAATTCCCCAATATTTTCCATTTATGTAAACAACTACTGAGCGGTATTCTTGATAAGCAACTCCATTTTCTTTTGATAATTGAGTTGAAAAAACATCTCTAATATGTGCTCCTTGCATGTCACCTCCGGCATTTCTTAAAACAAAATTTTTGTATTCGTGAAAAGGTAGTTGTGGAAATAATGGATAACGAAAACGGTTATTACCATATTTTTTACGGGCGTAAATTGCGAAAGATTTTTGAGGCATACTTACACTGTATCCTCCAAATATCTTTATTCCTGCTCCTTGAGAAAAAACTGAAGTGTTCTGATCAATAAACTCAATGTGAATAGGTTTTTCAATGTCTTTCCAAAAATTAGCGCCTTTAAATGGTGGATTTTTACTTGCACAGCACCCCATTTCATAAATTCCATTTAAAGAATCAAATAAATGTAAAGGATCTGTAATTATTGAAAATATAGGTAGACTCTGTTTTCGTGTAGTGATATAGGTATTAGATGTATAAATAGGTTGATTATTGTTTTTATAAATAGCAAAATACAAAGCTTCATCGCCTTTCAGTAAAATTTTACTTTCAACTTTATTTGAAAATTTATTAGGAGTTCTTCCGTCTCGTGTATAATAAACAGACCATCCTTCAGGAATTTTTACTTCTACTTCTTTTAATCCAGGATAATTTCCACCCGAAGGAGAAAATACCACTTCATTTTGTACAAAAGCAAAAAGAGGTATCAAAAGAAAAAGAATGAGAAGTATACGCACATTTATAAAATTAAAGCCAAAGCAATTTTCTTATAAATGTAGTAAAATTGACTATCGTTGGATATTTAAGCGTTGATATTTACTAATAATATTACCCGCTTCATCTTCTGCAACAATCATATAAACGTAATTACCTTCTTTAACAGGAATACCGTTTTTATCTAAACCGTTCCATCTAAAGTTAGGATCATTCGTTGTATATAAAACAGTTTGATTATTATCTAAAACAGTCAATTGGAATTTTTTAAGGTACTTAGATTCAATAAAGAACTCATCATTCTTACCGTCTCCATTAGGTGTAAAAATATTAGGTAATTCTCCTATTATACCTTTCAACTGAATATTAACCTGAATGTTTTTAGTTATTTTTTGTGTTCCTAATTCTACATTCAACACCACATCATACTCACCAGCATCTGCATAAAAATGTTCTGGATTTAAACCTCTTTCAAAGTTTCCATCTCCGAAACTCCAACTTAAATGTGCATTTTCAGGAACTTCAAGAGCAGAAAAGTTAACGTATTGATTATTTTGTTTTGTAATTTGAATATTTACTTTACTTAAATCTACATTATTTTCTTCGTCTTTTATTTCATTGTTTTCTAACTTATGTGAAGGAGCAGTTAAAGGGACTTTTTGAAGAATAACTAAATTTTCTTTTGGATCTTTCTCCTCAACTAAGTTATTTGATTCAGTATTGAAATCGATATTTGTATTTTCAAAAGTAGATTTTTCTCTATTTTCTTGTTCTCGAGTATTGTTATCTTCTTTTAATTCTTTCTGATTTATAGATTTTTCAGCAATATTCTCCGTATTGATTTTATCGATTGTTAACTTTTCTTTTTCAACAGTTTGTTTCTTTAAAGAATCATGTGCATTAACATCAGTAGCAATTTGTGCGTTTTTTTCAGGTGATTTATTATTAACAACTAATATTGTTCCTACAGTAATTGCAGCAGCAATTGAAGTACCTATAATTATTTTACCCACAAGACCAATAGAAGAACCAACACCGGTAGCAGCAGCAGAGCTTCCTATACCAGCTTGGATTCCATTCCATAGACTAGGATCTACCTTAGCTTGGTAGTTTCCCAATTCCTTTTGGAACAAATCTTTTATGTCGTCTTTACCTTTCAATATTATATTTCTTTAAAGTATTTCTTAATACCGCTTTAGCTCTAGAGTATTGTGATTTTGAAGTACTTTCTGTTATATTTAATTCATCTGCAATTTCTTTATGACTATAGCCTTCTATTGCAAACATGTTAAATACAATTCTGTATCCATCGGGTAATTGTTGAATTATCTCAAGCAATACCTCTGCTTGTAAACGTTCTTCTGCATCACTTTTTTGAACTATTTCAAAATCAGTATCATCTAAATCAATATTAGTTTGTTCTTTTTTATACTTTCTAATTTGATCTAAAGCAGTATTTACAATTATCCTTCTAATCCAACCTTCCAAAGAACCTTTATGTTCAAAACGATGCAAATTTTTATATACTTTGATAAATCCATCTTGCAAAACATCTTCTGCTTTTTCTTTATCTTTAATATATCTCATTGCTACCCCTAACATTAAAGGGGAAAAACGATCAAACAACTCACGTTGCGCTCCAGCGTTTCCAGAAACACATTTCTGTACAAGAGTTTCGTCATCCATTTTTTACATCTCAGCTTAAAGACTACAATAATACATAAAAGGTTGCAGCAATAAAAAAAGGATACTATTTTTACCAACTTAAATCATTTACAATGAAATACAAACAAATTAGTGTACTCTTATTTTTTTTATTGGTCCAATTTTTTGTTCACGGTACAAAACTCTCTGAAGGAATTTGGTTAGGAGAACTTGACTTACAAAAAACACATCAGTTAAATTTTAATTTTAAAGTTGATGAAAATCAAAAAATTACAATTTACAATGACCAAGAAAAAGTAGAGATGAATTCTTTAGAATTTGTAAATGATAGTATTAAGGTTTACTTCTCTAATTTTCCAAACTATTTAATTTTTAAAATTGATACTTCAAATCCAAAAAAAATAGCTGGTTATTTTGTTAATCCTGATCGTGAAAAACATAATAGAATAGTTTTTAAAGCACGTTTTTTTGGTGACCTAGAAATAGCAGAAATAGATGATGAAGAAATTCAAAACATAACTGGAAATTGGCAAGTTACTTTTTGTCCAAATACTGATTATGAATACCCAGCAATTGGAAAGTTTAATCAAAATTCACATAATATATCAGGTACTTTTCTAACTGAAACAGGAGATTATCGTTTTTTAAAAGGTAAAATTTATGATCATGAAATTAGACTTTCAAGTTTTGATGGAGCACATATTTTCTTATTTACCGCAAAATTAGAAAATGATACTTTAAAGGGTGAGTTTTTATCTGGCAACCATTGGAGAACAGATTGGATTGGGGTTAGAAATAATGATTTTAAGTTAGAAAATCCAGATTCATTAACCTATATGGTAAAAGATACTTTTGATTTTAACTTTAAAACAATAAGTGGAGCAGATTATGTTTATCCTAACCCTTCTTTAAAAGGTAAAATAGTAATCGTTCAAATTCTTGGTACATGGTGTCCAAACTGTTTAGATGAAACTAATTTTTATAAGGAATTATACGATAAATATCACCAATACGGATTAGAAATTATTGGAGTAGCTTATGAGTATCCTAAAAACTTTAAAGACCAAGTGGACCGAATAAAAAGATTTAGCGAACATAAAAAAGTGCCATATCCTATCTTAGTAGGCGGTATGGCATCTAAGAAGTTAACATCTAAGCATTTTGATATGTTAAATGAAATATCCTCTTTTCCAACCTCTATATTTATCAATAAAAGTGGAGAAGTTATAAAAATACATACAGGATTTAACGGTCCAGGAACCGGAGAAATTTATGCGGATTACAAAATTAAAGTCACTCAATTAATAGATAAACTATTGAGAGAATAGAGAGCTTAATTTACTACTAAACTAAGTTGATTTTCTTCACTAACTGATCTTTATAAGAACCTCCTATAGGAATCAATTTTTTATCTTTTTCTAATTGAAGGTTTGGATATTCTATAGAAGATATTTTATCTAAACGAACTATAAACGAACGGTGTACGCGAATAAATTCAGCATCTCCTAATTTTCTATCGATATCCTTCATTGTAGAATGAATAGTGTATCTTTTATCTAAAGTATTAATTACCACATAATCTTTTAATGCTTCAATAAAATAGATATCCTTTGTATTTAGTTTTACCAATTTTGAATTTGCTTTTACAAAAATAAAGTCTTGTGTATCTTTTCCTTCAACAATAGAGTAAAGTAAATCTCTTTCTTTTTCTACTTCTTTTTCTTTTTGATGTTTATATAAAGCCATCTCAATAGAAGTATGTAAATCTATTTCTTTAAAAGGTTTTATAATATATCCGTAAGGCTCTGTTATTTTTGCTTTAGCCAAAGTTGCTTCGTCTGCATATGCAGTTAGAAAGATTACAGGTATGTTATGCTCTCTTCTAATCACCTCAGCAGCCTCAATACCGTTCATATCTCCTTTAAGCATGATATCCATTAAAACAATACTTGGACGTTCTTCAGCGGCCAATTGTATCGCTTTTTCTCCAGTTGCAGAAGATCCAGAAATAATGTATCCTAATCTTTTTAAACTGTGTTGTATATCCTTTGAGACAATTGACTCATCCTCAACTACTAAAACTTTAATTTTTGACATATTAATATATTATGTGGTACAAATTTAAGTAAATCTTACAAATCAATAACCTTAATTTAATTATGAAATTACAAAATTCTTCGATAAACCCCTAATTTTTTAAGATTAAAAGCTATAATCATCAGACTATTAGCTAAATATGAGGAATATAAAAGAAGATAGGATTTTCTTTTCAATTTTCAAAACCTGAACTTTAATTTTAAGGAACTAAATAAAAATAAGAAAAGAAATTTTTTAAAAAAGCCTTTATTACTATTACTATACTGTTAACACGGTTCATTAGTTTTTGTTCTTTTACTTGTATTCTAAGTTGTAAACATTTTAGTCGCTCTTATGAACATTTTAAATATCCATAAAAGCTTAGTTTATCAACCTTTTATAGGGTTATACACAATTTTGTTGATAATCTAAAGTTGCATAAGTTTTTATCATTTTTCAATTTATTAAGCATATTTACATTGTTGATATATAAATGTAAAATGTAATAACTTACTATTGTTTTTCTCGTTTATATTTTGGCTTGGAATTATATTTTTCATAAGCAAGTAAAACTTATTGAATTCAATCAACACTATTTTTATGGATTGTTCATAACCCTGTCAATAAGTATATTTTTGAAAGCAATGAAATCAAGGGCTTAAGAAATTGAAAAATTTTAGATGTTCATAATTCAATCCAATTGTTAATTACGTAAATTTGTAAAAAATCAATATTATGACAACAATTCCTATCATTCCAATTGGTGCAGATCACGCAGGTTTTCAGCTGAAAGAAGCAATTAAAAAACATTTCACAGAACGCGGTTATACTTTTAAAGATTATGGCACTTATTCTGAAGACAGTATAGATTATCCTGATTATGGTCATCCTGTTGCCAATCACGTACACGAAAATAAGAATACTTTAGGTATTGTAATATGTGGTAGCGGAAATGGGATCAACATGACTGTTAATAAACACCAAGGAATAAGAGGTGCATTATGTTGGAAAGAAGAGTTAGCGGAATTAGCAAGGCAACATAATAATGCAAATATTATAGCTCTTCCTGCACGTTTTATTTCTATTGATGATGGAATTAAAATGGTAGAAAAATTTTTAACAACCGAATTTGAAGGTGGTAGACATCAAAATAGAGTTGAAAAAATTGCATGTAAATAAGTGATTCTAATTATAAGGCTAGAATTAACCTTTAATCTAATCTTTAATACTATTCATTAAAATGCTTGTAGAAGTTTATTCTACAAGCTCTAAATCTACCTGCTTTCTGAACATATCAACACTTATAACTTTAACCTTAACCTGGTCTCCAAAATTGAATTTGTAATTGGTTTGACGTCCTACAATTTGAAATTTATCATTGTCAAAATAATAATTATCGTCTGGTAGTGCCGACATAGTAATCATTCCCTCACAGTAATTGTCGTTCATTCTTACAAACATTCCAAAATCAGCTAATCCAGATACAGTTCCTTCAAACTCTTCTCCTACTTTGTCTTGTAAGTATTTTGCTTGGAAAAATTTATTAGATTCTCTTTCGGCTTCTATTGCCTTTCTTTCTTGTGCAGAAATATGTTCACTAATTTCATTCAACTTATTACCGTAATTTTTCTGACGATTTTCTAATTTGTCATATAAAATACGGTGTACAACTAAATCTGCATACCTACGTATAGGTGAAGTAAAGTGTCCATAATAATCAAAAGCTAGTCCATAGTGACCTATATTATTGGTTTGATAAGCTGCTTTTGCCATAGAACGTATAGCCATAGATTGTATTAATCCATATTCAGGTGCATCTTTAATTTTCTCAAGTAGTGCATTAATTTTTTGAGCCACATTATCCATGTTTTCGAACTCTAATTCATAGTCAAACTTATCAATAAACACAGAAAATGTTTTTAATTTTTCTATTGAAGGTTTATCATGACAACGGTAAATAAACTGATTATTTGAACCTTTATTTCCAGGTAGTTTTCCAACAAATAACGCTACCCTTTTATTGGCTAAAAGCATAAACTCCTCAATAAGTTTGTTTGCATCTTTTGATATCTTTTTTACTACACCAGTAGGATTTCCATCATCATCTATTAGAAAACTTACTTCTTCTGATTCAATAGATAAAGCCCCATTTTTCATTCGTTCTTTTCTAATAATTTTAGCAAGTTTATCTAAACCTAAAATAGCTTCTTTTTGCTCATCACTTTTTCCTTCAATTACAGCTTGAGCATCTTCATATGCAAAACGGTGGTCAGAATGAATAACTGTTTTTCCAAACCATTCTTTTAATACATTTCCTTTTTCATCCAATTCAAATACTGCAGAAAAAGCATATTTATCTTCATTAGGACGAAGTGAACAAGCCATATTTGAAAGTTGTTCAGGTAACATTGGAATAACCCTATCTTCTAAATAAACAGAGTTACCTCTTTTATAAGCTTCTTCATCCATTGCTGTTCCTGGTTGTACATAATGACTCACATCAGCAATATGGACACCCACTTCTATGTTACCATTTTCTAGAACTTCATAAGATAGTGCATCATCAAAATCTTTGGCATCAAAAGGATCTATTGTTAAAGTTAATTTTCCACGTAAATCTTTACGCTTTTTAATTTCATCTGGATCTAAATCCATTCCTACTCTTTCAGCTGCTTCTATTACCTTTTGAGGAAATTTTATTTCAAATTCATTTTTGAATAAAATAGATAACATTTCAGTGTCATTATCTCCCGGCATTCCAATTACCTCGAGTATTTCACCGAATGGATTTGAAACACCTTTAGGCCAAGATGTTATTCTACCTATGGCTTTTTGTCCAGATTTTGCTCCTTTTAATTTTTCTAAAGGGATGTATAAATCAATATTAATTTTATTGTTGTCAAGAATCAAAAAAGCAAACTTATTTCTTACATCTAATGTTCCAACAAACTGAGTTGTTTTACGTGTAATTACTTTAACTATTGCTCCTTCTGTTTTGTTTTTTCTTTGTCTGATTACCTCTACTTCAACAGTGTCACCATGTAAAGCATTTTCTAAATTTTCAGGTTGTACATAAATATCACCATCCAATTCTGGAACTATTATATATGCTGCTCCACGTGCTGTTGAGTCAACTGTACCAATATAATTAGTTTGATAGCTTTCATTAATTATAAAAGAACCATTTTGAAATTCATTCAAGAAACTTTCATCTTTAAGATCTTTAAGAATAGTTAAAACAAGCTTACGCATATTTTTATCCGTAATTTGCAATATTGCACTTATTTCTTTAGCTGTATATTTTTGATCAGGCTGTCTTTCAAATATTTTACGTATCGCTTTTTCTATTCCTTTTTTCTTGAGTTTTTTTCTTGGCATGTATTACATTTTAGTTCAAAGATAGATTAAATAAACTTTTAAATTTTACTTCGTTTATTATCTAAACGTTAAGTATTCTAATAATTTGTTAGATATTCAATGTTTTAGCTGCTTTTATATACTGATTTATATTTTGTATTTTTGTTTAAAATATTAAAGAAATGAATAAGAAAATTGAAAAATTATTAAACGATCAGATTGAAAAAGAATATTCTTCTAGTCAACTCTATTTATCTATGGCTTCTTGGTCTGAAAATCAAGGATTTAATGGAACAGCATCGTTTTTATATAAACACAGTGATGAAGAACGTGAACACATGTTGAAATTGGTAAAATTTATCAATGAACGTGGTGGTATTGCTATTATTCCTGCTATTTATAAACCAGATGTTAGCTTTGATTCAATGGAAAGAATTTTTGAATCTTTATTGGAGCATGAAATGATGGTTACAGAAAGCATAAACAATATTGTAGATGCTTGCTTAACAGAAAAAGACTATAGCACACATAACTTTATTCAATGGTATGTTTCTGAACAATTAGAAGAAGAAGCTTTAGCTCGTCATATACTAGATAAATTACGTATGATTGGTTCAGATAAAGGTGGTTTATATCTTTTCGATAGAGATATGGAAAATTCAAGTATTTCAGCTGATACCATTAACAACGTATAGCACCACACTACTTGTTGAGACACTAATTGAAATGAAAAAAAAATTCTTTTTACAAAGATTTTTACTGTGTGTGATAATTGCTAGCTCTTTTTTATATGTTAGAGCGCAAGATCACATACAGTTTAAAAATTATACAATCAATGATGGACTGTCTCAAAGCTCTGTTACTTGTATTATTCAAGATCAATTGGGTGCTTTATGGTTAGGAACACAGGATGGAATTAACCGATTTAATGGTAAAGATTTTGAAGTTTTTTCAGGAGATCAAGGATATGATATTTCTAACGAATATATTCATACCAGTTTCACTGACCGAAACGGGAATATGTGGTTTGGAACCTACAACGGATTAATTAAATATAATCCTCGTACGGTTCGGTTCTCCTCTTTTCGATTACACTCAAAGCAAAGGCTTGAAATTCATTCAATAGCTGAAGATAATCAGGGAAACTTGTGGATTGGTACTGCTTTTGGACGAATTTTTAAATTCAATACTGAAAACAATACTTTTCAATTAATTGATGATCATATTTTTGATTCTAAAATCATTAATATTAGAAATAGACACAACAAACTACTTTTTGTAAGTGAGTTTGATGGGGTTTTACTTACTGATACTTCCTTTAAGAAGAAAAAAGTTCTTCAACCTACTATTATTAATACTGATGAGTTTACTATTAATGGTTTAATTGAATCACCTCAGCATGATATAGTTATATCAACTAATGAAGGTGTTTTTTATCTTGATGAAAACTTAAATAAGTTTGTCATCCTAGAAGACTTATTTTCTCATTTAAAGGAGGTTAACATTATTGATGCTATTTATCTTACAAACGATAGATTATTTGTAGCGAGTGAAAATTCAGGTCTTTACCAGATAACAAGATATAAAGAAGACAGTATTGTTGTATTAAATTATTCAGCTGATATTTTTCAAAAAGGCTCCTTAATTACAAATAAGCTAAGCGGTTTATTTAAGGATAATCAAGGGGTTATATGGGTAACTTCTCAACGTGGTTTGAGTAGTTTTAATCCAGAATTCGTCGGTTTCAAAGGTGTTGGTGCCTCGGCAGATTTAAACAAAGGACTTCCTTCACAAAACGTTTGGGGTTTTGCAGAATCTAAAAACCAAAGGTATTTATACATTGCTGCGGACCACGGTGTTACTCGTTTCGATCGTATAACGCACAATTATTATCACTATTACCGTCATTCAGAAACTAACGATGATTTTACAACGCTTTCTCTAAAGCTTATTGATGAAAACACGCTTTTGGTTGGATGTCTAGATGGATTATTTGAGCTTTCCATAGACTCGCTTGATGCAAATAATTATGTATTCAATAAAATGATGCATTCAGCCGATATACAAAGAGGGTTTGACCTTACTTATACAATAAAAAGATATAATATTGATAACCATTATATTATAGGAACAAGAGCAGGAATAGCTCTGTTTGATTATGGTTCTAAAAAATTCACTTATTTAGTGAATCAACCCAAAGAGGTAAATACGGTTGGCCCAGGACCTTGTAGATTTATCTTTAAGAATGGAAATGATTTTTATACCTCACCTTCTTCAGGAGGGTTGTTTCAGGTTAAGTTAGAAAATGGTCAATTACAAGCCTCTTCTAAGCATGATTTTTCTGATTTAAGTAAAGCTACAAAAGAGTATTTTTCCTCAGTTTTTCAAGCCAATGAAAATGAGTTTTGGTTTGGAACAATGGGAGATGGTTTATTTAAGTACAATATAAAAACCAAAAAAATAGTTCAATATGATAGGTCAAAAGGTTTACCTAATAATGTAATATACGGAGTTGAAGGAACAGAATTTAACCCTCGTTATATATGGTTGTCTACAAATAAAGGAGTTGCTGCATTGCATATTAAGACTGAACTTTTTTATGTTTTTTCAGAGAAAGATGGTTTAATGAGTAATGAATTAAACCTAGGAGGTAGTTTTGTTTCTCAAAACGGTGAAATTTACTTTGGTGGTATTCAAGGATTTAACTATATAAAGCCTTCTGAAGCTTTTCAAGTCAATAAAAATATTCATGTTTATTTTTCTGGAATGGAGGTTGAAAACGTTGTTGTTCTTCCTGAAAAAGACGGTATTTTATCTCAAAGTATTTCATTTACTGACCGCATTAAACTTCCTTATAATAAGAGAAGTTTGAAACTGCGTTTTTTTGCAAATGATTTGAGTAACCCTGAGCGTATAGAGTATAAATACATAATGTCTGGTGACGACGATGTAGAAGAAGAGTTGGGTTCATCAAATGAGCTGCGTTTTACGAGTATTGCTCCAGGGATTTATGAACTTCATGTTTATGCAAGAACGACAAATGGTGAGTGGAATAAATATCCAGCGCGTTTGATTATTGAAGTAGAAAGACCGTTTTGGATGAAATGGTGGTTCTATGCAATAATAGTAGTAGTTGTTGCACTTTTCGTTCTCTATAGTGTGCGTAAAAGCATTGATAAGGAAAGAAGACAACAGGTTCGCTTAGAAATGAAAATTGCTGAAAGAACAAGAGAGCTAAGAAAGAAAAACGAAAAGATTCAACAGCAAAAAAGTCGTTTAGTTCTACAAACAGAAGAACTGGAAAGGGAAAAAGAAAAATCTGAGCGATTGTTGAACAACATCTTACCTAAAGAAACAGCTAGTCAATTAAAAAAAGATGGCCGATCAGCGGCAAGGGACTTCAACAAAGTATCTATTATGTTTACCGACTTCGTTGGCTTTTCTAAAATTGCGGAAGAAATGTCTGCAAAAGATTTAGTTTCTATTTTAGATATGCATTTTAGAAAGTTCGATAGTATTATTGAGAAGAATGACCTAGAGAAAATTAAAACGATAGGAGATGCATATATGTGTGCAGGAGGTGTACCTATTCGTAATAAAACCAATCCTATTAATACGACATTAGCTGCGGTACAGATTAAGTATTATATGTTAGACCATAAAGCAGAGCAAATAAAGAAAGGAGAACCTTATTGGAAATTGCGTATTGGAATCAATACAGGTCCTGTTTCAGCTGGTGTTATTGGTACCAAGAGATATGCTTATGATGTTTGGGGTAATACGGTAAATCGTGCACAGAGAATGGAACAACTTTGTCAGCCTGAGAAAATAGCCATTACACAAGATACTTTTGATCATATTGAACCTTATTTTGAATGCTATAAAATTGGTAAAGTTCAGACTAAAAGCGGTATTAAAATAATGATGTATGAGGTCATATCTATCAAGCCTGAACTATCAGTAGATGGCTTAGGAATTGAGCCGAACGAGTCATTTCATAAACTGGTTAACTTACATCATTACAGTAAGATAAATTATTATAAAGCTGAGCGTTTTATTTTAGCTAAACTAAACAAAGAACTCAGTCCAAAACTACATTATCATTCATTTGATCATTCACGAGATGTTACCCGTCAGGCAGAAAGAATTGCTATTGGCGAAGGAATTACAGATGAGGATTTATTTCTATTAAAATCAGCTGCTTCTTATCATGATGCTGGATTTGTTGAGCAATACGAGAAAAATGAACCTATTGGTGCTAGAATGGCAGCAGAAATCCTTCCTAAGTTTGGGTATACAGAAGCACATATTCAACGTATAAAAGAACTTATTTATGTTACCTCAGTTCCACATAAACCAAAAAACAAACTTGAGGAAATTATTTGTGACGCTGATTTAGATTATTTAGGTCGTGATGATTTTCATGAAATTGCCGATCGATTAAGAAGAGAACTTCGTGAACACGGAAAGATTGATAGTGATAGAAAGTGGGACGAAATGCAAGTAAGTTTTCTTAGTCAACATAGATACTTTACTAAAACATCTATTGATACCCGTTTGAAAAAGAAACTTCAAAATTTAGAGGAGATTAAACAAAAACTAGAAACTCATGATTATAAGGATTAGTTCTTGTCTTATTGTCAGTATGTATTAAATAAATTATTAGGCTGATTTTTATTTTTGCTTTTTAATTCAGCACTTCAACCCTCTTCTTATTTCTTTGTAAACATATATTTTACAGGCTTAAATTAGTAATACCAACTATTTGTTAGAAACAAAAAAAGACCGTATTACACGGTCTTTAAATAGATAAACATTTTTTAGTTACGAGAACAAAACACTACTTCCATAAGGTGTATCTATTGGATTCACCACAAGAGTTGGTATTTGTGCATCGTTAGTTATCATATACTGCTCGTAATTTGAACCAAAAGCTCCTAAGTAGTTACTTTTGTTTTGATTCATTATAGCGATTAAATCAGCATCTTTTTCGATTGCCAACTTTACTACTTCTTTATCAAAACCACTGCTTGGTGCTAATGTTGCTGTCATTTCAATTCCTCTTTCTTCAAAGAAACGCTTAGAGAAAAGTATGTTAGCAGTTACTTTATTTTTCAAGAATTCATCTGTTTCATTTGGTGTGATAACGTGAACTCTGGATTTAAAGTATTTTGCCATTGAGGCTACAATTGCTAATTTTTGCTTTGTTTCTCTGTGTAGGTCTAAAGGAACAACGATATCATCATATCCGCTTTCACCTACTGATTTTAGCTGAACAATTATAAAAGGAACAGTTGAATGTGTTACTACTTTCAAGGCATGTGATCCTGCAATATGTTGCCAACCTGAAGCACCATGAGTCCCCATGAAAATTAATTCTGCGTGGTATTCTGCAGCAAAATCTCCAATGTCTTCAAATATAGTTCCAACTCTAACTTTTGGAATTAATTCTATTTTGGTTTTTTGTGCTTTTATTATTTCATTTAATTTCTTTTCAGCATCGGCAATTTCCTTGTTTTTGGAAACAACGTGTAGAATATAAATTTTCGCACCCACAACTTTTGCAGTCGTAATCGCATGGTTTAAAGCGGAGTCTGCAACCTCTGAAAAATCGTGAGGAACGATAAAACTTTTGACGGACATAATTGGTAATGGTTTATATAGTATATATGCAAAAATACATAAATGTTATTAAGAACTTACATAGTTTTTAGCATTTCTAATATAATTATTTATTTTGAATCTCCATCTTTTTTTTCAAAAATTCGAGTTAAATATATCAACTGAACTTTTATTTGCTTTATTATTTTCAAATAAAAAACCCTTAACTGTAGCTACAGTTAAGGGTTTTGAGGTCCCGAGCGGATTCGAACCGCTGTACGTGGTTTTGCAGACCACTGCCTAGCCGCTCGGCCACAGGACCATTTATAGGAGCGCAAATATAGTAAATATTTATCTTCTTTAATAGAGAATTGGTTAAAAACAATATCCCTTGTTCTTAAAATTTTAATTTTCTATTATAATTGCCACATCATCAACATCTCCCCCTATAGGTGGACAGTGTTTAATTACCTTGACTTTGGAAGAGTGTAATCCTTTTATTTCTTTCTTTAATCGCTGATTAATTCGATGACCAACATGTTCGATTAATTTTGATCGAATAGCCATTTCCTCACGAACAATTAAGTTGATTGCAACATAGTCAATCGTGTCTTCTAGTTCATCTGAAGAAAACGAAGCTGTAAAATCAGTTGTAATAGAAACATCGACTGTATAATGTCCTCCAATTTTTGCTTCTTCTTCCAAACAACCATGGTAAGCATACAGCTTTATTCCATTGACTTCAATCGTATGTTTCATTTATCCTTTTAACTTTTTGATTATTGGAACATTTTGTTGCATTCTTTGAATACATTCATCCTTACCGAGTAAAGCAGAAATTTCAAACATACTTGGTCCCATTCCTTTTCCTGTTAATGCCAAACGAAATGCAGGAAGTACTTTTCCAATTCCCAATCCTTTTTCTTCTAAGAATGCTTTAAAAGCAATTTCAATATTTGGTGCATCAAATGGATTTAGCGTTTCTAATATGCTTGTCCACTCTGTCATTAACTCTTCAGCCGACTCATTCCATTTTTTATCCAATGTTTTTTCATCAAATTCCGATGGGTTTTCAAATAGATACTTTCCTTCAGTATATATATCTTCTACAAAGGTTGCTCGTTCTTTCATTAAAGTACAAGCTTTAGCTAAATATTCATCAGTTACACTTTGTATGGGTTTTCCAATTTCTTTACGCAACATCTCAGCTAAAACAACGGGTGACTTAGCACGTAAATATTGTTGTTGAAACCAATTGGTTTTATCTGCATCAAATTTTGCTCCTGCCTTACTTACTCTTTCCAATGAAAAAGCTTGTACCATTTCTTCTAATGAGAAAATTTCTTGAGTTGTTCCAGGGTTCCAACCTAAAAATGCAAGCATATTTAAAAATGCTTCTGGCAAGTATCCTTTTTCTCTATATCCAGAATATTTTTCCCCATCTTCTGCAATCCAGTCTAGTGGAAATACCGGAAATCCTAAACGGTCTCCATCTCTTTTTGATAATTTTCCATTGCCATCCGGACGCAATAGAAGTGGACAGTGTGCAAACTCTGGTGCTTCCCATTCAAATGCTTCATAAAGTAAAATATGTAATGGAGCAGATGGAAGCCATTCTTCTCCACGAATCACATGACTGATTTTCATTGTATGGTCATCTACGATATTTGCCAAATGATACGTCGGCATTCCATCACTTTTAAATAAAACCTTATCATCTAAGTTGTTTGTATTCACAACTACCCATCCTCTAATTTTATCTTCGAAACGTACATCTTCGTTTCTCGGCATCTTGAAACGAATAACATATTCATCACCGTTATCTAATCTTTTTTGAACTTCATCTTCTGGTAAAGTCAAAGAGTTCTGCATTGAAGCTCTCGTAACAGAATTATATTGCCAATTGGGCATTTTCATTTGTTGCGCTTGTTTACGCATTCTATCCAAATCCTCACCAGTGTCAAATGCATAATATGCTTTTCCATTTGCTATTAGTTTTTCAGCATACGGTTTATACATTTCCTTTCTTTCAGACTGCTTGTACGGTCCATATTCTCCTCCTACACCCTGACCTTCATCTGGTCTAATCCCACACCACTCTAGGGCTTCTAATATATATTCTTCTGCACCTTCTACAAATCGAGTTTGATCTGTATCTTCTACTCGAATGATAAATGTACCATTGTGTTTTTTAGCAAATAAATAATTATATAATGCGGTACGAACTCCACCCATATGAAGTGGACCTGTTGGAGACGGTGCGAACCTAACGCGAACTGACTTATCTGACATATATTCTATATTTTTATGCAAAGATAATTGATTCCTTAGCGTTTATCTATTCTTCTTTCATAAAAGCTACTTATTTTTTATTTTTTGTAATTTTTCTTTCTCTCCAACTAAGAATTGTTGTTCATTTGTTCTTCATCTCTTCTAACTTTTTTCTTTGCGAAGAACATATTTTTCTTTTGTACGTTCATTATACATGAATTACTTCTACAATTCGTAATTTTATACCTATATTATAAATAGCAGCTATTTTAATGGCTTTTATTTTATAGAGCGTTAACAAATATATATAATGGGAACTTTTGATGATTTAATAAATCAAGTAGATGCGTTTATTCGTAAGTACTATAAAAACTTAATGATTAAGGGTGTATTGCTTTTTCTCATTATTTTCCTTTTCACCTTTTTAATTGTTACTGGATTAGAGTACATCGGAAGGTTTAGTTCTTTCACTCGAGGATTTCTTTTGTTTACTTTTATAGGTTTAAATGCTTATGTTCTTTTCAAGTACTTTATCATTCCTGCTTCTAAATTATTTTCTTTTGGAAAACGCATAGATAGATATCAAGCAGCAAAGATAATCGGTGACTTTTTTCCTTCAGTTAATGACCGTTTATTAAATACTCTACAACTTCAAGACGCTTCTTCTACGAATCCAAAGAACATTGAATTAATTCAAGCAAGTATTCAACAAAACGCTAGTCAACTAAATGCCTTTTCTTTTTCTTCTGCCATTGATTACTCTTCTAATCGAAAGTTTTTAAAATATTTTATTCCCATCCTACTGACCGTCGTTTTGATAGGTATTATGATTCCTAATTTTTTTAGTGAAGGATCTCAACGCTTAATTAAATACAATCAAATATTTGAAATTGCGCCTGATTTTACTTTTGAAATTCAGAATGAAAGTTTAACAGTTGAAGAGGGAGGTGAAATTGATATAAAACTTTTACTGAATCCACTTCCTGGAAAAGCACTTCCTGATAGAGTTTATTTAGAGACTACAGAAGGCACTTTCTTGATGAATAAAAAGTCCACTAATCAGGCTTCATTTACTTTAAGTAATTTGAATAATGATGTTCATTTCCATTTTAAAGCCAACAATTCACAATCTAACTCTCATTTAATTCATGTTGTTAAACGCACTTCTCTAGGTCACTTAAAAGTGGATATTCAATATCCTAGCTATTTAAATCGCGAGAATGAAACAATTGATAACCCAGGGGATTTGATTTTACCTGATGGTGCTAAACTTACATGGAATGGTTTAACAAAAAATGCAAAATCCTTAAAAGTCATTTTACCAGATTCTACTTTGAATTTTATAGATCATCCTGGTTTTAGATTTGCTCATACAGTCAAACGTTCTTCAGACTTGTTGTTTGTTTTGGAAAACAAGGAAGTTTCAACTTTCGACTCTATGATCTATCATATTGATGTTATAAAAGATGAATATCCAAGTATTTCACTTTCTAAGATGGAAGATTCTATTACGAAGAATAAAGTTTATTTTTCTGGGAATGTATCAGATGACTATGGACTTTCTCAGTTACTGTTCACTTATACTATCGAGAAGAAATCAGGTGAAAGTATAGCTAAGAGTATATCAGTTCCAGGTATTGATGGCAAACAATCTCCATTTTCGATGACTTTTAATTTAGATGAATTAGGTCTTGAATTAGATGATATTGTTACTTATTATTTCACTGTTTACGATAACGATGGTGTAAACGGATCTAAAGCAACTAAGTCAAACATTTTCCAACATAAGAGTCCTTCGTTAGAAGAACTTCAAGAAAAACGTTCTGAAGATAAGGATAAAGCGAAAGAGGATTTAAAAGAATTAATTAGAGAGAGTCAAGAGTTTAAAGAACAGATGGCTAGACTTAAAAAGGAAATTGCTAATTCCAAAAAGACTTCTTGGCAACAACAAAAACAAGTGCAAAGCTTACAAGCGCAACAAAAGTCTTTAGAAGATAGAATTAAACAAGTGAAGGACCAGATGAAATCTTCTTTTGAAGAGAAATCTAAGCTAAGTCCAATGGATGAAAAGTTAATGGAGAAACAAAAGCAAATTGAAGATTTGTTAGATTCCATTATGGACGAAGAACTCAAGAATCTTCTAGAAGAACTTGAGAAAATGCTTCAATCTAATGATGATAAAAATATTCTCGAAAAGATGGATGAAGGAGAAATGTCTGCTGAGGATATGGAACGTCAATTAGATCGCACAATGGAAATGTTAAAGAAAATGGATGTTGAGGAACGTGTTGAGGATCTTCAAAAATCACTTGAACAGCTTTCTAAAGAACAAGATCTATTGAAGGAAGATTTAGATAAAGGATTAGATAAGGAAGAGGCTGAAAAGCAACAACAAGACTTGAATGAGAAATTTGATGATATCAAAAAAGACTTAGAGGAAATGCTTGAGAAAAACGACGAACTTAATCGTCCTATGTCTTTTGAGGATATGGATAAAATGGCGGAAGAAATTGCTAAAGAAATGCAAGAAGCTAAAGAGCAAATTAAGGATCAAAAAAATCAATCTGCAAAAGAAAAGCAACAGAGTGCAAGTGAAAAGATGCAAGAAGCAGCTTCACAATTGCAAGCACAAATGGAACAAAGTCAAGACGAACAAGACAGTGAAGATTTGGAATCTATGCGTGCGTTATTAGAGAATTTAATTCGTTTAAGTTTCAATCAAGAAGAGAATATGATTTCTTTTCAAGAAACTGATATTTTCGATCCCCACTTTGTTACATTAGGTAAAGAGCAAAGAGGCATTATAGACAACTTAAAGCCTGTTAAAGATAGCTTGAGAGCTTTAGCTGATCGTGTTCCTAAAGTTTCTTCATTCATTGAGCAAGAGCTTAGTGAAATTGAAAAACAATACAGATACATTCCATCCCATATTGGAGAGCGAGAACACCGTCAATTGGCTTCAAAACAACAATTTGCTATGACCGGCATAAACAATCTTGCTTTATTTCTTAACGAGGCTTTAGAAAGCGCACAACAAGATATGCAAAGTAAGAAGTCCGGAAACAGTTCCTGTACTAAACCCGGTCAAGGTAAACCCGGTCAAGGTAGTCCTGGTGATATGGAAGGAATGAAGGAAATGATTAAAAAGCAATTAGAACAAATGAAGAAAGGTCAGAATCCGGGTGGTCAAAAACCCGGTCAGAAGCCCGGGGGAGTTTTACCAATGTCATCTCAACAAGCTGCAAAAATGGCCGCTGAACAGAGTGCTATGCAAAAGAAGCTTCAAGAGCTCAGAGAGCAAATGAACAAGGACGGCAGTGGTGATGGAAATAAGCTCAACGACCTTTTAAAAGAACTTGAGAAACAAGAAGAAGATTTGATTAATAAAAATTGGAATTCTGAATTAATTGATCGTCAACAAGAAATTTTAACACGCTTGTTGGAGAGTGAAAATGCGATACGTGAAAGAGGCCTTGATGAAGAAAGAGAAAGTAAATCTGGAAAAGATGAAAATTTTGGTAACCAAATTGAGTTTTTGGAGTATAAGAAACAGAAAGAAAAACAGATTGAGTTATTACGTACACTAGATCCGTCATTTAGTAAGTATTACAAAGAAAAAGCTAACGCTTATTTTCTTCATGTTAACTAACTTTTTGGTACGAATTCAATCCAAGATAATATAGTTTTGATGGAAACAAGTTACAAAGAAATTGAGTCCGTATCCTTTGCTTCGGACCTTAAAAATTTAAGGATAGCAGAAACATTAATAGATAATGTTTGCCGTGATTATCATGTTCATGAAGATAATTATGGTAACATATTAATTGCAGTGACGGAGGCAGTGAATAATGCAATTCAACATGGTAACATGGAAGATCCTTCTAAATCTGTTCTTGTTTCTGTTCATCACAATGATAAAGAATTGAAGTTTATAATTTCAGATAACGGTGAGGGATTTGCTTTTGACAATCTTCCTGACCCTACCGCTCCAGAAAATATTGAAAAAGAAAGTGGACGTGGAATATTTCTTATGAAATCATTGGCAGATGAAGTAGATTTTGAATCTAATGGTTCTAAAGTTGTACTTACATTTGCTGCTTTAAAATGATTGAAATTCAATATTTAGATGTGCCAGAACTTAATCTTGACTATGTTCATGATTGGTACGAACAAGTAGTTCAAAAGGAGGGTAAAACACTTGGGGATTTGTCTATCGTTTTTGGGACGGATGAATGGCTTTTAGAACAAAATAAGACCTTTTTAAATCACGATTATTATACCGATATTATCACTTTTGATTATTGTGAGATGAACTTCATTAGCGGTGATTTGTTGATTAGTATAGACCGTGTTTATGATAACGCTGTTCAATATAATGTTTCACGTGAAACAGAATTGAATCGTGTTTTGGTTCACGGACTACTTCATCTTTGTGGTTACGGTGATAAATCTGAAAAAGAAATTGAAATAATGCGTAAAAAAGAGGATTACTATCTGTCACTGTTGTAATTTTGTTCCACGTGAAACAAATGTGTTATGCTAAGAGATTATGATGTTATTGTTGTAGGTGCTGGTCATGCAGGATGTGAAGCTGCAAATGCAGCGGGTAAGTTAGGGGTTTCTACCCTTGTGGTTACAATGAATATGAATACTATAGCCCAAATGTCTTGTAATCCTGCAATGGGTGGTGTTGCTAAAGGACAAATTCTTCGAGAGATTGACGCTCTTGGCGGTGGTTCAGGTATTATTTCTGATAAGACTGCTATACAGTTCCGAATGCTTAACATGAGTAAAGGCCCCGCTATGTGGTCACCTCGTACACAAAATGACCGTATGCGTTTCGCTGAAGAATGGCGTTTAATGTTAGAGTCTAATCCTAATGTTGATTTTTGGCAAGATATGGTTGTTGGAATCACCACTAAAGATGGTTTTGTAACAGGTGTTAAAACCAGAATGGGAATGGAGATAGCTGGTAAAACAGTTATCCTTACTAGTGGAACTTTTTTAAACGGTGTTATTCATTTAGGTGAAAAACAATATGGAGGTGGACGAGCTGGTGAAGGAGCTTCTACGGGTATAACAGAGGACTTGATTAAGATCGGCTTTGAGTCAGGTAGAATGAAAACCGGAACTCCACCACGTGTTGATGGACGTTCTCTAGATTATTCCAAAATGGAAGTACAAGGTGGTGATGAGGTAACTAGTAAGTTTAGTTTTACAGACGAAACACAAGCTTTAAAAACTCAACGCCCTTGTCATGTTACTTATACAAATCAAGAAACACATGATATTTTAAGAACAGGTTTTGATCGCAGTCCAATGTTTAATGGTGCGATTAAGTCTAAAGGGCCAAGATACTGTCCTAGTATAGAAGATAAGATATCTCGTTTCGCTGAAAGGGAAAGGCATCAAATATTTGTAGAACCTGAAGGTTGGAAAACTATTGAAATCTATGTAAACGGATTTAGCACAAGTCTTCCTGAAGAGGTTCAGTTAAAAGCAATGAAAACCATTCCTGGTTTTGAGAATGTAAAAATGTTTAGACCTGGTTATGCTATTGAATATGATTACTTCCCTCCTACACAGTTGAAACACACTTTAGAAACAAAGTTGGTTTCGGGTTTGTACTTTGCAGGACAAATCAACGGTACTACTGGATATGAAGAAGCAGCATGTCAAGGTTTAATGGCAGGTATCAATGCAGCTCGTAAAGTACAAAACAAAGACCCTTTTATTCTTAATAGATCTGATGCTTATATTGCTGTTTTAATAGACGATTTAATTACAAAAGGTACGGAAGAACCCTATCGAATGTTTACTTCTCGTGCTGAATATAGAATTTTATTACGTCAAGATAATGCCGATTTAAGGCTCTCCCCTATCGCGCACGCTATCGGAATGATTTCTGATGAACGTATGGCTTTAGTTAAAGAGAAGATGGATCAAACCGCAATGCTTAAAAAACAACTAAGTAAAATCGGAGTAACTCCAGAAGAAGCAAATTCTGTTTTAACCGAGCATGGTTCTTCACCTATTAAACAGCAAGTAAAGTTAACACAGTTAATTACACGACCTAATTTAGGTATGAATGAGATGTTACAAATTAGTAACAAGTTGAGGGGTATAACACAAGGCTTGACTAAGGAGGTTTTAGAGCAAGCTGAAATTCAGTTAAAGTATGAAGGCTATATTTCTCGAGAACAAGATGTAGCCAATAAACTTAACAGATTAGAGGATGTTATAATTCCTGATGATATTGAATATGATAAATTAAGTAGTTTATCTTCAGAAGCTGTTAATAAGCTTTCAGCAATTACTCCTCAAACAATTGGACAAGCCTCCAGAATTAGTGGTATTTCTCCTAGCGATGTGAATGTTCTTTTAATATATTTGGGGCGCTAGTTTCACGTGAAACAATTTTAACTATAACAACAAATGAATTCCATAAGAAATTGCCCGGTTTGTCAGGAAACCTACTTTAAAGCCTTCCTTGAAGTTACGGATCATATGATAACTAAAGAGGTGTTTAAAATTGTTGAATGCGATTCATGTGGATTTCACTTTACAAACCCTATCCCCAAAATTGATAGGATTGGTGAGTATTATAAGTCTGATGAGTACATTTCTCACAGTTCAAACAATAAAGGGATAATCAACTTTCTATATAATAAAGTACGCGCAATCACTTTAAAAGAAAAAGTGAAGTGGGTGCGCAATGAAACAGATGGAAAGTCGCTTTTAGATATTGGATCTGGAACGGGTTACTTTTTAAAAACCGCGAACGATAACGGATTTAAAGGAATAGGTTTAGAGCCTGATGCAGATGCAAGAGATTATGCACATAAAAACAATCACGTTAGAAGTAGTTCACAAGAGGAATTATACAACATTGAAGAAAATAGTTTTGATGTTATAACTATGTGGCATGTTTTAGAACATGTTTATGATTTGAGAAAAGACTTACAAGTTATACATGACATATTAAAATCGAATGGTAAACTATTTATTGCGGTTCCAAATATGAACTCTTATGACGCTCGTTATTATAAAGAGTATTGGGCGGCTTATGATGTGCCAAGACATTTATATCACTTTAAACAAAATGACATTTCTCGGCTGCTTTTAGATTTTGGGTTTGATCTTAAAAAAATCATACCTATGAAATACGATGCTTATTACGTTTCTATGCTTTCTGAAAAATATAAAAAACGACTTTCATTATTTGGAGTTGTCATTGGTTTTGTTTCAAATCTGAATTCAAAAAAACATGGTTACTCTAGTCAAGTTTATGTTTTTGAAAAAAGAGGTTGATTTGTAGAATAAACTGAAAAATACCAATTCCTATCGCAAAATATTAAAAACGTAGCGCTAAAATGATGTGTTGAGTGTGATTTTGCGTTTTAAAGCAGTATAATCGCATTATTTTTGTTCTTCTGAAGGATTACCCCTAAAAACTTGAGATCTTTGAATAGTGAAGGTCGGTTTTTGATGGTTTTTGACACCTTTTGTTAAAATTTTTACCTGATAGATGCTTTTTACAATAATTCATCTGTATACCACAAATTCAATTTTACCTTTGAGTCTTATTTTAATTTTATAATAGATTTCCTTGAATAAGTTTTAACATAACCTTCCAATCTAAATATTTGTTGCTTAGCTTCCCTCCATATGATTAAAGAAAAACTTAGAACTTTTATAATTGATAATTCTGACATTAATGTAATTAGTCGTGCTTCAAGTTATTTTCCTCATTTAATTTCTAGCAGAGAGAATACCTTTCTATTTGAATGTAATGGATCAAAAGTGGACCCTTACGATGTTTTTGTAGACATTAGTAATTATTTTAGTATAAAGACATCATGTAGTTGTCCCTATAAAGGTCCTGGAATTTGTAAACATGAAGTAGCATCTATAAAGTATTTAATTGAATTAATCAAATACGGAAAAGTAGAGTTAGCCCCTAAGGTTGAGCGTGTTCCATTTGTCTCTACAATTACCTATATACCTCATAATAAAGGCGTTGTAGATATGGAAGAGTTGAACAAAATGGAGTTTACTAACCGATCGCACTACTATAGTCCCATGGTTTTTACTTCTATTAATAAGAATAAAATTGAAGGAGTTTATGACGATTTTAGAACCGAACTTGAGTTATCATTGATTTATGATAGAAAAGAAGATAAACTGTCCTTAAAGTGCTCTTGTAAAAGCCCTTATCCATGCGCACACAAGACTGTGTTTTTAAAAACGTTCTTCAAACGTTTTGGGAGAGATTATTTTACTGAAAACTTTGAAGAGCGTTTTAAACAACGAACTATGGAAGCTTCTAAGTTTTATGGAAAGGTTGATTTTGATGAAATCTATGAATTGGAAATATCAACTGATGGCGTTAAAGTTAAGGAGAGAATCTCTAATGTCGTGGCTACAGATGATGCTATCTTTGAGATCTTTAAAGAAGACAGGAGAGATTTCTTTCTGCCTGATTTGCAGGAAGATAAATCAGAATATGGTGTTGGAATAGGAATAGAAAAATATAAAAACCAGATTGTCGAAGTCTTTCCGTTTAGCGGTAAATTAGATAAAAGTAAATCCAAGCTAACGACAAAATTTAGGGCAATTGATGAAGACAATTTAACAGAGTCTTTATCAATTGTTAAGGACACCAATTATCAGACTCTAATCACTAAAGGAATACAGTTGTCACATCTTTACGGACAGGAAGCTAATTCTGATTTTAGTTTAGAGAACGTTAAACGAATGATTCATATCTTTTCTTCTATTGTTGATAGCCATCCTTATCAACCCATATATTTACACAAAAGCAGAAAAACCTTAGTTAAAAAACATACTAAAGAGCTGATTGTTCGTGATGTGGGTATCGTGCCTGTTTTAAAAATAATTAATAAAAAGTCCTTCTATCAACTTGATTTTAAGCTTAAAATAGAGAATCACACTTATGGAGTTGCTTCTAGTAAACTGTTATTTACTCCTTTTGGGATTGTATTAAACGACTCTTTTTATGTGCTTAAAAATCCTGAGATTGCCTATTCTTTATTGCGCGTTATCAGCAAGCCTCAGTTAAATATTATTAATAATGGGCTAGAAGATTTAAGGATGAAGATTATTGAGCCTTTTTCTAAGGTTTTTGAAATTGAATTTTCTGGAATTAAATCTGCTAAAACAGATGAAAAGTCTGACGTTGAAATGCATGTTTATCTGTCTGATGAAGATGGAGATTTTGTTGTGTTTCAGCCTTTGGTTCAATATGGTGAAACACTTGTTACACCTGAAAGTAAAGAGAAAGTTTGGGCTGATAAGTCCAATATGACCTATATTGAAAGAGATGAAGTTTTGGAAAGTAATTTTCTAGAGCGTTTTAAATGCTTGCATCCGAAATTTGAATATCAATCAAACTATTTTTATTTAACTGTCGATGAAGCTTTGCATTCTATGTGGTTAATGGATGTAATCGATCAGTTTAAGGATGAGGGTATACGAGTGTTTGGGTTAAACAACCTACAATCAATTCGTTATAATTTGAATAAGCCTACTTTTTCAATTGGGTTAAGTTCTGGAACTGACTGGTTTGACATGAGTATTGATGTTTCATTTGGTGGACAAACAGTGGATTTAAGACAAATTCAAAAATCGATTGTTAAACAAAGTAATTATGTTGAATTGAAAGATGGATCCATTGGAATCTTACCTAAAGAATGGATTGAAAAATATAAGAAATATTTTAAACTAGGTCAAGTTAAAAAGGACAAGATTGAAATATCAAACTTTCAATTTAACATCATCGATGAATTGTATGAACAGGAAACAAATACTCCAAAGTTTCTGCAAGAATTGTATGAGAAAAAGAAGCGATTAGTAAATCTAAAAGAACTAAAACCTATTCCTAAACCCAAGGGCATCAATGCGACTCTTAGAGATTATCAAAAAGAAGGTTTGAATTGGCTCGTTTTCTTGCATGAAAATAAGTTGGGCGGGTGTCTGGCCGATGATATGGGACTAGGTAAAACCATTCAAACAATTGCATTCTTCCAATATCTAAAGAACTTAGAAAACAAAGAGTCAGCCCTCCCCCATTTAGTGGTCGCTCCGACTTCATTGATGTTTAACTGGCTTGCTGAACTAGAAAAATTTGCTCCAGGTTTAAAGGTGTTGAGATTTATTGGTCCAAATAGAAATGAATTAATTATTCAGATTCCGAATCACGATGTTGTTTTAACTACTTATGGGTCAATCATTAAGGACATCGAAACGCATCAAGAGATTGAATATAACTATGTTGTTCTTGATGAAAGCCAGGCCATTAAAAACCCTCAATCTCAACGTTTTAAAGCCGTAAGATTATTGAATTGTAAAAACAGACTGGCACTCACAGGAACTCCAATTGAAAACAACACGTTTGACTTATACAGTCAGTTTAGTTTTTTGAATCCAGGAATTTTTGGAAGTATTAAGCACTTCAAATCGACATTTTCTGAGGCGATTGACAAAGACCAAGATGAATATACTTCCGATTTGCTGGCAAGGATGATCAACCCTTTCCTTTTGCGCCGAACAAAAGCGCAAGTAGCTAAAGAGCTTCCAACTAAAACAGAAGTTGTGATTTACTGTGAAATGGGCAAAGCACAGCGTAAGGTTTATGATCACTTTAAAGACCATTTCAGACAAAAACTACAAGAACAAATCCAAGAAGAAGGAATCAATAAGTCTCAAATGTACATTCTTCAAGGATTAACTAAACTGCGTCAGATTTGTAATTCTACTGCGCTTGCAGATAAGAATAAAGATTATGGAAATGAATCTACCAAGCTAGACGAATTGGTGCGACATTTAACAGAACGTGTGAGTAATCACAAAATTTTAGTCTTTTCTCAATTTGTAGGAATGCTCCACCTCGTTAGAGAGCGATTAGAGCTGGAAGGCATTCTTTTCGAGTACTTGGATGGACAAACCCGCAATCGCGAGGAAAGGGTCAATAACTTTCAAGATAACGATAAGATTCGCGTGTTCTTGATCAGTTTAAAAGCTGGTGGAACAGGTTTGAATCTTACTGAGGCAGATTATGTGTATTTAATCGATCCTTGGTGGAATCCAGCAGTTGAAAGTCAAGCCATCGACCGTTGCTACAGAATTGGACAAGACAAAAAAGTGATGGCCTACCGCATGATTTGTAAAGATACCATCGAAGAAAAGATTGTTCAATTGCAAGACAAAAAGAAAACGGTTGCTGCGGATATTATTCGCGTAGATACAGAGAAAAAATCATTTGATAAGAAAGATGTTGAGATGTTTTTTGGGTTTTGATTGATTGGGTCGGTTTGTAAGGGCGATTTGCAAATCGTCCCTACAAAGCGTATAACCAAAACCATACGTACATCGTTCGCAATAATCGACACTATCCCTTAAAGTCAAAGTGGCATTGAGCCACTTGGACTTTACCCCAAGAGAGGAACCTCTGAATCATAATTGTCCGATTGGAATGAATTAAGAATATTAACCAAAGCGGTCAACGCTATTTAGGGAAGTACACCTACTCTCCCTCTTTCCTCGGCTCTACCCAATCTCCATTTTCTTTAATCAATTCAATCAATGCTTC
>Ga0209075_1000756_pt1 | contig 31163 bp, 26 predicted proteins | sample Stecom2011_FD_187523 | JGI IMG/M metagenome (GOLD analysis project Ga0209075, IMG submission 187523) | Agricultural soil microbial communities from Utah to study Nitrogen management - Steer compost 2011 (SPAdes) (version 2) | ecosystem: Environmental > Terrestrial > Soil > Agricultural land...
CGACCCACACCTTTATGTCACTATGGCCCGCCTCAAAGGCATTCACTTCTACCTACCGGTTCTGCACCCCATCCATCCCGGCAGGTTGGTCTTCAGCCCCTATTACGATGGCGTTGAACTAACCGCCAATCGCTTTGGCATACCCGAACCGGCCTTTAGCAAAGGACTTAAGCGGCCTGCTTGGGCGCTAGACGCTGTGCTGTTTCCGTTGGTGGGGTTTGACGAGCAAGGTGGAAGGCTGGGAATGGGAGGCGGCTTTTATGATCGCACGTTTGCCTTCAGCCGCTTACGACCTAGGCTGGCACCAAAGCTGATTGGCTTGGCTCATGACTTTCAAAAAGTGGAACGGCTACCGGTTGAGCCTTGGGATGTGCCACTCCATAGCGTGGTGACAGACAAACAGGTATATCGAGTTAAGTAGCGAGCGTCGCTGTTACCGATTTGACGGCGCTTTGGCCATGTACTCGGAGTCGACTGAGACAGAGTTTTTTGTGGTGGACGAGGAACGCTCTTCCGAGGCCTGAAGCGAGGTAAATCCGGTAATTACGAGGCCGACAGCAAAAATCAGCACAACAGCCCGGATAATATCTGGCTTGCCACCCATGACGCGTATCCCTATTCAAAAATAAAATTAAATCTGCGGAAAATCAGTTAGCTATTCTTGTTTTCAAGAATTAGACGAAAGACTAACACGCATCCTGAATTTTACAATTTTTGACAGATTAAAGTTCAGTAAGAAAAACAATGGCTAACGGGAAATGCCTGAGGGTCAGTGACTACGAAGAACCAGCCCGGCGCTATTGCCCAGGCTGGTTAACTGAACGGCTTAGGATGCCTTGCCGTTGCCGGCACCTAGAAACAGCTGATATGCCTCGTTATCCGTCATGTTTTCATAGCGGAAGCCTACTTTTCCGAGCATGGTTTCAAAGTCTTTCACTTCATCATTATCTACTTGTGCGCCTAGTAGCACGCGGCTGTAGGCGGCGCCGTGATTGCGGTAATGGAACATCGAAATATTCCAGCGTGTGCCTAGCGACATCAGCAGCTTCAGCAAAGCCCCCGGGCGCTCCGGAAACTCGAATTGGAACACCTTCTCATTGGCAATCGTGGGCGCGTGGCCACCAACCATGTGACGAATGTGCTGCTTGGCCATGTCACTGTCTGTGAGATCGAGAACAGAGTAGCCGTTTTCACGGAGATCCTGCACCAACTCGTCTCTACCCAAACCGCCAGCCTGAACCTGAACGCCCACAAAAATGGTCGCCTTGCTCGCATCGGCATAGCGATAGTTAAACTCGGTGATGTTGCGCTTATGCAGAGCGTTGATAAAGGTCTTAAAGGCCCCCGGCTTTTCTGGGATGGTAACCGCAAGAATCGCCTCTCGCTTCTCCCCGATTTCTGTGCGCTCGGAGATGTAGCGCAGGCGGTCAAAGTTCATATTGGCGCCACTCAAGGTAGCCACCAAGTTTTCATTCTCGATGTTTTCCCGCTCAATGTACTTCTTGATACCGGCAACACCCAGCGCCCCAGCTGGCTCGGCGATTGAGCGCGTGTCCTCAAAGATGTCTTTGATGGCAGCACAGATCTCATCGGTGGAGACGGTGATCACCTCATCCACATGGTCTTTGCAGATTTCCCACGGGTATTTGCCGATCTGTTTCACCGCTACGCCATCTGCAAAGATGCCCACTTCGTCCAGCACCACTCGCTTGCCCGCTTTCATGGCAGCTTGCAGGCAGTTGGAATCGTCGGGCTCAACGCCAATCACCTTGATTTCAGGGCGTAGGTATTTGATGTAAGCAGCCATACCGGCAATCAGACCACCACCGCCCACACAAATAAATACCGCATGGATGGGTTTGCTGAACTGCCACAGCATTTCCATGGCAACCGTGCCCTGCCCTGCGATGACATCCGGGTCGTCATAGGGGGGAATGTAGGTATACCCGTGCTTCTCCACCAGCTCTTGAGCTTGGGCGGCGGCCTCGTCAAAGGCATCACCCTTGAGCACTACACGCGCTCCATGAGCACGCACGGAGCGCACTTTGATCTCAGGCGTGGTTTGCGGCATCACGATAACCGCCTTGATACCCAACTCCTTAGCTGCGAGAGCCACACCTTGAGCGTGGTTGCCCGCAGAAGCACAGATAACCCCTTTGGATTTCTGCTCTTCCGACAACTGAACAAGTCGGTTGTACGCGCCGCGAATCTTAAAAGAAAACACCGGCTGAAGGTCTTCCCGCTTGAGCATAATATTATTGCCAAAGCGCTTGGACAGGCTGCGGGCTTCAGTGAGGGGTGTTTCGATGGCCACGTCATAGACGCGCGCATCGAGGATCTTCTTGATGTAGCGTTGCGGCATGATGGTTCCGGTTGCTGGTGAGTGGTCGGGGAAAACCTACAGTGTAGAAACTTTGCACGGCTGTCGTCTATAAGCTGGCCACTCATAAGCGCTATAATGGTCGCTAAACCCGCAAGATTTGAACTCGGAGCGCTCAATGACCCAGGACGAACTCAAGAAAGCCGTTGCCAAAGCTGCAGTGGACTACATTGCACCGCGCTTGGAGCGCGATAGCGTTGTTGGCGTTGGCACTGGCAGCACAGCCAACTTCTTCATCGACATGCTAGCTGAGCTTAAAAACGAGTTTGACGGCGCCGTGGCCAGTTCAGAAGCAACCGCCGAGCGACTAAAAAGCCACGGCATTCCGGTTTACGATCTGAACAGTGCTGGCGAGCTGGAGTTTTATGTAGACGGTGCCGACGAAACCAATGAGCGCCTTGAACTGATCAAAGGCGGCGGCGGAGCACTGACTCGCGAAAAAATCGTTGCAGAAGTTGCCAAGACATTCATCTGCATTGCAGACGAATCCAAAAAAGTCGGCGTATTGGGCGAGTTCCCCTTGCCGGTAGAGGTAATCCCCATGGCACGGAGCCTTGTTGGCCGCGAGATCGTAAAGCTAGGCGGCGACCCTGTCTATCGGGACGGTTTCACAACCGACAATGGCAACATCATCTTAGATATCTACAACATGGACATTTCCCGTCCGATTCAGATTGAAGAAAGGTTAAACAACATCGTGGGTGTTGTTACCAATGGGCTGTTCGCTCGTCGCCCGGCGGATCTACTGTTCCTCGGAACCAGTCGCGGAGTCGAGAGTATCGCTCGGAAAGACATCTAGTCTGGGCCGACCTATAAAAACTGGCACCTTAGCCAGTTTTTTTATGCCCAACCACACCTTAACCAAGCGCTTGCTTGGTATTTGGAATTGCGCGACACTACCTTTCATTAATTCAGAATAGAGGTTTGTTACCGTGTCCGATTTCTTCAACGAAACCCATGAGCAGGTGCGATTGACCGCCCGCAAATTTATCGAGACTCACGTCACCCCCCATATTGATGACTGGGAAGAAGCTGGCGAGTTTCCACGGGAGATTTATCAAAAAGCCGGAGACGCGGGCCTTCTTGGCATTGGGTTCCCTGAGGCTCTAGGTGGTGTGGGCGAAGGCGATATCTTCATGAAGGTAGCGGTTTCCGAAGAGCTTATGCGCTCCACCTCGGGTGGTTTTGTCGCCAGCATAGGCTCTCTGGATATCGGCTTACCGCCCGTTGCCAAATGGGCTAAACAAAATGTCCGTGAAGAAATCGTGCCTCCCGTATTGCGCGGTGAAAAAATCGCTGCCCTTGCCGTCACAGAGCCTGGCGGCGGTTCAGACGTTGCCAACCTAAAAACCCGCGCGGTGAAAGACGGCGATCATTACATCGTAAACGGCAGCAAAACCTTCATCACCAGCGGCACCCGGGCCGATCACTACACTGTAGCCGTGCGTACCGGGGGCGAAGGCCATGCTGGTATCAGTTTGCTTTTAATCGACCGCGGCACCCCCGGTTTCTCTAACGGTAAAAAGCTTCGGAAAATGGGCTGGTGGGCCAGCGATACCGCCGAACTGTTCTTCGAAGACTGCCGAGTGCCCGCTGACCGTCTGATTGGCGCCGAGAACGCAGGCTTCATCGCCATCATGAGCAACTTTCTAGCCGAGCGTCTCAGCTTGTCCATCATGGCCTACATGACCGCCCAGCTTGCCTACGAAGCCGCCGTTGAGTACACAAAGCAACGTCAAGCTTTCGGTCGCCCAGTGTCGGGCTTTCAGGTTACTCGCCACAAACTGGTAGATATGGCCACCCAAATCGACGTGGCCCGGGAATACACCTACCGTTGCGCTGCACTGATGCAAGCAGGCAAAAACCCGATCAAGCAAGTGGCCATGGCTAAGAACTTCTCTGTGGATGTTTGCGAAAAAGTCACTCGCGAAGCCGTGCAACTGTTTGGGGGCATGGGATACATGAGGGAATCTGTGGTTGATCGCTTGTACCGGGATGCCAAAATCCTGTCGATTGGCGGCGGAACTACCGAAATCATGAAAGAATTGATTGCGAAGCAGATTAAACTTTAAGTTTGCTGCATTCTTTCAACACCGCCTACTTCGGAGTCGGGTTTGCCCTCTGGCGGTGCTGTCTGAAAAACGCCCGTAAATACATCCCTGTAGGGCTCGGTCGCGCCATCCTTGGCGCTCCACGTTTTCAGACAGCACCGCCAGAGGGCAACCAGTAACCAAGGCGAAGGATATCACCCACCAAGGTTTAGTTTCGAATGACAGTAGAGTCCCGTATAATTGCGCTCACTTTTCAAGCACAGTTAAACGAACCTAACGTATCAGGAAGGAACACTCATGCAATTCAGCAACATCCCCGCGGGCAAAAACCCACCAGAAGACATCTACGTTGCCATCGAAATCCCGGCTAACAGCTCTCCGGTCAAGTACGAACTCGACAAAGACATGGGCGCCCTGCTGGTAGACCGTTTCATGGCAACGCCTATGTTCTACCCAGCTAACTACGGTTTTATCCCTCACACTCTGGGTGAAGACGGCGACCCGCTGGACGTTCTGGTTGTTACTCCTTACGCACTTCAGGCTGGTTCAGTGATCCGCTGCCGCCCGGTAGGCGTGCTGAACATGGACGACGAAGCTGGCGGCGATGCCAAGCTGGTGGCCGTTCCCCACAGCAAGCTGACCAACTCCTATCAGGACGTTCAGGAAATCGACGATCTGCCGGTACTGCTTCGCGATCAGATTCGCCACTTCTTTGAAAATTACAAAACTCTTGAGCCAGGCAAGTGGGTCAAAGTAAAGGGCTGGGACAACGCCGCTGCGGCCAAACAAGCCATTGTGGATTCGATCAAAGCTTACCAAGGCTGATCCAATCTTCAGGCATAAAAAAACCGGGCAATGCCCGGTTTTTTTTATGCCTGAACAAAACTTATTAGCCCCGTGACAGCAGGTCCCGCATATCGCTGATCGCCGCATTGGCGCGGGAAAGATACGCCGCCATGGTCAGTGAGTGGTTCGCTAAAACACCAAACCCGCTGCCATTAAGGATAACCGGGCTCCACATTTCGCCTTGAGCGCCTTCAAGCTCAATAATCACTTGCTTAACGCTGGAAACCGCATTTTTATCCTGCAACACCTTGCGGAAGTCCACTTCAATGGCGCGGAAAATATGCAACAGCGCCCAAGAGCTACCGCGGGCTTCGTAAAACACATCGTCAATCTTGGTCCAATCGGTTTTAACATCGCCGCCACTGGCTTCTTCTTCCAGCGGATTGGCTGAATCTACATTGGCCACCGCTTCTGAAACGGATGCCTTACCTACGCTCTCACCCAGAGTACGGGAAAGGCTGCCCAGACGGGTTTCCAGATCGCCAAGCCAGTTACTCAAGTTATCGGCCCGCGCAAAAAACTGCGCATTGGCCTGCTCAGGGCTCGAAAGACGGTTGAGGTAGCGTTTTAGTGCCGCAATACCCCGGCGATACTCGGCCTCTGTAGAAGGAATCGCCCAGCTAGCGCTATCAAAATGGAACTGCGGTTCGGCGATAATCAGATCGGGGTCTTCCGCAGATTGGCTTTGCGAGCGGCTGATGTCTTTACGCATCGCCCGTGAAAAGTCACGCAACTGCACAAGCACGCCGTACTCCCAGTTTGGCTGGTTGTCCAACCAAAGCCCCGGGGGGAAGATATCATTTGAAATATACCCACCAGGTTTGTCCAAAAGCGTTTCCGCTATACGGATCATGGTTACCGTCGTGGCAAAACCGGTTATGGGCTCTCGCTGCATCTCATTGGCAACCGCCCGGGTATGTTCACGCACGGAGAAGGCCTCCGGCTCACTACTCCAGTATATTCCCAGCACCACTGTTACCAGCAGGTATACGAGCAAGACAACGGCTAAAAACTTGCCGATCACACCGTTGTTGCCAGCATAATCCTGAGCGTCTTCTTTCTTGTCTCTGAAATACTGTTTGATTTTGCCTGGCATATTACGTTGAGCCCCTTGTCTGTTAATTGACTGTGCAAACGGTCTTACAGATCCTAACCTATGGGGCGTTCTATATACACACTGCAGAATTCACAAACAATTACACAGTGCAACTTACCCCGACAACTCTAAACACTATAGACTCCGAAAACAGACTAAAGTTGGGATAAACGTCCTCGCCGCAAAAGACGGCCCACAATGAGAAGAGGCAACCCGGAGAATAATGAGCGACGCAAGCCAGAAAGAAAAACTCAGGCAGCACTTTGCACGCCGCGTTACAACTCAAGCACGGGTTGTTCTAGACATCTGGCAAAAAGTCCACGCCAATAGCGAACCCTTTTCCGCGCACCGCGAAGAACTGCTGTCGGCTTCCGATAAGCTGGTACGTTATGCGAAGCGCTTCGAAATGGCGGGCCATGCCGATGCTGGCAATAAAGTTCTCGATATTGTCCGCAACTGGCCGGACGATACGCCTCTGAACGATGCCACCGAACGGCAACTTCAAGATGCCTTTGATGCACTCGCCCGAAGCACTCTCAGGCGAACAGACCAAACCAATACAGAAGCTCCCCACCAGTTCCGGCGCACGCCTGTATACATCGCACTCGCAAACGTTGAGATGGCTTCCCGGCTGATCCGCCAGCTTGAGTTTTTTGGCTTTCGTGCTGCGGCTTTTGATTCTGCTGAGGAGCTTGCCGAAGCCTGCGCCCTGCACAAGCCAGAAACTATCCTGATGGATGTGAACTTCGGCGGCAGCAAGAATGCGGGCATCGCCACCATCGAGCGTCTTCAGGAACGACACGACACGCCGGTTCCGATTATCTTTATGAGCGATGAAGACGGAACCATTCAAACCCGCCTTAGGGCGTCCCGGTGTGGCGGCGAAGAATTTTTCTACCCGGCCGTTGATCCTGGCCAGCTGATTGAGAAGATAGAAACCTATACTCACGGCAACACCGTTGAGCCATACCGGGTGCTTGTTCTGGACGACTCCAGAGCGCAGGCAAAATTCATGGAAACGGTTCTAAGAAAAGCGGGCATGACAGCTCACATCATTACCGACCCCATGGAGATAATCCACGCACTGGATATGTTCTCACCGGAAATTATCATTCTCGATATGTACATGCCCGGCTGCACCGGCATGGAGGTTGCGCGAGTAATCCGGCAACAAGACCGATTCCACAGCGTTCCCATCATTTACCTTTCCGCGGAAGACGACGTCACCAAGCAACTGCACGCAATGAGCCTTGGTGGTGACGACTTCCTAACCAAGCCAATTGACCCGAAACACCTTATCGCAACGCTTCATAATCGGGGGCGGCGCGCCCGTTCGTTACTGGCCTTAATGATTCGCGATAGCCTAACCGGCCTCTACAACCACACCCATATATTGTATTTGCTGGATCAAGAAATCGTGCGGGCACGGCAGAAAGACCAACCTCTGTGCTTCGCGATGATTGATATTGACTACTTCAAGAAGGTGAACGATACCTTCGGGCACCCAATTGGCGATCGAGTTCTCCGCAGTCTTTCAATGTTTCTGAAACAGCGTCTGCGTAAAACCGACCACATTGGCCGCTACGGAGGCGAAGAGTTCGCGATTATTCTTCCCAACACGCGCCCAAGTGACGCCCGCAACGTGCTCAATGAAATCCGTGAACGCTTTTCCGAGCTTCAGCAGCCCGCCGGAGACCGAGAGTTTAACGTTACCTTCAGCTGTGGCGTGGCGTCTTGGAACAACGAGCCCTCGCAAACTCTTTGCGAGCGTGCCGACCGCGCCCTTTATACTTCCAAGGAACACGGCCGGAATTGCGTTTCACTGGCAGATAACTAAGCAGTAAATCGACCGGCAGCCCGCGCGGGCTGCCATATGAAACCATCGTCGTATAGAAGTCACCCCCACCGTTCACGACAATGATTGCTATCAGCAGGCCCCATTTCTATTCTTCTGCCCTCTGTTGCCACTTGTGTGCAACATACAACATTGTCAAATAGTGTTGATCTGAGGGATAAAAGCACACACGATGGGTGGAAAATGCCAATAAATTCGGCGATCCTGTTATTACAGTCATAAAGGCAAACGCTATCATGTCGACAATTCTCGTGCTCCACGGCCCCAACCTGAACATGCTCGGCACCCGCGAGCCAGAGGTCTATGGCCACGAAACACTGGCGGATATTGATGCGCGATTAAGTGAACAAGCCGCAGAGCACGGCCATCACTTGTTACACCTACAGTCAAACGCTGAATATGAATTGATTGATAGAATCCATGAAGCTCGGGCAGAAGGTGTAGATTTCATCATTATTAATCCTGCTGCCTTTACGCACACCAGTGTTGCCCTGCGGGATGCCATATTGGCGTCAGGCATTCCGTTTATAGAAGTACATCTTTCTAACGTGCATGCGCGAGAAGCTTTTCGCCATCACTCGTATTTTTCTGATATCGCCCAAGGCGTTATCTGCGGATTAGGCAGCCAAGGATACGAGCTAGCGCTCCAGGCAGCCATACAACAAATTCACCGATAGAACTGACAACACGGGACTGGATTGACTATGGATATTCGCAAAATCAAAAAACTGATTGAACTGCTTGAGGAGTCTGACGTCGAAGAGCTCGAGATTCACGAGGGAGATGACTCTGTTCGCATTTCCCGTCGTCGTGAGCAGGCCTCAGGTGCTCAGTACATCAGCCACTACGCACCGCCCCAGCAGCCCCAGTACGCTCCTGCTCCGGAAACTCCGGGCCCTGTTCAGGAAGACAGCTCACAACAAACCGTACACAACGGACATGCCTTGCGCTCCCCGATGGTAGGAACCTTTTACCGGGCACCGTCTCCCACCGCGGATTCGTTTGCAGAAATAGGCCAGCAGGTTAAAGCTGGCGATGTTGTTTGCATTGTAGAAGCCATGAAAATGATGAACCAGATTGAAGCCGACAAGAGCGGCACGATCACTGAAATTCTGGTTGATAACGGTCAGCCCGTAGAGTTTGACCAGCCGCTGTTAATCATTTCCTGAACCCGGTGATAGCTACTCATGGCCATGTTAGAAAAAGTTCTGATCGCAAACCGAGGTGAAATAGCCCTCCGGATCTTGCGTGCCTGTAAAGAGCTCGGCATCAAAACCGTAGCGGTTCACTCACAAGTTGACCGCGACCTGATGCACGTGCGTCTGGCTGATGAATCCGTCTGTATCGGCCCCAACAGCCCTTTGGAAAGTTACCTCAACATACCAGCCATCATCAGCGCTGCCGAAGTCACAGATTCCGTGGGTATACACCCGGGTTACGGTTTCATGGCAGAGAACGCCGATTTTGCCGAGCAGGTTGAGAAAAGCGGCTTCCGCTTTATCGGCCCCAGAGCGGAAACCATTCGCCTGATGGGCAACAAGGTGTCTGCCATTAACGCGATGATTCGCGCTGGCGTTCCTACTGTGCCGGGCTCAGACGGCCCACTAACCGATGACGATGACCGCACCCTGCAAATTGCGCGCAAAATCGGCTACCCCGTAATGATCAAAGCGGCCTCGGGCGGCGGCGGTCGCGGTATGCAGGTGGTTCATTCCGAAGCAGCGCTGCTCAAAGCCGTGCAAATCACCCAGACTGAAGCCCGTAACGCCTTCGGCGACCCTACGGTTTATCTGGAAAAATTTCTGGAAGCCCCTCGCCACGTCGAAATTCAGGTGCTGGCCGACATGCACGGCAACTGCATCCATCTGGGCGACCGGGACTGCTCCATGCAGCGCCGGAACCAGAAAGTTATCGAAGAGGCTCCAGCCCCGAATATCGAGCCCGAAGCCCGTGAGCGCACTCTTAAAGCTTGTGTGGATGCTTGCAAGGAAATCGGCTATGTCGGCGCTGGTACCTTTGAATTTCTGTATCAAGACGGCGAGTTTTTCTTTATCGAGATGAACACGCGTGTTCAGGTAGAGCACCCAGTCTCGGAAATGGTAACGGGTGTCGATATTGTTCGTGAACAGCTGCGGATTGCCAGCGGCCTGCCACTTCAATACAAACAGGAAGACATTCACATCAGAGGCCACGCAATGGAATGCCGCATTAACGCGGAAGATCCGGCCACCTTTGTGCCCAGCCCGGGTACAGTGAAGCACTTCCATGCCCCCGGTGGTTATGGTGTGCGGGTAGACTCACACCTTTATAGCGGCTATACCGTACCTCCGTATTACGATTCGTTGATCGCCAAGTTGATTACTTGGGGCGACGACCGACAAATCGCCCGGAGACGAATGAAGAACGCTCTGGACGAACTTTTGGTTGAAGGCATAAAGACCAACCAGCCTCTTCATCGAAAACTGATACGCGATGGTGGCTTTAAAACGGTAGACTTCACCATCCATTACCTTGAAAAACTGATGCGGGACTAACCTCCTGCATCTCAATGCAGGAAGACTTATGCCCTGGATACAACTTCAGATCCCTGCTGATCCCGATACCGCGGATCAGCTTGAAGATCTGCTTATGGAGATGGGCGCAGACGCCGTCTCCATGGAAGATGCTGCAGACCAACCCCTATACGAGCCCGACCCCGGCACCACGCCTTTGTGGAGCCAAACAACGGTGACCGGGCTTTTCCAGTCCGACCGTGACATAGACCAACTGTGTGCAGATGTACGCAACGCTTGGCACCAGCAAACCCAGCAATCCCTCTCAGAAATCGACGTTACTCTGGTCGAAGACAAAGACTGGGAGCGAGCCTGGATGGATGATTTTCATCCACTACAGTTTGGCGAGCGCCTCTGGATAGTGCCAAGCTGGCATGAGGCACCAGACCCGGATGCCGCCAATCTAATGCTCGACCCCGGGCTGGCCTTTGGCACAGGCACGCACCCCACCACTGCACTCTGTCTGGAATGGCTAGATGGCATGGATGTGAGTGGCAAACAGGTTACCGATTACGGCTGCGGCTCCGGCATACTCGGTCTGGCGGCACTGCTTTTGGGTGCCCACCACGTTGTGGGCGTGGATACCGACCCTCAAGCGCTGGAAGCAAGTCGTGAGAACGCTCGACGCAACGGCGTAGACGAATCCAAACTGGACCTCTACCTGCCGGATAATGAGCCGGACACCAAGGCAGATGTCATGCTGGCGAACATTCTCGCACAGCCATTGATTGGTCTGGCGCCGCATCTGGCCGCGCTAACCAAGCAAGGAGGCGATCTGGTGCTTTCGGGAATACTGTCGAATCAGGCTCGCGAAGTCATGGCGGCCTATGAACCCTGGTTCATTATGGACGAACCGGCACAGCGCGAAGAATGGGTACGCCTAACCGGACGGCGCAACGACAGATGACGAAAGCTGCCTTAAAGACTAAACTCCCAAGTTCGTAGCCCAGTCGCTTTCAGGAACGAAGCATGACCCAAAGTAGCCTGCAAACCCAGTGCCCAAAATGTCTTACCCGTTTCAGGGTGACCGATGAGCAACTTGGCATTGCCAAGGGTAAGGTGCGCTGTGGCCACTGCATGGATGTCTTTAATGCGATTGAGCACAAGGTAACAAGCGCAACCGTTGCCACTCCGAAAGCGCCCTCTGACATAAGCAGCAAAAAGCCCCCAGAGGGCACGCAACCGAATCAGCCTGCCAGCGGTTTCACCAGCGACACAACCGAAGACAACTTCATCTTCGCAGACAACCCCGAAGAAGATGCCGAAGAAGGTCGTTATGCAGGCACCAAGCTGACATTTTCGGATGACGAACTGAGCGACAGCTTCCGTAGTTTCGACGACCGAGCTCCCTCCGCACAAGATGATACCGTCGACGACGATATCTCAGAAGGCGTCGATGAGAGCTGGGCTGAAGCCATCCTTAGAGAGGACAATGCTCCGGAAAAAAGTGCGGATACCACTCCAGATTCGGATAAACCGCCGGTGAAGGCGGAGCCAGAGGAGCAAACCGATGGGGAGCTGGACTATGAGCTACAACCATCTCCTGAACCTGCGCCTGCGCCTGCGCAAACCCCGGATAACAAGGGGCCAAAAGACACACCGGACTTTTTCAATGATGACCAATCGGGCCTAGCACTTGAGTCTTTTGACCAAGAGCAGGACGCAGAGCTAGAACACGAGCGCCCACTCAAAGGTGAGCGCTTCGCATCTGGAGCACCTTTCGGCGACCTCAGGCACGAGCCGGTATCTTTAGGTGGCAACAATAGGGGCTGGCTACGCACTGCGGCATGGTCGGTCATTGTGCTTGGCCTTATCGGTGTTTTAATTGCGCAAATCACCTGGTTCCAGTTTGACCGACTGTCGGCGATACCCGAATTGCGACCGTTTTATGAAAAGGGCTGTGAACTAGCAGGCTGTGAGTTGAAGCCTTTAATCAACGTTGACGCCATTCAAAGCCGCAAACTTGTGGTTCGTACCGATCCAGAAAACCGCAGCCAGTTAGTGGTGGATGCCGTCATCATCAACCGCGCGGATTTCCAGCAACCTTTTCCGGCCATCGCGCTTACTTTCTCCAATCTGAACGGAGATGTTGTCGCCCAGAGTATTTTCACACCTGACGAATATCTTGCTGGCGAAGCCGAAACGCTCAAAAGCATGCCCGTGGAAACCCCTGTGCGCATCGCCATTGGTATTCGCGACCCTGGTCGGGACGCAGTTAACTACAACATAATATTCCAACCTTACACGCCTTAAATCTACCTGCCGGAGACAACCACCCCGACACTCCAACCCCCATCTCGTAGAACAAAAGTCAACCAGAAAGAGCGAAAAATAATCAGTTTTTTCGCGCCCTTGCCCCTTCAATCATAGTGCCCCCAGCGGTATCATTAGCGCCCTTCGGAACTGCCATCGGTTATTTATTAATCAACCGAACAGCTCCGACTTTTGCTTACTCTGCTGTGATACGGATTCAAACCATGTTGCCGACGGCAAAAATCGGGCCGTACACCCTGCCCAATCCGCTGATTGTTGCACCCATGGCAGGTGTAACAGATCGCCCTTTTCGGCTGCTCTGCCGCAGAATGGGTGCGGGTCTGGCAGTCTCGGAAATGGTGATAGCAGACAGCAAGCTTTGGCATACGCGCAAATCCCGAACCCGCATGGATCATGCCGGTGAGCCGGAACCAAGATCGGTGCAGATCGCCGGGGGTGACCCTGACATGCTCGCCAATGCGGCCCGGCTTAATGCCGAATCAGGCGCCCAAATTATTGACATCAATATGGGTTGCCCGGCCAAAAAAGTCTGCAACAAAGCGGCTGGTTCAGCGCTGATGAAAGACGAGCGCCTGGTACGGGACATTTTGGAAGCGGTCGTCAGCGCAGTGGATATCCCCGTTACGTTGAAAATGCGTACCGGCTGGGATCAAAACTACCGTAACGCTCCAACCATCGCCCGCATGGCTGAAGACATCGGTATTCAGGCGCTGGCCGTGCATGGCCGCACCCGAGCCGATAAATACAACGGCGATGCAGAGTACGACACCATTGCCGAAGTTAAAGCCAGCGTTGGCATTCCGGTGTTTGCCAATGGCGACATTACATCGCCGGAGAAAGCCCGCACCGTTTTGGAGTATACCGGCGCAGACGGCCTGCTCATTGGCCGCGCCGCTCAAGGCAGCCCATGGATCTTCCGGGAAATACTGCATTTCCTTGAAACCGGGCAACACCTTCCGGCACCGCCACTGAGCGAAGTGGAACAGATTTTAAGCGAACACCTAAATGCCCTACATAGCTTCTATGGCGAGCTCATGGGCGTGCGTATTGCCAGAAAACACGTGGGCTGGTACTTGCAGTCACACGACCCCGGCAAACAGTTTCGAAACTGCTTTAATGCACTCGACGATGCGCTAGAGCAGAAAAACAGTATTCAACAGTATTTTTCAGGCTTACGAAATGGAGAGGTATTCGCAGCATGACCGCTGAGACTTTGGCAAATAACACCCTGAACGCCCCGGCCAACGATGATATTCACCAACTGCAAACGGTGAACAGCAGCGGCAACACCGTTACCCTGCGTGATAACGTTGAAGTGGCCCTGAAAAACTACTTTGCCCAGCTTGATGGCGCCCCCGTTACAGAGGTGTACCAACTGGTACTTTCTGAAGTGGAAGCACCTTTGCTGGAGCAGGTGATGAAGTACACCCGCAACAACCAGACCAAGGCTTCGACCATGCTCGGCCTGAACCGCGGAACCTTGCGTAAAAAGCTCAAGCAGTACGGGCTGCTATAATCGAGAAACCCTGACTTGAAGAGGGCCTCCCGGATACCCTTCGCGAGGCCCTTGTTCGTTCACCCCAAGTGAAGAATGTGACCCCATGGCAAACCAGGCTAATACCCCCGTCCGTCGCGCACTGATCAGCGTTAGTGATAAATCCGGCATCGTCGAGTTCGGACGCGCCCTCACCGACCGCGGTATCGAACTACTTTCCACCGGAGGCACCTTCCGCCTCTTGAAAGAACATAAGGTTCCCGTTACCGAAGTCTCTGACTATACCGGGTTTCCCGAGATGATGGACGGCCGGGTTAAAACCCTGCACCCGAAAATCCACGGTGGCATTCTGGGCCGCCGGGGTACAGACGATGCCATCATGGGCGAGCACGGTATCAATCCGATAGATATGGTTGTGGTAAACCTTTACCCCTTCGAGTCCACCGTTGCCAATCCAGACTGCGACCTTGCTACTGCCATTGAAAACATTGATATCGGCGGCCCCACCATGGTTCGCGCCGCGGCCAAGAACCACAACGACGTAACCATCGTGGTTAACGCCTCGGATTACAGCCGGGTACTGAAAGAACTGGACGATAACGACGGCAACCTCAGCCACGCCACCCGCTTTGACCTTGCAGTGAAGGCGTTTGAGCATACCGCTGGCTACGACGGCGCCATTGCCAATTACTTGGGTGGCCGCACCGCGGACAACGACAATGCTGATTTCCCCCGCACCTTTAACGCCCAGTTCGTAAAGGTTCAGGACATGCGCTACGGCGAAAACCCGCACCAACGTGCGGCCTTCTATGCCGAGCGCAATCCGAAAGAGGCCTGTGTTGCCACGGCAAAGCAGCTTCAGGGCAAAGCGCTGTCTTACAACAATGTGGCAGATACAGATGCGGCTCTGGAGTGCGTTAAGCCGTTTGCAGACCCGGCCTGTGTGATCGTCAAGCATGCCAACCCCTGCGGCGTTGCTATCGGTGCTGACATCCTCCAAGCGTACGATTTGGCTTTTGCCACGGACCCAACCTCTGCATTTGGCGGCATCATTGCGTTCAACCGCGAGCTAGATGCAAAAACCGCCAAGGCGATTATTGATCGGCAGTTTGTCGAGGTCATTATTGCACCAACCATCGCACCGGAAGCGGTAGAACTGGTTTCCGCCAAGAAGAATGTACGGCTGTTGGCCTGTGGCGAACTCAACGGTGAGCGCGCCGAATCCATGGACTACAAGCGCATAACGGGCGGCCTCTTGGTTCAGGACCGCGACTTGGGCATGGTTGCGATGGCCGATGTGAAAGTTGTCACCACACGCGAGCCCACAGAACAGGAACTGAACGACCTGCTGTTTGCCTGGGAAGTGGCAAAGTACGTGAAGTCCAATGCCATTGTTTATGCTCGTGCGGGTCGCACCATTGGTGTTGGTGCTGGCCAGATGAGCCGCGTTTACAGTGCCAAAATTGCTGGCATCAAAGCAGCAGACGAGAATCTGGAAGTGAAAGGTTCTGTCATGGCTTCGGATGCCTTTTTCCCGTTCCGGGATGGCATTGATGCCGCCGCCGAAGCCGGTATTACCGCCGTGATTCAGCCTGGTGGTTCTATGCGGGATCAGGAAGTTATCGACGCAGCTAATGAACACGGCATCGCCATGGTGTTCACCGGCATGCGCCATTTCCGGCACTAACGAAATCTCTTTAGGCAGCTCTTTTTAAAACATACGGGGCAACAAGATATGAATATTCTGGTAATCGGCAGTGGCGGCCGCGAACACGCTCTGGCCTGGAAGGCCGCTCAGTCTCCGGATGCAGACACGGTTTTTGTGGCGCCGGGCAATGCTGGCACAGCTTGCGAGCCGGGTGTAGAGAACGTCAACATTGATGTTCTGGACCTTGAAGGGCTGGCCAAATTTGCAGCCAACAACGAAGTTGGCCTTACCATTGTTGGCCCGGAAGCACCCTTGGTAGCAGGCATTGTGGATCTTTTCGAAGAGCGCGGCCTGCGCGTATTCGGCCCCAGTGCTGGTGCTGCCCAACTGGAAGGCTCCAAAGCCTTCACCAAGGACTTTCTGGCTCGCCAGAATATTCCAACCGCGGGCTATGGCAACTTCACTGACGTAGACGAAGCTCTAGCCTACGTTCGCGAACAAGGCGCGCCGATTGTGGTTAAGGCTGATGGGCTTGCCGCAGGCAAAGGGGTCATCGTAGCTATGACTCTTGAAGAAGCCGAAAACGCCATCCGCGATATGTTGGCAGGCAATGCGTTTGGCGAGGCCGGCAGCCGAGTTGTGGTTGAGGAATTCCTCGACGGCGAAGAAGCCAGCTTTATTGTGATGGTGGACGGAGAGAATGTTCTGCCCATGGCCACCTCGCAGGATCACAAACGTGTAGGCGACGGCGATACCGGCCCGAACACGGGTGGCATGGGAGCCTACTCCCCAGCCCCTGTAGTGACCGCTGACGTGCATCAGCGCATCATGGACGAAGTCATTTACCCCACAGTGCGCGGCATGGCAGCAGAAGGTCATCCATACAAAGGCTTCCTTTACGCCGGCCTGATGATCGACCCCAAGGGCGCGCCGAAAGTCATCGAGTTCAACTGCCGCTTTGGCGACCCGGAAACCCAGCCCATTCTACTGCGTATGAAATCAGATATCGTCGCGCTCTGTCAGGCAGCCATCGACGGCAAGCTGGACCAGTGCAGCTCTGACTGGGATGAACGCGCCGCCGTAGGTATTGTTCTAGCAGCCGGAGGCTACCCCGGCAGCTACAACAAAGGCGATGCTATTTCGGGCCTACCGGAAACAGAAACCGAAGGCGAGAAAGCATTCCATGCAGGAACAGCCCTAAAAGACGGTCAAGTGGTAACTAGTGGCGGCCGGGTACTGTGCGCAACGGCATTGGGCAATACGGTCACAGAAGCCCAAAGCCGAGCTTACACGCTCGCTAAAGCCATCAGCTGGGACGGTGCGTTTTATCGCAGCGACATTGCGTATCGCGCCATTGCCAGAGAAAAATCGTAACGACGCCCAGTCTGCTAAAGCCCGGCCAATGACCGGGCTTTTTTATGGGTTAAGGTAAACGAGTTCGCCCAGCCCATAGGGTGTAAAACACAAACAATCTGGTACCGCCCAAATGCTGAAAAAATTTCCCTACACTGTCATGTTTCTACTTGTATCCGTGTTGATGGTAAGCGCTTGCTCACGCCATAGCATCTATGAAACCGCCATCGGCTACGAACGCTCTGCCGCCGGGCTTGAAGCCGACAAGATTACCGTGGGCGACCTTAACATCGCTTATCTAAAAAACGCTGAAACAAACAAGGGTGACACCATTGTTCTGGTGCACGGGTTTGGTGCCAATAAAGATAACTGGACCCGCATCGCCCGGGAGCTCACGGAAGACTTCAACGTTTATGTCATAGACCTGCCCGGACACGGTGAAAGCAGCAAGCCGCTGGATTTGGGGTACCGTATTGACGAACAAGTTGGCCATCTTGCCCGCATTCTCAAGGCTCTTGATATCAAAGAGATGCACATGATGGGCAACTCCATGGGGGGCGGCATTACCGCTCTGTACGCAGCCACTTACCCGGAACAGATAAAAACAGCCGTCCTGTTCGATCCCGCTGGCATTTTGGACTACGAGAACGAAATGGTCGGCATGGTGCTCGCTGGCGACAACCCACTCATCCCCAGCAAGCCCGGCGACTTCGAGCGTCTTATGGATTTTGCTATGGAAGAACGGCCTTTTATTCCATGGCCGATACTGAGCGTATTAGAAGACAAAGCCATCGCCAACCAAGAAATAAACAAAGTGATCTTTGCCGCTATAAAAGAAGTTGGCATCACATCAGAGTTCCGCGACGCGATAAACCGCATTGAGGATCCGGTGCTCATCGTTTGGGGTAAAGAAGACCGCATACTGGACTACCGCAACGGCGAGGCCTTTCAACAAGCTATTCCCGACTCGCAATTGGTCATAATGGAAGGCATTGGCCATGCACCGATGATCGAGGCGCCGGAGGAATCCGCCCGCCTGTTCCTTGAGTTTGCCAAAGCTTATATTTCAAAAGCCAGCTAAGGTAATCGGGTAGGAGGTTCTGTCGTTATTGTCTTCAACGACCGGGTGTCCATTGGCATTCTGATCATGCAAGACTTGATCGCTTTACTGGTGATGAGCCTAGCGGCAGGCCAAACACCTTCCGAGTGGGTATTGATCATCTTTGGTTTGCCCCTGTTGCGACCTTTGTTGTTCAAACTTCTGGATGCCAGCGGTCACGATGAACTGCTGGTGCTTTTGGGTATGCTGTTGGCACTGGTTCTCGGAGGCATGGGTTTCGAAGCGGTCGGGCTTAGCTCAGAACTGGGCGCACTAATCTTTGGTGCCATTCTCGCGAACCACCCGCGCAGTCAAGAACTGGCAAAATCTCTGTGGAGCGTGAAAGAAATATTTCTTGTGGGCTTCTTCCTGCAAATCGGTATCGGCGGCCTGCCAGACACCAACGCCATTATATTTGCTGTGGTGGCGGCGCTGGTGCTGCCCATTAAAGGCATTTTGTTTTTCTTCCTCATGTTGTTGTTCCGTCTGCGCGCCCGTAGTGGCTTCCTCACAGCGCTGGCGCTTACCAACTACAGTGAGTTCGGGCTTATCGTTGCTAGCATTGCACTGCCGGAATGGTTGGTGCCTCTGGCAATAACGGTAGCTTTATCGTTCCTGATTTCCGCGCCTCTGAACCGGCTGGCCCACCCACGATATGACCGTTTGGGTAATCGCCTTGTGGGCTTCGAGAGCCAAAAGCGGCACCCAGACGAGCTACCCGTTTCTCTGGGTGACACACGGGTTCTGGTTATGGGCATGGGGCGCACCGGGACGCCGCCTATGATTGGCTGCAAACCACTGAAGCAAGATTGATGGCACTGGATTCAGACCTCGCAAAGGTAGAGCGACACCAAAAGCAGGGGCGAAACGGGCGTAGCTCTGGCTAGTCACCTTATTGAGAGAGCCCCGGTTACCTCGCAAACACCGGTTTCAGATCAGGCAAGCTGAACTCTGCCTCAGGGCAGAGCACAGGTACGAAAGCCCGTGTACACGTCGTTTCTCTCGGGCAGGTATGCCTGACGGTAGGTGCCACGAATCAAGCTGGATGAAGTGGCACAACTGCCTCCCTTGCTCACCTTGTGGTCCCCGAACTGCAGTGTGGACATGAACGGATACATATCGATGCAAAAGCCGTCATAAGGCAAAAACTGGCTACTGGTCCACTCCCACACTGTGCCGATCATTTGGCGGCAGCCAAAAGGGCTGTCGCCCTCCGGATAGTCTGTTACCGGGTTCTGCGCCATTCCACTGGCATTCATATCTGCATGCATGGCATCAGGATGCTTATTGCCCCAAGGGTACTTACTGAATGGCTCACCTTCGCAATTCCCAAGCGCTGCGGCCTCCCATTCTTGCTCGGTAGGCAGGCGCCGCCCCGCCCACCGACAGTAGGCTTCTGCCTCCCAATAACTAACATGGGTTACTGGGGCATTCGGATTCAACGGCTGCCAACGATCAAACAAACGCTCCTGCCACTGGCCATCTTTCCAGCGCCAATAAAGCGGGTGCCGAGGTGCTTGTAGCATAGGGGCTGACACCCCGTGAACCAGCGCCACATCAACGTCTGTTCTCAGCCATTTCTGGCCACCAAACGACCAAAGCTCGGGTTTTTGGTAACCATCATCCTCTACAAACGCCATAAACTCACGGTTGCTGACCAGAAAGCGGGAAATCGCAAACTCACCCAAACGCACTAGGTGGCGGGGTTTTTCCGCGTCGAAAGCAAAATCCTCCGTGGCATACTGCGGCGAGCCCCCCGGCATGCCAATGTGCCAGTGACCGGCGGGAACAGTAACATCACGCTGCGCTGTGCTGGCTTGCAGCTCACCCGGTGCGGGGCGTTTGAAATCTGCACTGGGTGGCGGCTCGTAACCTGCCGTTTGGCGGCACCACACTAGCGACTCTATGTGCATGTTCTGGTGAAAGATGGCGTATCGATATAGGTAAAGCTCACGATCTGTCAGCGGATTGAGCTCAATCCGCTTCGCCATTTTGTCGTACACATGATCAAAATAGGCCAAGGTTTTTTCAAGGCCGGGAAACAGATCGTTGCGCCAGCGATCCCGGTGATCAATATGGAAGGAGTCCCATAGATCATCCATGGAAGGGTCAAAGCTGGCATCGCCATCCAGAAGATTGAACACAAACACTTCATAGAAAAAAGCAGCGTGGCCCATTTCCCACAGCGGTGGGTTCACGCCCGGATGATAAGGCACCTCAAGCTGCTGTTTACTCAATGATGTAATGAGTTCTCGCGTTCTTAGTCGCGTGTGCGCAAGCGCCGCCAGCAATTCTGCCTTGTGCATGTGCTCCGCTTCCATCGTGGCTCCCCAGACTTGTTTCATTTTTAAACGGTCATGTCCAAACCAGCATAATAACCGGCACCGCAACCACCGTAACTATGGCCGTAAGGGGTAAACCCAAACGCCAATAGTCGCCAAATTCGTAACCTCCGGGCTCCATAACCAAAGCATTGGACTGGTGCCCTATGGGCGTCATGAAGGCGCAGGAAGCACCCACGGCAACGGCCATCAATACCGCATCCGAAGGTATCTGCAGTTCATTTGCCAAGCTAAGCGCTATAGGTGCGACCACAATGGCGGCAGCCGCATTGTTTACTACGTTGGATAACAGCGTTGTGCCCACCAGTATCATGACTAATACCGACACAACTGAAAGGTTCTCACCCAAAGCCAACATTTGGGCGGCTATCAACCCGGCTCCACCCGTGGTTTCCATGGCCTGCCCCACCGGTATCATAGCCGCCAGCAACACAATCACAGACCAATCTATAGACTTGTAGGCTTCCGCCGCAGATATGAGTTTAACCAGCACCATGGCAACTGCCCCGGCCACCAACGCCACAGGTGCTGAAAGTAGACCGGCAACAATTGCAACAATACTGGCGAAAAAGATGCCTGATGCCATTGCGGTTTTGCGCGGAGACCCTAAGCGCAGCCCTCTCTCTGCAAGCGGCAAACAACCCAACTCTGCTAGAGTGCCAGCCAGAGAATCCTCAAAACCCTGAACCAGCAATATATCTCCAGCATTGAACCTGATATCGCCTATACGCCGCTTCAAGCGATAACCCAACCGTGCCACGGCAACCACGTTCAGCTGATTGCGCTCCCGCAACTTCAATCGGTTCGCCGTCTGCCCTACCAAAGACGACTCGGGCGCGATAACCGCCTCCACAAGATGCAGTTCGCCTTTCTCCATCCGAACGGAGGCTGTTTTTTCATCGTCTTTGCTTTCCGGTTCGGCTGATTCCGTTGCGGCTTCAGGGCTGCTGCCTTCACTGTCGCCGTCCGCCTCTTTGCTGTCCATATCCTGATGTGCAAGCTTCAGACCTGTTTTATCAAGAAACGTTTGCAGGCTTTCAGTGTCGGCCTCAACAAGCAACACGTCACCTTCGCGCATGATTTTATAGGTGGAAGGCACAGCATGGCGCTGTTCGCCACGAATCAAAGCAAGTACAACAAGGTCCGGTTCGTCTCCGGCACTCGTTATCAGGCTGTGCAAAGTTCCGCCCGCATGGGGGGAGTCTTCCGGAATACGCAACTCGGTAACATATTCACCAACACTGAACAGCTTGCTGCCAGCCGAGTTGTCTTCCCTGCGGGGCGTAAAACGCCAGCCAATCAGGGTAATAAAGGCAATACCTGCCAGCGTGATCGCCACGCCTACAGGGGCAAAATCAAACAGCCCAAAGGTGCCGCTTTCGCGATAGGAGGCAATGATAATATTGGGCGGGGTGCCGATAAGTGTCATGGTGCCGCCGAGCAAAGAACCGAAAGCCAGCGGCATTAGCAGCAATGAAGGCGAGCGCCCTGCTTCCCGCGACATCCAGATAGCCACCGGCATCAGCAGCGCAAGCGCACCAACGTTGTTAATGAACCCGGAGCAAAGCGCAACCACGCTGGTGAGGGTAAGCACCTGCAGTGTGGGCCTGTGGCCAATTTTACCCAGCAGGCGTGCGATATTATCTACCACACCTCCATTCACCAAGCCCTGACTGATCACCAGTACCGCAGCCACAGTGATCACAGCAGGATGGCCAAAACCGGCAAACAATTCCTCCGTGGGCACCAGTCCGGTTATTGCCACCGCCAAGAGCGCCAGCATGGCAACCACATCAAAGCGCAGGCGGTTCCACACAAACATGGCAAGTGTGATTCCGAGCACCGCAAATACAATGCCTTGCTCGATACTCAAGGTTGATCTCCTGTTCCTTTAGAGGTAACTGAATATAGCAAAGCCCAAAACAAAAACCCCGCGAACTGTCTCCAGTTGCGGGGTTTTTATGCTCCCGGAACAACTCCGGGAGCGGGGTGCTATTAACCGTTCAATTAACCGAACTGGTTCATAGTGTTATCAGCACCACCGGCTTTCAGCGCAGCATCACCTGCGAAGAATTCCTTGTGGTCGTCACCGATGTTAGAACCAGCCATGTCCTGGTGCTTAACAGTGGCGATACCCTGACGGATCTCTTCACGCTGAACACCTTTAACGTAGGCCAGCATGCCTTCGTCGCCGAAGTAACCTTTAGCCAGGTTGTCGGTAGACAGGGCCGCAGTGTGGTAAGTCGGCAGAGTGATCAAGTGGTGGAATACACCCGCTTCACGTGCAGCGTCGCGCTGGAAGTTAGCAGTCCACTCGTCAGCCAGCTTGCCCAGCTCGGTGTTGTCGTATTCTGCACTCATCAGCTTGGCGCGGTCGTAGGCAGAAACATCTTTGCCTTCTTCCTGCATGGCATCGAATACCTGCTGACGGAAGTTCAGAGTCCAGTTGAAGGACGGGCTGTTGTTGTAAACCAGCTTGGCATCGGGAACAACTTCCTTGATGCGGTTTACCATGGCAGCGATCTGACCAACGTGAGGCTTCTCAGTCTCGATCCACAGCATGTCGGCGCCGTTCTGCAGGCTAGTGATGCAGTCCAGAACAACACGATCTTCACCAGAACCTTCTTTGAACTGGAACAGGCCAGAAGCCAGACGCTTAGGCTTCAGCAGCTTGCCGTTAGACTTGATTACAACGTCGCCGTTCTCGATCTGGGAAGCGTCTTCGATGTACTCGCCATCGATGAAGCTGTTGTACTGGTCACCCAGGTCTCCCGGCTCGTTGGTTACAGCGATCTGCTTGGTCAGGCCAGCACCCAGAGAGTCGGTACGAGCAACGATAACACCGTCGTCCACACCCAGCTCAAGGAACGCCAGACGAACAGCGTTGATCTTGGACAGGAAGTCGGCGTGAGGAACGGTTACTTTACCGTCCTGGTGGCCACACTGCTTCTCGTCAGACACCTGATTTTCGATCTGGATGCAGCAAGCACCCGCTTCGATCATCTTCTTGGCCAGCAGGTAGGTTGCTTCGTCGTTACCGAAACCGGCGTCGATGTCTGCAATGATGGGCACAACGTGAGTTTCGTGGTTGTCGATCTGCTTGGTCAGCTCAGCAGCCTTGGCGCTGTCGCCCGCTTTTTCAGCAGCTTCCAGATCGCGGAACAGGTGGTTCAGTTCCCATGCATCAGCCTGACGCAGGAAAGTGTACAGTTCTTCGATCAGACCAGGAACAGCGGTTTTCTCGTGCATGGACTGGTCAGGCAGAGGACCAAACTCGGAACGCAGAGCGGCAACCATCCAGCCAGACAGGTACAAGTAGCGACGCTTGGTGTTACCAAAGTGCTTCTTGATAGCGATCATTTTCTGCTGGCCGATAAAACCGTGCCAGCAACCCAGAGACTGGGTGTACTTGGAAGAATCGGCATCGTAGGCAGCCATATCTTCACGCATAATCTTTGCAGTGTACTTGGCGATGTCCAGACCAGTCTTGAACTTGTTCTGGGCGCGCATACGTGCGGCGTGCTTGGGGTTGATGGCGTGCCAAGTCGGGTTTTGCTTCACAATGGAAGCAATGCTATCGACGTCTTTTGCGTAAGGCATAATCTCGATCCTTTGTGTGAACGACGGTTGTGATGACTGGTTTCCGGGCAATGCGACCTATGGCTTGCCTGATTTTTCGACTATGTTATTAGCTTCAAATTCATAATTGAAATTTATATTATGTATTTTCGGCATTTCCAATATGAATGATGAAGGATGCGCGCAACTTAAGCTGAAAGCTCTCTTGAGGCTGATCATTTTCACCCCACAGCAACATGCTATGATTCAATCACTTGATTGATATCACAGATGCAAACACCCACAGATACCAGAGGTATTGAGTGTTCTATATCCGCGCTTTCGGCCATTCACTCCTGCACGCGCTGAAAAATCTGCTGCCGATCGTGGTGGTGGTTGCCTTTTTTCAGTTGGTGGTTTTACAGCAGATTCCCGACAACACACTGAATATGGCCATTGGTTTGCTGGTTGTGGCAGTTGGCGTAGCGCTGTTTCTTCAGGGTCTGGAGCTAAGCATCTTCCCCGTTGGCAAAAGCTTGTCTAACCAGTTTGCCAAAAAAGGATCTGTGCCCATCTTGCTCTCTTTTGGCTTTGCCATGGGATTTTCAGCCGTGGTGGCCGAGCCGGCTCTGATTGCCGTGGCCCAGCAAGCCCAAGATATCAGTAACGGCAAGGTCGACGCGCTCACCCTTCGTTTACTGGTGGCCACCTCAGTGGGCATGGTCATAGCACTCGGCGTATTCCGCACCATCATCGGCTATCCGCTGCACTGGTTCATGATAACCGGATACATCATCGTGGTTGTCGTCACCTGGTTTGCCCCTGAAGAAATTATCGGCCTAGCCTACGACTCCGGCGGGGTTACCACCAACATTGTAACAGTGCCCCTGATTGCCGCTTTAGGTATAGGTCTGGCCGCATCCATCCGGGGCCGCAACCCGCTAACTGACGGCTTTGGTCTGGTGGCTCTGGCGGTGATGGTGCCGATGATAACTGTACAACTGTATGGCATTTTCGTTTACAGCGGCGGCGCTGGCGAAGCTGTGGAAGCGACCGTACAGACCAGCGATCCGACCCTCTCGGCCCCGTTAAATGTGTTGCTGGATCTAGCCAGCATGGTCCGAGACGTTCTGCCAATCATTATCACCATTCTGTTCTTCCAGTACATTGTGCTGAAACGCGGGTTATCCAACCCACCAAAAATTCTGTTTGGCTTCCTACTGGTGATCTTCGGCCTCTATGCCTTCGTAGTCGGCCTAAAAATGGGCCTGTTCCCGATTGGCACCAGCATGGCAGAGCAATTGATCAATCTGGAACAGTTCGGTTTTGTCTACCTGTTTGCTTTTATGATCGGCTTTGCCACCACCATGGCGGAGCCGGCCTTATTGGCAGTCGGTAAGCAAGCGGAAGAAGCCGCATCCGGAGGCATCAATGGCAACGTAATCCGGCTTCTTGTTGCCCTCGGCGTCGCTATTGGCATCAGCATCGGGGTGCATAGAATCATCGTCGGTGGTTCCATGCACTATTTCATTATGGGTGCTTACACGATGGTGATTATACTCACCGCCTTGGCACCCAACTACATCGTTGCTCTGGCCTACGACTTGGGCGGCGTCACCACATCAGAGGTGACCGTGCCCTTAGTAACCGCACTAGGCATTGGTCTGGCCGCCAACATTGAGGGTCGCAGTGTCCTGATTGACGGTTTCGGCCTCATTGCTTTCGCTTCTATCTTTCCTATTGTTACCGTGATGCTCTACGCCATTATCATGCAATGGCGAGCAGATCGCAGAGAGGTGCACACATGAAGTTTTCCGTTCTCGTTGCTATAGTTCCAGAAGAACAGGAGCAGGAATGTATTGATTCCGCCCGCGAGCTCGGTGCCGGCGGCATCACGGTGATGTCCGGCCGAGGGATCAGCAACAACGCCAAAAAGACGTTCTTCGGCCTAGCCTACGACGGCAGCCAAAGCGTTCTGTTGATGGTGCTTGAAAAGCGCTTATCCCTGCAGATTTTGAAAGCCATTCAGAGGCTATTAATGCCCGCGGAAAACGACTCCCGAGGCATGGTATTTTCCCTTCCATTGGAACATCTTGGCGGCATCGACATGTCCCAGTTCCAGAAATTCGAGCAGCACTTAAAAGAAGATATCTAAGGAATTTCAGGCATGAAACTGGTCAAAGACGTAATGATTAGTGATGTAGTTTGTGTGTCTCCCTTTGCCAAGCTGCGGGAAGCCCTAAGCCTGATGAAGAGGCACAACGTCAAGTCCCTGGTTGTTGAAAAACAGCACCCCAACGACGGTTACGGCTTGATTACCTACACCAATGTACTGAAAACCGTCATTGCAGAAGCGAATGATATCGACTTGCTGAACGTATACGACGCCTGCGCAAAACCGGCACTAAGTGTCGGCAAAAGCCTTGCCGTGCGTCAGGTAGCGGCACTGATGACTGAGCATAAAGTGAAGCGTATTTTGGTCCTGGAGGACAACGAGTTGCTAGGCTTTGTCACCATGGACGACATCATGACGGCCTTTCTGGAGCAAGTGGAATAGCATCAGGTACCCAGCACAGGGCTTCAACTGGCGGACAAAACCACAAGCTGGTCGCCTGATTGCAACTCCAGATAGTGATCTCGGGGCGGATTCAACATCAGGTGCCGCCCCCGCTCGTCGGCATTTGTCCGGAATACACCTAGTGCAATCTCTCCTCGCTCGGCGACAATTTTTTCGAGCAGTTTGAAATCAGCACTAGCAGGCAACGGGTAATCGTGCGGGTCACGGAATTGAATTTCGGCGCCACCCACGGTAAACAACTCATCCAGAACCACCCGAAATTCTCGACGCAGGGCGACTTGAGCCAGCACATGACTCAGAATCATCGGGCTGATCAACATTTCACTCTGATGGCCATACAACAGATGCCGATTGTCGGGATCGCTCAACTCCAAAATCACCTGAGGCCTGCGCGGTGATTGAGCCAAAATATCCTCCAGTTGCAGATAGCCCACCATGGCGCGGGCGTCCGCCTCTTCATCGGAACCGATACGGTCACTGCTAAGTAGCATGACAGTATCGTAACTGGCAGGGTCCAGATTTCTTAAGTCCTCTTCCACCATGTAATCGGCTTCCAGCAGGCGACCGTTAATCTTGCCCAGATCAACACCATAACGAGCAATTTCCCATTGGCGCTCTTCCAAGGGTATGGACGACACCATGTCCAGTTGAAAGTGACGACCATTGTAGCTGCCAAATTCCGTAGACAAACTGGGTACTCGGCGATTCCAGCCAAGCACCAGCACCCGGTGAGTGTTGGATTCCGGCCGCTCAACAGCCTGTGCACTTGTCCGCTTGATGCTAGCCAGAGGCTGTGCTTTCGGGTCGGCACTGGTGTGCTGATAATCGCTAGCGAGCAAGACAACTCGATCTTCATTTCGAATGAGCGTGTCTGACGACGCCAACAAATTCACTTTCCAACCGCCGCATTCAGCAGGGTGTAAAAGACCCAGTACAACCGCATGGGGCCTTTGAGTTGCCAACTCCGACAGGGTAAGGCCCTCTGCAGTTTCACCACCGCGCACGAAGATTTCGCTACCCTCACCTGCAGTCAGCAACTCGTTGTAGACTTCCGAAAGGTTGGGATGAAGGACGTTCTGTACCATGAGCCTGCTGATGGTGGCGTCGCCAGCCACTACTTCCACAGCACCGGGGTAGGCTCGTTCAATCACCGACAATTTGCGCATATCCTGAATTTCAGCAACCACATAGGGTAGCGGCGCACTCAGGTGCCGGGCCTGGGCCGCAATAGACAATAGAGCTTTTACCGTTTCGATATCGGAGGTTACCAGACTGCCAGCGTGATGGGTCTGGCTGGGCACAATGACTGCGGCTGCGTCCAGACACGCCACCCGGTGCAGGGCATCCGGCTGAATGGCGGAACCACTTCGCAGTATGACCTCGCGGGCACGGCGGCCCACCCCCGGCTCGTTTTGCAACTCGTGCAACTGTGCTGCGCTGGCCTCTTCCGCCAGCACCACCAAGCGCAGTTTTTGGGTGGCGTGTTTTTCGAGGAATCGCTGCATACGCCCAGACGCCCCAAACAATTCTGACACCAATGGCGGCGTCTGGGCCGTCCAACCCAGCACGACAACATGATTTTTCAGAGTGACCGGCGTCAGCCCACGCTCTAGCTCTTCCATCTTGGCAATCAACCAGCGAGTCAGAATAGCCACCAGAGTGCCCATGAACACTACGTAGCCCAGAATCGTCAACGCCGTTGAGACGATTCGCTGCCAGACACCAATATCGTCACCCAAGTAGCCGGGATCAGTGAGCCTTAAAAAAGCCCACCAGACAGCAGAGCCCGGATCATCAAACTCACCACCCTGCGGAACCACCAGCAGCCCCCCGATCAGCGAGATAAGGCCAATAAAAATACCCACCACTAGCAGCTGGAAGCCTGCACCTTTTACTAGTTGTCGCTCGACAATAAACTTCACACGGTCGACGACGCGAAACGGCAACATGGCGGTTTTTTTCATCAGTTTGGTCCGGTGTGCATTGAGTTAGGGTCAGAGGGCGATGGGCTGTGCGAAGCTATGGATGACAATGGCAGCGCCAGCGCTTCTCGCAGCGACGAGGTAAACTGCAGAACCCCTTCCACTGGCCCCAAACCACCTCGGGCGAGCGTGCGCTGAGGCTGGGACTGCAGGTCGGCGATCACAATGCGTGTGCCGTTGTTCTCGCAGGTAGCGACCAACTTATTAAGGGCAGACAGGCCACCCGCATCCAGAACAGTAACGCCATCCATATATAGAATAAACCCATCCACATTGCGGGACAGCTCCGCTAGCTCTCCAAAAATACGGTCGGCCGCCGCAAAAAACAGCGGGCCGTTGATTTTGAATACCCTCCAGCCGGGCGGTAGGTTTTCTTCGCTCACCCGCTTACCGGTGGTGATATCGGTCACTTTCGTCATCTCCGCCATTTCCCGCATAAACAGCACAGCGGCCAACAGCACACCTGTGGTGATAGCAATCACCATATCCAGAGCCACCGTTAAGGAAAAACAGGTGAGGAAGACCAATACATCGCTGCGCGGTGCGGTTTTCAGAAGATGCACAGCCTTGGGTGCCTCGCTCATGTTCCAGGCCACCATAATCAGCAACGCAGCCATGGCGGGCATGGGCAAATAAGCGAGTACGCCGGCCAGTGACACCAGCGCCAACAACACCACAATCGCATGGATCATAGCGGCAACCGGCGATTCCGCACCGGCCCGGTAATTGGCAGCAGACCGGGCAATGGCAGCCGTAGCGGTAATGCCTCCGAAGAAGGGCACAATGATATTCCCTAACCCCTGCCCCATCAGTTCGCTGTTGGCACTGTGGCGCTTGCCAGTCATGCCATCAAGCACTACAGCACACAGCAAGGACTCAATCGCACCAAGCATAGCCACGGCAAACGCCGCTGGCAGGAGTTCTCGCACCATGCTCCAGGAGAACCCGAGAGGGTTGCCATCGGCACCCGACTGCTGCCACGGCCATGCAAATTCCGGAAGAAACGGCGGAATACCCGCCCCCGTGCCGCCTCCGGGCAGCAAATAACTGAAGCGAGACCCTATGGTATCCACAGTCGCACCGTTGGCGTTCAACCACACCGCCAGCAGGCTACCAATAATCACCGCTGGCAAATGTGGAGGAACCGGCGTTTTCAGGCGCGGCCAGAGCAGCATCACCGCAAGCGTAACCACCGCAACCAGAGCGCTCATGCTATCCAGCGCCGGGAAAGCCTGTGCCAGCACTGCCAGCTTGTCCCAGTAGTGCTCTGGCATGCTTTCCACAGACAAACCAAAGAAGTCTTTCACCTGCAGCGTTGCAATCACCACCGCAATACCACCGGTGAACCCAAGGGTGACGGATTCGGGGATGTATTCAATGAAGCGCCCCAACCGCATGAGCGCCATAATGATTAACAACACCCCGGACATCAGGGTTGCCAGCAACAGGCCACCAAGACCGTATGATTGCGCGATGGGGTAAAGGATAACGACGAAAGCCGCCGTAGGACCGGAAACACTGAAACGGCTACCGCCGGTTAGAGCTATAATAAACCCGGCAATAAACGCCGTGTAGAGGCCGTACTGTGGCGCCACACCGCTTGCAATCGCCAACGCCATGGCCAAAGGTATTGCAATAATGCCCACCGTAACACCGGCCATCAAATCCCGTAGAAAGCGGCGGCTGTTATAGGGCTGATCAATACAGGCTTCCCGGAAAGCGTGGGCAAGCCGCAGTGAAAAAAGATGAGCGCGATGGGGCATACTGGCCTCGTGTCTGGGAATACATGCAAGTAGCGAGGCCCTACATCATATATAATTTCGCCATGAAAAGTTTATCCATCGCCGTACTGGCTTTATTGATTGGCAGCCTCACGGGGTGCGCAGCCATGCTTTCCCCCAGCAAAGAGAATGCGGATACAAGGCCTGAAACCCTTTATGAGTCGCGCTTAGCCGATGCCAGCACAGGCAAAGTATTGAGCCTAGAAGCACTTGCCCAGAAACTGGCCCGGGCTGACGTAGTGGTCATCGGGGAATACCATGGGCATCAGGCCG
>Ga0209075_1000757_pt1 | contig 31162 bp, 39 predicted proteins | sample Stecom2011_FD_187523 | JGI IMG/M metagenome (GOLD analysis project Ga0209075, IMG submission 187523) | Agricultural soil microbial communities from Utah to study Nitrogen management - Steer compost 2011 (SPAdes) (version 2) | ecosystem: Environmental > Terrestrial > Soil > Agricultural land...
AAAAGATTCAAACCCAAGAGTTGATTCAGAACTTTCTTAATAGAATGTCTGAAAAATCCAAAAATCCTATGACAACTTTAACCTGGACAGGAAGTAAAGCAGGATTAATAGAACTGATGTACAGTCTTTACTATTCACAAGCAGTAAATCACGGAAATCTTGATGTCAAATACCTCACTCGTTGTTTCGAACAATTTTTTAATGTGCAATTAGGAAATGTATACAGAGCAATTAATGAAATAAAGAATCGCAATGAGCCTACTATTTTTCTAGATAAACTGAAGTCTGTCATGGAGAATATGATCGATGAAGAGGATGGGTTTCATCCAGAATAAACATTTTTATTTTACCCAAGTTGGGTGTATGTTCGGTATTAATCTGTTCAAAACCATGCAAATTTGCCATTGATAACCCAAAAACAATCAATTTATGGCAGCTACAGTTTTAACAACTGACGATTTACAACAATTTAAACACGAATTGTTGAGTGAAATCAAACACCTCTTCAAAGAAGAAAAGCCGGAACCCAAAAAATGGCTAAAATCTTCGCAGGTGAGAAAAATGTTAAATATTTCGCCAGGCACACTTCAAAGCCTTAGAATGAATGGAGTTCTTCCATATTCAAAAGTAGGAGGGAGCATGTATTATGCTTATGATGATCTACTCAAAATTCTCAAGGATAATAAAGTTGTGAATCGTTAAACGTGGAGGTAAATTACATTACACAGCTCACAGAAGTATTGAGTAGGTTTTCAGACGATAACCGTTTGAATCCTACTCATGTGAGCCTGTATTTGGCTTTGTTTCAGTTCTGGAACTTAAACCGATTCAACAACCCAGTATCAATCAGTAGATCAGAAGTGATGAAAGTATCGAAGATCGGATCTAACGCAACATATCACCGTTGCATTAAGGATTTACACAAGTGGGAATACTTGGAGTATCTCCCTTCATACAATCCGCTTAAAGGGAGCTTAGTCAACATGTTTAAATTTGAAACAAGTAATAAACAAGCTGTAAACGGCAACCATTCCAAAAATGAACAGGTACTGGAACAAGCATTAGTACCTTCTATAAACAGTATAAACAATACAAACAATAATAAACAGAGTAAGGACGAATCAAATTCGTCCTCTCCCTCTCAATCATCAAAAAATAAATCAACTAAAAAAAAGAAAAGGTTTATACCTCCAACGCTTGAAGAAACCAAAGCATTCTTCCAGAAACAAAAATCCACAACCCAAAATGCCGAAATGTTTCAAAACCATTTCGAATCAAACGGCTGGCTCGTTGGAGGAAAAACCAAAATGAAAGATTGGAAAGCAGCTGCCCGGAATTGGATTTTGCGCTCCAAAAATTTCGCTGGCCAGAACGCTAACTCCAAGACAGATCGCCTAAACGTAAATCAAAACAAAGACTATGGAGAACCCTTATAAAACTCTGGTGCGCGACTGTATCGCGTTCCCTTTAAACATTAAAACCATGGAAAAACCATACGAAATAATAGACAACGTCCGTCACTTCAACTATAAGCAAACGATATACTATCTCTATGCCTATGGTCGAATAAAATACGGCAAGAACTTCCGAATCCACAAAGAAGACCTTCCAGTGATCCGTAAACTTATTTACTACATCATCCACGAAGAAGAGAAATGTAAAGAACACAACATCGATCTCAACAAAGGAATATTGCTAACCGGTCCAATCGGTTGCGGAAAAACCTCTTGGATGAACCTCATCCAGATCCTCGGCTTTCAAGACAAACACTTCCAAATAAAATCCACCCGAGACATCGCCTTTGAATTCAATCGAGACGGCTACCAAACCATAAACACCTACGGAAAAGCCCACCGTACATTTTGCTTAGATGATCTAGGCGTAGAACAAAACATTAAGTTTTTTGGAAATGAATGCAATACGATAGCTGAAGTGCTGCTGCATCGGTATAGTTTGATGACAAGTCATGGGGTTATTACACATGCTACTACTAATTTGAAGGCTTCGGAGTTGGAAGAGCTTTATGGGAATCGAGTTAGGTCAAGGTTGAGAAGTATGTTTAACTTGATTTCTTTTCCGACGTCCGCTCAGGACAAGAGGAAATGAATCTTCTGAAGACAAGTTAATATTGCCATGGGTATGTGAATTGATCCAATTAATCTTTTTTAAATTTGATCTTTAGTAACTAGAGAAAAATGAGTTAGTTCGTAAACATCTTAAAAACACAAATCATGCAATTCTAATTCTTTAATATGGTTTATAAATAAACTGCTTTTTTCAGAAAGTAATAATTCTTATTTTATCATTACTTTTAAGAATCATTGAGAAGAGAGTCTATAGTTGAACTTCTTTTTTTCTTTTCTATTTCGCATAATTCATGTCCATTCATCAATTTGTCTTCACCAGTTTCTTGCTTAACCCAACTGTAATTATCTAAATTTAAATTCATATTCATTATATGGAATTATTCACAAAAAGTTTATTTTATTTTCTCAATCTTATTTCATTTCCGACGTCCGCTCAAGATAAGAGAAAGTAAAACTTTCGAAGAATAAGCCACAACACAAGGATTAAGTGAAAAAATTACAAATTAAGAAAAAGGATTATTTTTGAATAAAAACAAAATGTATGACAGGTGTGATAATCAACAACTTATTAAAAGAGATGCAGATGGATTTAAAAGCATCCAAAACACTTTATGACAAAGTTGTTAGTAGCGATGAATTTAAATGTTATAAAGACATACATGACCATATTATTTTTAGCAATTCAATTGATGAAAATACAATTATAAACGCTATTGATAGTGAGAGTAACCCTCAGTACTCCGAGAAATTAGGATTTCGATTTTCTTTAGATCAAAAAGTTAGCTCATCTCTTCCGATGACACCCCAAAACCTTGCATCTCTCAAGAAAACTCTAATTCCAAAATATGATAGATTAGTAAAATCTGATTGTAAGGTCAGTTCGATTCAGTTAATAATTGATAATTATTTCAACTTTAAAGCTTTCGATACACTAACCAAGGAAGAGTGTGATGCTATTGGAGTCAATTATTTGAACTGCTCATGGTTAAAATATAATGCTGAGAACTGGAGTGAGTATTTTGATAATGTCATGAATACATTATTTAGCGATTATCATTTTAAGAAAAATAGTAAATCGCACAGGATGTTTTATAAGTCGGAAAATCCAAACTTTAAAATCACCATAGAGTATAATAAGAAAGATCTTTTTGACACTTTAAAAATGGGAAACCTAAGTTTACCTGACATTTCGATTAATCTTTATTACGGAAAAAAGAATGAAAAATTAGTGTTATCAAATTTTAATCTCAAATATGCTCCAGCTTTAAAACCAATTGATAGCGTGATAATGACTAAGAAGATTGAAATAGAACAAGATGAGGCAAATTCAGTCCGTATGGATTTTTTCAGGATTATTTCTTCAAACCGCAAAAAGGTATATGATTTTGATGAAGACGACATATATTTTCAAAAGAAGTATTTAATCCACTATTGTCACTACAAGTCTTTGTTTACAAAGAGTTTGGTAGATTATATTAGTTCTATTTTGAAGAGAAGTTGTTAAGAGCAACTTCCTTTTTTTCTCAACCTTCAGGAACCCATCCCTTTTCAAATCGGTCAATTATCCCTTTCAATTCAACACTTCTATCTTTACCATTTAAGTCCATACAGACTATTGAAATATCATCTAAATCAGCTCTTACGGGCAGTGTTGTCGCAAAAAAGCACTGCCAAAATGCATCTGCATAGGATTCGTCGTTATGACAAGTAGTTGCAATGTCTATATAGTTTAAGTTTTCAGAAAGCTCTAAATCAATCATTACTTGGTCAAAGAGATCATGAAGCTCCTCTCCATATTTGCCATGCCCTTTAAATTCTAAAATATTATTTTGAATACCGCATTTTACAAACTGTTTGAATTTATTAGCATCTGGCTTTCTATCAGAATTAGCAAAACAAAGCCAGTTATCCTTTGGAAGTTGATCAAGGTTAAATTGATCGTATTCAAACCAATAAACTCTGCGCGAAAAATATGTACCAATTAGCCTCATTTCTACTTTCCTTTAATTGCTAAAATTAAAACATAAACTAACTGTACAACTATCCTAATAAGGTAGTAAAAGATTAAAAAGCTCAAGACCTGAGCAATGATAACCGCTGATATGTGTGCTCCGCCTAACCAAACGGAAAATCCAATATAAATTCCAGGAAGTGATATCGCTTCAAGAATCAAAGGAAGATGATTTTCAAATTGATAGATTACTGAAAGCAATAAATAAGTTGAAAGAGCCCAATAAAAAAGGGTAATGAAAAATGCTATTCTATTTTGTTTACGTTTCACTCAAATAAATTTAAAAATGTAAAACATCTTTATACTTCGCTTCCTTAATCTGCTTAATTACTTCTTCTCCCTCATCAACAGTTGTACACGGAATAATGATTTTATTTGGCGCATTTTTTATATCATTCATAACAGCCCAATTTCCAGCCATCATTTTCTGAACTTTGAGTGTTCCTATTATTTTTGGTCTAACGAATCTCATTTTTTGATTGTCTTAACTTTATCTTCTTTGGAGTGTGTTGTATATGATAATTCAATCTGGTCTTCAGTTTCTTTGATTTTCATAGTTTCAAAATTAATAGTGCCTTCCTCTTGAAAAATACCATAATCTTTTTCAAAGATTAAAAGCTCACGCTTTTTAAGTTGAAATGTGCAGCATCTAGAAAGAATCCCTTGAAAGGGCTCTGAAATAATAACATCATTTTGCTCATATTTCTTTTCATCGGGGTATATGGGTGATATAAGAATGGATAAAATAATGAACCATATAATACTACGGAAAATAAAACCAATTATCACTATAGTCGCTAGTAATGCATAAAGGGAGAAATAAAAACTTAAATTATTGAACGGCCTTTTCATCGAAAAACAAAAGAAAAGTACTACTCCACTCAAAAGAGCTGAAATAGTTATCCAAAATGCTATATTGCCTTCAAGACTATAGGCAGTTAAGTTTTTAACGATAATATCTACTATCGCTATCACTAAAGTGACAAAGTGAATCCTAATAAAAAATTTTTTAAGTCTGTTATTCATTTTAGTCTAAATAATTACAAACAAATCCTCACAGAAACCACCCTTAAAGAAGAAACTGTGGCACCATTACAAATACCTGGAACCCATTCAATATTGTCTATTAGTTTGAAAATCTGTTCAGCATAATCAGTCTCTTCAAGATCTCTTAAGACTCTTTTTCCTTTAACATTACCTTCTGCATCAACAATAAAAGCGATAAAAAGTCTACCATGAATAGACATGCATGTTGGAACCTTTATTTTACGAAACTCATTAAATAAGGCTTTCTCACCTTCTTTAGGTGTAGGCTCACTATCAACGTATTTATAAAATTCTAATCCAGTTAGTGTATCAATTTGTGAATCACAGTCTGTTGTGTCAGATTGACCTGCAGCAGTCAACGAAAACATTAAGAAAACTAATAATATGCTAAATATACTCTTCATATCTATTTTCAAAAACACTTTTTAATTACAACTGGGATGATTTAAAATTCCTATAATAGCTTCATTATTTTTCAACCTATCTTCTAATCCCATCTCTAATGACTTCCTAATATCAGGACAACCTTCAGAAATATCATAGTCTGGTGAATATGCGCCCCAATCATATTTAATGATTCCTCTTACTGCATAAATCTTAGCTTGTGTAGAGTCTATTTCAATAGCTTTATCTAATAAAAGAATAACATCTGTCAAATCATTAGACATAACATTACTTTTTGCAATTGCTAGTTTATAGAGGAGCATCGGATCATTTGGGGATTCTTCACTCTCTTTTGAAAGAACTTCCGACTTTTCTTTCCAAAAGTCTTGGTCATATAGTTTCCCTTCAGGAATCGAGTCAGGATAAAAGTCTTGTTTAACACCATATCCTTGTGCTAAAGTGAACTGACCAAGCAGAATAATTATCATTGTCACTAATACTATTTTCATTTTTTAACTTACTTTTTTACAACATTCAAAGGAATTCGGACGAACTCTCTAACTGGATCACTATTCCCATCACAAGCTGGCTTCCATTTTGGCATATTAGGAAAAGGCACTTCGTCCTTTAATAATACACTTTCACGGTCTTTATTTACAATATTCTGATCAGTCACACTTCCGTCCTTTTCAACAAAAAATGTAATATATGCTTTGTCATGTTTCAATTTTTCGTAATCAATAATTGAATTATCGAGATTAAAGGAAATGTATTCATTCATTGCTTGATAACCACCAATAAATTCAGCAGGACATTCATAAAAAATAACTACTGAATCCTCTTTACTTTCATCATTTTGAGAAAACAAGGAGATCGAAAACATAAGAAAAAATGTAATAATAGAGTATTTCATATTCTAATTCTTCTCAAAAATTGAACCGATTTTCATTGATGTATCAACCCTCTCAATACTTATAATACCAAAGCTCACCAGTGTAACACCTATTACTACTATAAATCGAACCATCTTTAGTTAATTCATAATTTGATTTCGCCAAGAAATCGATATTATTCAGATCATGTATAGTGGTCTTCTTTGATTCGTAATCAACATTTTCCTGTAAGAACAAATTAGGGAACCAAACCTTATCATGCTCTTTTATAAACAGCCTTCTAAAATACTTTCCCTTTACAGGATTGTTCTTATTGAATTTCTCAATATCCTTCTTCAGTGTTGCAGAAAAATATGGAGGATTTTTCACTAAACAAATTTGATCTTCAATACCGTCATCAGTCATTTCAGTGAGATGATCTAGTATAATTATTTGAGAACTTGAAAATGGTCTAAAATAGAGAATGATTACAAGGAGTACGATTCCAGTTGCGATTAAAAGTGCTCTATTTCTTTTTTTGTTCATAATATACTTATCAATCCAAATACCTACTTAATCCATAAAAATGCTCATAAATCTTCACGCTATCTTTCAATAAAAATCCAGCAATTAAAAACAACAAGATACAAAATGTAGATATTATGTATTTCTTTCTAACTCTTAAGAAAATAGCTGGCAAGAGTCCTGCAAGCAAGAAACACACAACATTAATACTGACACCATTTTTAAAAATCACAACATACTTTGGAAGTAAAGGTGACGTTATAGTTTTGAAATCAAGCCATACCTTAACCGCAAGTAAAATAAAGGACACAAGCACTAGCATAATAGAAATGAAATTTATCATTTTCCAATTATTTAAGTTATTTTTTATTTGTGTATTTTCCATATTATTATAAACGATGAGGAGTTTTTTAATTCCTGAGTTAAAAACAAGGATCTACTAAGTATGGTTTAGTGACTTTGAATCCCATAAAGTACTTTTGGGTTAAACCATACCACCCCCACCATCCGTGTTTTAAACCTAGTAGTTTCCTGTTGCGAATTTCATCAAAAAAACATAGCTTCTTACTGACTTTATTTCCTTTCTCATCAAATTCAATAAAATAACCATGCTTTCGTAAAGTATCATCCGAGCAGTTTGTAGAAAACTGTCCAATTAATTTCGACTTCCCATCATCATGCCTTTCTATTATCTCGTAAGTTCTTTTATCAATGATCGTATCTGTCTGACTGGTGCAGTAATTGCCAATGATTAAAAGAATCATGATTAGAAAATATGGTCTATTTTGAAATTTTTTCATCACTTCTTCAGTCCAATTACATCTTTCCTAACTTCCTTTCTCCACTCCCTGCCATATGTTTCGTCTAAATATTTGAATATTTCATAATTGTATTCAGCCTGATTCTCTCCAGGAGAACGAACACACCCTTGACTAATGAAAACCACGTTATATTTTTCTTCAAAAATAGAGTCGTTAGGTAGTTCAGCAGCACTAACAATTCCACCTGGCAAAAGAAGCTTTAGTCTTCCCTTTTCAATATCTTTCAATGCGCCTTTCCTATTGTATGGAGAAATGAATACAGAATATTCAGCAGTACTATCTGAAATAAGGTCAATAGAAATCATAGTTGAGTCCTCTTGACAGTAAAATGTTGCCGAGTAAGACAGTAGAAATAAAAAGCTAATTATTTTCATCTTTTAACTAATGGTTTCTTCACAATATCGATTAAAAAACCAATAAATACAAATCCAAAGCTACTGAACGGAAAACTATCAACTGCTGCAAAAATCAATTGTCCATCGCTTCTATAGTTTAATGACACTCCCCAATAAATATAAAAACCAAGAGAGTGCACGATAAAATATGCTATAATCATTGTCAAAATGACCTGAATATTAGAGAAGCGGGTTTTTCTAGACTTTATCAAAACTACTGTTATAAATATTATTAAAAGGCCCAGAAATGTATTTAATGTTGCTTTCCCTACATTCGAATATGGTTCATTATCGACAACAGAAGCAACTAAAGATTCTATGTATGCAGCTGGAATTATTGAAATTATGGGTATAACGAAAGTAAACGTCAAAAATATACTAGCGACTGTAAATATTGCACCGATGATGGTTCCGTTATATTTTGGGCTTATTTTCATGATATATCTTTAATAAGAACCTTTTTACTTATCCCATCTAAAAGGTCTTTCACAGAAATGCTAGATAGTTTATTCTTCTTTCTGGAGAATTTCTTTGAGAACTTCGGAAAAAACACTCCACCCTCAGGATGGAAATACCGATTAAAATCAAAATTAGAAATATCAACTCCAAACTCCTTACTATACTCATTCAACAAATCAACAGCCTCATCACCGTAGATACCCAAATCATACTGAATATCTGAATCTTCAGTTAGGTTTGTTTTTTTATTAAGATAAGTCGAAATTAACTCGAAAAGTTTGTCTCTGTCTTGGTGTTTAGTTTGCATCTCCCAAATACCAACTACAACCTCAATCTCGTCAGTACCTTCATTAATAGCTTCTACAGATGTTTCAATTTCCCATTCACCCTTCCAAACCCCAGTATCTGAATCGAAATTCCCTTGGTAGACTACATCTGATCCTGGAATATCCTTATCAACAATTACTTTATCATCCTCGTCTCTCCAATAGCCGTAAGGGTACGTTTTAACAAAGCTGATAAAATCACCATCAATAAAGCCCTTTACAGCAACCAAATCTCCAGTCGCTCCCGAAAACTCTTCTTCGAAAACAGTCCCTTCAAAGCTTCCTTTCTCTAAAGTGGCATTTATCTCAAAAGAATAAAAATCACTTTCAGCATTATCATAGAGATATCCGTATTTTCCTATCCAAGTTTTTTTCGTCACTTTTAATATTTTATGATTCTCAAATAAAGAATATCATTCTTCATCATCCAAAAAACTATACATCCCATATAAAACGACCTTCCCATCCTCCAAAACAGCATAAACAACATCACGTTCATCAGATGAGGAAGCAATAAAAGACAGCCAAGATGAATCATCAAATTCAAGATCATCGGAGTCAATTGGAACAGCTAATGTCTGGTTTCCATTTGAACAGTATATTTTAAATCGTCCAACCAGAAAATCTTCAGATTTGCGAAACTTGTACTTAATCTCAAACTCTGTGCTACCAATGTGTTTTATAATAGCCCTGATACTCTTACTACCTAAATCCACTTTAGAAGTATCAAATTCAGAAATAAATCCTTTACAATTATAAAGTCCTCCGATACAAATTCTAAGTCCTCCAAAATTCTCCAAGACCAAAGTATCGAGCAGTTGTATATTTCTAATTGAGTCTTTATAAACTAACCTTTCATTCTGCTGTCCTACAGAAAAAAGCGATATCAATAAACCAAAAGTAAGAATTAGGATAAATTGGTAAGACGTTCTCATAACATAAAAATAACTAAAAATTCGTAAGTTATTACTCTATAAAGTTTTAAGATACGATTTCAAACACTGAACTAATCAATCGCAACTTACCATCAGGCTCCAAAGCTTCCATTTCAACTTTCATATATACTGGTTCTGTAAATTTTAAATTCATTAGATAATTTAACAAATCTCTATTTGTTGAAGGCCCTTTCCCTTTAAACTTCTCTTTCTGTATCTGAATACACCAATCCTTAACAGAGAATTTAGCCTCCATTGTTCTCTCTGGACTATATTGAGCATAAACGCGTGGTGTACGAATTTTGGTACTCGGTGGATCATTAGAATATATTGGTCTTTTAAGGTTTTTAACTAACTCAGATATACTGAATTTTTCATAACTCCAATATCCGTTAAACATGATTTCCGGGTCGGGCAAATCTCTCACACTAAATTCTTTTGATGAGATTGTAAATACTCTGTCTCCATCAAAAGCTAAAATCGATAAGGTAGTATATCTTTGATCGTGTGGTTTCACAATATAAGTAAGATGACTTTTCCATTCAATTGATTCACAATTACTACATTCCAGCCAAATAGAATCATCGCAATACGCTCTTAAGCCAACCTCAATATAGTTATTGTAACCTCTGTAAAGAATATTATGCTCCTTAACTGAAATAACACCTTCATATTGCGAAAACAGTAATAGTGGTAGTGCAAAAAATACTATCAAAATTGAAAACCTCATGTTGCTTTGAATTACTTTTATCAATTATAACTCCTTAAGACCATAAAGTTACGGAAACTCCCCAATATAAAGAGTGTCTACAATAAGCTCATCAGAAGTTGATTTGTGCAATTTATAGATCAAGTAAGCGTCACAATCGTCACAATGATATTCAACATTACTTGTGTCCAAAGGAGCTCCTTCTTTTGCATACCTCTTTAATATCTCTTTGTCCTCTTGAAGTTCATTCTTCACGTAGTGAATTTTGCGGTGAATATGAGGCTTATCTAATGTAAAAGTTGAATCTGATAAAAGTAAAATTGAAGACTGATTAAATATTAAAGCATCCCATCTTTCAAGAACATAAACGTCCTTGTTTTCTTTAACTGAACTCCTTACTTTTTTAGCGGTCTTATGCGGATATTTATTGTAAAACTCATTGAAGTAACAACTAGAAAATACAACCCCCAATAGCAAGAAGCTCAAGAATTTCATGATACGGAAATAATACTTATTCTTCATATTCCTCAACTCGAATTGTTACATCTTTCATCGTGCTATCGATTTCAAACTTTTTAAAGACACTCTCGCCATTTCCCTCTAGCTCTTGGAGAGCTTTTTTAACTTCCGTTACGGATTTGTTAATAGCACTATCAGGTTCTTTCATCCTCCGATCAAGCCTATCCATAGCTTGATTTAATGAATCCTGAATAGCTAATGCATCAGATACGTTTTGTGACTCTTCTTCAATACTATCGCATGAACTAAATCCAAGAAAGAGTATAGTGGTAATTAAAATGATATTAAGGGATGATTTCACACCATAAAAATAGCAAAAATACATAAGAGGGAATGAACGAGCGTTCTATTCCCTCTTACTAATCAACCTAACCTAACCACCTAAATCACGACTAAATTAATAAAAAAAATAAAAATCGCAAACCCTTAACAATTAACTATAAACTAGTGAAATACCGCAATGTTATCTATCCTACGATAGTCGGGTATCTTGTGGTAAGCATCTTCTAAACATACTTTGATAGTGTGCTATATATTACCTTTACATTTTGATTTAAGATATGTGGTATAAATTACCAAATACAACATAACAGAATGTAATATCTCTCGATTATATGTTTCAGATCTGAAAGTAAGCATTCACACTTGACTACGATATTCGTAGTTATTTGCAAATATTCACCTTAGATATTTTAGTAAATAATTGCACAAGTATCCAAAATCTGGTATATATCGCAACTTTTTACTAAAAAACAGCTTTAACAAAAATACTATTTATCACTTTATCACTGCTTTTAATCTTTAAACGACCATTTCAATTAAATCAAAATACCCCTGATTACCACTTAAATCACTATATTTAGCAATTATTATTGATTTTTGCTCTAATTATGGAACCAAACATAAACCAAAACCCTGAACAAATAGCTCGTGACACGATCGATCAGATGCTCGTAGAAGCAGGGTGGGTGGTACAATCTAAAAATCAAGTAGACTTATCCGCTGCGCAAGGTGTGGCGATTAGAGAGTATCAAACAGATGTTGGACCTGCGGATTACGTTTTATTTGTTCAAAGAAAACCTGTTGGAATTATTGAAGCCAAGCGGGAAGAAGAAGGAACGAAAATGACCGTACACGAAGATCAATCGAGAGAGTACTCTCAAGGAAAATTGAAACATCTCAATAACGATCCACTGCCCTTTGTTTATGAAAGTACGGGAACGATAACACGCTTTACAGATTACCGAGATCCAAAACCACGTTCACGAGAAGTTTTTCATTTTCACCAACCCGAAACGCTTTGGGATTGGTTTCAAAAAGAGAAAACACTGCGTGCGCGATTACATGATATTCCAAAACTTGATGAAGATGGATTACGCCCAGCACAAATTATGGCGATCAATAATCTTGAAACTTCATTTAAAGCGAACAGACCGAAAGCATTAATACAAATGGCTACAGGTGCAGGAAAAACCTTTACGGCTTGTACTTTTGTATATCGCTTACTAAAACATGCTGATGCTAAACGTATTTTGTTCCTGGTAGATACAAAGAACCTCGGAGAACAAGCGGAGCAAGAGTTTTTGAAGTTTCAACCGAAAGACGATAATAGAAAATTTACAGAATTATATAATGTCCAACGACTTTCTTCGGGCTATATCGCAAGTGATAGTCAGGTTTGTATCTCAACTATACAGCGTTTGTACTCAATTCTTCAAGGAGATGAAATTGAAGATACCGCTGAAGAAGATAATCCTAACGAATCTGAATTCAATTGGAAAAAGAAAGATCCTTTGCCAGTTGAATATTCGGCAGAGAATCCAATAGAGCAGTTTGATTTTATTGTGATTGATGAATGCCACCGTTCTATTTATAACTTATGGAAACAGGTCTTGGATTATTACGATGCTTTCTTGGTTGGACTTACAGCAACTCCTGATAAACGTACATTCGGATTCTTCAACGAAAATGTAGTCAGTGAGTATACGTATGAGGAATCTGTTGCCGATGGCGTAAACGTTCCTTATGATGTGTTTACCATTGAAACGGAGATTACAAAGTCTGGTGCGCAAATAAAAGCGAAGGAATTCGTTGATAAACGAGAAAAATTAACCCGTAAAAAGCGGTGGGAACAGTTAGATGAAGATTTATCGTACGAAGCCAATAAACTAGATAAAGAAGTCGTCAATATCTCTCAAATTAGAAATGTGATTCGTGCTTATCGAGATTCATTGCCATCTATTTTTCCCGATCGTTTTGATGAGAACAATATTTTCGAAGTACCAAAGACACTGATTTTCGCTAAAACAGATTCTCACGCCGACGATATTATTCAAATTGTACGAGAAGAGTTTGAAGAAAGCAATGATTTTTGTAAAAAACTGACGTATAAAATCGATGAATCGCCAAAAAACATTCTGAATCGTTTTCGAAATTCTTGGGCACCACGTATCGCAGTAACGGTAGATATGATTGCTACCGGTACAGATGTCAAACCGTTGGAAGTGTTGCTCTTTATGCGAGATGTAAAAAGCATCAACTATTTCGAGCAAATGAAAGGCCGCGGAACACGGACGATCAATTTTGATGATTTGAAAAAAGTTTCCAAGACCGCTAAGCACAATAAGACGCATTTTGTGATTATGGATGCCGTTGGTGCGACAAAGTCTAAGAAAACAGATAGTCGTCCGTTAGAGAGAAAACGAGGTGTTCCCATGAAGGACTTATTAAACGCCATTGCTTTTGGTGCGAAAGACGAAGACTTGTTTTCTTCATTAGCGAATCGTTTGATCAGACTAGAAAAACAATTGACCGAAAGTGAAAAGGAAACGTTTAGACAAAAAGCGAATGGCAAATCAATTCATCAAGTGGTAAGTGGATTGTTAAATTCATATCACCCAGATACAGAAGATAAAATTGCGTTTAAGGTTAAGGACGAGAATAAAGGTGCACCACCATTGGAAATTGATAAAACAATAAACCAAAAAATGGAAGAAATCCGTAATGAAGCTGCTTCGGTATTTACGGGTGAACTGAACGATTATGTTGAAAACGTACGCAAACAACACGACCAAATCATTGATACAATGAATACGGATCGTGTGATCCGTGCTGAATGGGACACGTATTCTACCGATAAGGCAAAAGAAGTAATAGAAAGTTTTGAGCAGTATATCAAGGACAACAAAGATGAAATTACCGCTTTGAGTCTATTCTATGGACAACCTTACAAACGTAGAGAGTTGACCTATAAAATGGTGAAGGAGGTATTGGAAAAACTAAAACTAGAAAAACCTTTATTGTCTCCGAATTATGTCTGGGAAGCGTATGAACAACTCGAAGATGTAAACGGAAAGAACCCCAAGAATGAACTGGTAGCGTTAGTCTCTCTTATTCGTAAAGTAACCAAACTAGACGAGCAATTAACGCCCTACAACAAGATTGTTGATGCGAACTTTAAGAAGTGGGTATTCGACCAAAACGCTGGACAACATAACAAATTCACCGATGAACAAATGGAATGGCTCCGTATGCTAAAAGAACACATTGCCACAAGCTTCCATGTAGACGAAGATGACTTTGAATTTGATCCGTTCAATAAGTATGGTGGAATAGGAAAGTTTTATCAATTGTTTAAGGACGATTATAAGAAGGTGTTGGAGGAGTTGAATGAGGTTTTAGTGGCTTAATATATAATAAATTATGATTGAAATAACTATACCACCTGAGAAGAACTACTACGAAATCTCATTGGATGAAAATTTACCACATCTTGAGATTACCAGAGTAAGTATTTATGATGGTGAGAATGTTAAATTCCCCATAGATCCAAGATTTAAGTTACTCTCGATAGATCCAAATGGAGATATAACAAAAAGGTTTCAATTAGATTTCGTTGAATTAAATGTGGATAATCAGTTAATTGTCAATACACAGATATCTAACTCTCTTAATATGGAGCAAATAGAGATGGTTAGGATTAATATAGACAGAGAACCTGAAGAACTAAAGAAAGCGACAATAGTCTTGGAACTTTCAACTTTGGATTATATAGAAAATAAAAGTATGGAGCATAAGTTTGTTGATCACTTATATACTCCTCGAAATAATAAAATTCTTTTTTCAGCTCCTTTTGGCAGCGGTAAGACAACGTTTTTGGATTATTTTTTTAGAGAGAACGACAAAGAGTTTGAAGTTTTTAAGGTTTTTCCTGTTAATTATTCCGTTGCTTCAAACGAAGATATTTTCAGATATATTAAAACAGATATTCTTTTCCAGCTTATGGGAAAAGGTGTTGATTTTCAAAAAGAAGAATTTTCCTCTTCACTAACTGCCCAGCAGTTCATTGTCTCGAACATAGGACAAATAATGATGACATTACTAAAAACTGGCTTATCCCTTTCACAGGAAACGAAATTGATAGTTCAGGGTGTTGAAAAAATTAATGATCTGATTTCTGATTTTAGGACTTTTCAAGAGGAATCTCAAAAAGATGATAAGCAAGAAGCTCTTAAATATATTAGGGAGTTATACGAAAAAGAAGGGTCTATATTTGAAGATAATTTCTATACACAATTAATAAGAGAGCTATTAGACCAAATAAAGGAAAAATATAAAAAGCAAACAGTTTTAGTCATTGACGATTTAGATCGCATGGATCCTGATCATATTTTTAGAATACTCAACGTTATATCTGCACATTGTGATGATTACTCTCTGAAAGGAGAGAAATATTTTAATAAGTTCGGTTTTGACAAGATTATCGTAGCTTGCGATATCAATAATATTCGTAAAATATTTGAACATCGATATGGACGAAGTGTCGATTTTAAAGGTTATATTAATAAATTCTATAGTTCACAAGTTTTCGAATTTTCGGGGAAAAGCATTTCGCTTAATTTTTATGGTCAACTTTTTCTGAATAATGAAAAATATTATATAAACCCTAGTTTGAATCTTTTAAAAATATTAGTAGAGTCTGGTTTTGTTTCTATTCGTGATATTATAAAATCCTTTCAAAACATAGATTTGAATGAATTATTCAAAAAGAAAGAAAATTTGAGGGAATTTGGATTTAAATCAACTTTCATCGAAGGAATGTTCTCATTATTTCTTGTTAAGATAGTCGAAGTTTTTGGTAAGGAAAATTTAATTGAACATTTTGAATCAAACAAAGAGTCTAATACCATTCAAGAATTTCATGATCGGTACTCACCTTACTTGATTGTTTCTGTAGCGAACACAAGTGCCGCGAACGGTAAAATTATAATGCGAGATGAAAGACAAATTAATTTCAAAATCGATCGTGATAATAACCGGATTCCTATTGCCTCTGAAATAAAATATACTTCACCTAACTTTGGTCAATCTTATGATTATCGTTTTCAGAAATCAGATTTTTATGAATTTCTAATTCTCAATATAGAAATGATTGATAAACATTATATACTTAGATCGTAGATTATTAATTAAACCAATATGAAAATAGTAATTCTAGGCGCAGGAGCCTCATATGATTGTATAAACAGATTCCATGATAAAGATCATGATGCACATAAATGGCGACCTCCATTAGGTAATGATATTTTTGGTGCGAGAGTAAACTTTAGAGAGATTTACGATAAATACCCAGGTGCATTAAGTTTAAGTCATTCTATTAATGCAGGTAATGATATAGAAGATTTTTTTCAAAACAAATGGGAGTTAGCGGTAGATAAAAATGACAAGCACACACTGGCAAATATTATAAATACTCAATATTGTCTTCAAGAACTGTTTTATAAAATTTCAATTGAATATAGCAAGAATATAGGTTCTAGTAATTATCATGTTTTGATCCAACAAGCACACGACTATCATATCAGAACAGGAGAGGATGTTGTTTTTATAACATTTAATTATGATTTACTTCTTGAATACGCTTTATTACAATATTATAATGAAGAGCAAGAAATTACTTTTAAAACTTATACGAAATACCCGATTAAAATTTTCAAACCTCACGGCTCTTGTAATTGGTTTAAAAAATTTAAACGAGACAAGTTCAACTTTGAGTTTCTTAATATGATTAAATTAAAGCCTTCATTACAGGATGTTCTAAGTGAGTTGGATGAAGAGTTTAAAGTGTCCGACTTTCCAATTAAAAATATTCATTCTGAACGAATAAACTTTCCCATATTCCATTTAGGACAAGATAGGAGTAACAGGAATAATTACAGACATTGCTTCCCTCAACTGTTAATACCAATTAAAACTAAGGATGATTTTGTTATGTCAAAAGAGCATTTAGATGAAATGAATAAATACCTTTCGAAATGTAACGATATGCTTATCATTGGATGGAAAGGTCAAGAAGAATTTTTTCTTCAAACTTTAAAAGAGCAATGTGGAGAGAATGAAATTAGTGCAACGTTTGTTACCTGTAGGGATAATTTACCATTTGATGAAATCAAAAAACAGATACCAAGCGTAAAACCAATATTTTTTGGAATTGATTATTTTGAATCACACCTTGAAGGAGATAAGAATGTATTTGATTTGGAACATAATGAAGGGACATTTAGTTCTTACATTTTGAATGTTACCAAAAATGGATACAAAGGATTTTTTGATATTGATGCAAAATGAAAGAAAATTGGATTGAAACTAAACTCGGTAATATTTGCGACTTCGTTGGAGGGGGAACACCTAGTAAAAAGCGATCTGACTTTTGGGGTGGAGAAATAAATTGGGCTTCAATTAAAGATTTAAAAGGTAGTTATTTACATAATACTATAAATAAAATAACAGAACAAGGATTAAAGGGAAGTTCTGCTAATTTGGCTCACCCTGATGAGATTATTTTGGCGACAAGAATTAATCCAGGTCGACCGATATATTCAAAAATTACTACGGCTATCAATCAAGATTTAAAAGTTGTGCGTCCTAAGACTGAGGTAGTGTCAAAATTTATCTTTTACCTTTTGAAGAGTAATGAAAATAAAATCATTAAAATATCAAGTGGAACTACTGTATTAGGTGTTAGTTTGGTTAATCTTAGAGAAGTTCCGGTGTTTTTCCCACCCCTTCCAATCCAGCGCGCCATCGTAGCCAAAATAGAACAACTCTTCTCCGAGCTTGACAACGGCATCCAAAACCTCCAACAAGCCAAAGAAAAATTAACAGTTTTCCGTCAAGCAGTGTTGAAAAAAGCTTTTGAAGGGGAGTTGACTAAGGAATGGAGGAAGAAAAATAAATCTAGCTGTAGCGAGAAATGGTCGATATCTAGCTTTGGAGAAATATGTGATTTTAAAGGAGGAGGAACGCCAAGTAAAAAAAATACCGATTACTGGAATGGTGACTTACCTTGGGCATCTATTAAAGATATTAAAGGGGATTATTTAGTTAAGACACAAGATAAGATCACTGAATTAGGATATGAAAATAGTTCAGCAAACATTGCCGAGGCAGGAGAGATAATAATTGGAACCAGAATTAATCCTGGTCGACCAATATTTAGTAAAATACGTACGGCAATAAATCAAGATTTAAAGGTTGTAAAGCCGAAAATAGATTTAAATACAACATTTCTTTTTTATTTATTTAAGGAGAAAGAAAATGATATCTTAAAAGTTTCTAGTGGTACAACTGTTCTTGGCATTAACTTAAATAATTTAAGAGAAATAGAAATTCACATTCCTAATTCCGTCGAAGAACAACAACAAATTGTTCAAGAAATCGAATCCCGTCTTTCCGTATGTGATGAAATGGAAAAAAGTATAGAAAGCAGTTTAAAGAAAGCCGAAGCCCTGCGTCAAAGTATTTTGAAAAAAGCATTCGAAGGAGAATTACTAACGGAGAAAGAAATAGATCAATGTAAACAAGAACCTGATTGGGAAACGGCTGAAGAGTTGTTGAAACGTATAGAGAAAGAAAAATAAAATTTATAAAATGGATATATCACCAGATACTCAGAATATTGACCGTGTTTTTTCAAACACAACTTATCACATAGATTTTTACCAACGTGATTATAAATGGACATCGGAGCCAGTCTTGCGATTATTAGATGATTTTCTTTTTAAATTTAATCAGGAGTATGAACAGAATATGGCTTTAACTCCGAGTAAAGAAACGGTTTTAGCGAAATACTCATGGTATTATTTAAATACGTATGTAACCAATACAGTTGAAGGAAAGGTTTATGTGGTTGATGGACAACAAAGGTTAACAACACTAACCTTAATTTTAATTAAACTATTTGAAAAGTCTAAAGAATTTAATCTTAAAGAACCTTTTGTCCGTTGGATAGAAAGTAAGGTTGCGGGCTATAGTGGTGAAGGACATTCATTTTGGATGAATCATGAAAAGTCTCAAGATGTTCTTAAAGATCTGTTTGGTGGTAATAAAGATTTAAAAGAAATTGATACAAGTAATTCAATAACCTCAGTTAACCTAGTAAATAATTTTACTACAATAGCTAAATACATCGATTTAGAACTTTCAGACGAACACAAATTTCACACCTTCGTTTATTACTATATGTATCGTTTAGTCCTAATAAACTTATCAGTTGAGCAAACTGAGGTTCCAATGGTTTTTGAAGTCATAAACGATAGAGGTGTACGCTTAAAACCTTACGAGATTCTTAAAGGTAAATTACTCGGCCAAATTGATAAAATTGAACTGGATAAATTCAACTATAACCATTTATGGGAGGATCGTGTTAAAGAAATTAATGACTTCAAAGAAGATGAGATAGATACTTTTTTTAGGTACTACTTAAAGTCGAAGTACTCTAATTCTAGAAAAGAAGGAACGTTATTCGATGGTGATTATCATCGCGAAATGTTTACTAATAAAATGAACGAAACACTTAAACTTAATCATAACACGGGAGCTGTAAAGCAGTTTTTAGACACAACTTTTAAGTATTATTCATCTTTATATATTAAAATATCAAAAGCGAATAAAGATTATGATGAAAAGTATCCGTCTGTTTTCATTAACAAACTAAATGAAATGGACGGTCAGTTCTTACTGATTTTAAGTTCGTGTAAACTTAATGATCCAAATGAAGATGCGAAAGTAGAAGTAGTAGCTTATGAAATTGATCGATTGTTTTCCCTCCTTCAACTTCAAAATTCTTACGATAGTAATGCTTTTTATGAACTTCTGTATAAAATTTCCGAGGAAATCAGGGAGGAGGATATAACTATTATTCGTCCCACATTTGATAAATATTTGTTTAAAGAACTAGCGAAAAGAAGAAATACAGATATAACAAAACCTTTTCAATATCCATTCTTTAAGAATACAGGGATTAACCTGAACATGAGATTTAAAAGATACTTTTTCGCTCGTATTGAAAGATTCTTTGCAGCAAATTTAAACTTAGGAATGAAACATCCAATTGAGGATTTAGTTTCAAAAACGGGTTCAAAGACTGGCTTTCATATCGAACATATATTGTCTTACAATGAAGAAAATAAAACCCTTTTTGGAAATGATGAGGACGTTTTTGAACAAGAAAGAAATCGTTTAGGGGGGATTTTACTTTTGAAAGGAAGAGATAATATTTCAAGCAACAACGAATCGTTTTCTGAAAAGCTAAAGTCTTATGCTAATACATTGTATTGGAATGAGACTCTAAGAGAGGATACGTACAAATCGAAATTAGACATGAGAGATTTAATAAATAAATATAAGTTGGACCTTAAACCAATGGCTGAATTTGGTAAAGAAGAATTAGAAAAAAGGCAACATCTTTTATTTGAAATTGCATCAAACATCTGGAAATAACATGACACAATCATCACTAGTACAAAAAGTTTGGAATTTCGCTGGCGTTCTCCGCGATGACGGAGTAGGATATGGCGATTACTTAGAACAAATTACCTATCTGCTGTTTTTAAAAATGGCAGACGAAATGAGTAAGCCACCTTATAATAAAGAGATTAAATTTCCAAGACTCAAAGATATTGAAGGAAAAGAAGACCCAAAAGGAGAATTCTGTAATTGGGAAACATTGTCTAAAAAACGTGGTGCCGAGTTAGAAGCGTATTACACACAAATGTTGCGTTCGCTCAGTACAGAAAAAGGAATTTTGGGGCAAATCTTTACCAAGTCTCAAAACAAAGTACAAGATCCAGCGAAGTTGCTCAAGATTATAGATATGATCGGTAAAGAGCAATGGACACTAGTTGGCGCAGACGTAAAAGGAGACATCTACGAAGGCCTACTCGAAAAGAACGCAGCCGATACCAAAAGTGGAGCAGGGCAGTACTTCACACCTAGAGCGTTAATTCACGCAATGGTAGAATGTGTCGCGCCAGAACCAAAAAAATCCATTCACGATCCGTCATGTGGTACAGGAGGTTTCTTTTTAGCAGCTTATGATTACATCACAGCCAAACACAAACTAGATAAAGACCAAAAAGCATTTCTTAAAAACGAAACGTTTTCAGGAAACGAGATTGTAGCCAGTACGCGCCGAATGTGTTTAATGAATATGTTCCTGCACAACATCGGAGAAATCGATGGAGAAACTTTCATTTCGCCCAATGATGCTTTAATCTCCGATGAAGGAATTCGTGTAGATTACGTGTTAGCCAATCCTCCTTTCGGTAAAAAGTCGAGCATGACCATTACCAACGAACAAGGAGAGCAGGAAAAACAAGATTTGAGCTACAACCGCCAGGATTTTTGGGCAACAACAAGTAACAAGCAATTAAACTTTTTACAACACATTCGCTCCTTACTAAAAATCACAGGAGAAGCAGCTGTAGTTCTTCCCGACAACGTTCTTTTCGAAGGTGGAGCAGGAGAAACAGTTCGAAAACAACTCATGCAAACAACAGATTTACATACGATTCTGCGTTTACCCACAGGCATTTTCTACGCCCATGGAGTAAAAGCAAACGTTTTGTTCTTCGACAACAAACCCGCATCCCGAGACCCATGGACAAAAGAAGTTTGGATTTATGATTACAGAACAAACGTTCACCACACGCTAAAGAAGAAAACCATGCAACTCGAAGACCTGCGTGATTTCATCAAATGCTACAATCCAACAAACAGAAACAAACGAAAAGAAACGTATTCCGAGAAAAACCCAGAAGGCCGTTGGCGCAAATTCTCCTACGATGAAATCATCCAAAGAGATAAAACCAACCTTGATATCTTCTGGCTTAAAGACGATAGTTTGGCAGATTTAGATAATCTACCTGACCCCGATATTTTGGCAAACGAGATTGTTGATAATATTGAGGCTGGGCTGGAGAGTTTTCGTAAGATTACTGAGGAGTTTGATGGGGAGTAGAATTGCAAAAAAATAAGATGATATTCGATTTTTGATTATTACTAGCATAATATAAAATAGATTCGAAAGGACTTTTTTAGAATTTAATTATTTACATTTTTAGTATGGAGTTGTTATACCTTTACATAGAAGATACTTTTGGAATGAAAGTATCTTTTAGCGAAAGAGATCTTAATTTTAAGGGAGACCAACATTTTTTCAAAGAAGGAAATTCTTTCATGGTTCAGGAGAATGCGGAATTCTATGAGAATCTTTACTCTGATAAACTTACAATGACAGCGATCGTTGGTGAAAATGGTACGGGTAAAACAACCTGACTAAATTTTATTCGATGGGTAATGGATGCCATTGCTGGTAAGAGAGACTCTTCTATATTTTCACAGTGGGTTTGGCACGCAATAGTTAGCGACGGAACTTCTAAGTATATGGTTTACACCGAGGTTGTCTTTGATGATGAACCAAGGGTAGAGGAAATACTGTATTTAAAGATTTCATTTTCAAAAGAAGGATTAAAATATTCTGATGTTTCAAGAGATGATCTTAAGCCAAAACCTGGTCTTATCTATTATTCTCCACACACTAATATTATCAAGCAAGAATCTAATTATGATTCTCTCTGTGTAGATGTTTCCACAGATGCGTTAATTTGGGATTATTATGAAGACAATCATAAAGATTCACAAATCGTACAATTCAGAAGAAAAGATGTTAAAAGACAAATTGAGTTTATTGAATTTGCGAAAACAAAAGAGAAGAAACTTGATTTCTTTACAAAGTATATCCGTGATGAATTAATAGTTTTTTTTAATCAAGATTCACGAGTTGATAACAAAAAGATTGTTGAATATTCAGGTGTTGACCATGATTTTTACGAATATCTCAATAATTGTTATGAAAATATCGTCCCAATATTAACCTATAATATCGGTCGAATGAAAAGTGGTAATGAGGAGGATTTAGTTTCAATTTGGCTTTACAGAAGGCTTATAGAAATGGTTTTCTTTCAATATTACGAAGAAGGTCTAAAAGATAAGCCTTCAGTTAAACCAATGATCGATATGAGTCAGAAAGGTCTGATAGATACAACTAAACTCTTAAATGATGAAGAAGATCTTCTTAAGATTATGAGGTCATTCCTTCAATCTAATTTTACAATTCAAGTAACCTCAATAATTGATAAGTTTATTGATATTGTTACAACTAAGGTTAAGTTTGGGAAATCATTTAACTCACTTACCGTCAATTATAAAGAAAGGTATACCTTCTTAAACTTTGAATCCGAAGTAAAAAGTATCTTGGAGTTACCTAATACAAGGCCATTATTCACATTCGATTGGGCAGAACTTAGTACAGGTGAAAAGGCGTATCTAAATTTGTTTTCTCGATTATACCATGGTAGTAAGCAAAAGGATTCGATAAATAAGAAAAACGTTATCTTTTTAATTGATGAACCAGCTACTGGCTTTCACCCAAATTGGCAAAAAGAATACCTTAAAAATTTAATTTTCATAATAGATGTCTTGTGGAGAAACAAGAAACAACTTATTATTACAACTCACTCCCCATTTGTTTTAAGTGATTTTCAATCGCAAGAAGTTATTAAACTTAGTTTAGATAGTAACAATGAAATTATGAATAACACCTTTGCTGCCAATATTCACGAACTCTTAGGTGATGATTTTTATCTGAAAGGAGGTTTCATTGGAGAAATGGCAAAAGATAAAATACATGATGCTATTAATCAGTTAAATGAAAAAAAAGAAATCACGGATAAAAATCAACTAAAGAGATTTATTAAAATTATTGGAGAACCTTATTTGAAGAAGAAACTCCTTGACAAATTTTATAGAATCTTTCCAGAAGAATATTCGAAGAGGAAGAAAATTAGAGAGCTAGAGAATGAACTTAAACGCCTGAAAAATGATTAGTTTATCTGCAGATCAAACACAAATTGATCATCATCTCGATTTGGTGGTCCCCGTATTGTTAGGACGTATTGAATCTATTCTTAATACTGGTAAAATATTGCAAGGAAATCCAAGGAAAAGTGTCCACGTTAATAATAAAACACGCAACTTTCTCAACGGTTTAAATTCAGATTCATCCTTACGGGATTACTTAATTGAGTCTACTGATCAAATGAGAGATAGAATCGAAAAGACTATAGTAAATTGGGAGGAGGTAACAATACCAAGTACACCTGATTACAAAATTGTTTCTAATATTTTTTTAAATTTTGGATATAACAAAATGAAAAAGTTGGATTTTATAGGGAGGTTTGACATCAATTGTTGCCCATATTGTAATCGATCTTATATTTTTTCTTTAGGTCGTTATAAACATGTGAAGCCTGAAATTGACCACTTTTTCCCAAAATCACGCTATCCATTCCTAGGTGTTTCTTTTTTTAATTTAATTCCAAGTTGTCCTGTTTGCAATGGCTTGGGAGGTAAGTCCAAAACTGATCCTATTATAGTTGATCTAAAGTCCCCATATGAAATAACTGAGACAGATTTTATTTTCAGTTATGATATTATTGAATGGAGGAAAAGCTTAAATCAGTCAGTGGTTGAAGTGAGCTTACCTGTTAAAATTCAAGTTAATTCAGATCTTTTTAAGCTTGAAGGTCTTTATAAAAAGCACCATGATCATGTTGGTGAATTGATATGGAAGAGTAAAAAAGAATACGGTAGAAGATTCAGGGAATACTTGGAAGAGTATGAAATAGATTATTCAGATAACGAGCTAGACAGAATGATTTTAGGAAATTATACTTCTCTTGATGAACAAAGTAAAAGACCACTTTCAAAGTTGTATCAAGATTTAGGTAAGGAGCTTGGACTGATTTAATTTTTATTAACAAACATATTAAGAACTAAAAGAAAATGGCTTCATTGAGAAATTACTAGAGAATTAGTTATCCCTTACTCCGTTGCAAGTCTCGTCCCGACCTGTCAGCATCGGGATATACTACTGCGATTTTTCAATCTTTATAAATATTCATCAAGTTTAACCATTCCCTAACTCAAAACATACTTTACCACAAAATCTATCAAAATTCAGAAAATATTTAAATTGAATAGTTAATTTTAGAGTTGATATGACCAAACAACAACTCATAGAAAAACTCAATGACCTCGAATGGGAAGACTTTGAGGTAAAAGCAGCCAAAGGAGAAGTTCCTAGATCATCATGGGAGACCGTAAGCGCATTCGCCAATACAGCTGGAGGCTGGTTGGTTTTCGGTGTCAAACAGAGCAAACAAGAGTTTATTATTGAAGGAATGACCAATCCCGAGAAAATAGAGCAAGACTTTTTAGGTACATTGAGAGGTGGCCAAAAGTTTAATGTCTCTATCAATCCAAAGTGCGAAAAATATTCCATTGAGGATAAAACAGTTTTAGCCTTTTACATTCCTATTTCAAAGAACAAACCCGTTTATTATAATACGCAATCAAATACATATTTAAGAAAGGGTAGTGCAGACCAAAAAGCAACCAAAGAGGAAATTGACGCACTGTATCGCGATCAAACATTTGGCACAAAAACCTCCGAAATAGTTCCATCAACATCCATCAAAGATTTACACGATAAATCTATTCGAGAATACAGAGATTACATGTCTCGATTCAATCCTGGTGTAAGTTACAACCGAATGGATCCCGATGAGGTATTAACAAAATTGAGAGTCATTGACCTTGAAACAAATACTTGTACCTTTGCCGGACTACTATTTTTTGGGAAAAGAACTTCCATCGAAAAATTCTTTCCCGACTTCAGAATTGATTTATTAGAGGTTCCTGGTACTTCATACAAAGATGCAACTTCTAGATACTCCTTCAGATTACAAGAAGATGATTACGAAAACCTGTGGGAAGCTTACTTTGAGTGTTTCAAACGCCTACGAAAAGAAGTAGATGTGAACTTTAAACTCACAGCAGAAGGTTTCGGAGAAGAACTTTCCCCAGGTCTTAAATCGATAAGAGAAGCCTTAGTAAATATGTTAATGCACGCTGATTATTTCTCACCTGCACACCCAAGAATTAGAATTTTCACCAACCACATAGAATATTATAACCCCGGTGGTTTTCCAAAACCAATAGAAGAATTAAAAGGAAAAGACCTTTCCATCCCAAGAAACCCCATTCTAGCAAAGCTATTCCGCATGGTAAAACTAGCAGAAAACGCAGGATACGGTCTGGACAACATAGAAAACAACTGGAAGGAATATAACGGCTCCACGGTTGAGTACATTATTGATTTTGATTCTACAATTGTGAAATTTCAGACGGAAGTTGAGGGAGTAAGTGAGGGAGTAAGTGAGGGAGTAAAACTAAATTTTGAGGGAGTAAGTGAGGGAGTAAATAAAGAGCTAAATATTTTGTTCAATGAAATAGCTTCAACACCAGGGAGAAAAGCAAGTGAGCTCAATGAAAAAATAGACAAAAGCCTTGCAACAACGGAAAGATATTTGAAAGTGCTAAAAGAACAAGGATATATAGAGTTCCGAGGAGCCCCTAAAACAGGAGGCTATTATTGGGTTGAAGTTAAACAATAAAAAAGTGAATCATGGAGAAGAGGTCTTCCCTCGTCCTTACCACCCTGTTAAGAAAGCATAAGAACAATCCTCAAAAGAGAGTTGAATGTGTACTTATCTAGTTCACGGTTCTTTTCATTTGCGAATATCGCTATAGTGTCTTTTAAATTAATTTGTATTTTTGTTGAGGACATAACACTATAGAAGATGAACACCTGGACAGTTATTATTTTAATTATTGCAGCGCTTATAATACTTGTATTATTTGCTTTGGTTGTTTATTTCTCTCAGCAAAATGCACGTATGTTAAAACGGAATGCTGAGATTTCGGCACGAAACACATCCTTAGAAATGCATCGTCTAAAGTTTGCTCTTCAGCCGCATACGCTAATTAATGTTTTGGCGAATTTAAAGGCTATGTCTAATCAAATTAGTCGTAGAATGGATTCTTTATCAGAGCTGTTAGAGTACATTTTCTCTCACGGGGAAGAGCATTTGGTAAGTATTGAGGAAGAGGCCGATTTTATAAAAAGTTATGTTCATTTACAGGATGGATTTACCAAAGGAATTGAAGCTATTCAGCTGAATACTGATGGGTTAAATGTCAAATCTAAAAAATATGAATCGAAATCTATTCCTCACCTTATTACTGCCTATCTCATAGAAAATGCTTTCAAGCACGGAGACATAAATCATCCCGAGTTCCTAAAGGTTACGCTTAGCTCCACAGAAAATAGCTTTTCTATTCACGTAAAAAATAAAATTCGTAAAAATTACACTCCGAGAAAAAAAGGAACAGGTTTAAACAACATGCACCAAAGACTGAAGATACTCAAAGAAGGTAAGTACAATTTTGAAACTGCAGAGACGGATGAGGAATTTTCGGCGGCGTTAACGATAGCTATTTAATAAGATGGAAACTAAATTGAACGTTGCGATTTTAGAAGATAGTACATTACTACTGAAAGAACTGGTGAGAAGAATGCAGGATCTTAAGCTTGCTGAAGTAAAAGTTAAGGCTACAAATTCGGAGGATTTCCTAAATAAAATAAAATCCTATCCGGGACATATAGATGCATTAATACTCGACATAGATTTGGCGGGAGATTCTATGAACGGAATTGACATTGCAAACTACTTTCAAAAGCCTGTTTTATTCATTACTGGCAAAACCAGAGAGTATATCGATCGTATAGAAGAATTGAAAATATTTAAAGACACCCCAGTTGAATTTTTGACAAAGACTGGAAATGATGATAAACTACTCAGGGTTTTTCAAAAATTCCAAAAACAGATAATACATAACTACAAGGAAGAGTTTATCTCTTTAAAGTTTATTGATGGATTTAATACTCCTGTGAAACAGAGGGACATCGTGCTCATAGAATCCATACCTAATTCGAGCTCGAATAATAAACTTGTTTACCTTATTACTTCAGAAGAGCCCAAAGAAATATCAAAAACCTCCATGGGCGACTTGTTTGATCTTGGACTATCAAGAGAAAAGTTTATAAAGACGTCCCAATCCTATTTAATCAACGAAGCGTATTTAGGCGATATTAAAAAAAATCAGGATAAATATACATTTCGTTACGAGGGACCCGGATTTCAAAAAGAGCATACAATAGAAATTTCCAAATCCTATCGGGAATCAATCAGGAAAGGATAGTTTAATTACCTAAAAGGTATTCCCAAATCTCACCTAATTCGGTAGATATTTAACCCAATTCGGTAAAGATGAGCTGAATTCAGTAACGAATTCGGTTCAGTCCGCCTATACCCTAATATTTGCTGTAAACATAAAAACTAGTAATTATGAAAACAATTAAAAACCCAGTATCAGGAGAGGAAATTAAGCTTGCGGAGAGGGACTTTCCGGAAACAATGATTTTTAAAGATGCATCTACATCATGCAAGCAATTAGGAAAAGGCTGGAGACTTCCAACCAAATATGAATGGGAAGTTATTACTAATCACCTTTTGAAAAACGGAGATAATAGTTTTGAGGAAGGATTTTACTGGACAGGAAGTTTTATGTATGATCCAAGTGAGAATGCTCTTGCAATTGATACTAAAAACGGACACTTTTCTTATAGAAGTGTTGGTCATTTGTTTAAAGTCAGAGCCGTTAAAACAATAACAAGCTAGATTTCTTTTAAAACTCTATAAATCTCTGCAGAGTCGGCACTACCCTCTCTGTTTTTTTTCAAAAATAAAATAAAAATCATGAATAAGAAAATCCTGGAATATCGTAAAACAGATCATTTTTTATTTCGCCAATGGGAAAGGGGAATCACTGATCTTTTACTTTATAGCGTATTGCCTTTTGCTTCCAGTAAGGAAAAAGATACGCTTATTCTTCTTGTTGAAAAATCGGTATTGAGTAAAAATCACAAGAATTTACAAGTCAAAAATTTAAAAAAATATTTGGCATTAATAATTAAGGAAAAAGCGCTCATTACATGCTTTTGGTGTCAGAGCTTTAAGCAAATTAACAAAGCAAATAAAGAATTACTAATCATTAAAGAGTGAAAATCATTTGCATTAATCGCAAATATTAGACGCGCTTCGCAAAGCCTTTAAGACATGCATAACTTAATTTTGTATCAGTTCAGGAGAATGAAGCTACATGACAAAATCAAACTACTCCGATTAAGTAAGAATCTAACTCAGCTTTATTTAGCGGAAGAGTTAGGAATTGATGTTGCGAACTATAGTCGGCTTGAAAGAGGTGTTACTAGTATTTCAATTAATAGATTGGAAGAAATAGCTTCTAAAAACGCTGAAATTGAAATAAATGGTCACATCGAAAAGCTGATAACCGAACTTGTGGGAATTAAAAATGAATTAAAGAAAATAAATAATAAGTTAAATCAAAACCAGTAAATTATGAAAAAGTCAGTACAAATTTTTACCCTTTTATTAATTACAGTTGCAATATCTACTATGAGTTGCAATAAAGAGGAAGAAAAAACCACAGGAGATCTAACTGTTTACGCAGAAGATATTAATGGATCGCCCATTTCAAATGAAACTGTTTATTTGTATAACAACGAAGCCGACTTCAATAATGTTATCTATTCAGATTCAGAAATTACAAGTAATACAGGTAAAGTAACTTTTCCAAACCTAAATCCTGGTGTATATTACGTGGACTGCGATTTTGATAACAATGCGGGAGGTACGACAACTATTTCCGGTCAGGGATCTGTATCAGCGAATCATGAAACAACGATTACAATTTATCCCTAGACATAAACTTCGTATTTAGAGGGGGACGAGTGAGCGAAATTAAAGCACAACCATTAAACCCAGAAAACTACTAAACCAATAAATATTATTTTGGTAAACAATCTATCGAAAAATTCTGGTAAACAACTAAAGAAAAATCTGGAACAGGAAATAAGGTCTTCAGTCATCACCACCTCCCTGCTCAAAAAATATAAAAACAAGCCTATACAAAGCTCCGTTGCACTACGGGCTTGTTTTTACCGTTCCATTGTGTCGTGCTCGGAAACTCCGCGCGCCACATTCCACTTATTTTTCTCACGTGGGTGTCTCCTCCTTCAGTTGCTGCTACTTTGCCACCCCAAACCCCTTAAAGGTGAGGTAGCGTTCTCGTTCCTCATCCTCTCCCTCTCCCTATAAATGGGGTGTCACCGCAGCGTCGTGTTTGGCTCGCCTGCTAAGTCTCTCAGGCTTCAGGACGATTCCAGTTTTTGGCATTATTCTAAGAGGTGCAAGCTGCCCGAAAAAGGTCAGCAAGCACTTAAACTCTACGTTCCAATTAACATTAAAGAAGTCAAGCGTGGGCTTATTTTTTTGTCTCCATTGCATTGCATCAAAAAAAACACCCACCCTTGTAAAACATTATCCCTTCGAATCCAAAAAACTGGAAACGCCCCTCGTGTGCTAAGGCACAGAGGTTGCAACCTGTCTGCTTCCCAGCCACTTGTTGCGCCCCCCTTCGTTCCACTCGCAGACGGCTCGCGTTCTCCGTGTCTAGCTTTATCCTAAAATAAAACATATTCCCTCCGTACTTAGTCTGATTGAATAGCTGAAGGCTCCATTTCCTGTTCAATTGTTAAATACATTGGCTCTAAATGAATATAGTGTCCAAAATTGCTCGAATTAAAGATATTCATAATTCATTAGCGTCAGAGGTAAACTTTTTAACCACTATTAATCTTAACTTAAAGGTTGCTTTGCGATATGTGCACCTCTTACTATACAGAA
>Ga0209075_1000758_pt1 | contig 31146 bp, 25 predicted proteins | sample Stecom2011_FD_187523 | JGI IMG/M metagenome (GOLD analysis project Ga0209075, IMG submission 187523) | Agricultural soil microbial communities from Utah to study Nitrogen management - Steer compost 2011 (SPAdes) (version 2) | ecosystem: Environmental > Terrestrial > Soil > Agricultural land...
CGGGATTTTGTTTTAATTTTCATTCACATACAGAATCTGTAATTTGAGGATCTTCCATGCAAGTGTCTGTTGAAACGACCTCCAACATCGAGCGTCGCATGACGATTGGTGTGCCCGCCCAGGAAATCGACCAGGCGGTCCAGAAACGCCTGCAGGAAACTGCCCGTACTGTTCGCCTGAACGGTTTCCGCCCTGGCAAGGTGCCCATGAGCGTGGTCAAGCGTCGTTTCGGTGACAGCATCCGCCAGGAAATTGTTGGCGAGGTTATGCGCGACAACTACATCAAGGCACTGCAGGAGCAGGACGTTAACCCGGCCGGCTGGCCGCGGTTCGAGCCGAAGACCATGGAAGAGGGCAAAGACCTCGAGTTCGTGGCTATCTTCGAAGTGCTGCCGGAAATCGAACTGGGCGACCTGAGCAAGGTTGAAGTCGAGAAGCCGGTGTCTGAAGTGACTGACAAAGACATCGATACCATGATCGATAACCTGCGTCGTCAGCAGGCCACCATGAAGGAAGTGAAGCGCAAGTCCAAGAACAAGGACGTTGTGACCATCGACTTCAAAGGCTCCATCGACGGTGAAGAGTTTGAAGGCGGCTCCGCTGAAGGCCATCGCCTGACCCTGGGCTCCGGCCAGATGATTCCGGGCTTCGAGAAGGGCATTGTTGGCGGTAAGGCCGGCGAAGAGCTGGAAATCGACGTAGAATTCCCGGCGGATTACCACAACGAAGACCTGGCCGGTAAGCCTGCCAAGTTCGCTATCACTATCCACAAGGTTGAAGAGCCTCAGCTGCCCGAGCTGGACCAGGAGTTCTTCAAGCGTTTCGGTATCGAAGCCGAAGACGAAGCCGCCTTCCGTGAGGAAGTGAAGAAGAACATGGAGCGCGAGCTCAAGCAGGCGGTTTCCAACAAGGTCAAGAACGACGTTGTTGAAGGCCTGCTGGCTACCACCGAGCTGGACATTCCGTCTGCCCTGGTAGACCAGGAAATCGACCGTCTGCGCCAGGACGCTGTTCAGCGTTTCGGTGGCCAGGTTGACTTCCAGCAGCTGCCGAAGGAAATCTTTGAAGACCAGGCCAAGCGCCGCGTGAAGACCGGCCTGCTGTTCCAGGAAGTGGTCAAGAAGAACGACCTGAAGGCCGACGACGCCAAGGTTGAAGAGAAGATCCAGGAAATCGCTTCTACCTACGAGCAGCCGGACGAGGTTATCGCCCACTTCAGCAGCAACCCGGACCAGAAGGCCCAGGTTGAGTCTTCTGTACTGGAAGATGCCGTGGTTGACCACGTCCTGGCCCAGGCCAAGGTGACCGAGAAGAAAATGAAGTACGAAGAAGCGGTAGCCGCTGGTCAGCAGCAGCGCTGATCAGGCCCGGGCCTGGTGCCCGGTGCCGCTTTCTGGAAACAGCCGGCGTGTCCGGCTGTTTTCATCTGGGCTTACTGCTGGCAGAGTATAAGTATTCAGGGGTGTCCTGATCGCCGATTCAGGATATCCTCCGCAGAAGTCCATGCCCATTGTCCATAAGGAGTTCAGGCGCACATGACGCAGAAACCGTTTGATGGCCCTACAATGATAACCAGCGCCGGTCTGGTGCCGATGGTAATTGAACAGACGGCACGTGGAGAGCGTTCCTTCGACATTTATTCACGTCTGCTCAAGGAGCGGGTGATTTTCCTGGTTGGCCCGGTTGAAGATCACATGGCGAACCTTGTGGTTGCCCAGCTGCTGTTCCTGGAATCCGAAAACCCGGACAAAGATATCCACCTGTACATCAACAGCCCAGGTGGCTCCGTAACTGCGGGCATGTCTATCTACGACACCATGCAGTTCATCAAGCCGGACGTTTCTACCCTGTGTATTGGCCAGGCGGCCAGCATGGGTGCTTTCCTGCTTGCCGGTGGTGCCAAGGGCAAGCGTGCCTGCCTGCCCAATTCCCGCGTGATGATCCACCAGCCGCTGGGCGGATATCAGGGCCAGGCAACGGATATCGAGATCCATACCCGCGAGATCCTGAAGATTCGCCATACCCTGAACTCCATTCTGGCCCACCATACCGGCCAGGACCTGGAGACCATCGCCCGTGATACCGACCGTGATAATTTCATGGACCCGGTCCAGGCGAAGGAGTACGGGTTGATCGATACAGTACTTGATAAGCGCGTATCGAATAACTAATACTGAAAGTCATCGCATCATCCCTGGTCGGCGTACTGTTTGATTGCGCCGACCAACGAAGAACAGAGGTATTTCAATGGCAGATGAAAGAAACGGCAGAGGCGACGATAACGGCAAGTTGCTGTACTGCTCGTTTTGTGGAAAGAGCCAGCATGAAGTCCGTAAGCTCATTGCAGGGCCCTCGGTGTTCATCTGCGACGAGTGTGTAGACCTGTGTAACGACATTATTCGGGAAGAAATCCAGGAAAATGCCCAGGAAGAGGCCAGCGACCGGCTGCCCACCCCTGCGGAAATCCGGGAGACCCTGAACGAATATGTGATCGGCCAGGATCGCGCCAAGGTGGTTCTGTCTGTAGCGGTGTACAACCACTACAAGCGTCTGCGTTATGGTGAAGGCAAGAGCGACGTTGAGCTGGGCAAGAGCAACATCCTGCTGATCGGGCCGACCGGTAGCGGTAAGACCCTGCTGGCCGAAACCCTGGCCCGCATGCTGAACGTGCCGTTTACCATTGCCGATGCCACCACGCTGACCGAAGCCGGTTATGTGGGTGAGGATGTTGAAAATATCATCCAGAAGCTGCTGCAGAAGTGCGACTACGATGTCGACAAGGCCCAGCGCGGCATTGTGTACATCGATGAAATCGACAAGATTTCCCGCAAGTCTGACAACCCCTCCATTACCCGGGATGTTTCCGGTGAGGGTGTTCAGCAGGCACTGCTCAAGCTGATTGAAGGCACGGTAGCATCGGTTCCGCCCCAGGGTGGCCGCAAGCATCCGCAGCAGGAGTTCCTGCAGGTTGATACCACCAACATGCTGTTTATTTGTGGTGGTGCCTTCGCTGGCCTGGAAAAGGTGATTCAGGAACGGTCCGAGCGCAGCTCCATCGGTTTCTCCGCTACAGTGAAGAGCCCGGACGACAGCAAGAACACCGGCGACATCATCCGTGATGTGGAAACCGAGGACCTTGTGAAGTTCGGCCTGATTCCGGAGTTCGTCGGTCGTTTGCCGGTTGTGGCAACCCTGACCGAGCTGGACGAAGAGGCCCTGGTGCAGATCCTGACCGAGCCCAAGAACGCACTGACCAAGCAGTACCAGAAGCTGTTCGATATGGAAGGTGTGGAGCTGGATTTCCGGGAAGACGCCCTGCGTGCGGTGGCCAGAAAGGCCATGGAACGCAAGACCGGTGCCCGGGGCCTGCGCTCCATCATGGAAGCCACCCTGCTGGATACCATGTACCAGATTCCATCCGAGCACGATGTGTCCAAGGTGGTGATCGACGAAAGCGTGATCAAGGGCGATTCCGAGCCCTTCAAGATCTACGCCAGCAGCGATCACGCCAAGGCCGTACCGGAAGACTGATTTCCGGACCGTCATGGTGCATCAGAAAAAGGGGCGGCAACGCCCCTTTTTCATTGGCCTGCTTTCACAAAATCGCATCATCCCGCCCGTGCTTTCCTTTCGTAAAAAGATTGCAATTTTTGTCTGCGCCCCAATGATGGGTGATATGCTGAAAGAAACGCTGTCAGAGGATTCCCTATGACCCGTATACCTGAAGAAACCGTGCAAGAATATCCGCTGCTCCCGCTGCGGGATGTGGTGGTATTTCCGCACATGGTGGTGCCACTGTTTGTGGGCCGAGAAAAATCCATCCAGGCCCTGGAAGCCGCGATGGAGGGCAGCAAGGAAATCCTTCTGGTCGCCCAGAAAGACGCTTCTACCGACGAGCCAGGCCCGAAAGATGTGTTCGACATGGGCACGCTGGCTACTGTGCTGCAAATGCTCCGGTTACCGGACGGCACTGTTAAAGTGCTGGTTGAAGGTAATGCCCGGGCCAGCATTACCGGCATTGAAGAAGCCGACTTCCTGACCGGCCAGGCTGTTCTGATGGATGAGGAGTCTTTGCCCGAGCGCGAAGAAGACGTTCTCACCAAGACCCTGATGGGCGAATTTGAGAAGTTCGTAAAACTGTCCAAGAAAGTGCCTTCGGAAGTGTCCAATGCGCTCACCGGCATCAATGAGCTGGAGCGCCTGGTAGACACCATGGCCGCGCACCTGGATATGCGCATTCCGGAGAAGCAGGAACTGCTGGAAGCCCTGGATGTACGCAAGCGGGTAGACCTGCTGCTGGGCAAACTGGACGGCGAGATCGACCTGATCGAGGTTGAAAAACGCATCCGTGGCCGCGTGAAGAAGCAGATGGAGCGCAGCCAGCGGGAGTATTACCTGAACGAACAGATGAAGGCCATCCAGAAAGAGATGGGCAATCTGGGTGAGGGTAACAACGATTTTGAAGAGCTGGAGCAAAAGCTCGAGCAGGCCGGCCTGCCGGAAGAAGCCCGCAAGAAGACCGAAGCGGAACTGAACAAGCTGAAGATGATGTCGCCCATGTCTGCCGAAGCCACGGTAGTGCGGGGCTACATCGACTGGATGCTGGCAGTGCCCTGGAAAAAGCGCAGCCGCGTTCGCCACGACCTGGAAAAAGCGCGCGAGATTCTCGACCGGGACCACTACGGCCTGGATGAAGTCAAGAAACGCATCCTTGAGTACCTGGCGGTGCAAAGCCGGGTGAAGAAGGTCAAAGGGCCGGTATTGTGCCTGGTAGGGCCTCCCGGTGTGGGCAAGACCTCGCTGGGGCAGTCCATTGCCAAGGCTACCAACCGGAAATACACCCGCATGGCCCTGGGTGGCGTGCGTGACGAAGCGGAAATCCGTGGTCACCGCAAAACCTACATCGGCGCCTTGCCGGGCAAGCTGTTGCAGAAGCTGGCCAAGGTAGAGGTGAAAAACCCGCTGTTCCTGTTTGATGAAATCGACAAGATGGGTATGGACCATCGGGGTGACCCGGCGTCGGCCCTGCTTGAGGTCCTGGACCCGGAACAGAACCACACCTTCAACGACCATTACCTGGAAGTGGATTACGACCTTTCCGATGTGATGTTCGTGTGTACCTCCAACTCCATGGATATTCCGCCGGCGTTGCTGGACCGTATGGAGATCATCCGGATTCCGGGTTACACCGAAGACGAGAAGGTCAACATTGCCCTGCGTTACCTGCTGCCCAAGCAGATCAAGGCTAATGGCCTGCGTAAGGACGAGCTCAAGCTGCCGGAAGAGACCCTGCGCGACCTGATCCGCTACTACACCCGGGAAGCCGGTGTGCGTGGCCTGGAGCGGGAGATTGCCAAGATCTGCCGTAAGGTGGTGCGTGAGCACGTAGAGAGCAGTGATAACGCTTCTATTACCCTGACGCCGGACATGCTGGAAGATTATTCCGGCGTGAAGAAGTTCAAGTACGGCCTGGCCGAGGAAAGCAACCAGGTTGGCCAGGTGACGGGCCTGGCCTGGACCCAGGTGGGCGGCGAACTGCTGACCATCGAATGCGCCCTGACCCCGGGTAAGGGTCGCGTGGTGAAAACCGGTTCTCTGGGTGATGTGATGCAGGAGTCTATCCAGACTGCGCTCACCGTGGTTCGCAGCCGTGCAGCAGGGCTCGGAATCGCTGATGATTTCCATGAAAAGCACGATCTGCACATCCACGTTCCGGAAGGTGCGACCCCGAAAGACGGCCCAAGCGCCGGTATCGGCATGTGCACCGCGCTGGTTTCTGCACTGACCCGAATTCCTGTGCGGGCCGATGTGGCCATGACCGGAGAGATCACATTGCGGGGCAGGGTACTGCCGATCGGCGGGCTGAAGGAAAAGTTGCTGGCAGCCCACCGTGGTGGCATCAAGACCGTTCTGATTCCTGATGAAAATGTCCGTGATCTCAAGGAGATACCGGATAATATCAAGGAGTCGCTGGAGATCCGTCCGGTTAAGTGGATTGATGAGGTGCTGGACATTGCCCTGGAATATGCACCGGATCCGTCTGCCGAAAATGCCCCTGGCAAGGCGGCGTCTTCGAAAGCAAAAGAAGATGCCAGTGATGTTACCGAGCGCATAAATACTCATTAATGACGGGATGAGTTGTTGACACGTCGGAGAGCCCATTGGTATAACTGTTTCGCCGTGAAGCAGCCAATACCAAGGGCTCCCGCGCAGTATGTGCCTATTCCGATCACCGGTGAAACACCGCAAGGAATAAAAAAACAGAAGAATGGAATTCTCCGACTGCTTATGCGATAGTCGGAAAAGTCCGCTAAAAAATCCGACCTATAACATCTTCAACCTGAAATCGAAGGGGTTTAGTGTGAACAAGTCCGAACTGATCGACGCAATTGCAGAATCCGCAGATATTTCCAAAGCAGCAGCTGGCCGTGCGCTGGATGCAATGACCAGCTCCATCACCGGTGCTCTGAAGAAAGGCGACCAGGTTACCCTGATCGGTTTCGGTACCTTCTCTGTGAAAGAGCGTGCAGCCCGTACCGGCCGCAACCCGCAGACCGGCGCTGAAATCAAGATCGCGGCCTCTAAAGTACCTGGCTTCAAAGCAGGTAAGGCCCTGAAAGACGCCGTTAAGTAACGGTTCTTTCTTTGGCGGCTTTCGCACGCGGGAGCTGCCGCAGGAACTCGAGGCGCATTCCGTAAAGGGTGCGCCTTTTTGCGTTAAGAGGGGCTGCCAGAACAGCTTCTCGCCAACAAAACATCCGCACGACCTTGAACAGGGATTCAGGAATAACATGCTTCAAGATATTCGGGATAATGCCCAGGGCACCATCGCAAAGGTTATTATCGGCCTTTTGATCATTTCCTTGTCGATCTGGGGGATGGACGCGATCATCGGCGGCTTCACCGGTGAACCGGAAGTGGCCACCGTTAACGGCAACGACATTACCGAACGGGAGTTCCTGCGCACCGTTCAGCTGGAAACCCAGCAACGCCTCATGCAGATGGATAACCCGGACCCCTCGATGCTGGACGAGGATCGCATTCGCCGCGAGGTGCTTGAAGCGCTGATTCAGGAAGAAGTGCTGAATCAGGACGCCCAGAGCCAGGGCCTGGAATTGTCCGAAGCGGACATTGACGCTCTGATTACCCAGATGCCCCAGTTCCAGGTGGATGGCCAGTTCAACCGCGACCGGTTTGTGGCCACTGTGCGTAACCTGGGTATGGGTGTTGCCGAATTCCGTGAAAGCCTGCGCAAGAACTACGTGGTTAACCAGATCCGTGCGGCGATTGCCCAGACCGGCCTTGCGGTTCCCGCCCAGGCGGAACAACTGCTGGCTATCCAGAACCAGACCCGGGACTTCCGCGTGCTGACCCTCGATGGCAGCAGCGTCCAGGACCAGGTGGATGTGACCGAGGCCGATGTACAGGCCTACTACGACGAGAACCGTGACCAGTTCCGTCAGCCGGAGCAGGTGGATGCCGCCTACATTACCCTGTCCCAGGGGGCGTTGGCCGAATCCCTTGAGGTTGCCGAAGACGAATTGCGCGCCTATTACGAGGAACGCGCCGAAGAATACGCACGGGAAGAACGCCGTGCAGCTCACATCCTGGTAGAGGCCGGTGATGACGGGCAGGAGACTCTTGCAACCATCCAGCAGCGTCTTGCCGATGGCGAGTCGTTTGCAGACCTGGCCGAGGAATACTCGGTTGATACTGTGTCTGCGCAGGAAGGTGGTGATCTCGGTTTTGCCGGCCGTGGTGTCTACGATGAAGCCTTTGAAGAAGCTCTGTTTGCGCTGGAAGAGGGCGAGGTTTCTGGCCCCGTTGAGACCAGCTTTGGTCTTCACCTGATAAAACTGGAAGAAGTACGTCGTTCCGATGTGCCTGCGTTTGACGAGTTGCGTGAAGAGCTGCGACTGGAGTTGGCCAGAACCAGGGCCAGTGAGCGTTTTGCAGAAGTTCGCTCGCAATTGGCTGATGCGGCCTACGCTGCCGACGATCTTGCCGGCCCGGCTGAAGAGCTGGGTCTGGAAATTCGGGTGGTCGAAGGGGTCAGCAGGGATGGCGGTGCAGCACCCTTTGATCATGCGGGTCTGGTGCGTCAGCTGTTCTCTGAAGATGTGCTTGAGGGCGGCTACAACACCGAGCTGATTGACGTAGGTGATAATGTGTCGGTGGTTGCCCGGGTGCGCGAGTACCATGAACCGCGCCAGTTGGCGTTGGCCGATGTGGAACCGGAGATTCGTCGGATTCTGGAGAGAACCGAAACCCGGGAAGCGCTGGCAGCCCGTGTTGATGAGCTCGTGGCTCAGCTTGAATCCGGTGCCAGTGTCGAAGAACTTGGTGCTGGTGAATGGCAGCACTTTGAGGACCAGGGCCGGAATGCCTCGGGCCTGAGCCCCCGCGTTGTGCAGGAAGTATTTTCAATGGCTCGCCCGGATGGCGACACGCCCACCGTTGGCCGCGCTGTAACGGCTGACCAGGCTGCTGTTATTGTCCTGACCAGCGTCAACGAGGGTGAGGTTGATCAGGAAGGTGCGGAATACCAGCAGCTGATGCGTTTCCTGGCACAGCTGGAGGGGCAGCGTGAATACACCGCCTACCAGCAGTACCTTCGCAACACAGCCGAGGTTGAGCGGAACTGATCGACCGAAGCGTTTAAAAGAAAGGACCCGAACTCCGGGTCCTTTTTCGTATCTGAAGGAAAATTCTGTATTCTGGCTGTATTAGAACCCGTTAATCAGCGGGCAAAAACGGCAACTGACAGAGCCGGCACCGAGAATTCGCCACCGCTCGCCATTGCGGCCTGATCGGGCGATGTGTCCGCCGTCACGGTGAAGTTGCCCGCAGGAGCATTGTTCAGCGTCTGTGTGCTATTGCTGGCGTTGATGACCACCACCAGCTCGTCGTTGGCCGGGTCCAGGTCGGAAAGGCCATCGGTGCCGTCATCCAGCAAACTGAAGGCGATCAAGCCTGGGATCTGATTTGGGCCGGTGTTGAGAAAGGTCAGGCGATGTTTGATGTCATCAGCGGTTTCAAGCCGGAACAGAGCGCTGTTTTTACGTACCCGGAGTAACGACATGACCTGGTCGCGGGTGTAGGCGATCGCCGTCGACGAGGGGTTGGCGTTGCTGCCAGCAGAGGTGATCACTTCGGTGATCAGATCCCAGTTGGCGCCATCTTTATCCTGGCGCGGGAGCCCCCTGTTCCAGGCCGAGGACTGGTAGCTGAAATCCACCTCGTTGTACCAGTCGCCGGAATCATAGCTGTCCCGCTCCATGGACTTCGAGCGCAACAGTTCAGAGCCCATGTGCAAGAACGGTATGCCCTGGCTCAGCAGCGGTATCGACAGCGCGATAACCTGCATCTGCGCCCGCTCCTGCAGGGTGGCGGCGTAGGGTGCCTTGTACTGGTTGTTGTCCCAAAGGGTCTGATTGTCGTGTTTGGACACGTAGTTGATGATTTCCTGTGGGTCGGCGGTGTAACCGGCCGGTTGACCGTTATAGTCAATCTCCCGACCCGATTTCTCGGTGCCATCCGCGGTGACGAAACGATAGTCGGCGAGGCTTCCTGCGATTCCCACGCGGATCCAGTCCGATGTGGTCAGCAGGCGGTTTTTCTCATCCTCGCTGCCGCTGTTCAGGTCATTCGGGAAGGTATACAAACCGTTGGCGAATCCCTGACTCCGGCGGATGCCCTGTTCACTGTCGAATGGACCGCCACCGCGCACGGCATCCCGCAGGCGGTCGTTGAAAGAACCGATGCCGGTGCCGGCCATATTGGCCTGAATGGCATTTTGACCACGGGCATTGTTGGCCACCTCGCCGAAGTTCCAGGCTTCCCCGTAGAAGTAGGTGTCCGGATCGAAGGCCTGAACCGCCGCCAGGGCCTTTTCCATGTTGCTCAGCATATGGTGGCCCATCAGATCGAACCGGAACCCGGAAATGCCGTATTGCTCGGCCCAGGTCACCAGGGAGTCGATCATCAGTTTCTCCATCATCCGGTGTTCGGATGCGGTGTTTTCGCAGCAGGTGGACTGCTCGACATTACCAGTGACCGGGTTCTGACGGTGGTAGTAACCTGGCACCAGCTTGTCGAGGACGGACTTCTCGGCAAGCCCGGACGCGTTGGTGTGGTTGTACACCACGTCCATCACCACGTTCAGGCCCAGGTCGGTGGCGGCCTGAACCATCTGGCGGAATTCGATGATGCGCTGCACACCCTCCGCATTGGTGGCGTAGGAACCTTCGGGGACAGTGAAATGCACCGGGTCATAACCCCAGTTGAAACTGTCCAGCGCGCGGAAGGTGTTGTAGAGCGCCTGGGCCTCGCCTGACAGCGGGTCGAAGCCCGCGAGCACCGACCGGATGGAGTCGCTGCTGCCGCACAGGCCTGCGTATTCGGCTGCAGCGCTTTCTGACAGCTCGCACAGGCGTGAGAAGGGGTCGTCGATGTCAACCCGGTTGTCCGGATTCTCATCGATGGTGGCGATGTCGAATGCCGGCAGCAGGTGCAGGTGCGTAATGCCTGCGTCGGCCAGGGATTTCAGGTGAGCCACGCTGTCCACGCTGCCATCCGCAGGTTCTGCAAACGCGGTGTACTTGCCGCGGTTGTCCGGGTGCACGGTGCTGTCCGTGGCGCTGAAATCCCGGATATGGGCTTCATAGACCACTACGTCTTCAGGGGCCAGCAATGTCGGTGGCGATAGACTGTCCCAGCCCAGGGGTTTGAGATCGTCGTCATTGAGATCGACAACCTGGGCGTACTGGCCGTTGGTGGACAGGCTCAGCGCATAGGGGTCGGAAACCCGCGTGGTTTCCAACTGCCCGGTGCGAGGATGGTAGACCGTGACCTCATACTGGTAGTACTGTCTGTCCAGTTCTGCCAGGTTACCGGTGTGACGCCAGACCCCATCGGTTTCGGCCAGACTGACCGGGTAGCCGGCAAGCACCTCGCCCGTGGCCTGGTCGAAGGCGTGCAGGCGGACCGATTGAGCCGTCGGCGCCCAGACGGCAAACTCGACGTCAGAACCGGTCACGACAGCGCCCAGTTCCCCGTCGTAGGCGAACAGGTCATCCAGCGCTCCGGGCGTCTGTACCTGGGTGGCAAACACCAGATCGTCGTTGCCGTTGAAAGCGGCGGCGACCAGCTGGCTTTTCAGCGCCTGCTTGATGGTTTGCTCGTCTGCCTCAACCGTATAGGCTGGCCAGTCCGACAGGTGGGGGAACTGCTCGGCCAGCGCCGGCGGCATCGTTGTGCGGCTCAGGTTCAGCGTGCGGCCACCTTTCAGTTGCTCACGATCATTCACGGTGATCCCGGCGTTCTGATCATAGCGAAGCTCAACGCGATCCAGCGCAGCGGTGTTCTGGAACACCAGCGTGGAGGCGTCCAGCCAGTGAGCGCTGGCGCCATTGATGGTGATTCGGTCCGCTTCCAGCGGCGTGGTTGAAAGCTCCTGGCTGCCGCTGAGCGTAAAGATCCTGGGCGCCAGGGCGTCGAAATGCCAGCGATGATCAAGGCCGCCCAGATCTTTCTCGTCACCCTTGTGCATGATGAAGGTCAGGCAGTTGCCGGCGTCACGCATGGGGATGAAGAAATAGGCGCCGTAGGTGTCGCTGATACCGTCCGGCAGTCGCGGTTCCTCCCACGACGTGGGTACGTCCTCGGCCAGGCCATCACAGCCGCTGGCCGCGTCGTTCCAAAGATGCAGCCCCCAGCCGGCGTAGTCGGCATCCGGGCGTTTGTAATAGAGCAGGCCTTCGTTTTCACCCGGTTCCAGCAGGGCGTCGGTTTCCCCGCCAGGGTTTTCCGTTCCGGTCTTACAGCCAGTGAGTGCCAGCGACAGGGCCAGCACCCAGCCGCCCGCTGTCGGTAAGTTTACAGGCATGAAAACATCCTCTTTCCATTGATGATTGTTGTTGTTTGCACCTGCTTTGACAGGCTCTGCCATGGTTACGCGTGGGCTGGACCGGGGCATCCTTCCGGGCCGGATTTTTAAGGGCGTAGCGGGTGGGGCGAGCGAGGAGGAGTCGATAAACAAGACATAAAAAAGGGCCGGCAAAAGCCGGCCCAAGAGGTCCAACGAGAGAGTGTGGTGTTTAGAGCCTTACCACCAGGCTTCGATCTGAGCGCCCAGCTGGATGTCGCCATCCACGCCGTCACCGCCGCGGGCATTTTTCGCCTGGTCACCAAAGAACGAGGCGGCGTACAGGCGGATCACCGGGCGAGCCCAGTAGCCGGGGCCAGCTTGCCACTGCTGGGCAACCGCGACCTTTTGCAGGTCCTGGGATTCGGCATTGACACCATTGAAGGTCACGTCGTCATAGCCGATCTCGATTGCGGTGCTGGATACCGGGCTCCAGTTGTAAGTCGGGCGGACCACCACGCTGAAGCGCTCGGCATCGTCCTGGGCGGAGTCGAACGGTTTGCCCTGCTGGTACAGCGCGGAGTAGCCCATTTCCCACTGGTCGTTCAGCTTGACCACACCGTGGTCGAGAATCCGCCAGCTGCTTTCCAGATAACCGGCGACGTTGCCGTTGTCGACGCGGCCGGGACCGCCGGCTTCAAAGCCAGTGAAGCCCATGGAGTCTGCGCCATACTGGACAACAAATTTGTTAAAGCCGCCCATGAAGCCGGACGCCAGCTCAGCCAGGAAGTGGTAGCCGTTTTCGTCTTCGATGCCAAGATCTTCCTGCTGATCGGTCAGATCGGCCATGGCATATACACCGACCAGGGTCAGAGTGTTATCGCCCACGGGGAAGGCGTAGCGCACGTCGAACTTGTTGTTCTGAACAATTTCGCCTGAGGCGCCGTCCGGGTTGTCGTGGTTGACATAGGCGACGGACAGGTTGCCGGCACCCATGGAGATGTTCTCGACACCCGCGCCATAACCGGAGTTGTTCAGGTAGTACAGATCCAGGTGGTGAACATCCAGGCGTTGGTAGTAGCGCTTACCGGCCCAGAGGGTAGCGCCCGGCAGCGCGTCGATAACGTTGTTGCCCGTCAGGTAAAGCTGACGCAGGGCAATATCGCCGCCGTCATAGGCGCCGCCGGTGGTGTTGTACGAGAAGCTCTGGAAATCGTTGCCCTGGTTGTTGGCGCCGTAGGACACCATGGACTCGAACCGGAAGGAGCGGCCACCTTCGTTATAGAGCTCATCGCCCAGGCTGATCTCCGCATAGGTATCACACTCATCAGCAAGTCGACCCACGTAGTGGCCGCCTCCGCCGTTACCAAAACAGGTCTGTTCACCGCCACTGCCAATGTTGGTGGAGGAACCAGCACGCGCATAACCGTGGAAATCAACGGCCAGGGCCGGGGTGGCCAGAACCGCAGCAGTGACGGCGGCGGCCAGGGGGAGTTTTTTCATAAACAAGCGCTTGTTTTTTTGCATCATCTCTATCCTGTGCGTTGTTGTCATTCTTAATGTCAGGGAAGCGGAACGTCCGAAGTTCTCCGGCGCAGGCTTCCGGTTCCCTTGATCGCAGCTTCTGCCAATCCGACATTGGGAAACCGTATTTCATGCTCCGGTAACCTTGAGCTCCATACATCATCCGCCCCAAAGAATTTGGGGGGTGAGTTTTCAGGGGTAGGGGGGGAGTAGAAGGAGGAGCTGCGGTTGCCGAGGCCGTTGTAGACTCCGGCAACCAGAGATGTTGAGGGCGCTTTAGCCGTTCTGGGGGAACCGTGTGGCTTTGAGGCTTTCCTTTATCTTCTTGAGATGACTGAGAAAATCCTTGCCGCGCTTGAGGGTGACACCGGTGGCGAGGATGTCGATGACCGTCAGGTGAATGATGCGCGACGACATCGGCATGTAGACCTCGGTATCTTCGGGCGCGGTCACGCCCAGTACGGCGGTACAGCACTCGGCCAGCGGGGAATCCGGATTTGTGATGCCAATCACAGTGGCGCCGTTTTCCCGAGCCACCTGGGCGATTTCGACGGTTTCCTTGGTACGGCCAGTGTAGGAGATCAGCACGATGACATCGCCGACCTGGCTGCCGGCGGCGACCATGCGCTGCATCAGCGCGTCGTCGTAGCTCATCACCGGAATATTGAAGCGGAAGAACTTGTGCTGGGCATCCAGGGCCACTGAGGCGGAGCCACCCATGCCGAAGAAGTTGATCTGTTTGGCCTGGATCAGGTAATCGATGACGGTAGCGAGGGCTTTCGGGTCCAGAGACTGGCGAGCTTTGTCCAGGCTGGCGATGGTGCTTAGCATGATCTTGTCAGCGAACTCGGCCACGGTATCGTCGGCCTCGACGTTCTGGCCCACATAAGGGGTGCCGGTGGCAATGCTCTGGGCCAGGCGGATCTTGAAATCCGGAAATCCGGTGGCGGAGAAACCGCGGCAGAATCGGTTGACCGTCGGTTCACTGACATCGGCAGCACGGGCCAGCGCCGCTATGCTGTAGCGAGTGGCGGCGGTCGGGTCCTTGAGAATGGCTTCGGCCACTTTGCGCTCGGACTTGTTTAAGGTGTCCAGACGGGACTGGATATCTTCCAGAAGGTTGTCGTCCCGGTGCGCCTGGTTTGTCGCCATGGGTGGGTACTCCCTGCATCTTGTGCGATCGTTATTAGAAAACCGGATGGATTATAACGCGTTTTCGAAACTCGTGCCGTAGTAAAAATATCAATAAACGGAAGTTTGACTTGGATTCTTGCGGTTTGAATGTCATTATTTGGCTAAAATTACTACATTAATGATTGGAGCCTGGTGCCGCTCGTCCGGTGCCTGAATAAAAAAGAGAGATGGAACCCATGGTCAACCAAACCAACACCCGTTGTGACCTGATGCTTTTTGGCGCTCTGGGCGATCTGGCCCAGCGCAAGCTGTTCCCAGCGTTGTATCAGTTGGAGCGTGCCAACCTGCTGGCGGACGGCAGCCGGATTCTGGCTATTGCCCGAAATGAGGCCGGCACCGATGAGGTGCGAAACAAGCTGCTGGAGAAGCTGCGCCAGCACGTGAAGCCGGCGGAGTTCGACGAAAACATCGCGAACGACTTCCTCCAGCGCGTGGACTATCTTTGCCTGGATTTTGCAGATCAGGAAGGGTATCAGGCTCTCAATGAATGGCGGGATGCGGTCAACAACGAACTGATTGTCTACATGGCCACGCCTCCCTCCATGTATGGCGTGATTGCCCGCAACATGAAATCGTCCCAGTGCTGCAACGAACACACCCGGGTCGTAGTGGAAAAGCCCATCGGCCACGACCTGGAATCCTCCAAGGTGATCAATGACGAGCTGGGTGAGGTTTACAACGAAAACCAGCTGTTTCGCATTGATCATTACCTGGGTAAGGAGACGGTCCAGAACCTGATCGCCCTGCGTTTTGCCAACAACCTGTTTGCTTCCCAGTGGGACCAGAACCACATTTCCCACGTGGAAATCAGCGTTGCCGAGAGTGTCGGTATTGAAGGCCGCTGGGGCTACTTCGACAAGGCCGGCCAGATTCGGGATATGGTGCAAAACCATCTGTTGCAGCTGCTCTGCCTCATTGCCATGGACCCGCCGGCGGACCTCTCGGCGGACAGTATTCGCGATGAGAAAGTGAAAGTGCTGAAAGCGCTGAAACGGATCACCCCCAATATGATGGAAACCCACGTGGTGCGCGGTCAGTACACAGCGGGCACCATTATGGGCAAGCCGGTGCCGGGCTATCTTGAAGAGGACGGCGCCAATCGCGGCAGCGAAACCGAAACCTTCGTCGCCCTGAAAGTGGAGATCGACAATTGGCGCTGGTCGGGCGTGCCTTTTTATCTGCGCACCGGTAAACGCCTGCCGGAGAAGATGTCCCAGATCATCATTCACTTCAAACCGGCGCCACACTACATCTTTGATTCCGACCAGAAGCATCTGGCCAATAATAAGTTGATCATCCGCCTGCAGCCGGATGAAGGCATGGCGCTGAAAATTCTCACCAAGGACCAGGGTCTGGATAAAGGCATGCGCCTGCGCCAGGGGCCGCTGGAGCTGACCTTCTCGGAAACCTTCGAGAGCGATCGCATTCCGGACGCCTATGAGCGTCTTCTCTGGGAAGTGATGAAGGGCAACCAGTACCTCTTCGTGCGCCGGGACGAGGTGGAGTACGCGTGGCGCTGGGTCGATCAGGTGATCCAGAACTGGCACGACAGCGACGAGCCGCCGAAGCGTTACGCCTCAGGCACCTGGGGGCCGGTGGCCTCCATCGCCATGATTACCCGGGACGGGAGGAGCTGGTATGAAGACGCCTGAGCTGAACCTGCCGGAAGGCATTGAGCTGATCGCCGGCAGTAACGCCGATGCGGTGGCTCGACAGTTGGCGAAAGCTGTGGCGGCCGCTTTGGGCCGACGGCTTGCCGAAGCGCCCCGGGCCAGCCTGGTGGTATCCGGTGGGTCCACGCCGCTGCCGTTTTTCAAGGTGCTGAGCCAGGAGCCTCTGGAATGGGCGCGGGTAGACGTGGCGCTGGCGGACGAGCGCTGGGTACCGGAGTCCGACCCGGCCAGCAACACCGCGCTGGTGAAGCAGCATTTGCTGGCGGGGCCGGCGGCGGCTGCCCGGTTCGTGTCTTTGAAGCAGGATGGTGACACGCCGGAAGAGGGCATGGCCGCGGTTGTGGCGGCCCTGGGCGATCTGGCCCAGCCCATTGATGTGCTGATTCTGGGCATGGGCAACGATGGCCACACCGCCTCGCTGTTTCCGGATGCGCCGGAACTGCACCGGGCCATGACCGCCGCTGAAGGTGAGCCGGCCGTTGCCGTACACCCGCCTTCCCAGCCCCAGAGCCGTATCACGCTGTCGTTCCCGTTGCTGAGCCAGGCCAGAATGACCGCCCTGCATCTGAAAGGCGACGACAAGCTGGATACCCTGGCGAAAGCGGCATCGGCGGTTGATCAGGTGAATGCGATGCCGATTCGTGGCTTTCTCAAGCCCGGCCTGAAGGTGTTCTGGAGCGCCTGAGCCCACACACTGACGATTGTCCAGCCCACCAACAGAGATACAGTTTGGAGACTTCAATGAATCAATTGTCTGATTACCACCGCGACCGGGTGCAGGCGGTGCTGGGCGCATCGCCGCTGGTGCCGGTCATTGCCATCCAGAATGCCGAGGACGCGCTGCCCCTGTGCCGCGCTCTGGTAGACGGCGGCATTCGCGTTCTGGAGATCACCCTGCGCACCGAGCATGGCGTGCGCGCCATCGAGCAGATTCGCAAAGCCATTCCCGAGGCCTGGGTAGGCGCGGGTACCGTGACCAGTATCGCGCAGTATCGCCAGGTGGAATCCGCCGGTGCCCAGTTTGTCATCACGCCGGGCGTGACTGAGGCCATTCTGGAGTTTGGTGTGACCTCTGAGGCCCCACTGTTGCCCGGCATTTCCACCGTATCGGAACTGATGATGGGCTACGCTTTTGGCTACCGGGAATTCAAGTTTTTCCCGGCGGAGGTGTCTGGTGGTATACCGGCCATCAAGGCGTTCAGCGGCCCGTTCCCGGATGTGACCTTTTGCCCGACCGGCGGAATTAACCGCAAGACAGCCGCGGATTACCTGGCGCTGAAGAACGTAAAAGCGGTAGGCGGTTCCTGGCTGACCCCCGCTGACGCTATTGCCGCAGGTCGTTGGGGTGAGATCACCGATATTGCCCGCGCCAGCCTGGCGGATCTTTGAATCCGGTCTGAGCGATAGGCACAAAAAAGCCAGTTACCGGGAGGTAACTGGCAAACGGTCATGTGTCGTCAACATGAATTCTGGTGAGAGCCAGAGGGAAAAAGCGGGCCGCAGGGCCCGCTTTTTCGTTAGCGGATGTCAGTGCCCACGCGAACGATTTTCATGGTGTTGGTGCCGCCCTGGGCGTTGACGTAATCGCCCTTGGTGATGACCACCAGATCACCATCCTTCACCACACCACGCCGTTGCAGCTCAGCAATGGCTTCGGCATTGGTCTGCTCGTTTGGCAGTTTGGCGGAATCAAACGGAACCGTCTGAACGCCGCGATACATCACCACCCGGTGCTGGGTGGTGTGATGCCGGGAGAACGCGAAGATTGGCAGGCTGGATTTGATGCGGGACATCAGCCGGGGCGTTGCACCGGTTTCCGTCATGCAGATAATCGCCGTGACACCGTTCAGGTGGTTGGCCGCATACATGGCAGACAGTGCGATGGCTTCATCCACCTGTTCCATGCTTTCGTGAATCCGGTGCTTGGACTGGTGCATGGTGGGGTGGCGTTCAGCCCCCAGGCAGATGCGCACCATGGCTTCCACCGCTTCGGTGGGGTAGTCGCCCACGGCCGTCTCGGCGGACAGCATCACCGCATCGGTGTAGTCCATCACCGCATTGGCCACGTCTGATACTTCAGCTCGGGTCGGCATCGGGTTGGTGATCATCGATTCCATCATCTGGGTGGCGGTGATCACGGCACGGTTCAGCACCCGCGCGCGGCTGATGATGTGCTTCTGCACGCCCACCAGTTCCGCATCGCCGATTTCCACCGCCAGGTCGCCCCGGGCCACCATAACGGCGTCGGACGCTTCAATCACCGCGTCCAGCGCGGCATCGTCGTGGGCCAGCTCGGCCCGCTCGATCTTGGCCACCAGGCCGGCTTCCGAGCCTGCCTCTTTCAGCAACCGGCGGGCGGTGTGCATGTCTTCGGCAGTGCGCACGAACGACACCGCCACGTAGTCCGCACCCAGGCGGGCGGCGGTTACGATGTCCTGCTTGTCTTTCTCGGTCAGCGCTTCGGCAGAGAGGCCGCCGCCGCGCTTGTTCAGGCCCTTGTTGTTGGACAGGGGGCCGCCGATCAGCACCTTCGAAGTAATGCTTTGGCTATCGACCGCTTGCACTTCCATTTCAATGCGGCCGTCGTCCAGCACCAGGATATCGCCGGCTTTGACGTCATTGATCAGTTGCTCGTAATCAATGCCAACCCGCTCGGCATTGCCGGCTTCCTTGTCCATGGCCGCGTCCAGTACGAAGGTCTGGCCGGCTTCGAGAAACACCTTGTTGTCGGTGAAGCGGGCAATCCGCAGTTTCGGACCCTGCAGGTCTGCCAGCAGAGCGACAAAACGGCCCTGGGCGGCGGCCGCTTCCCGAACCCGGCGGGCCCGGGCGATGTGCTCGTCAGCACTGCCGTGGGAGAAATTCAGCCGGGTAACGTCAACCCCGGCCTTGATGATGGAGGCCAGGGACTCCGGGGAATCCGTAGCGGGGCCGAGGGTGGCGACAATTTTGGTGCGCCTGAGCATGTGTATGTTCCTTTTGTTCCGGTGAAATGCGGCCGGTCTTGCCCGGTTACTTGCTGGCATTCATGAGCGCGATCGCGTTGTCCAGCATCCGGTTCGAGAAGCCCCATTCATTGTCGTACCAGGCCATGACTTTCACGTGACGGCCAATGACCCGGGTATGGTTGGCGTCAAAAACGCTGGACAGGGCATTGTGGTTGAAATCAACGCTGACCAGTTTCTCAACATTGTAGCCCAGTACCGGGTTGTTCTCTGCCGCGGCTTTGACGGCCTCGTTGATTTCCTCAACGGTGGTGTCGCGGCCGGCGATAAAGCCGAAGTCCACCAGAGACACGTTGATGGTGGGCACCCGCACGGCCAGGCCGTCGAGCTTGCCGTTCAGGTCCGGTATCACTTTGCCAATGGCTGCAGCAGCGCCGGTCTTGGTCGGGATCATCGACTGGGTGGCAGAGCGCGCACGGTACAGGTCGGTGTGGTAGACGTCACTTAGCTTTTGGTCGTTGGTGTAGGAGTGAATGGTGGTCATCAGGCCACTCTCGATGCCCACGGTTTTGTGCAGGGCCTCAACCACCGGCGCCAGGCAGTTGGTGGTGCAGGAAGCGTTGGAGATCACGTCGTGCCCGGCATTCAGAATATGGTGGTTAACGCCGTAAACTACCATGGCGTCTGCATCGGGTGAGGGTGCAGAAATGATGACTTTGCGTGCGCCCGCTTTAAGATGGGCGGCGGCTTTGTCCCGCTTGGTGAACAGTCCGGTGCATTCGAACACCACATCCACATGGTAGTCTTTCCAGGGCAGGTCTTCGGGGTTGCGAATGGCGGTGATGGCAATGCGATCGCCATTCACCGTCAGAGACTCGGCGTCATGGCTGACAACGCCGTCAAAGCGGCCATGAACGCTGTCGTACTTTAATAGATGAGCGTTGGTTTCGGCGTCACCCAGGTCGTTGATGGCAACCACCTGCATCTGTTTGCGGTAGTCATTTTCGTAAAGGGCGCGGAGTACGTTGCGGCCGATGCGGCCAAAACCGTTAATGGCAATGCGGATGGTCATGACTCGACTCCTGTATTGGCTGTTTTTTGTTCGATTACGGCTTGCGATGTAGTAAATATAACAACAAAAAAACGAAAAATGAACGTTATTCGGGTTCAAAGTTCAAAAAAAATAGGTAAAATTACATTCACAAAGACGACAGTCATAACAAATGGATTGCAGTGCCTGATCACTGCAACAACCTATATGGAGTTCGCCATGCACCCCATCGTAGACAAGGTCACCCAGCGCATCATCGAGCGCAGCCGTGCCACCCGCCAGGACTATCTGGCCCGGATGGCAGCGCTCAAGGCGCAATCGCCCCATCGCAGCACGTTGTCCTGCGGTAATCTGGCCCACGGGTTTGCCGCCTGCAGTCAGGCGGACAAAGACACCCTGAAATTCATGAACAAGGCCAATGTGGCCATCGTATCGGCCTACAACGATATGCTTTCGGCCCACCAGCCTTATGAAAAGTTCCCGGATATCATCCGCGAAGCTGCCCACGGCATGGGTTCGGTGGCGCAGTTTGCCGGCGGCACCCCAGCCATGTGTGATGGTGTGACCCAGGGTCAGCCGGGCATGGAGCTGAGCCTGTTCTCCCGGGACACCATCGCCATGAGCACCGCTGTGGCGCTCAGCCACAACATGTTCGATGCCACACTGCTTCTGGGTGTCTGTGACAAGATCGTACCGGGCCTGTTGATTGGCTCCCTGAGCTTCGGCTACCTGCCGACCATTCTGGTGCCCGCCGGCCCCATGCCTTCTGGCCTGCCCAATAAAGAAAAGCAGCGCATCCGCCAGCTCTATGCTGAAGGCAAAATTGGTCGTGATGAGCTGCTGGAGGCGGAGAGCAAGTCCTACCACAGCCCGGGTACCTGCACCTTTTACGGCACCGCCAACAGCAACCAGCTGCTTGTGGAAGTCATGGGGCTGCACCTTCCGGGCTCTGGTTTCGTCAATCCGGGCACTCCGCTGCGCGAGGCGCTGACCCGCGCGGCCACTGAACAGGTGATCAAGCTGTCCAAACCCCACGGCGGCGAACTGGGGCTGGCGGACATGGTGGATGAGAAATCCATCGTCAACGCGCTGGTAGCGCTTCTGGTGACCGGTGGCTCCACCAACCACACCATCCACTGGATCGCCATTGCCCGGGCTGCGGGCATTATCATCAACTGGGACGATTACTCCGAACTGTCGTCAGCCGTGCCGTCCATGACCCGCATCTACCCGAACGGCCAGGAAGATATCAACGCCTTCCACGAAGCCGGCGGCACGCCGTTCCTGATTCGTGAACTTCTGAACGCCGGGTTCCTGCATGACGATGTCAACACGGTGGTGGGCCATGGCCTGGAGCGTTATACCCAGATGCCTGAGATGGACGGCGAACGCCTGGTCTGGAAACCGGCCGTTGAAAAGAGCCTTGCGCCGGATGTGTTGAGCAGCGCCGCCGAGCCTTTCGCCCCGAACGGAGGCCTGAAAGTTCTGGACGGTAACCTGGGCCGGGGCGTCATCAAGGTGTCGGCGGTTGCGCCGGAACACCACGTGATCGAAGCGCCCGCCGTGGTATTCAATGACCAGAATGATCTCAAGGCGGCGTTTGAGGCGGGCGATCTGGACCGGGACTGCATCGTAGTGGTTCGTTTCCAGGGGCCGAAAGCCAACGGTATGCCCGAGCTGCATAAACTGACACCTTATTTGGGGGTGCTGCAGGACCGCGGATTCAAAGTTGGCCTGGTGACGGATGGTCGTATGTCGGGGGCCTCCGGCAAGGTGCCGGCGGCCATTCACGTGTATCCGGAAGCGCTGGACGGCGGGCCACTGGCCCGGGTACAGGACGGTGACGTGATCCGCCTGGACGCCGTCGCTGGCAACCTGAGCATCGCCGTCAGCGATCAGGAATTTGCCGCACGGGCACCTGAAAAGGCGGACCTGAGCGCGTATCATCATGGCTTTGGTCGGGAGCTGTTTGGCTGGCTGCGCCGGTCGTCCAGCAACCCCGAAGAAGGGGCGAGTTTTTTCTGGAATCACGACGCATGACCGCAACATCCTATTCCCTGGTTGGCGACATTGGCGGCACCAACGCCCGCTTTGCGCTGGTCCGCGAGGGCGAGGTGCAGCCGCAGGCCATCGAAGTGCTGCCCTGCAGTGACTACGAGAATCTGGATGCGGCAATTGTTGACTATTTGCGCCGCGCGGGTGTTGAGGCGGTCGGGCAGGCTTGCCTGGCGGTGGCATCGCCGGTACAGGGTACCCAGGTACGGATGACCAACAACCATTGGCGTTTTGACATCGAAGACGTCCGTCAGCAGTTTGGCTGGTCGGCTTTCAAGGTGATCAACGACTTCACCGCCATGGCCCTGGGCGTGCCCCATGTGCCGGAATCCCATCTGGTGCATGTCTGCGGTGGCCCGGGCGACCCCCGCCGCCCGCGGTTGGTGATGGGGCCGGGTACCGGCCTTGGTGTGTCGGGTCTGGTGCCCATCCATAACGGCTGGGTTCCGCTGATGACTGAGGGCGGTCACGTCGACTATGCGCCAACGGATGATCTCGAAATGCAGGTACTGCAGATACTGCGCGCCCGCTTTGGCCGGGTATCGGTGGAACGCATTCTGTGCGGCCAGGGTCTGCTGAACCTGTATCAGGCCCACGCCGAAATCCGTGGTGTGGCGGCGCCGCTGGATGCTCCGGAGAAGATCACAGCAGCGGCTGTGGACGCCTCCGATGCCTTGGCCAGGGAAACCCTTCGGCACTTCTGCGAGATTCTTGGGCGTACCGCAGGCAACGCGGTGCTGACGCTGGGAAGTCTGGGTGGCGTGTACCTGTGTGGCGGCATTCTGCCCAGATTCCTCGAGTTTTTTCTGGAGAGCCCGTTCCGTAACGGCTTTGAAGACAAGGGGCGCATGCGCCCGTTACTGGAATTCACACCAGTCTATGTGGTAACCGAGACCTATACCGGTCTGCTGGGGGCTGCCGAAGCACTGGGCAATCCCGAGGTATGACCAGAACTCTGGCGGAGCTGTCGTTTGATGAGCTGGTCCGGCAGGTCCGGGCCTGCCGGATTTGCGCCGGTGCCTTGCCGCACGAGCCCAGGCCGGTGGTCCAGCTCAGCGAATCCTCCCGCATTCTGGTCGTCGGGCAGGCGCCGGGCCGACGGGTGCATGAAACCGGTCTGCCGTTCAACGATCCCAGTGGCGACCGGCTGCGCCAATGGATGGGTATTACTCGCGACACCTTCTACGATGAACAGAAACTCGCCATCCTGCCCATGGGGTTCTGTTATCCGGGCACCGGCAAATCCGGAGATCTTCCGCCGCGCCCGGAATGTGCGCCGGCCTGGCGCCAGGCATTGCTCGACCGTTTGCCGGAGATTCGCCTGACCTTGTTGATCGGTCAATACGCTCATGCCTGGCATATTCCCGGCGCAAGGCGTGCGGTTACCGAAAATGTGCGGCGCTGGCAGCAGTTCTGGCCTACTGTCATTCCCATGCCCCATCCCAGCCCGCGGAATAACCTCTGGCTGCGAAAGAATCCCTGGTTTGAACTGGAGGTGGTACCAGCCCTGCAGGAGCGAGTGGCCGAGGTGCTCGCCGGGTAATGCATGTTCGATCAGGGCACCGGCGCGCTCCGTACCGCTTCCAGTAGCCGATACCATAAGGGGCGGGGCAGCGATGTACATGCCCCGGCGGAAGCCGCCGCAATTCTTTCCGGTTTCAGGGAGCCCAGCACCGGTATCGGGCTACCCGGTAACTGACGGATCCAGGCGACGGCCAGGCCGTTAAGGCAAAGGCCGGTTTGCTCTCTCGCCTCGCTCACCAGATCCTCAGGCACGGCATTCGCCATTTGTCCGCCGGCCAGCGGTGACCAGGCAAGCCACCTCAACCGGTCGCAGAGCATGGCGTCGTGCTGGCCGTTGAAGAGCGCATCGGCACGGGCCAGCGACAGCTCGGACTGGTTGCAGACCAGTGGCAGCGAGGTGTGCTGTTGCAGCCATCGCCATTGATCCGGCATAAAATTGGACACGCCAATATGGCTGATCTTTCCGTTCGCGACGGCCTGCTCCAGTACCCGCGCAACCGCCCCGGCATCCATGAGTGGGTCCGGTCGATGAATCAGAAAGGTATCAATCTGTTCCAGCTGCAATCGTTGCAGGGCTCCATCAATAGCCTGCCGCAAGTAGTCGGCCTCGGCCCGGTAATGCTTGGTCTGCCAGCGGCTGGTGTCGAGATGGCCCGGTACGATGCCGGCCTTGGTGATGACACGTATCTTCTGTTTCAGGCCCGGCGCTGTGGCCAGCGCTTTCCCGAAGTGGCGCTCGCAAGCGCCATCGCCGTAAATATCGGCGTGGTCAAACACGTCAAGACCCTGGTCGACCTGATGGCTGATCCAGCCCGCAAGAGTCTGGGCGCGAAGCAGTTGCGGGTGGTCGAGCAGGCGCATCATGCCGAGTATCAGCGGGGTATCGCGTAACCAGGTGCCGTATTCTGTGCTCATGGCTGGTGGGCTCCAAAGGCAATGACAACGCGGTCATCGCCATATTGTCGGGAAAACACATAGGGGTTCGCGCTGATCATGCGATGGCTGCCAGCTCCGATGGCCGGATGGCGCTCCCGGAATTGTCCCAGGGCGCGCCAGTGTTCCAGGATGCTGTTAACCTGGCCTGAGTCGATGGACTGCCAGTTCATGGGCGAGCGGGTGCCCTGGTGGGCGTCCGAGCCGGTGGGTCCGAACTCGCGCCCGGATTCATCGCCATAAAACAGCTGAACAGCGCCGGGCGTCAGCAACAGGGCCGCAGCGGCGCGTTTCTGCAACTGTGGATCCCTATCGGCAATACGGCTGAACAGGGTCGTGTCGTGAGAGGAAATGTAGCTCAGGACATTGAAGGGATCGTCGCCATTCAAACGGTTGGCGTAATCGGCATAAACCGATTCCATGGCCGGCAGGCAGCGCGCCCCGGCGGCAGCCTCTTCCTGTAAGTCGAAGTTGATCACAGCGTCGAAGCCAGCGTCAAAGTAGCTGCTTTTCTGAACGGAATGTGGAAACACCTCTGCGACCATCCAGAACTCCTCCGCGGGCAGGGCCTCGCCCGGATTAGCTCGACGATAATCCTCCAGGGCCTGTTGGGCGGCCGCCTTGAGTTCGGTCCAGGCTTCTGGTTCCACATGTTTTGCGGTATCAACGCGGAAACCATCGATACCAAATTCCCGGACCCAATCCGTTAACCAGGTGATCAGATAGTCACGCACAGTGGCGTCTTCCAGTTCTGTGGCCCGGGTGGTCGGTTTGTTTTTCAGAAACTCGGGAAGGCCAACGGCCTGGTCAGATTCGGTCTTGAAGTCCGGCAGGAAAGCCAGAGAACCACGCACTTCATCAATGGACGCATTCGGCGGCGTTTCGTAGTCGGCAATGCCGGCCCGCACCCAGTTCTTGCCCCACCAGCCGGACCAGTCCGGGTGATCATAGTCAATGAACGCGTGGTAGGCGTGGAAGTTCTCCCAGGATTCCGGCCTCCAGTCTCCCCAACGCTCGGGCAGGTGCTTTTCGAATCCGTCGTATAGAGAGCCGAAGCCAAAGGTTTGCATATCCTGAAGTGTGCTGTAACCGGGGTGGTTCATAACCACATCCAGTACCACCCGAATGCCCCGTTGGTGGGCTTGCTCCACCAGAGTCCGGAATTCTTCCCGGGTACCGAAGTTGGCGTCCGGTACGGTGAAATCCAGGGCGTAATAGCCGTGGTAGCCGTAATGCGGGAAATCACCCCGGTCACCGCCGCCCACCCAGCCATGGATCTGTTCAAACGGTGGTGTAATCCAGAGAGCATTTACGCCCAGTGCCTGCAGGTAATCGAGCCGTTGTGCCAGGCCTGTAAAGTCGCCGCCATGGAAGGTGCCAATTTCGTTCTTCCCGTCCGGTTTTCGGCCATAGTTATTGTCGTTGTCCGGGTTGCCATTGGCAAAACGGTCAGTGACGGCGAAGTACACCGTCGCGCCACCCCAGGTAAACTGTCCGGCTTCTGAGTTGGCCGCCTCCAGCAGTACTAGTCCTTCGGCCTGTTCTCCGGGGGCCATGGTGACCTGGCCGTCACGGACAACGGCGGTACGGCCGGTGTAGTAATCGCGAACCCGTTGGCCATCGGCAAAGGTGCCGGCGACGGGGATGACCAGTTCTGTGGTCGCCGCTTCGCAGAAGGTATCCCCCTGCAGGCGAGTCTGTGGCCCTGCAGGCATCGTGCTGCTATTGCTACTGGTACTGGTACTGGTGCAACCGCTCAGCACAAGGGCGGCAATAACGGTGGATAGGGCTGTAGTTGTAAAGGATGGCTGCATGGCGCGACACTCCGGACGGGTTCTGGTTGTTGTTGCTGCCATGTAACCAGACTTCGGCCCGCACCGGGAGAAGGAGTTTTCTACGCCGGTCTACTCCCCCATACTACGCCTCGGGGAATGATATAAGGGGTGATGCCTACAGCGCCGTTTTGCAACACAGTGCAGAGATTCGCAAAAGAAAGATTTGCGTCAGACCCGGCCAGGCAACCTCGTGGTAGGCCGGACAAGAACAAAAAAGCAATCAGACACAGAGGAATAACCTGATGAATCGTCGAACCTTTATTCGCAGCACCCTTGCCATTTCTGTGGTTGCCGCCAGCCTGGGCATGGCTGCGCCAGCTCTTGCCGAGATTGAGGAGGGCAAACTGGTTGTCTGGATCAATGGCGACAAGGGCTATGACGGCCTGCAGCAAGTCGGTGACTGGTTTACCGAGGAAACCGGCATTCCGGTTGAGGTTGCTCACCCGGACAGTGCCACCGATAAATTCCAGCAGTCTGCCGCTACCGGCAATGGACCGGATATCTTTATCTGGGCCCACGATCGTGTTGGCGAGTGGGCCCAGAGTGGCATCATTTCCGAGATCAAGCCGTCCCAGAAGGTGATCGACGCCAACTACGAATTCACCTGGGATGCCGTCACCGTGGATGGCAAGAAGTATGGCTACCCGATGGCCGTTGAATCGATAGGCCTGATCTACAATAAGGATCTGTTGCCGGAGCCACCAACGGCCTTTGAAGACATTCCCGCCGTACACAAGACCCTGGCGGAGGACGGCAAACGGGCGATTCTGTGGGATTACAACAATACCTACTTCACCTGGCCCATGCTGGCGGCCGATGGCGGCTATATTTTCGCCGAGAATGCCGATGGTTCGGTTAACGTCAGTGACACCGGCGTAAATAACCAGGGTGCCATGGCCGGTGCCAACGCGCTGGTGCGGCTCATCGAAGAGGGTGTGATGCCCCGTGGAGCGGATTACAGTGCTATGGAATCCAGCTTCAACAAGGGCGAAACCGCCATGATGATCAATGGCCCCTGGGCCTGGGCCAATGCTCGCAAGAGTGGTATCAACTTCGGTGTGACCACACTGCCAACGGTGAATGGCGAACCGAGCAAGCCCATGGTCGGTGTGATGGCAGCAACGCTTAACTCTGCGAGCCCGAACAAGGACCTGGCGGTGGAATTTCTGGAGAATTACGCGCTCTCGGTCAAGGGCCTGAAGATGGTGAACGACGATGTTCCTCTGGGCGCAGTTGCCAACAAGGCGTTCATGGATGAGCTTTCTTCGGATCCCAACATCAAAGCCACCTTCGAGAATGCCCAGCTGGGCGAGCCCATGCCCAATGTGCCGGCCATGGGGGCATTCTGGTCATCCATGGGGCCCGCGCTTCAGAACATGACCTCTGGCCGCCAGTCGGTTGAAGATGCCCTGAACGCAGCCGCCCAGCGCATTACCCGCTGAGACCGGCGCTCGGGTTACGGGCCAGGGAAGGCCCCGCCCGACACCTGATGTGACTGAGAACCTGCCGTCGCCGGCCGGGCGACGGTGCCAATCGGGCTGACTACAATGATAACGGAAACCCTGTCCTCTCCCGCATTCGAAAGCAGATCTTCCATGATTCGAGTATTCCTGAAGTGGGGCGCCCTGGCCGCTCTGGTTGCCGCTGCGCTCTACCTGATTCTGGCCCTGTATGTGCAGCGCGAATTCGTGTTTGCCATGCTGTTCCTGGTGCTGACGGCCTCGGCTGTGGCTGTATTTGTCAGCAAACGGCTGTATGCGCACCGGTACATTTTCCCTGCCATTGCTGGCATGGGGTTATTTGTGATTTTCCCGCTGATGTACACCGTCGGTATCGGATTCACTAACTACAGTGCCAGTAACCTGTTGAGCTTTGAACAGGTGAACGAGAACCTGTTGAGCCGAACCTACCAGTCGGAAGACGTTCGTTACGATTTCAAAGCCTTCGAGAGTGAGGGCGGCTACGTATTTTATCTGGAGGGTGAGCACCAGGCGCTGGTGACACCGCCGGTGGACCTCGCTGACGGAGAAACCCGGGCCCCGGTGTTTCCCGCAGACGCTATGCCTGAGGGAGAGCCGCTGGCGATCCGCGACATCATCCAGTTGCGGCAGTCGCTCTCGGAACTCAAACTCGTGACCGACGATAACCGTGAACTGAGCCAGGCGAGCCTGCGTTCCTTTGCGGCCATTCACCCCCAGTTTACCCGCCATGACAATGGCACGCTTACCAACAATCAGACCGGTGAAACCTACTTCCCCAATCACGACACGGGTTTCTATGTGAATGCGGATGGTCAGAAGCTGGTGCCGGGCTGGACGGTAAATATCGGTTGGGACAACTACGTTAAAGTGGTCGCTGACCCGAGCATCAGTGGCCCCTTCCTGCAGATCTTTGTCTGGACCCTGTCTTTTGCACTGGCCACGGTGCTGTTTACCCTGGCTTTGGGACTGGTGTTGGCCAACCTGCTGCAATGGGACCAGATACGGGGTAAAGGGTTCTATCGCACCATGCTGATTTTGCCTTATGCCGTGCCGGCGTTTATCTCGATCCTGGTATTCAAGGGGCTGTTCAACCAGAACTTCGGTGAGATCAATCTGGTACTGGAAGGACTTTTTGGTGTCCGCCCGGACTGGTTCAGTGATCCGGCTCTGGCCAGAACGATGATTCTGATTGTGAATACCTGGCTCGGTTACCCTTATATGATGCTGTTGTGCATGGGCCTGCTGCAGGCAATCCCCAGGGATCTGTATGAAGCATCCGCAATGGATGGTGCCGGGCCAATCAACAATCTGTTCAACATCACGCTGCCGCTTATCATCAAGCCATTGATGCCGCTGTTGATTGCCAGCTTTGCCTTCAACTTCAACAATTTTGTCCTGATTGCGCTGCTCACCGGCGGTGCCCCTGACATCCTTGGGGCCAGCACACCGGCAGGTACCACCGATTTGTTGGTGAGCTATACCTACCGCATCGCATTCCAGGATTCCGGGCAGAACTTTGGCCTGGCAGCGGCCATTGCCACGGCGATCTTCATCGTGGTGGGTGCGCTGTCTCTGATCAACCTGAAACTGTCCAAAATCAAGGTGTAAGGAGCTTTCCATGGCAATGGTTCAACCTCGCTCCACCAGGTATCGTGTGCTGGCCTCCCATCTGGGAATGTTGGCGTTCATTGCGATTATCCTGTTCCCACTGCTGATGGTGATCTCCATTTCCTTCCGTAGTGGTAATTTTGCCTCCGGCAGCTTACTGCCGGAGAATCCATCCCTGGAGCACTGGTATCTGGCGCTCGGGATTCCCTATACCGATGAAGCCGGCGTCACCACTCAGCCGCCGTTCCCGGTCCTGCTGTGGCTCTGGAATTCCATCAAGGTGGCGGTGGTTTCGTCGGTGCTCATTCTGGCGCTGTCCACCACGAGTGCCTACGCTTTTGCCCGGATGCGCTTCGCCGGTAAAGGTTTTGTGCTGAAGTCGATGCTGATCTTCCAGATGTTTCCGCCGGTGCTGTCTCTGGTGGCACTGTACGCACTGTTCGATCAGATCGGTAATCATGTGAGCTGGTTGGGGCTGAATACCCACGGGGCCGTGATTGTGGCCTCACTGGGTGGCATGGCCCTGCATATCTGGACCATCAAGGGCTATTTCGACTCCATCGACCGGTCTCTGGAAGAAGCGGCGATTGTTGACGGTGCCACCACCTGGCAGGCGTTCCGATACATTCTGCTGCCGCTTTCGGTGCCGATTCTGGTGGTGGTGTTCATCCTGGCGTTCATCATGACTATCATGGAATACCCGATGGCTTCGGTGCTGCTGGTGGATACCGACAAGCTAACTCTCGCCGTGGGGGCTCAGCAGTATCTCTATGAGCAGAACTACCTGTGGGGTGATTTTGCGGCTGCGGCAGTGTTGTCCGGCCTGCCCATATCCGTGATTTTCCTTTACTGCCAGAAGTGGATTGTTGGCGGTCTTACCGCTGGCGGTGTCAAAGGCTGACGCCAAACCCGGGGCGGTGCCCAATCCCGGCGCCGCCCGCTCCCTAGGGCCAGAAGGTTGGATCCCGAACGGCCCTTCCGCGACAACTGCGTCTTCCTGCATGCCATTTCGCGACCCGGTCAGGCTTATCCCCCCTGCTGACCGGGCTTTTTTTGTTTGCACTACCGGGTACTGACATACGGACAAAAAAAGGTTCATCGCGCTTTACCGGGAAATGCTGCTTTTATCTTCAGAAAGAAGTAGTCGTTATCCCGGTAGCCGTAGGCCACCCGCTTGATCACCTTGATCTTGTTGTTCATTCCCTCCAACACACTGGTGTTCAACCGGTAGACCGCGCTGGCGATAATGCCGTCGACGTAGCCCTTGAGGCGCCGATGGTCGATGGCCTTGACCGTATGCCAATGCAACCCTAGCAGCGTTGCCACATGCTGGATCGGCATCAGTCGTACCAGGGATTCAATCCAACTGACCATGCCTGCCGTCAGACGCTGTCGCCCTGGTAACCAGCGAATCTGTTCAAGCTTGGGGCCACAGGTCGTACAACGAACTCGGCGAA
>Ga0209075_1000759_pt1 | contig 31134 bp, 29 predicted proteins | sample Stecom2011_FD_187523 | JGI IMG/M metagenome (GOLD analysis project Ga0209075, IMG submission 187523) | Agricultural soil microbial communities from Utah to study Nitrogen management - Steer compost 2011 (SPAdes) (version 2) | ecosystem: Environmental > Terrestrial > Soil > Agricultural land...
AAGCGCAAGACTACAATTCTTCTAGATCAAACAAGCCAAGTCCTATTTTTGAGCCAGGTAATGGAACTGGAGATCCTAGTAATAGTTTGTTGACTTATGATAACAATGAGTTTAAGGCTATTGTTTATCCTAACCCTTCAAATGGTACTTTTAATATAGATATATTAGAAAATACTAACAATCAAGCATTAGAAATGTTGGTTGTAGGAGTGAATGGAAACATTATTCATAAGCAAGCGCTAGATAATGATTTGAATACTGTACATTTAAATGTAGATTCAGGCATCTACTTTATTAAAATATTAAGTGAGACTTCATTGGAAACGATTAGAGTAGTCGTTCAGTAAGATATTAGTTGTTACATATAAAACGTCAGTTCTTTGAACTGGCGTTTTTTGCTTTTTTTAGAAGTATGCAATGTATCCAAAGTGAACTTTTCCATCTCGAAGCTGAATTTGGTTGTTGAATTGTTTTCCTTGGGCATAAGAGATAGAGAATATACCGAGATTTGTACCAAAGCTAAACCCTAATCCAAATCCGAATGGATTATCTTGAACATAATTATTTGAGTTGTTTTCATAAAAGGACTGGTCATAAAATGCAAATGCATGTGAATTTTTATCTACAAGAAATCGGTATTCAGCAGTAAACGTAGTTAGTGTAGTTGCATATAAAACCTCTTCATTAAATCCTCGTTGTGTGTTTAATCCACCAAACCTAAATAATTCGTTCTGATAGATTTTAGGTGCGTAATAACTGCGGCTAACATTAGCTAATCGTATTACGTTTCGTGGTGTAATCGGAATAAACACCTCTAGACTTAAATTGCTTTTAAAAGTCGTTGATATACTTAATGTATCATCTTTTGTAGGTCTGCTCTTTCTACGTCCTGCAGAAACATCAAATGACATGCGAAAACCTTTACTTGGGTTAGGTAAATAGTCTACATTGTTTCTATATAAACCAATACCATAGTTGTTACTTGAGACAGAAGAAAGATTGTTGTTCTGGATATTGGCCGCTCCTGAAAGAAGATTAGAATTTTCAGCTTGGTAAAAGACTTTAATGTAACTTCCTCCACTTAAAAAGTACCGAACACCTGCATGTATATTTGTTGTTAAATACGTACTGTCTTGTTTGTATAAATCGAACTTTGTGTCAATTCCAAAAGGTGTATTAAAAAGAAAAGGGAGACTAAAGTTTAAATCTAATTCTTGTGTTTTAGGTTGTAAACTTTTCCAATTGATTTGAAGCTCTTCTCCTCTTTTGATTATATTGAGTAGCTTTAGTCTAACATCTCCTGTAACAGTAGTTTTTTCGGTTGCTGGATTGGGCTGTAGCCCTACAATACCATTAATTAAGCTCACAGGTACACTTTCCAAGTAAAGATAGAGTTCTGCTCCTTCTGGCGTAAACAGTAACTCATGTGCTCTTATTTCTTTTACAAATTGAATTTGCTCAATCTTAGATGAAATATTTTTTATTAATTGAAAGTCATATATGTCTCCTTCTCGAATTGAGATAGCATTTTGTATAAACTTCTCCCTTACTTTCGATTCTCCTTTAATTTCAATTTTTTTGATGCTTACCAAAGGACCTTTTTCAATATTCAAATGAGCTTTTGAAGTACCTGGTTGAATAGTATCTACGTTTAAATAAACTTTTGAAAAGGGATAACCATTTTGATTTAAGTATTTATTCACACCACTTAACAACTCTTCTACAAGATTAGGTTTGAATGGAAGCTGTGAAATCATTCGTTCGCTCATTCGTGGTGTTTTGCTTATGATATAGGTGTCATCAGGATTAAAAGAAATATTGATTTGATCAAACCTTTCTCCCCAATAAAAATCAACATAAGCAGTGTCTTTTTGCCATTTAATACTATCAATTGAAGCTAAAACAAATCCCTTTTTAATGGCTTTACTTTTCGTTTTCTGTAAATACTCATTAATTTCTTGTTTAGAATCAAAGGATAAGTTTTTTTTGAGGGAAAAAGGAGCAATGTGTTGTGTATTAAATGATAAATAATAAGAATTTTGACCCATTAAGAGTAAAGGAATGAAAAATCCAAAAAGCGTTAGTATACGTGTCATTTAACAGCTTTTAACCTTGTTTTTAATACTTTATTTTATTTTGTTTTGATAAAACTGCAATAAAAAATTCTTTATGTTTAATGATTATCTATATATTTACCACATCAAACAAACATTTAAACTATATAAAGCTATGAAAAGAATTTTGCCTTGGGCTATCATCGGAGTATTTTTTGTATCAATTGCCTCTTCTTGCGCATCTTCAAAACAGAATTGTGACGCGTACGGAAATATTGATACTAAAACAGAACAAAGTGACTTAGCTCAGCATTAATTTAGCTTAGCATTTTAAAATATTTCAATAGGCACAAATTCGTTTGTGCCTATTTTTCTTTCAATAATAAATCGATATCATCCATCAGTACATCAATTTCTTCATTGCTTGTGCCGTCATAATAACCTCTAATTCTCAGCTCTCTATCTACTAAGACAAAATTGTTGGTGTGAATGAAATCAGAACCAGCGTCTCCCAAGTTTTTTGCTTCTGCAGGTTTAAGTACAAAAAATGAGTTGCGAGCTAGACTGTAAAGGTCTTCTTTTGTGCCGGTTAGGAAATGCCATTGACCATCTACAGCTTCATGCTCTTTTGCATAAGCGTTCATCACTTCAACATCATCGTGTTCGGGGTCTACAGTAAAACTAAGTATTTTAACATCATCATTCCCTTTAAAGCGCTGTTGAACACGTTTCATTTCTTCTGTCATTATCGGACAAATAGTTAAGCAAGTAGTGAAGAAATATTCAGCTACGAATACCTTATCTTTAACGTCTTCTAGAGAAACTATTTCTCCTTTTTGGTTAAGTAACTCGAACTCACCTATACGGTGTCCAATCCCTATATGTGCAAGTTCAGGGTTAAGCATTTCCGAGTTTACGTCTCTGGGTTGAATAACAGGAAGCTGTTTTCGTTGCTGAACTTCTAATGTCATATAATAGGCTGTGAAAATTCCAGCAAATAGGATGATTACTGTAAGTAAAATTCTCATTGTGTTTTTTTATACAAAAATATCCAATTATAAGGGTAATATCGATTCGGGACTGTTATTTATTTCCTAATACTGGGTATAAGGACTCCAAAATCAGATTTATCTAATTCGATTAGTAATAGGCGGTCAACAAAGTTGATCTATCCATCTAAAAGATCTTCATTCTGGTCTTTTTTCTCGTGATTAACGAAAAATGAAACTGCAATTAATATTAGTCCGCCTATAAATAAATAAAGCGTAAAAGGCCAATGCATAAGGTGGGTGATGATTCCGAAAAAGACAATAATCATACCGATATGAAAAATGAAACCTTGAGTTTTATTTTTTTGATTTTTCTTAGCTAGATCAAAAAAATTGGAAAGAATTGAAAAAGTAAATCCAAGTAATCCAAAGCTAGATACACCTAGTATAGAAAGTGTATTAAAGTTTCCAAACCCGAGAGGATTAAAACGAAATAGCATCATTAACAAGAGTGTTAATGATGCTAAATACGCTATAAAACTTAGTTTACTCCACATTTTATTTTAACGTGAATGTATCTTTTCCAATTAGTGCACCGTCTGCAAATATTTTAACAATATAATTACCGCTTGGAATTTCGTTTCCTTCAAGATTATATACAATAGTCATGTCAATTAACTGACCTTGATAGTTTATTTCTCGTTTCCCAGTATAAAGAATTTCACTTCCTGCAACTTGAGTAACATCGTTTGGACGTCGGTAAATCACTTGTCCATTAGGATCAGTAATTTGCATGTATATGGTTTTGTTACCCGTTCGGGCAATTTTATTTTCTCCTATCGTAAACGTACTTGAAAGCACTTCTGCTCTTCCTGCCCTATTTACTTCTCTAGTGCTACCACCAAAGGTTTGGTAACGTAATGCTTCACTTTTAAAGTTGAAGGCGTTTAGTTTTGCCCCTTTTGTAAGTAGCTCAGCATTTTGTTCGTTTTGTTTTCTTAATTCATCACGTTCGCTTTGAGTTTCGCCAAGAGCTGTACTTGTTTTGTCTAGTCTAGAAGACAAATCAACATTTAAAGTGTTTAAAGAGTCAATAGTAATTAAGTAACGATTCATGATTTGACGTAACTGCTCATTTCTTTTTTTTAACTTATTGATTTCATAGTAACTTCTATTTCTGTTGTCTTTTAATTCAGCTAAAAGAAAGTTAATACTGTCTTTTTGTATTTGTAAACTATCAGATTTTGAAGCGTCTTTTGCAATTAATTTGTCGTAAGTTGCTAGCATCTGCTGGAAGTCGTGTTTCAAATCCATAGTTGCTCCATCTATATATCCCGATAAAGCCTCATTCATTGCTTTCATTTCTAACTCCAACTGAGCATTTGTTGCTTGACAACTTTCGTATGCCTTAGATTCTTTGGAATACATCCATCCCAATGCTCCAGCACCTATTAGTGCAATTATTGTAATCAATATCCAAGCGCCAGAATTTGACTTCTTACTGCCATCATTTCCTTCTGTTTTTTGTGTTTCTTCAGACATGTTTTGTGTTTTATTTAATAATACAAATATTAATTAGAATATTCAAATCTAATTCCCAAGGTTTTAAGCACCATATTCCATTAAATAGGCTTTTAAAAACTCGTTTAAATCTCCGTCCATAACATCATCTACATTACCTGTTTCATGACCAGTTCGAACATCTTTAACTAGCTTATAGGGATGCATCACATAATTTCTTATTTGTGATCCCCATTCTATATTTTTCTTTTCGGATTCTATTTCAGTTCTTTTCTCCATCCTCTTACGCAATTCTAGTTCATAAAGTTGCGATTTTAATAACTGTAAAGCTTTTTCTTTATTTCCCAGCTGCGAACGTGACTCAGAGTTTTCAATTACAATTCCACTAGGTGCGTGACGTAATCTAACAGCTGTCTCAACTTTGTTCACGTTCTGGCCTCCTTTTCCACCTGACCTAAAAGTCTCAAATGAAATGTCTGCAGGATTAATTTCAATTTCAATAGAGTCATCTACCAAAGGATAAACATAAACAGAAGCAAAAGATGTATGTCGCTTAGCATTCGAATCAAATGGTGATATTCTAACTAAACGATGAACACCATTTTCACCTTTAAGGTAGCCAAAAGCAAAATCTCCATCAAATTCTATTGTTACTGTCTTAATTCCGGCAACCTCTCCCTCATGATAGTTGAGTTCTTTTAGTTTGTAACCGTTTTTCTCTCCCCACATCATGTACATACGCAAAAGCATACTTGCCCAATCACAACTTTCTGTTCCTCCTGCACCAGCTGTGATTTGCAGCACAGCATTTAAGCTATCCTCCTCTCCAGAGAGCATGTTTTTAAGTTCAAGCCCTTCAAGGTCAGTTATAATGTTTTGATATAAACCTTCAATTTCATCTACAGAACCAGCGCCATCATTATAAAACTCAATCAATACTTCAAGGTCCTCTGTTTTTTGACTAAGCTCAGAAGTTGAATCAACCCAAAACTTTAGCTGGCGATTTTCTTTTAAAACGACTTCTGCCTTTTTAGGGTCATCCCAAAAACTTGGATCCTGAGCTTTGATTTCATTTTCATGAATTTTCCTCTGCTTATCATGAATTGATAAGTATTCAAATAATTTATCTATTCGTCCTTTAAGCGATTTTATTTGGTCACTGTTTACCATAAACACAAAAATATAAATTTGAGTCAATCATAGATATAAATTATACTTTTTTAGCAAGCGTCTGTGTTTTAATTTCTTTCTGTGAGGTGGAATCCTAAATTTCAATGATAAAAATTGAACATCTCGCTTAAAAGCAATGTAAACACCAAATTATTTGTAAAAACTCAAGTAATTTGATATAAAAATTTTACATTTGGTTCCAAAATTTAATAACTATGAATATTCCTGAGGGTTTAAAGTACACAAAAGACCACGAGTGGTGTTTAGTAGAGGGTGATGTAATGACAGTTGGTGTTACAGATTTCGCGCAAAGTGAATTAGGTGACATCGTGTTTGTAGAAGTAGAGACTGAAGGTGAAACGCTTGATCGTGAAGAAGTATTTGGATCTATTGAAGCGGTGAAAACAGTTTCAGATTTGTTTATGCCTGTTTCAGGTGAAATCACGCAATTCAACGATGAGCTAGAAGCAAATCCAGAATTGGTGAACTCTGATCCTTATGGTGAAGGATGGATGATTAAAGTTAAAATCACTGATCCTGCCGGATTGGATGATTTAATGAGTGCTGCAGATTATAAAGATATGATTGGTCAATAAGTCGTGTTACGATTTATTCTACCAAGTTTAATATGGACTGCATTTGTTGTAGTCATTAGTTTAGTTCCCAGTTCAAACGTAAATTTAAGAGAATTTCAGTTTGAAGGTGTTGATAAAATTGCTCATTTTGTGATGTACACATTGTTGAGTTTGTTTTGGGCAGTAGGTCTAAAACGCCAAAATATATCGATTTGGCTTAGGCGTAATGCTTTTAAAATAAGTGTTCTTGGAGGTTTTTTACTGGGTTTAATTATAGAACTCACCCAAGAATTCATAATTTTAACACGACATTTTGAAGTTCTTGACTTGATTGCTAATGGAATTGGTTGTATTTTTGGAGCGGTTTTGTTTAAAATAATCTATCAAGATTATCAAGGCTAATTTAGGAACGATTTTTGTAAGATAGAACTTTAAGATAAAGTAAAAAATAAGAATATGGCAGTTAAAAAAAATCCAGAATTTGATAATGAACGTTTGAGACTCCCTCTCATCTTTTTAGGTTTTTTTATTGTTGGAAGTTTGATTACACTTTCTTTCTCCTATAAGAATAAAGTAGAATTTGCTTCAGGAGGAAGGGATGATCAGGCAGCTCACGATATTCCGGTACAAGAAGAAGTAATCGAAGAAGAAAAAGAAGAGCCTGTTGTTCAAGAAGTTGAAGAGCTAGAAACTCAAGAAGCTATTACCGAAGAAATTATTGAAACCAAGAGTGAGGACAAAGATGAAAAGAACGTTATTGATATTATAAAAATCGATAAAGAACCAGATATCCCAGCTCCGCCTGCCGAGATCGTTGAATATCCTGAAAAGGAAGCTGGATTCCCTGGAGGTACAGCAGCAATGCAGAAATTTTTAGCTGAGAATATTAAATATCCAGAAATTGCAATGGAACTTGGAGACCAAGGTCGTGTTTTTATTGAATTCGTTGTGAATAAGGATGGATCAATTGAACAAGTTAAAATTTTAAGAGGAGTTTCTAAAGAAATTGATATTGAAGCAAGACGTGTGGTAAGAAAAATGCCGAAATGGGAGCCTGCTCAGTCTAATGGAGAGCCTGTACGTGCAAGGTGTCGTATTCCAATTAACTTTATTCTACAATAATATTTGTGTTGTTTAAAACACTTGAAAAGTCTATCTAAGGGTAGACTTTTTTTATAACCAAAAATTCATAACTTGTACTTTTAAAAATATTGTAAGATGTGGACGAAGAATGAAGTGTCTAGTTTTGTAGATTTAACTACGTTAAATTCATATGATTCTGTAAAAAGCGTTAAGAAATTTCTAGATAATGCTATTGATAATGAAAAAAAAGGCTTTCCTGTTGCAGCTGTTTGTTTGTATCCCAATTTTTCTTCACAAGCAGTAAATGTCTTAAAAGATTCATCGATTAAAGTTGCAGTGGTTGCAGGTAATTTCCCTAATTCTCAAGGCTTCCTTTCAACAAAACTAAATGAATGTGAGCTAGCGCTTGCGTCAGGAGTAGATGAAATTGATATAGTACTGAATCTTGGTGCTTTTGATGATGGTAATTATGACCGTGTTGTAGATGAAGTGAAAGCTTTCAAAGGATTAATGCCAAACAAATGTCTAAAGGTGATCCTTGAAACAGGTTACCTGAAAACTACTGATAGAATTAAATTAGCAAGTGAATTAGCCATTAAAGGTGGTGCAGATTTTATTAAGACTTCAACTGGAAAAGAATTTCCAGGCGCAACTGTTGAAGCAGTAGAAACAATGGCAGTTGTTATTGCCGAGAATAAATCATCACATAAAGTTGGATTGAAAATTAGTGGAGGTGTAAGAACTTATGAAGACGCTTTGACTTATTTTAAAGTAATTGAAAAACATTTGGGTAAAAGTTTCATGACACCTGAAAAATTAAGAATCGGAGCAAGCTCCCTGATTACAAACTTAATGAATGATTGATCTTTTTCAACAATATAAAATTACTATTACTGCTGCTTTAGAAGCTTCCGATGCAATAATGAAAATTTATGCTGGAGATTTTGAACGTATAGATAAAGAGGATGGGAGTCCTGTTACTATTGCCGATTTAACATCATCTAAAATCATTAGAAAGCACTTAATTACGACTGACATTCCTATTACTGGAGAAGAAATTGAAAAACAGCCTTACTCTGTTCGTAAAAATTGGAGAAAGCTATGGTGTGTAGATCCTTTAGATGGAACAAAGGAATTCATCAAGAGGAATGGAGAATTTGTAATAAATATAGCGTTGATTAAAAATCAAAAACCTGTTTTTGGATTAATTGCCTCTCCTGTGAATCGCCAGATTATTATTGGAAACAAAGAAAGTGGCGCGTTTCAAATGAGTTACGAAGATGCTTTGAATATAACAAAGTGGGAGCGTTTAGAAACAATATCTAAAATCAACAAACCTATTCAAATGATTTCTTCAAGGAGCCATTATTCAGGGAATTTACAGAAGCTTACAGAAAGTATTGAAAGTCTCTATGGCCCTGTAGAACCTCATACAATGGGTTCGGCCTTAAAGTTTTTTGAATTAGTCAATAATAGAGCTGATGTTTATCCACGATTTGCACCTACAATGGAATGGGATATTGCGGCAGGACAAGCTATTTATGAAGCCATAGGAGGTAAGGTGATTAACGTAAATACTGGAAAACCCTTGATTTATAATAAAGAGAGTTTAAAAAACTCACATTTTATCGCCTCTAATCCACTGATGAATTTACCCATGCATTCCTTTCATCAATGAAATTCATACACTATAAAAATATTGCTTTTTACTTTATCGTTTGGATAAGCTTCTCTTCTTGGAGCCAAGAAATCCTTATTTCTTCTGCTGGTAATGTAAAGGATGAAGTTTTGTTTTCTGGTTCAGATAATAGAATTATAGGAAATGGTTTTTTTCCTATTTCATATAGCGATGCCAATTATTCTTTACCTACAAAAGACTCAACACGCTCTTGGGTTTTACGAAAACTACTTACTGAGCACTTTATTCAAAAGGAAGGTGAAGGTTTTTTCTTGGCTGTTGATCCATTGTTAAATATGACAATAGGTAAAGAGGCACTGCAGAACACTCCAGATTATTTATATCAAAATACACGGGGAGTTCAAGCATTTGGACACCTTAAAAACAAACTTTCCTTTTACACGGCTTTTTATGAAAACCAAGCAAGGTTTGTAGATTATCAAAGAGATTATTTTGTGGATCGAGGAGAGTTTTATCCAAATAGTGGAACGTATATACAAGACAATGCTGTTGTTCCTAACGGCGGGAGAACAAAGCCTTTTAAAACAAACGGTTTTGACTATGCTTCTGCAATAAGCTACGTACGTTTAACGCCAATAAAACAATTGGCTATTCAGTTTGGAAATGCACCTCGCTTTTTTGGTTGGGGACACCGTTCACTTTTATTGTCGGATAATTCATACAATTACACGCACTTGTCTATCGATTGGGAAATTATAAAAGGTTTAACCTATACTTTTATTCGTGGTAAACAGCTGAGTTTAGTGCGGAAAGTACACACTAACATGGTGGAAGCACCCTACGAAAGAAAAGGAATTGGAGTTCACTATTTATCATACCGTCCTTTGCCTTCTTTGGTTATTGGACTTTTTGAATCTAGTGTTTACTTACGAGATGAGGCGAAAACAAGCCAAAGGGTTAATCCTTATTTCTACCAACCTATAATCGGTGTAAATACCGTCTTAAATGGTGGCGAAAGTGCTGATATGAGGAATATTGTTGGTTTAAATATTGGATGGCGTTTTCACAACAACCATATGATATACGCCCAAACTGTTAGTGATGACTTTAAGAACTTAGAGTATGGTTTTCAACTTGGCTACCGAACAGGAAATACTTTTGGTGTAAAGAATTTACGTTTACAATTTGAGTATAATCAAGCTTCTCGTAATCTATACGCTGCAGACAATCAGAGAATGGCTTATACTCACTTTAATCTCCCATTAGCACATAGCTTAGGAAATGGATTCAAAGAGGTGATTGTGCGCTCAGCATATCAATGGAAAAGAATCTTTATAGAAGCTGAAGCTGTTTATTACAAGGCTAATCAAACGATGGATTCTAAATCCAACCTCTTTGAATCAAAACAAGTGGCATTTGGAGAAAACAACACTACTGTTCTTAATGGAAGTGTAGAGTTAGGATATTTAGTAAATCCAGCAACTCGACTGCGTGTATTTGTAAATGCAAATTACAGAACGAGCACCTCCAACCTAGGAGGAGAAATTAGTTATGGTGTTTTATCTTTTGGAATTCGTTCAGCATTAAGTAATCAATATTTTGACTTCTAATGAAAAGGATAGTAACCATATCGATCTTATTTCATTCTTTGTTCCTCTTTGGGCAAACGGAGTTAAGTTCTGAAGTGAACTATTTAAATCATGATTCTTTTTTCGAAAATGATGGATTAGAATCAAACCCTATACTTCCCGTTTTATCTTCTCCTGATAAAATAGGCTTTTCTTTACCGTGGGTTGCAAAGCAAGAACGGTATAAAACAAACTACTTAAATGTTTTTCCTGTTGTTAGTGCCTTAGGTTCATATCAATCGGATGCTTTAAGTACTTCTTCAGTTAATACTGGAGTTGGATTTGGAATAACAGGTCAGTTCTCTAAGAAGTTTTATGCAAGATTAATTTTAACAGGAAATTACACACATCGAGAGGGAAGTGACGAATTATATTCAAGTATTTATCAAACTGGCTTTTGGGAAGACCATCAGAAGAATTCAATCATTGGTTTGCAACCCCGTGTAAGGTTAAGTTATTCACCATATGATTTTCTAAATATTCAAGCAGGAATTGATCAGAACTTTATCGGTCAAGGGAAACGTTCAATGCTGCTTGGAGACTATGGAGCACCTTATCCATTTGTTCAATTAAGGACGAAAATTTGGCGAATTGAAGTCACGAATATCTACCAGGCTTTCAAAGAGAATCAAAACTCAACCTTTACTCGAAAGTTTGCTTCAACTCACTTTTTCAACTATAAAATCACGAAAAGATTACAAGTTGGTATTTTCGAGTCTGTTGTTTTTTCACCAAAAGACACCTTGTTAAATAGAGGATATGAAGTTGCTTATTTGAATCCTTTTTTGTTTTATCGACCTACTGAATATGGTATAGGTTCTCAAGACCGACTGGTTATAGGATTAAATACGAGTTATGAGTTTAACCGTTTAATGATTTATGGACAGTTGGCAATTGATGAGTTTGTACTTAATGAGCTTATTAGTCGCAGTCGTTGGTGGGCCAATAAATACAGTGGCCAAATTGGTTTTAAAGGGAAAAATGAGTTGTCATTTGGAAAGCTAAGGTGGTTGGCAGAACTTAATTTTGCAAGACCATTTATTTATTCTCATTTGAATGTCTCTACAAATTATGGTAACCAAGGACGACCATTAGCTCATCCATTAGGGTCTAATTTTGCAGAGGTATACACTGAAGCTAGTTTAGCCTTCTCTCCAAGGTTTTCTGTAAAAGGTAAATTTTTCTTTGTTCAACAAGGTGGTGGCGATGGTAATGATACTTTGTCTTATGGTTCCGATGTGTATATGCCTTATACTGAAAAACCTTTTGAATATGGATACAAAATAGGAGGAAATGGAAAAGTTAATCGGTATCATTTTTCTTTAGAGGCGAACTACCAGTTATCAAAAAAACTAAGAATCGAAGCTTTTGTTCGACCAGGAATTGAAATTAATAATCAAGCTGCTCAGGGGTATCAATCTCACTTTATAATCTACGGTGGAATAAGAACTAATTTGTGGAATGATCATTCTTTTGATTTTTAAATGTTCTTTTTTTGAGTTTTTCCATTACTTTTATTGAAAACTTCCACTACAATGAATGAAATTCTAAAGACCGAAGGTTTACAGAAGTCTTATAAGAAGCTAAATGCTCTTAAAGGTTTAAACATTACTGTTCAACAAGGTCAAATCTATGGTTTGCTGGGTCCAAATGGTAGTGGAAAGACTACAACGTTGGGAATATTGCTAGGCGTTATTAAATCAGACAGTGGAACGTTCAATTGGTTTGGAAAAGGAGAGCTCGATGAGAACCGTAGGAATATTGGAGCTTTATTAGAAACACCTAACTTCTACCCTTATCTAAATGCAATTGATAATTTAAAGATTGTTGCAGCCATAAAATCTTTAGACGATGTAGCAGGAAGGATTGAGAAAGTTCTCAAAAGAGTTGATTTATGGAAGCGAAAGACAGCTAAATTTAAGAACTATTCATTGGGGATGAAACAGCGTTTGGCTATAGCTAGCGCAATACTAGCAGATCCAGATGTTCTTGTTTTAGATGAGCCAACCAATGGATTAGATCCACAAGGAATTGCAGAAATCAGAGCCTTAATATTAGATATAGCAAAGGAAGGTAAAACTATAATTATTGCATCACACATTCTTGATGAAATTGAGAAAATGTGTACACATGTCGCAATTTTAAAAGATGGTGAACTCATTAGAGAGGGAACTTTAGATGAAATTATGCTGCAAGAAAAAGTCATGAAGATTAATGCAGATGATTTATCACTATTAAAAGATGCAGTTAACAGTATTCCAAGCTTGAAATTCGTAAACAATGTAATAGATGGTATGCTCATCAGTACAGATGAGAATATATCTGCTGCTCAGGTTAATCAAATGATTGCAGAAAAAGGAGTGTATTTAAGTGCCTTGTCAGTATATAAGAAAAATTTAGAATCTACATTCTTAGAAATCATTAACAAATGAAACAACTCATCACTATAGAGTTTATAAAACTACGTAAACTCAAATCATTACAGATTATATTTCTGATCTATGCAATTATTTCGCCTGTCGCGATCTATGCAATCTCCTCTTTCATCACCAACTTTATGGGGCCATTTCTCCCTAAAGATTGGGCAGCATTACAGTTTCCTGATATTTGGCCAATAGCAGTTTATGCTTCAAGCTATTTTAATATAATGATGGGGGTTTTAGCGGTAATTGTAATCAGTAATGAATACAGTTATAAAACTTTTCGTCAGCACGTTATTGATGGTCTTTCAATCAAAAAAGCGATAATAGGAAAGTTTTTAGTGCTGCTTTCTTTTTCTTTAATTATCACACTGTACACCTTCCTTACAGGATTACTTTTCGGGCTTTTTTATACGACCTCAGAAGTTTCTATTTTTGAAGGAATAGAGAGTATTGGATTGTACTTTATCCAAACACTGTGTTACTTTAGTTTTGCCTTCTTTATTGCTGTTTTATTAAAAAGAACAGCTGTTTCCATTACTTTATTTATTCTTTCCTTTATAACAGAAACAATTATCGGTATTTCAATTTCTTATGGTGGATTTCAAGCACTCTATGCATATATGCCTCTGAATGCTTTCTCTAAGTTAACGCCCTTTCCAATTTTGAAGGAAATGATTGCCGCTGGGAATGAAAGAAGTGGGAATGTTCCTGTAATTTTGGACACACCAATTAATGTAGCAGTCTGTTTAGCATACATGACTTTATTCTTCTTAATTGCTTTCTTTACTTTGAAACGAAGAGACTTGTAATGTTGATAAACAGCTTTTTAGTTGCGGCTTATTTTGAAATCAATTCAAATAAGGCGTCTAACCTTGGAGCGATAATCACTTCAATTCTTCTGTTCTTTGCTTTATCATTCTCATCTACTGGGTGAAACTCTGAGCGACCAGAAGCAGATAAAATTGCAGGATTAATTCCTGTATTCCCTGTCATAATTCCAACAACTGATGTTGCACGAAGAACTGAAAGCTCCCAATTGTTTTTAGGATGTGAGCTACTCGCCAAACGATCTGTATCTGTATGTCCTTCAACGATTATTTCTAACTCATCGTTTCCTTCAATTGCTTTTGCAAGTTGAATTATAGCCTTTCTTCCCTCAGCTTCAACAACTGTACTTCCCGAAGCAAATAAAAGTTTAGCCTCTAGACTAACATAGATTTTTCCATTCTTCTCTTCAACTTTTAGTCCTTTGTTTTCAAATCCAAGTAGGGCGTGAGCAATTTTATCTTTTAAAGCCTTAACAGCCATTTCTTGACGTTTAATCATTTCTTCAAGCTCAGCAACACGCTGCTCACGATCAGCAAGTAAAACTTGTTTGTTTTTTAATTCTTTTTCTAAGTTCAAAAGCGCATCTTCTTTTCGTTGTGTCTCGATAATTTTTGCTTCCAGGTCAGCACGCATTCTTGCCAAATGCTTAGCATCACTGTCTTTTATCTTATCCAATTGCTCCTCGAATGAAGCGCCCATAGAAATTGCTTGTTGATACTTAGCTTGCAATGAACGATAAGATTTTCCCAATTCTGTTGTGTCTGTTTTTAATTGAGCAATGTCTTTTTGCATTAAATTAGCTCTTGCCTGAACTGTTTTTAATTGCGCCTCATAATCTAGAGATGAGGTTTTATACTTTTTCAACTCTTCATTGCAATTTTGTTCTTTTGCTAATAAATCATTGTATTTTTTGGCTGGAACACAAGATCCAAGTCCAATTACTATTGTCAAAACTCCAAATATTAATCGCATAACTCTACTGTTCATTTATTCGAAAACAAAGTTCGATAATGTTTTGTTGGTTTTATAGCTTGTAGCGTATAATTTTAAACACCCAAGTATTGATAACAGTTAAATATCCAAGTATATTATTTAATACAGAACGTGAGTATAGAATTTAGCCGATTAGCAGCCTCTTTTAATTCTACTTTCTAAAGATAAATCTCCCTTAACACTTCACTTTCGTATTCCCAGTTTTCAATTTGGGCTGCTTTCTTACAATTTTCCTTTAATTCAGATAAAAGTACTGGATTATCTAAAATGGAATTAATTGCTTGTGCAACTCCTTTGGCACTGTGTTCAGGAATTATTCTTCCAACATCATGTTTTTGAATAACTCTTTTTAATTCAATTAAATCTGAACTGATAACCGGAGTAGTGGTGTGAATGTAATCGAAGATTTTATTAGGTAATGAAAATCTGTAATTCGGATTGGTGTCTTTGTCCAAACTTAAACCTAAATCTGCATGATAGGTATAATTCATCATTGTGTCATAAGGAACGCGACCAACAAATCGTATTTTTTCTTCCAAGTCATTGTCCTTTGCCATTTGTTTAAGTTGCGGAATAACGTCACCACTTCCTACTATTAAGAATAAAGTATTCTGAATATCTTTCATCGCCATTACAGCTTCCTCTCCGCCACGGTCAACATTAATTCCTGAACCTTGAAGAATAATAATGTTTTTATCTTCTGGTAGGTCTAGCTCTGTTTTGCTTAAGATGAACTCCGGCTTCCAAAGTTTTGAAACGTTTCTAACTACTCTTATGTTTTTCTTGTATTTTTCGGTATAAATATCAGCAATGGACTGATTAACAGTGTAGACAGTTTCTAGTTTAGGGAAGATCCATTCCTCAATTTTTAACCAAATCTTTCTTACTTTGGGACGAGCGGTCAATTCTGGGACTTCAGTAAATAATTCGTGAGTGTCATATACCAACTTTGTCTTTCGTTTCACTTTATGTGCGCAGTAATTGGCTAATAAAGAATCTAGGTCATTGCTTAATAGAATATCAAATCGTTTGAAAAAGAGGAAACAAAATAACCGTATATTATAGTTCGCATAAAACAAAGCTCCTTTGGTGAAAGTAAGTTTAAAGCGTTTAATACCGTATAATCGATCTGTAATGGGTTGACTGCTTTTCAATTTTCTTCCAACTAAGAGCACCTCATATCCATTTTCATGAAGAAATGAACAAACTTTGTGTACCCTTTGATCAGTGTACAAGTCATTGGTAACAGAAACGATTATTTTTTTTGGTTTCATTTATACAAAAGTAATATTATTCAATCATTCATCATTAAAATAAACAGTTCGACATCCGAATTATCAATCCCTAAAGAATTTATAGGATATAAACTCAAGACTTTTCTTATTTTTGGTCAAAAATTCTGATATGCGTCTATTATTTACATTTATCTCGAGTATACTATTTGTTGGTCTATCAACTTCACAAAGCAAAGACCTGAAACTAGAAAAGGGTTTGTATGCAAATATTTCTACCACAAAAGGTGATATTTTTCTTGAATTACACCAAGATGAAGCGCCTCTAACTGTAGCAAACTTTGTGGGGTTATCAGAAGGAAAACTAAAAGTAGGTGATTCTATAAACTATAACTCTCCATATTATGATGGTGTTGTGTTTCACAGAGTGATTCCTAACTTCATGATTCAAGGTGGTGACCCAACAGGAACAGGTTCGGGAGGACCAGGTTATAGATTTTGGGACGAAACAGATAACGGAGTTATTCATGAAAAAGGAGTTTTGTCAATGGCAAACTCAGGACCAAATACAAATGGAAGTCAGTTTTTTATTACGCATTTAGCTACTCCACATTTGAATGGAAAACACACAGTTTTTGGTAAGGTATTAGAAGGTCAGGATGTTGTTGACGCTATTGAGCAAGGGGATTCAATTCTGAATATTAAAATAGTTAAAAAAGGGTTGAAGTATAAGTTATTTTACAACCCTTCTAAAGTATTTAAGAAAGAATACAACCGATTGAAGGTTTTAAACGAAGAGAAAAGATTAAAGGCAGAGAAACTTAAAGCTGAAAACAAGGTACGAATGATTGAGGCTAAAGCAAAAACAGAAGCAGAATATAAAACCTACTTTTATAACTTAGTAAAAGAGAGAGAACCAAATGCAGTTCAAACTGAATCAGGATTAGTTTATGTACTACATGAGGAAGGTGAAGGAGAAGTTGCTGAAAGAGGAGATAAAGTAAGTCTTCATTATTTAGGAGAATTTGTAATGGGTGGAAAATTTGACTCCTCTTATGATCGAAATGCACCTTTAGAATTTCAATACTTAGTGAATGGATTAATTCCAGGGTTCAATGAAGGAGTAGGCTTAAGTAAAAAAGGAACTAAAATTGATTTATATATCCCTTACTTCTTAGCGTATGGAGTTAGTGGACGTGGTGCTCAAATTCCTCCTTACTCAGATTTAATCTTTCATATTGAGGTATTAAACTTAGAAAAACAATAATGAAATTTAATCTTCTATCTCTTCTACTTCTAGCATTATCATTTAATGCTTTTTCACAAGAGACAAACATTCAAGTTCTTGATGTTCAGACTGAAAACCCAGTGTCTTTTGCAAAAATTAATGATGGAGCAGGAACTTTTATAATCACCGATATCGATGGTAAGGCTAGTTTGAAAATTGTAGAATCTCACCTTTATTCATTTCGTTTTTTTGATTATAGAGATACAATTATTAAAGGCTCAGATCTGATTAAAAACCCTAAGGTTTATATGTCTTCTGATGCACAGGTATATGATGAGATAGTTATTAAGCCAGGTGAGAACCCAGCACACAGAATTATCCAGAATGTAATGGATAGTAAAGGTCAAAACGACCCCTTAAAAAACAATTCTTTTAGATACGATTCATACTCTAAACTCTATGTTACAGGTGAACTAGCAGAAGGAGTTATTAGAGATACTATAACCGATACAACAATGATTGATGCTTTCGCATTGATGGATAGACAGTATCTATTTCTAGCAGAAACTAAAGCAATTCGTACTTTCAATCCACCTAATTACGACAAAGAGATTGTTACAGCATATAATGTTTCAGGAATTAAAGATCCACTATTTGCTACAATCGTAAATCAATTTCAATCTTTTTCTTTCTATGACAATAACTTTGTGTTAAATGAACAAGAGTTTATTAATCCTATTGCACCTGGAGGATTGAGGCGTTATTTATTCATTCTTGAAGACACACTTTTTCACGCTGATACACAAGATACTACTTATACCATAAAATTTAGACCGCGTAAAGGCAAGAACTTTGAAGGTTTAGAAGGTTATTTATATATCCATACAAAAGATTGGGCAATTGAACGTGTGATTGCCTCTCCTTATGAGCAAGAAGGACAACTTATTAAGTCTAGAATCATACAGGAATATGATATCGTAAACGATAAGAAGTGGTTCCCTAAAAAGATCAGCACGGAGCTTGATTTTGCGATTAGTCTCGGAAATCACGGAAATATTATTGGGAGAAGCTCTTTATATATCAGCAATGTTCAGTTTGATATTGATTCCAAAAGAGGTTTTAATCCAGTTTCGGTAGAAGTAAAAGAAGGAGCCTTATCTGATTCTGCTTCATTAGCTAGTGCACGTGGTGAAACATACACAGGTAAAGAGGCCCGAACATATTCACAGGTTGATAGTATTGTGAAAGAATCTAATCTAGAACGTCTTCTTGAAATGGTTAAAATTGGTTCGACCGGTAAAATTCCAGTTGGAAAGTTGAGTATACCATTGAATAGTTTGTTGTATTTTAATGATTATGAAGGCATACGTTTAGGACTTGGTTTAGAAACAAACCGAAGAATGAGTAAAATAGTTCAGGTTGGTGGGTATTTTGCTTATGGTTTAAAAGATAAAGAATGGAAATGGGGCGGTGATTTGAATTTTACAATCAATCAAGAACGATTAATTAAATTGAAACTACACTATAGTGATGATGTTCATGAAAGAGGTGGTACAAATCTCTATGATGACGCTTTTAATCTTGTGAATCAAGGTATTTATCGCGACTTCTTTATTAACTCTATGGATAGAGAGCGTTTTGCAGGAATCAATTTAAGTGGATTGATACGACAAAACATGAAAATCCAATTTTTTGGAAATTATAAGCGCTTTACTTTTACAGATAATTATCAATACATTCCATCACTTGGACAAAATAGTGCCTTGAATGATTTTGATATTGCCGAAACAGGAATTGTTTTTAATTGGAATATTCGCGAAAAAGTCATGATTCTTGAAGACAGCAGAGTTTCTTTAGGAACTAAATGGCCAAAAATAACATTAAAAGCTGCAAAAGGACTGGGGGGTATATTTGAATCAAATTATGATTATTATAGACTTAAGTTTGCAATTCATCAAGACTTTAAGATTCGTGGTGCAGGTAGCTTAAACATAGTGAGCAAGAGTGGAATCACTGTGGGTGATGTGCCATTAGTTTTGAGCCAAATTCAAGAAGGAACAGGAAGAAACTTTAGTTTATCCGTTGCGAATACTTTCGAAACAATGCGACCAGCTGAGTTCTTTAGCGATAGACATACCTCTTTATTTGTACGTTACACATTCCTGCCTATTAAGAATAAAACAACTTGGTCAAAACCTACTTTTGTAATTCATAGTGCTGCCGGTTTTGGTGATATGCAAAATAAATTGGATCATACTGGCTTTGCGTTTAATACCCCTGAGAAAGGATATTATGAATCTGGGTTAATAGCAGACAATTTATTAGTTAGCAGTGGTATCATAGGGTTTGGAGTAGGTGCTTTCTATCGATACGGACCTTATGAACTTCCTAAAACAAGTGATAATTTCTTTTATAAAATATCAGTTCGATTTAATTTCTAATAGTTTCTATTGCTTTTAGTCATCTTCGCTTAACTTTGTTTACTTATGTGGAGAGATCAAAGAAATATTGTGAGCAAACTTTCTTTTAAAAGAATTTTAAACTTATGTAAGTTATATAACTCATACATACTGGCTAAATATTTCAAAAAGTTTAGGGCTAAAGGTTTTCCATTTGCAGCAAGCATTGAGCCTACAACTGCATGTAACTTAGGCTGTCCTGAATGCCCGAGTGGTTTAAAACAGTTTACACGTCCAACTGGGAAGTTAGATTTAATAGTACATAAGGAAATGCTAAATCAGCTTGGAAAGCAATTGTTTTATATCAATTACTATTTTCAAGGAGAACCATTTCTTCACCCACAATTTTTAGATCTAGTTCAAGAAGCGCATCAACGCAATATTTATACTGCTACTTCTACAAATGCTCATTTTATTACGGAAAGTAAAGCAGAAGAAATTGTTAACTCTGGTCTTGATCGCTTAATTATTTCTATTGACGGACTAACGCAAGAAACCTATGAGCAATACAGAAGGCGTGGTAAACTAGAAAAAGTTATAGAAGGAACAAAGTACATGATTGCAGCTAAGAAAAAGTTAAAGAGTAAAACTCCTCATTTGATTTTTCAGTTTCTGGTTGTTCAACCCAACGAGCACGAAATAGATGATGTTTTTAAGTTAGGTAAAGAGTTAGGAGTGGATGAGGTAAGACTAAAAACAGCTCAACTCTATGACTATAAGAATGGAAACCCTTTAATGCCTAAGAACGAAAAATACGCACGTTATAAGAAAATGAAAGACGGTACGTACAAAAGTAAATATACACTCAGTAACCATTGCTGGAGAATGTGGTCTTCTACAGTTCTAACTTGGGATGGTAGAGTAGTTCCTTGCTGCTTTGATAAAGATGCCAAACATGTTCTTGGTGATGTAACTCAAACAGATTTTCTTAAGATTTGGAAAAGTCCGAGATACCAATCTTTCAGAAAGCAAGTGTTTACAGATCGTTCCAAAATAGATATTTGTAAAAACTGCTCTGAAGGTGCAAAAGTGTGGACTTAAGTAGCTCTAGTTACTCATTCTTTTCACTTTAACAGATTGATTCCGGATGTAAACTACATCTAACTTTAGGGTAGGGAGAGCCCTTTTTGAACCAATATGCTCTTGTTTTTCAATGTTAAAAAAGGTTAAGCAATGCTTATAAGAAAGGGATACTCGTATTTTAGTTCACTAAAGTGAAAAAGATTAAACTCAAACATATCGTTATTTTAATCAGCGCTGCATTAGTAGTATTGGTTTTTCTATTGCTATATCAGGCTTTTCAGTTGTATGAAAAGAAATCTGAGGAGTTGAATAATCATATGGATAACGTTTTGTCAAAAGTAGCAATTCGACATGAAAAAGCATCTGACTTACAACGTTACACTGCATTCTTCGGAAAAGATTTTAGCGGTCAATATAAGATGGCTCTTAAACAAGAGTTTCAAAATCTTGTGCCTGTTAGGGAATCGGTTTCTATAAAAGACACCTTGATTTATGAAGATGGAAGAGATGTTAAGTACCTATATATTACGGGGGACTCTTATGATTCACTAACTCATGTTACTGCCAAACATAGTGTATTAGCTAGGGATATTAGCGAGATTTCTACTTATATTAAGAAAGGACCTAAGCAAGGAGCAAGTCAACATGATTCTAATGATTTAGCCTTTCAATTAGATAAAAGAGTAATTAATAGTCTTTTTAAAAAGTCTAAATACATTAATGAAATGATGGTAACTGCTTTTAGAAGTAGTGGCCAAATAACACCCATTGAACGTGTTAATTTAGCGTTTTTAGACTCTATGATTTCAAAGACTTTCGAAGTTGAAGGGCTTTCCACTGCGTTTAATTATGGTATTTTCGATGAGGAAAATGAGATTGTTGTATTTCCTGATTATACAGATCGTTACAATGTAAATATCAATCCCGAAACGACAAAGAAAGTAAAACTTTTTCCAGGTAATATATTTGATGAAGAATTAACACTCCATGTGTCTTTCCCCCAAAAGAACATTGTATTATTTAATGAAATGTGGTTGACCTTGACCGTAAGTATTTTGTTGGTAATTCTTGTTGTAATATCTTTTTATGTGATGTTCAAAACCATACTTAATCAGCGAAGGTTAGCTGAAATAAAGAATGATTTTATTTCTAATATGACCCATGAGTTTAAAACACCAATTAGTACCATTTCTTTAGCATGTGAAGCGATGACTGATAGTGATATGAACAAAAATAGTATAAGCACTATTGCTCCTTTTATTAAAATGATAGATGAAGAAAATAAGCGCCTGGGGGGATTAGTCGAACAAATTTTAAAAGCTGCCGTACTTGATAAAGGTGATATAAAAATTAAAAGAGATCAGTTAGAACTAAATGAAATCGTTTCTCAGGTTGTAGGAAAAGCCAAAATTCGCATTCCGAATGGAGGAATAAAGCTTGAACAAGCGGTTGGGCTACTTCCTTTTATTGGCGACCCTGTACATAGTAATAACTTGATTTCTAACTTGATTGATAATGCGATTAAATACAGTAAGGAGAAGGTTGATATTCTTGTGAAAACTGAAAAATTAGCTGATGGCGACTATAGATTAACAGTACAAGATCAAGGGATTGGTATTAAAAATGAACATTTAGATAAAATATTTGATAAGTTATACCGTGTTCCAACTGGAAACGTTCACAATGTTAAAGGGTATGGTTTAGGGCTAAACTACGTAAAAGCAATCGTTGATATGCAAGGTTGGAAGATCAACGTTAAGAGTAAATACGGTGAGGGAACAACCTTTATTTTATTAATTAAAAATTCAAAAGAAAATGAGTAATTCAATAAAAATTTTACTGGCAGAAGACGATAATAACCTTGGGTTATTATTAGAGTCTTTTATTAAGGCTAAAGGTTTTAAAGTTGATTTAGCCAGAGATGGAAAACAAGCATTAGAAAAATTTAATCAAGACACATATCATTTTGTTATACTAGATGTAATGATGCCAGAAATGGACGGGTTTACAGTTGCAAAAGAGATTCGTGAAATTGACAATAAGACACCTATACTTTTTCTTACCGCTAAATCTATGAAGGAGGATAAACTTGAAGGTTTTGCGATAGGCGCTGATGATTACCTTACAAAGCCATTTAGCATGGAAGAGTTGGTTGCGCGTATTGAAGCGATTCTTAAACGTTCAAATGCTAGTGACTCTCCATTAGATGATACTTTTACAATTGGACGATTTTCTTTTGATCCTCAAAAAAGAATTATCAATATTGATGGCGAAGAAAATAAGCTAACTACAAAAGAAAGTCAATTGCTCAAGTTGTTAGCGAAGAATAAGAATCAAATTCTTGATAGACAAGCTGCACTTCGTGCAATTTGGGGTGATGATAATTACTTTAATGGACGTAGTATGGATGTTTATATTGCCAAACTTAGAAAAATATTAAAAGCCGACGAGAATATTGAGATTATGAATATTCACGGTAAAGGATTTAAGCTTTTAGATCAATAGTTAAACGCTATAGGGCCATACGGTGAGAGGATTGTAGTCCTTGGTATAATAATTGGTTGTTTATCATCATCATTATAAAAATATAGTACGATGGAAAACAAGAACCCAAAATTCGAATTAGAGTCCAACAGAAAAGTATTCTTTCAGTTGGGCTTTTTTATTATTGGAACTGTCACTTTGATGGCATTTACCTACAAAACTCCTGTTTATTTAAATGAAAAGAGTTCAATTGAACAGGAGATTGATGTTCCTATTGTGTTGGTTGAAAAGCAAAATGATCCAATCATTGAAATTCCAAAAGTTGAAAAGCTTCTTGATGCTGGACCTTCAACCCCAATATTCTCAACTAATTTGTTGAGTAATGTTAAGGCCACCAAAAGTTTGGACGATGATCCGAAGTCAGTTATTACCACAAGTAAAAACCCTATATCTATAACTGCTTTTAATGTTGATCCGGGTATTGCACCAGATTTAGCTGCTGTAGTAGTATATCCAGATGTTGACCCAAAGTTTGAGGGCAATTGGCTAATTTATTTAAAGAATGAATTAAAATACCCTGAGCAAAGTCGAGTTTTTAATGAGTCAGGAACTGCGTATGTTAAATTTATAGTTGAAGTTGATGGAACTGTAACGGATGTTAAGGTATTAAATAAAAACCTTTCGGCTAGTCTCCAGCAAGAAGCTATTCGTGTTGTTAAAGCTTCTCCAAAATGGAAGCCGGGAAGTAAAAACGGAGAAAAGGTACGTTCACCTCAAACTGTAAAAATCAATTTTGTATTAAAATAGCCCCTTCTTTAAAACAATTGTTAGACTTTAAAAGCAAAACGAGAGTTTTGCTTTTTTTTCTACATGCGAAAGACTAACGTTCTTGGTTATTATATGTTTTGCCTACGGCACTATTAGCTCAGTTTTTGAGTACTCACTATTTCAGGACGAGACATTTCTCCATAAATAAATGAGTAAGCACTTCCGCATTCCCTCTCTTTTCTCACCTCTGTATTTTCGGCTCCTTTCGTCGCTCAGCATAAACTTCTCGCCAAAAAATCACTCATAAAAAAAAGACCTTACTGAATAGTAAAGTCTTTCTTTCAAATTGTGGTCCAATTAGTCTTGATCCCATAAAGTTTTGAGTCGTTTAAACCAATAAAAAAACCCACAACTAAAAAGTTGCGGGTTTTCTTTTGCGGAGAAAGAGGGATTCGAACCCCCGATACCTCTCGGTATGCTGGTTTTCAAGACCAGTGCATTCAACCGCTCTGCCATTTCTCCGCGACAAAAGTAGCAATAGATATTTTTATAACAAGGGAAAAATCGATAAAAGTTTCAAGTATTTCCTTTTGTCTTGATTTTGAGTAGATAATGAGCTGAAAGAAATTCTTCACTCGTTCAAGATGACATTCTACTCAACAATACTTAGTTTTTTGCTGAAAACACTAAATTTGCCTAACTTTATAGCTTACAAAGTGAATATTATGAAAATAAGATATGGGTTATTGCTTTTAGCGACAATTTTATGTGGATTTAGCTTCTCTCAGGATAGAAAACTTCAAGCCTATTTGAGTGAAGGACAGTTCTATACTCCAGAAAGTGGCAACTACATTGAGATTCAGTTAAATTTTACAGGGCATAGTTTGAATTATACTACAAAAGACAATTCTACTTATGCTGAGCTTGAAATAAGTCAAGTTTTTTCTCAAAATGACACTGTTGTATTTGCAGATCGTTATTTATTGAAGAGTCCGGAGGTAATTGATAGTCTTGTTGAAGATTTTTTTGACATACAGAAATATCCTTTATCAGTTGGAAATTACACCTATGATTTAATTATAAAAGACCTAAACTCAAAGCATAAAGCTTTATCCGTTAGCAAAAATGTTGAGGTTAAAGACTTGTCATTAGGTTTTTCAATTTCAACTTTTACTGCTGCAGCATCTATAAGACCAAACCCTCAGGAACAGTCAGTATATACAAAAATAGGCTATGATGTAGTTCCAATGATAGGGAATTACTATCCAACAGAAATTCAAAACATGTTGTACTACATAGAAATATATAATACCGACGCAGGCTTAGATGATTCTGTTTATGTTGTTGAACAAAGGATTGTAGGTAGAGATGTGAATTTAGATTTGGAACAATACACTAGATATTTTAGGTATAAAGGTTCACCAATTCAACCTGTTTCTAAAGTGGTTGACATTAGTTTGTTGCCAACAGGAGCATATACGTTAGAGTTAAATGTGCTCAATAGGGACAAGCTTATTTTAGGGCGCTCCTCTTTTGATTTTGACCGAAATAACACACAAGAAGTAAATGAAATAGCTTATGAGTCTATTATTCTTGATCCTGCATTTGAAGAAAGTTTACACATGGATTCAACAGGATATTATGTGGCGAGTTTAATTCCAATTTCTGGACAAGCTGAGGTTAAGAATATTATACGCTTGTTAAAACTAAAAGACAAAGAGCAAAATTACCGTTACTTACAAGCATTTTGGAAACAAGCCTCTCCAAATAATGCATTCGAAGCTTGGATGAAGTACAAGGCTCAGGTTATGGTTGTAGAGAGACTTTTCGCAACGAATTATCAAGTAGGTTTTGAAACTGATAGGGGAAGAGTTTACTTGGAGTATGGTACGCCAAATAGTATTATCGAACAGCCTTCATCTCCTTCAGAGTATCCATATGAAATCTGGCAATATGACCAAATTAAGCAATACTCAAATCGTCGTTTTGTTTTTTATAGCCCTACAAACTTAAACAATGATTATCGATTACTGCACAGCGATATGTTAGGAGAAATTCAAAATTACAGATGGAAATATGCCTTAAATAAAAGAAATACTCCAGATGGGAATCTTGATGATCCAACCGGAGGTTCATCACCTCACTTTGGTGGTAATTCTTCGCTTTATTTCAATAGTTACTAAAACATTATTCACTTTTGAAAACAGCTGTTGTTATTTTAAATTGGAATGGATTAGCTTTTTTAGAAAAATTCCTGCCTTCATTAATTGATAATACCTCTGAAGCAACAATTGTTGTGGTAGACAATCAATCAACAGATGAAAGTCTTTCCTATGTTCGCGAAAACCATCCTATGGTTGAAGTTATCGTTAATGAAACCAATGGTGGTTTTGCAAAGGGGTATAATGACGGATTGCATCACCTGAAAGGACGTTTCGAATATTATGTTTTGATCAATTCTGATATTGAGGTTACCCCCAACTGGTTAGTTCCTTTAGTTGCAAAACTAGATGATAATCCTCAAATAGCGGGTGTTCAACCGAAAGTTCTAGCCTATCACAACAAAACCCACTTTGAACATGCTGGGGCAAGTGGTGGATTTATAGATAAAAACTATTACCCATTCTGTCGAGGAAGAATTTTTGATGAGGTTGAGGAAGACTTGGGTCAGTACGATAATGATAAAGAAGTTTTTTGGACCACAGGAGCTTGTATGGTTATTCGTGCAGAGGTTTATCACCAATTGAATGGATTAGATGAAGATTTCTTCGCGCACATGGAAGAGATAGATTTTTGTTGGCGTGCTAAAAAGCAGAATCATTCCTTTTATGTTGTTCCAACTTCTGTAGTTTATCACGTTGGAGGAGGAACTTTAAAATACGAAAATCCAAGAAAGACGTATTTGAACTTTAGAAATAGCCTTTATACAATTCATAAAAATTATGAAGGATGGTTATTTGGAAAGATTTTTTACCGCTTAACACTGGATGGAATTGCCGGAGTGAAATACTTGTTTAGCTTTCAGTTCAAACATATTTTTGCAATTGTTAAATCCCATATTGACTATTACAGAAACCTATCTGTTTTACGAAAAAAGAGAAAACAAATTCAATCAGAAAGTACGACGTTTAATAAAGCTGGGTTTTATAAAGCATCCTTACTTTGGGCTTATTTTTTCAAACGGATTAAGAAGTTTGAGGCGTTAAACAAACGCTTTTTCATTCACTAAAGCTTAAACTTTAGTCTTCGTAAAATAATTCAGAGCTAATTCATATCCTGTTAAACCAAATCCGAAAATACACCCAACAGCAACAGGACTGATTAAGCTTTCATGTCTGAATGATTCACGTGCTGTAATGTTTGAAATATGTACTTCTACAACAGGAGTTTCGATTGCTGAAACAGCATCGCGAATAGCAACAGAGGTGTGGGTATATCCGCCAGCATTTAAAATTATTCCATCCGCCTTTGAACTCTGTAAAGCATTAATTATTTCACCTTCAACATTGCTTTGGTAAACAGAAATTTCAACTTTATCATGGTGAAGTTCCTCGATAAACTCTTCAAAACTTTTATCACCATAAATTGTAGGTTGTCTCTTTCCTAAAAGGTTTAAGTTAGGGCCGTTGATTATCAGAATATTCATAATGCTTTGTTTTATTTAGTTATACCGATGATAAATTTAGAGTATTAAAAATCAAAAGATTAGTTTTTCCATTTATATCCATTAAATCTATAAGGGTATAAAGCTTTGAAGAAATCTCTAATGGATTGCTTTAAATCAATTCGTTTTACAATATTAATAAATTTTCATCAATCTCAGAAGTGTTTCATTTCAGAATGAATATGTTTATTTTTCTTAATTTTAGAACGTGAATCAATGGAAGATATATAACAGAGATTTTGTGAATTACCTTAAAATCGAAAGAGGCTTAGCAGAGAATTCAATCTTTGCTTATCAAAGTGATTTAGAAAAGCTAAGCGACTTCTGTATTGCCCGCTCTATTGCGCCCAAAGAGGTGGATTTAGAAACACTTAAAGGCTTTGTTGCAGATCTATATGATTTAGGATTATCGGCCCGTTCTCAAGCCCGTGTGATTAGTGGTGTTAAACAATTTTTTGATTTTCTGGTCTTAGAAGGTGTTCGTGATGAAGACCCAAGTAGTTTGTTGGAATTACCTATGATTGGACTTAAGTTACCTGTATTTTTAAGTATTCAGGAAATTGATGCTATGTTAGCAGCAATAGACTTAAGTAAGCCAGAGGGTCACCGCAATAAAGCAATGTTAGAAACCCTATACAGTTGCGGTTTACGTGTAAGTGAGTTGATTAATTTAAAATTCTCTAATATTTTCTTTAATCAAGGCTTTATTCGGGTTATTGGAAAAGGAAATAAAGAGCGACTTGTTCCTGTAAGTCCATCCGTTGAAAAAGAAATTAACATTTATGTTTCTGGAACACGTAACCACATGAATGTTCAAAAGGGACATGAAGATTTTGTGTTTTTAAACCGCAGAGGAAAGCAATTGACTAGGGTAATGATTTTTACAATCGTTAAGAATTTAGCTTTGTCTATTGGATTAAAGAAAAAGGTGAGTCCTCATACTTTTCGACATTCTTTCGCTACTCATTTAATTGAAGGAGGAGCTAATTTAAGAGCAATTCAAGAAATGCTAGGGCATGAATCCATAACTACTACAGAGATTTATACACATTTAGACCAATCATATATTCGAGAAGCTATTATTAGTTTTCATCCTAGGAATAAAAAATGAGTAAGTATTGCAATAGGTCTTTACAAATCATTTTATTTATTCGCAGTTGTCCTCAATATTTGTTATTTTTGAGAAAAATATAACTATGGGATGTTCAAGTTGTGGCACTGGAGGAGGTACTCCTCGTGGGTGTAAGAATAACGGGACCTGTAGTTCTGGAGGATGTAATAAACTTGGCGTTTTCGATTGGCTTGCAAATATGCAGCTGCCAAATGGAAAGAGTCAATATGATATAGTTGAAATACGATTTAAGAACAGTCGAAAGTCATTTTTTAGAAATTTAAAAGGGCTAGAATTGAATGTTGGCGACGTTGTCGTTGTAGAAGCAAGCCCCGGTTATGATGTTGGGGTGATTTCGGTTGTAGGAGAACTCTCTAGAATACAGGTTCAGAAAAAAGCACCAAATTTCAAAGCACATGAGGCACGAAAAATAATTCGTCATGCTTCTCAGGCTGATATTGATAAATGGGTAACTGCGCGCAAGCAAGAAGAAGAAGTAATGCATAAAGCGCGAGAAATGGCTATTGCTTTAAACTTAGATATGAAGATATCTGATGTCGAATATCAGGGTGATGGTTCAAAGGCTACTTTCTATTATACTGCAAACGGACGTGTAGATTTTCGTCAGTTGATAAAAGATATGGCGGATTCTTTTAGAGTTCGTATAGAAATGCGTCAGATTGGTGCAAGACAAGAGTCTGCTCGTTTGGGTGGAATTGGTTCTTGTGGACGAGAATTATGTTGTTCTACTTGGCTTACTGACTTTAGATCTGTAAGTACAAGTGCAGCTAGATATCAACAGCTCTCATTGAATCCTCAAAAGCTTGCGGGTCAGTGTGGAAAGTTGAAATGTTGTTTGAATTATGAGTTAGACATGTACATTGACGAGTTGAAAGATTTTCCTTCGACAGAAATTAAACTGTACAGTAAGAAAGGTTCTGGAATTCATATAAAAACAGATGTTTTCAAGCGTTTAATGTGGTATTTACATCAGACAGATGAAAAAACAGGTCCTAGCTTAGTAGCGCTTTCACCTGAAAGAGTGAAAGAAATTATCGCGTTGAATAAAGAGAAAAAAAATCCAGAAGATTTAAAAGACTTTGATGAGGCTACAGTAGATGTTAAAGTTCCTGATTATACTAATGTTGTAGGACAGGATGACTTAAATCGCTTTGATAAAAAGTTTGCAAAAGGTAAAAAACGAAAAGGAGGAAAACGCAAATCAACAGGAAAGGCTGCTGGAGCTCCGAAATCAACTGACTCAAAAGGACCAAAAGCTAAAGGAGATAAAAAAGGAGAAGATGTTAAGTCAGCGGCGACTAAGCCAAAAGGTAAGCGACCAGCAAAACGAAATCCTAATGCTAAAGGAAAACCTAATGATAACAAACCTTTAGAGAAGAGTGGTTCACCGAAAGGTAATCCTGAAGCGAAAAAAGCGACAACAAATAAACCGAAACCCAAGAAGAAACGTCCACCTCGTAAGCCTGGTGACAATGATAAGTCTTCTAATAAAGGACCAAAGGACAATGAAAAGAGCAGTTAGATTATTTTCTTTTATAACTGGAATTGTAATGCTTACTTTCCTGCAAAGCTGTGGTGATAAAGCGTTTTATGATCAAGTACAGAGTTTTGATGATAAATCATGGGATAAAAAAGACACTGCTGTTTTCAAAGTAGATGTCCAAGACTCTATACTTAATCGTGACTTTATTCTCTCGTTGCGAACTTCAACTGATTACTTGTATAGTGATTTATGGGTATATATTATGGTTACAGCTCCTGATGGAACGACTTCAAAGGTAGCTCAAAAAATACCTTTAGCAAGACCTGATGGCTCTTGGATAGGACGCGTTTCTGGGACCCTTGTGGAAAGTCGATTACGCTTTGATTCAAAACCTTTTCCTATTAAAGGAGAGTATATTTTTATGATTGCGAATGCAACCCAAGAAGAGTCAATTCCTAATGTATTGGATATTGGGTTAAGGATTGAGTAAAGTATTGTTGGGGCGTTTTGCAAAACGTGTTTACAAAACGCCCCTATATATTATAACACAATTTTATTCTAGTTTCATTTCAGGTACATGATCAGGCACTATTAGTTTTCCTTCTGTAGCCGCTTTAATTTCTTCAACAGTGACTCCAGGAGCACGTTCGATCAAGTGAAAAGCACCATCCTTCACTTCTAAATACGCAAGGTTGGTTACCACTTTAGTCACACAATTTACACCTGTTAAAGGCAAAGAACATTCTTTTAAAAGTTTA
>Ga0209075_1000760_pt1 | contig 31127 bp, 30 predicted proteins | sample Stecom2011_FD_187523 | JGI IMG/M metagenome (GOLD analysis project Ga0209075, IMG submission 187523) | Agricultural soil microbial communities from Utah to study Nitrogen management - Steer compost 2011 (SPAdes) (version 2) | ecosystem: Environmental > Terrestrial > Soil > Agricultural land...
GCGGAGAAAGAGGGATTCGAACCCCCGGAGGTGTGACCCTCAACGGTTTTCAAGACCGCCGCATTCGACCACTCTGCCATTTCTCCAGTCGTGCGTGCCTAACTCTATTTAGAATTTTAGCGATTTTATCCGCAGAAGCAAACCTTTAGTTTACGTAGGCGGGTGCAAATATAACAAGCTTTTTTAAATTCTCTCAAAATTTATTGAAACTTTTTACACATAAAATATAATAAATTTCAACATACTGATAGTTAGGCTTTTGTAATCTTGTAATTTTGGTTTTAAACTGAAATTTGAAGAAAGTTTATAGCGATTGTCTTTACAAACTATTTCACTTTCATAATAAAACCTTTACTTTATAGAGTTTTAGGAGTATCAAGATCAATCTTTTTATCACTATTTTTGCAGCCAATATTAATTCGTCTTTCTAAAAATGTCCTCAAAAACAATTGAAAAGCTACAGTGGCGCTATGCAACTAAAAAATTCGACGCCTCCAAAACTCTTTCCGAAGAAAAACTGAATGTTATAAAAGAGACTTTTAATTTAACTGCAACTTCATTCGGGTTGCAGCCATTAAAGCTCGTAGTTATTAGTGATGCAGGGCTTAAAGAAAAACTTTTGCCCCTGACATATAATCAACCGCAAGTGAGAGATGCATCTCATGTTTTGATACTATGCATAGAAAAAAAGATCGATGAAAAATTCATTATCGACCACTTTAAAAGAGTAGAAGGCACCCGAAAAACTCCTCGTGAAATCCTTGAACCTTTTGAAAGAAACCTTATAGAATCGTTCACTCAAAAAGATTCAACCGAAATTAGAGATTGGATGGTGAATCAACTTTATTTGACATTGGGCGCACTTCTAACTGTTTGTGCTGTAGAGAAAATAGATGCTTGTCCAATGGAAGGGTTTCAATCAGATAAATACGATACTTTACTAGGCCTAGATAAAAAGGGATTAGAATCTGTTATCGTTCTGCCAGTAGGATATAGAGATGAAACCGATTTCTTTATCAATCTGAAAAAAGTGCGTAGAGGAGTCGATGAGCTTGTCATTGAAGTAGAGTGATATTTCTAGTTGATGTCTTAAACGTCTCTATTTTGTTTAAAGACAATTTCTGTATTCAACTATGTAAACCTTATATTTGACGAAGAGAATAAATTCCCGAATTATTATAACCTTTTAACCCCAAAACCTAACTCCAATGCCTGGATTTGAAATTTTTGGCGCCGAAGAGCGCAAACAAGTAAACGACGTTCTAGAATCAGGAATCTTAATGCGTTACGGATTCGATGGAATGCGAAACAATCATTGGAAAGCTAAGGAGTTTGAAACTGCTTTTGCAAAACGAATGGGAGCAGACCACTGCCAATTGGTTTCTAGCGGAACAGCAGCGCTTACAGTGGCTCTTGCTTCTGCAGGAATTGGTGCAGGTGATGAGGTGATTATGCCAACGTTTACATTTGTGGCGAGCTTTGAATCTATCTTAGCTTTAGGAGCCGTCCCTATTTTAGTCGATATTGATGAAACTCTAACCTTAGATCCAAAAGCAGTAGAAGCAGCTATTACGCCAAAAACTAAATGCGTGATGCCTGTGCACATGTGTGGGTCTATGGCCGATTTAAACGCATTGAAAGCTATATGCGATAAGCACAACCTTATTCTTCTTGAAGATGCCTGCCAAGCGCTAGGAGCAACCTACAACGGAAAAGAACTAGGAACGATTGGTGATTTAGGCTGTTTTTCTTTTGACTTTGTAAAAACAATTACTTGTGGCGAAGGTGGAGCTGTAGTGACTAATAACCAACAGTTTGCAACCCACGCCGACCATTATCAAGACCACGGTCATGATCATATAGGAAAAGATCGTGGAGCGGAAGGGCATCCGTTTATGGGTTATAATTACAGGATTTCTGAATTGAATGCTGCAGTGGGTGTTGCTCAATTGCAAAAGCTAGATGAAATACTGGAAATACAAAAGACTAATTATCTCCATTTCCGAAAAGCTCTTGAGAATGTAGAAAGTGTAGAATTTAGAAAAGTTCCTGAAAGTGGAGTCGAAAATTATTCCTTCTTAAGTTTTTTCCTTCCGTCTGAAGAAATTGCCCAAAAGGCACACAAAGCTCTCTCCGAAAATGGTGTAGATGGATGCTTTTACTGGTTTAAAAATAACTGGCATTACATCAATGGTTGGGGACATTTAAAGGATAAGAAAAGCTTAGGTAAACTTCCTTCAGAAGTGATATCGCAAATGCAAGACCTCAATAACACCGATTTCTCAAAAAGCGATGCCGTAATGGGTCGCACGATTTCTATTTTAGTGAAAATAGGGTGGAGTGAAGAAGAAGTGAAAAACAGAGCTGCAAAGATTCAAAAAGCAGTTGCATCTGTTCTATAGTCCATACGTTTAAATAAACCCATATACGTGAGAAGCAGCCATTATTAAATTGAGCTGCTTTTCCTTTTTTACTTTTAAGGATGATCAACGTGTGAAATTGCGTTCTGTCGAAGCATTTTTATTTTCTAAATACACTATAATTTTCTCTGTCTTCTAACCTCTGAACCTAAAGTTTAGATTCTGCACAGCCTATTATTCTCATATTGTCATAGAAAATAACTGGGTTTCTGGTTTACTTCGCTGTAATAAAAGATCGAAAGCCATACACACATTTCTAACGAATGGTCTACCTTTTTCTTTCACTTTTAAATGTGTAGAGCCTATTTCTATTAATCCATCCATTTCCATTTCTTCAAGATTGGATAATACTTCAGGTAGTTCATTAAATTGTGTTTGTGGCGCTTCCCAATGGGTTTCTAAACGACACATGAGGTTTAGTATGTGTTGGCGGATTATCAAATCCTCCTTGCTCAAAGAATGACCTCGATACACAGGTAAAATGTTTTGTGATACCAATTCTTGATACTCTTCAACATTCTTTACGTTTTGAGCAAAACTATACCAACTGTCGCCAATAGCAGAAACCCCCAACCCTAACATGAGCTGAGTTTTACTATCCGTATAACCCATGAAGTTTCTATGGATGCTTTTGTTTTCTAATGCTTTATATAAATTATCTGTTTTTAAGGCAAAATGATCCATTCCAATTTCAACATAACCTGCTTCTTCAAGCATCTTTTTACCTATTTGATACATTTCTCTTTTTACTTCTGGTAGCGGAAGGTCTTCATCCTTAAATCCGCGTTGACCATTTCCTTTAATCCATGGAACGTGTGCATAGCTATAGAAAGCAATCCTATCTGGCATGAGTTCCTTAGTTCTTTCTATGGTGTGAATAACGTGATTTATGGTCTGAAAAGGGAGTCCGAAAATAATATCATGTCCCACAGAACTATAACCAATTTCACGTGCAGAATCCGTTGCACGTTTAACGTTTTCAAAGGGTTGAATTCTATGAATAGCTTGTTGTACCGTTGGATTATAGTCTTGAACGCCATAACTTACACGAGTAAAGCCAAGTTCATAAAGTGTTTTTAAATGTTCTTCTGAAGTGTTGTTCGGGTGACCTTCAAAACTAAAGGAAGGATTGTCGCCTATAGTAGCGCTTCTGAAAATACCTCTTAGTAAAAATGCGAGATTTTCTGCCGAAAAGAATGTGGGTGTCCCTCCGCCAAGATGAAGCTCTTTAATGATAGGTTTCTCGGGAAGTACTTCTAAGTAAAGTTTCCATTCTTTTAATACCGACTCTAAATAAGGGGTTTCTACGCCATGATTTTTGGTGATGCGTTTGTTGCAACCGCAAAAAGTGCAGAGACTTTCACAAAATGGTAAATGAATATAGATACTGATTCCTTCAGTTTCATTGCTCTCCTCAAAACTCTGAATAGTATTACTTTTCCAAGCTTTTAAAGAAAACTTATCGTTGTTCCAATAAGGCACAGTCGGATAGCTAGTGTATCGAGGACCAGCAACGTTATATTTAGAGATTAGGTGTGATGACATTTCCATAATTTTGTATAAAAACAAAAGTATATGGATTGTCTGTCGACAAAAATGACTATTGTCAGGTTTAGAGGAATAGTGTCAATTTTCAATTAGTCTAGACCTCTGGTTAGAATAGACTTTTAATACTTAACGTACTCAATAATCTCCAGCCCATACCCAATCATTCCCACACGTTTGGTTTGCTCACTATTAGAAAGTAAGCGTATCTTCTGTATTCCCAAACTGTGTATGATTTGCGCACCAATTCCGAAATCCTTTGCGTCCATTTCTATGCGTGGCGCTTTTACTACTTCATTAGGTTTTTGAAGTGATTTAAGCTCGCTTAGCCTGGCTAATAAGTTTAACGACTGGCTTTGTTGATTGATGAATACGATAGCACCTTTTCCTTCTTTAGTGATGGCATTAAACATGTCGTCAAGTTTCTTTTCGGCATTGTTGGTCAACGCAGCCAAAATATCACTGTTCACTAAAGTTGCGTTTACTCGAACTAGAACAGGCTCATTTTCCTTCCATGTTCCCTTAGTAAGCGCTAAGTGGATTTGGTCGTTTGTGGTTTGCTTAAATGCACGTAAACGATACTCTCCAAAATTTGTACTGATATTAAAATCTTCCTTTTTTTCAATCAAGGAATCATGCTCCATTCTATACTTTACTAAGTCTTCTATGGAGATTAATTTTAAATCAAATTTTTTAGCTACTTCCATCAATTGGGGAAGTCTAGCCATTGTTCCGTCTTCATTGAGGATTTCAACCAAAATTCCTGCTGGTTTTAGTCCGGCAAGTCTAGCTAGGTCAATAGCAGCTTCGGTGTGTCCGGTTCTACGTAAAACACCACCTTCCTTTGCGCGAAGAGGGAATATGTGTCCGGGACGTCCTAATTCAGCAGGATTTGTGTTTTCGTCTACAAGAGCTTTGATGGTTTTAGCACGATCGTGAACCGAGATTCCTGTAGTACAACCATGACCAATTAAATCCACAGAAACTGTAAACTGCGTGTGATGAAGAACAGTATTGTTTTTCACCATCATGTTTAAGTCCAATTCATTACAGCGTTCCTCCGTTAGTGGAGCGCATATAAGCCCTCTACCATGAGTAGCCATAAAGTTGATCATTTCTGGTGTTACCATTTCGGCCGCAGCAATGAAGTCACCTTCATTTTCACGGTTTTCATCATCTACTACAATGATCATTTTGCCATTTCGGATGTCCTCAATAGCATCTTCAATTGAATCGAGTTTCAAAGTGTCTTTTTCTGTGGGAATCATAGTTTTCAAAATCTGCTGCAAAGGTATAAAATGTATTGTTGTTATTAGTTAAAAGTGAACTGCTTAATAACTAAAGTATGGAATGACAAATGGAGTAGATGCTGCTAGGGTTTTGTCGTTGTTAAGTGTGGCTAATCAGTTTTCTTTTTCTTCTTAAAACCGAATAACTTCCCAATTTTTTGTGAGAAGGAATCGAAATCGAAAATACCTTGGTCAGTAGTTGCTCTATAGGTTAACCAAATACTGAGAGGTAGCATAATAGCTGTACTTAACCATGCTGCAATAGAAGGGTCAAGTGTTCCGTCTTCTGCACTATTCTTAGCGAATATTCCAATGAAATGATACGTCAAGAAAAGTGTGATAGCCACAACCATGGGTAAACCCATCCCTCCTTTGCGGATAATAGCACCTAAGGGAGCACCTACAAAGAACAAAATTATACAGGCTGCAGCAATTACATATTTTTCATGGAGTGCAATTTCTGTCTTATTTAAACGCTTGGTTTTAACTAGGAAATCACTCTTTTTGGCTTCGGCAGATTGCCTTGTTCCTTGAGCATTATTAAGCGCTAATTTGGCAATTTGAAGTTGTTGAACAGGATTGTAAATATCCAAAACACTATTGATGTTGGCTAAATCGCTATCTGGTTTGCTTGAAGGTTCAGTAGATTTTTTTCCTCTTTCTTTGAACTTTTCCATCCCACTTCTGTAGTACATATTTTTAGTGTACGACTGAATGTCTCGAGTAAAACCTTTAGAAAGTGAATCTATCTCTACGCGAAGCTCACTGATATTATACATGTTTTGATTGTTCAAATCATGCTCGGTATCAATGTCTTTTTTATTGAGTTCGGTTAGGTCAATATTGATAGCGTATTCTTCAAAATAGCTTTTTGCAAATGGAGATTTACGCTGACTTGCTGCCTTGTCTGTTTGAATATCTTCGTAATAATTTCCTTCTCTTAAAATGAGTGAAAGAGTGTTGCTTCCCTCTTCACTGGCTAATTCACCTCTTTCTGCAATGATTCTAATGAAATTTCCATTAGGTCTTTTTTCGTTTTTCTTGTGAATGACAACGTCTTCTAAAAACTGACCTCTATCGCCCGTTTTCTTTTCAACTTTAATATTGAACATGTCGCCTATCTGACTAAACTGCCCTTCGGCAATAACCATCGAGGGTTGGAACTGTTGAATATTTCGACGTAGATTTTGCCATTTATATTCCGAATATGGAATCACGTTGTTAGCAAAGAAAAAGGCTGTGATAGCGAGTAAAACAATAAAAACCATCACGCTTCCCATGGCTCTTTGCAGCGAAATTCCTGTCGATTTCATGGCGGCAAATTCATAATGCTCTGCGAAATTTCCGAAGACCATTAAGGAAGTAACCAAAATAGTGAGAGGTAAAACTAAGGGCATTAGGCGAGGGGAGACGTACCAAAGAAACTTGAGGATAATCCAAACGTCAAGATCCTTTCCAGCAAGCTCAGAGATATAAAGCCAAATGGTCTGTAGGACAAAAATGAACATTAAAATAATGAAGACGCTCAAGAACGTCTTCAAATAGGTTGTCAGTATATATTTGTCCAGTATTTTCACCTGAGCTTATATTTAGAGCTTGTTTATATAGTAGCCTTCTTTTTTGTATTTGGCCTCGTCAAAAGTAAACAAGGTCTTTGAAACAGGCTGATTTGTTTTAAAGGAATTTACTGTAAGTGTGTATTTAGTTCCGTTTGAATCTGTTTGTATCAGCTTGTAAATATGTTTGGTCTGAACATCGATTCCTAATAAGATATCTTTAATCTCAGCTTTTGAATCAATTGGAATCAACTTAACATATTGAATTTTTCGGCCTTTTACATTTTGCTCAATGTCCATTTTGTAGTTGTAGCCTTTTTCGTAAAAAGTCAACATTTTTGAAGGAGTGATTTCCTTGTCGTTTTTTGGGTCGTAAGCAGAAATTGTTACTTCTTCATCCTCAGGAACAATGGTGTAAATGTTTTTACCATCAAAAATTCGAGTGGTCCCAAGCATGTTTAAAACATATTTGTCGCCTTCTAAAGTTACATCACCACGTGTTTCTTGGCTTACATTCTCTTTGGAGTTGTTAAGGTTGTATTTGAAATCTATTGAAATATTGCTGTAGCTATTCGCCTTTGCTGAGACTTCTTTTAATAATGATTTTGCATCTTGAGCATAGGTGATTGTAGAGAATAAAACAGTAATAAGAATAAAACTTATCTTTTTCATCAATGACAATTTTTTGTGAGAATTTGAAATATTGGAGTAATTCATAATAGGTTTGATACTGAGTTTTTTAATCAGAATTTCTTTCGTTTTCTAATAGTTCGTCGAGTGCTTCTAAAGTAGGAACCAATACATCTCTTGCTTTGCTTCCTTCAAATTGTCCAACAATACCTGCAGCTTCCAATTGGTCAATAATTCTTCCAGCTCTGTTGTATCCTAATTTCAACTTTCGTTGCAATAAAGAAGCAGAGCCTTGTTGTGCAATTACTAACACTTCTGCAGCCTCGCGGAATTTGGCGTCGCGCTCGTCTATATCAATATCAACATTTGTGCCACCTTCTTCTCCCACAAACTCTGGAAGTTGATAGGCTTCTGGATATGCTTTTTGAGCTCCAATGAAATCTGTAATATCAGCTACCTCTGGCGTGTCCACAAAAGCACATTGGAGTCGGGTGAGTTCGTTTCCTTGAGTGAAGAGCATGTCTCCACGGCCAATAAGTTGATCTGCTCCTGCATTGTCCAAAATAGTGCGGGAATCGATTTTACTCGTAACTCTAAAAGCAATTCGAGCAGGGAAGTTGGCTTTAATAATACCTGTAATTACGTTTACCGATGGACGCTGTGTTGCAACAATCAAGTGTATTCCAATAGCCCTCGCAAGCTGTGCCAACCTAGCAATCGGAGTTTCAACTTCCTTACCTGCGGTCATAATTAAATCGGCAAACTCATCAATAACCAACACAATGTATGGTAGAAATCTATGACCGTCGTTAGGGTTTAACTTCCGGTTTTTAAACATGGTGTTATATTCCTTGATATTACGCACCATGGCATTTTTCAATAAATCATATCGGTCGTCCATCTCGATACATAAAGAGTTTAGCGTATGAACAACTTTAGTGGTATCTGTAATAATCGCCTCATCTGTGTCGGGGAGCTTGGCTAAATAATGTCTTTCAATTTTATTGAAAAGCGTTAACTCTACCTTTTTAGGGTCGACCAAAACAAACTTCACTTCTGCTGGATGCTTCTTGTAAAGTAAGGAGGTTAATACGGCGTTCAATCCAACCGATTTTCCTTGACCCGTAGCACCTGCCATAAGCATATGGGGCATTTTTGCAAGGTCAACTACAAAGGTTTCGTTGCTAATGGTTTTTCCAAATGCAATAGGAAGCTCCATTTCTGCATTCTGAAACTTTGCTGAAGCAATCACAGAACGCATTGAAACAATCTTTGGGTTTTTGTTCGGAACCTCAATACCAATAGTACCACGACCTGGAATTGGCGCGATAATCCTAATACCTAAAGCAGACAAAGAAAGTGCAATGTCATCTTCTAGGTTCTTAATCTTCGAAATTCGAATACCTGCATCGGGAACAATTTCATATAGAGTTACTGTTGGACCTACAGTTGCTTTAATATTTGCTATCCCAATCTTGTAGTTGCTTAGGGTCTCTACAATTCGATTTTTATTTTCTTCAAGTTCTTCTTGATCAATAGTAATTACAGCTCCTACAGTGTGATCACGTAATAAGTCTAAACTAGGAAACTTGTATTTGCTAAGTTCTAATCTTGGGTCGAATTCGCCTGATTCCCTAACTAATTTTTCGCTAATAGTTTCAACTTCTTCCTCCTCTACAGCTTGTTCAACCTCCATATCTACGCCGTCTCCATTTTCAGATTTTAGAATTGTTTTTTCCTCAGCGGGGCGAGGAGGGGCTGTAGTTTCTTCTTTTTTCTTTTCTAAGCTTAAAGCAACTTCTTCTTTAGCCTCTGTAGGGGTTGAGGTTGTATCTTCAATAGTTGCTGTTGTTTCTTCAATAGCAGATGCCTCCTCAGCAGCTTCAAACTCTTCTGCAATTTGTTTTTTAGTGCTTTTAAAAGCATTAATAACAACTTCTGGAGTGATCTTTAAACGTACAACCAAGTATACCACAAGTATAAATGTCATTAAAAGCGCTGTTCCAACCAAACCAATATAATCTTGTAAAAAGTCGTTTGTTTCAAAGCCTATTATACCACTGAATAGGGTGAGGTTCTTGAAAAAACCAAAAAAGACAGATGTCCAAATCATAAGTAGCATTCCCCAAAACCAATACTTAACTACTGGTTTTTTGGAATAATCGAAGAAATAATATATTCCTGTGATTATAACTAAAAAGCCTAGTATAAACGCAGCAACTCCAAAACCATTGTAGATAAAGAAGTGGCCTATATTGGCACCAAATTTATTGAGCCAATTTTCTGCTTGAAGTTTACGATCGGCCAAAATACCCACATTACTTTGGTCTGCTTCCCATGTGAAAAAATAGGATACAAAAGATAGTATAAGGGCAACTCCTAAAAGAATAAGAAATGTACCCAAAAGTATCTTTTGTTGCTTGGATAGCGTGAAGCTTATTTTTTTACCTATAGAGGTAGAAGTTTTTTTATTTTTTTTGGCCATTAATAGAACAATTGTCTTTTTAGCAAAAATACAAATATCGGGGACTACAATTTATAACAAAAAATATCAATATCCCATACCTACATGAAAGGGGAAGTACTTTGAATAATTAAAAGGTTTTAAAACTTAGGGATATATATAATGCAACCAATAATTACTGCAACAAGGGCAGCAAAGAAAACGGCACCAGCGGCAACGTCTTTTATATATCCAATTTTTTTATGGAACTCTGGATGGATGAAATCAGCTATTTCTTCAACTGCAGTGTTCATTCCTTCAACGCTCATAACAAGGCCAATGGCAAAAATTTGAAGTATCCACTCGGTGGTTGAGATTTCAAAATAGAAACCAGCAATTGTCATAAGTATTCCAATGCTAGCTTGAACCTGAATGCTAGCTTCATTTCGCAATAAAAGGAATGCGCCTTTAATAGCATACCCTCCGCCTTTAATGCGTTTTCCAATATACGAATTCCACATTACAATAAAGTTTTTAGCGCTGAAAGATAGTCTGGTTCTTGACCAATCTCTGGAACTTGCTCACTGTATATAACTTTTCCTTCTTCGTTTAAAACTAAAACAGCACGCGACAAAAGCCCAGTTAAAGGACCTGTAGTGATTTCAACGCCATAATTCTTTCCGAAATTTCCATCGCGAAAATCGGAGAGGTTAGTAACATTGTTAATTTTAGAATCGTCGGAAAACCGTTTTAAAGCAAATGGTAGATCTTTCGAAATGCTTAAAACTTTTGTGTTTTTTAAAGAGGTTGCTCTTTCGTTGAACTTTCTAACAGAGGTTGCACATACGTTGGTGTCTATACTCGGGAAGATATTCATCACCACTCTAGAGCCTTTGTAGTCTGCAATTTTCTTTGAGCTCAAGTCTTGCGCAGTTAAATCAAAATCAGGTGCTTTATCTCCAATATTCGGAAGACTTCCAACCGTTTCTATATCGTTTCCGCCTAGTTTTATTGTAGCCATTTCGTTCGTTTTTAAGAAGCCTTAAAGATAAGGATTCGTTTGTTGATAGCTAAGTACAATTTCTAGAAAAATATTAAGTTGCTCAAGGTGGTAGAGCAGACAGTTTTTGAATCTATTATGACTAGTTAAAATACTATAGAATTCCACTTAACTAAGGATGAATTCCGTCTTAACCCTAGAAAGCATAAACTGAATCACAATCGTCTATATTCTAGAAGCAGTCTTGGTTCTAGCAGTAAAGCGGTCTTGGTTCTTGAATCTAGAAACCAGTACTCTAAGCATTTGAAAATGCGTGAGGCCAATTGTTTATCTGCCGCGTCTATTTTAATTAAACGTTTTATAAAGAAAAAATCCCTTCACAATAAATTGCAAAGGGATTAAGAATTAGGGGGGTAAAAATTATCTATCTATAGAGCCAATTACTTTTTGTGCAAATGCATTGGCTGCTTCACGCTCGGGCATGCCGTCGTCAATCATCTTGTGTACTTCTACAGCTCCACACAAATTGGTGATGAGTTCTCCAATAATATCCAATTCCTCATCCGTTATACGATTGTACTCGCAATAGGATTCCAGAACTTCAATACAACTCTCGATCTGGGGTGTGGAATTATTTCTTTGGATATGTCTAATTACTGGTAACTTCATCTACTAACTCTTTTAAAATTTCAAATTTATTGGTCTGTACTTGGTTTACAAACTTCCCGTCTTTGAAAGTAGCGAACGTTGGAAGGTTATCCACATTTGCCATCTTTCTACTTTCAGGAAATTTCTCAGCATCGACCACTACAAATTTAAGCCCTTCTGTTTCAGAAGAAAGCTTCTTAAATCTTGGTTTCATCAACCTACAGTTTCCGCACCAACCAGCCGAAAACTGAACTACAACGTCCTTTTCGTCTGCGATGAACTGCTGTAGGCTATCATCTTTCAATTCTATCATAATATTATTTTTTAAGGTATGAAGCTACTCCTTCTCTTGTAGCTTGCATAGCGTCTTTTCCTTCTTCCCAGTTAGCAGGACAAACTTCTCCGTTCTTCTGAACGTGGGTATAGGCGTCAACTAATCTAATGTATTCATTTACGTTTCTTCCTAAAGGCATATCGTTTACACTCTCGTGGAAGATTTTTCCTTCTTCATCAATAAGGTATGTAGCACGGTAAGTAACGTTGTCTCCTTCAACAGTGTAAAGTCCTGTTTCTTCGTCGTAGTTTTCATTCTTGATATCAAGAATACCTAATGCGTTTGAAAGGTTACGGTTGCTGTCTGCAAGTAGTGGGTATGTTACACCTTCAATTCCACCTTCATCTTTTGGAGTGCTCAACCAAGCAAAGTGTACTTCTGGCGTGTCACATGATGCTCCAATTACAATTGTGTTTCTGTCTTCAAACTTAGAAAGAGCCTCTTGGAAAGAGTGAATTTCTGTTGGACATACATACGTAAAGTCTTTTGGATACCAGAAAAGCAATACTTTTTTGTTGTTCTTTTTCGCTTCTTCTAAAATATTTACTTTAAATGTTTCTCCCATTTCATTCATTGCATCTACTGAAATGTTTGGGAATTTTTTTCCTACTAATGACATAGTTATATCTGTTTTAAGGTTAATTTTTTTCTTTGATACAAAGATAATAGATGTACCTCCTTTTTAATAGTGTTCCTAAATGTAATAATTTATTGTCCGATAGGAGAAATCAATTGTTCGATCAAAAAGCAATAAGAAGGCGCTATTGGTTTTCTGGGTTAGCTAATTGCCTTATTTTTATACTAAATGCTGCGAAAAGGAGAGTCATAAACGGACTTAACCAGTTGAAAATAGCATATCCAGCATAGTGAAGTGTGTCAACTCCTAGAACTTTACTGTGGTAGGCACCACATGTATTCCATGGCACAAGAACAGAGGTTACTGTACCACTATCTTCTAATGTTCTAGAAAGGTTTTCTGGTGCTAGTCCTTTGTCCTTAAAAGCTTTAGAATACATTTTACCCGGAATGACAATAGCTAAGTATTGATCGCTCGCAGTAACGTTTAAAGCTAGACAGCTAAATACGGTACTCGCAAATAGACCAAACGTGGTGTGAAATAGGTTTAATAATGCTTTGCTAATTGTTGATAATGCTCCAATAGCTTCCATAATTCCACCAAATGTCATGGCGCATATAATGAGCCAAATAGTGTTCAACATTCCTGTCATTCCACTTGCCGAAAAGAGATCTTTTAATGCTTCATTATCTGTTGGAATCGAGCTGTCTACTGTAATAGCATTCATAATTCCTTTGTAGCCTGTGTGAAAGTTTAATGAGGTGCCACCGCCAAGCTCAGCTACAATATTGGGTTGGAAAATTAATGCTGCAATTCCACCTAATATGATTCCTATTAATAATGCAATTAGAGGAGAGGTTTTTTTAATGATTAGAATAATAACTACAACTGGAACAACGAAAAGCCAAGGACTCACATTAATTGATTTTTCTACAGCGTCAAGCATTGAGTGTGTTTCTACAGTTCCAGTTGGGTTTAAATTAAACCCGATTATCACAAAAATGATCAAAGCTACTGTTAGGGTAGGTACAGTGGTATAAAGCATATACTTAATGTGAGTAAACAAATCTGTTCCAGCCATTGCAGGAGCTAGGTTGGTTGTGTCGCTTAATGGAGAGATTTTATCGCCAAAATAGGCTCCTGAAAGAATTGCTCCAGCTGTCATCCCTAAAGGAATGTTTAGAGCATTTGCAATACCTATTAAAGCTATTCCCACAGTAGCAGAAGTTGTCCAACTGCTTCCTGTAGCAATAGAAATTACGGCACAAATGATTACACAAGAAGCCAAAAATATATTGGGATTGAGAACTTGCATTCCATAGTAAATCATGGTTGGTATAATCCCACTTATAAGCCAAGTTCCCGCAAGCCCACCAACCATGAGTAAGATTAATATTGCTCCAGCGGTGGATTTAATGTTTTTAGAGACCTCCTCTACCATTTGGTCAAAACTAACCTTGTTGAAAAAACCAACAATAACAGCAACTGCACCACCCATAAGGAGAATAAATTGATTGCTTCCGCTCAATGCATCATCGCCATAGGCATAAAATACATTGTAAAAAAGCATGAGGATAAGTGCAAAAACAGGAATAAGTGCTTCCCAAATGTTGAGTTCTTTATTCTCTACTACTTGTTCGTCTTTAGGGTCCGAAGGTTTAATATCTTGGCTTTGCATCTATATCTGTGAAGTTAATGGAAGTGTAATGTTACGACTTTGTAAAAAAGTATGCAAGTTTACCTTTTAATAATCAGTCGTTATCAATACAAAAAACTGTTGGCTGTATTAGTCTTTTTATTACTGTATACTCTCTCAAACATGTAGGACTTGGAAATTATAAACCTTCTAAATTGACGGGGTGATTCACTGGAATTTAAGATGTTAGCATTTGTTTTTATTGAAGGTGTTTTGAAGAGAATCACAATTGTCCAGTTGAAATTCGATGGTCACTGTGAAAAACTGCTATGAATGGGCTTACGAACGTTTGCTTCTATTTAAACCTCTTTTTCATTCAATTTAAAACCTCAGTTTCTATTTTAATCGTCATCTTTAATTTCGGTGTCAAGCTCGTGTATGAACAATTACAATTTAGTCTTAGTTATCGAACTTAGTTTTCGAACGAAGCTGGGGCATTATGTATTTTGAACATCTTAATCCTTTACTTATGAAATACTTAAAAAATTTATACTTTTATTTGTGTAATGATTGTATTCAATTGGTTTTACTTGATGATGCATCGAGTCTTCTTACTACTTATATATTTATCTCAATTTGCTGTTTCACAAAATCAGCTTCCCAAGCTGATTGATAGTTTAGCAAAGGCATCAACTGAAGCCGAGAAAGCTTCGCTAAGCATGGTGGTTGCTGCAGAGTTAGCTAAAGATGATTGGGAACGAGCACTTCAATATATTGACCTTGCTGAAAAAAACGCAATTAGTTCTAAATCCGATAAAGTTATGGCTGATTATTACATTGCTATAGCTGAGATTTATTCTGAAAAAGATGCATTAGATATTACGCTTGAGAACTTTTTAAAAGCTTATGAATATTATAAAGACAAGCCACTTAAATATCGATACAGATTAGAGAATGATTTGGCAATTGCCTATTCTGAAACTGAAAACTATGAAAAGGCACTAAAGATCTATCACAAGATTTACAAATATGATCACACACAAAAACACCCTAGAAATTTAGCGGCGTTTTCAAATAATATTGGAATGGCATGGCGAAATAAGGATTTAGATTCCTCTTTATACTATTTCAATAACTCTCTACAATTATTAGAGGGTATCGAATATCCGTATTTGAAGTTTCATATTTACACTAATCTAGGTAAAAACCATCTTCTAAGAAATGATGATAAAGCAGCAAAACACTATTTTCATCGAGCTATAAACGAAGTTGGTCCTAACAATATAAATAGCGATTTAGGTTGGGTGTATGGTGAGTTTTCAGAACTTTACTTAAAAAACGAACAGATAGATTCTGCAATCTATTATTCGAAAAATGCTGTGGAAATTTTAGATAGCCTAGCTCCCTTTACAGTGGAAAACCGACAATCAGTAGAGGTGCTGTATAAAGCATATATTAAAAATAAAGATTTTGAAAATGCTTCAAAAAGCCTGGAAAAGTTTTTTGCTATTTCCGACAGTTTAAATATTGAAAATAGAAAAGCAAATGTGCAGAAAATAGTTCTAGAAGAAGAGTATAGAACCAAAGAAAAGATTCGTGAGTTGGAAGAGAGTAAAAGTAAATCAAACTTCTATATCCTTATATTAGGGCTCATTGTGTTGTTGTTAATATCAGGTATGATTCTATATCGTTATCGAAATAAGTTAAAACGAACAGAACTAGAGAAGAAATTGGTTGTCTCCAATCAAAAAGAGTTGAATGCCAACCTAGAACTGAAAAATAAAGAATTGATTGGTAAAGCAATGATCGAACTGCATCGAACAGAGCTAATATAAGATATCTTAAAAGATTTAAAAGAAGTAAGACTAAAGGCTAATAGGAGAGAAACACAAAGCGCAATCGACTTTATAGCCAAGCGACTAAAACGTGACACATCGACTAACATATGGAACGAATTTGAACTTCGATTTAAAGAAGTTCACGAGTCTTTCTATAAGAACCTTTGTGAAAAACATCCAGATCTCACGCCTAGAGATAAACGACTCTGTGCTCTTTTAAAGTTGAATCTAACAACAAAGGAAATTGCTCAGGTCATGGGGTAATCCTTTAAATCGGTGGAAAATTCACGCACAAGACTTCGAAAAAAGCTGAATATCACAAATTCTCAAACTGATTTATCTTCCTATTTATCCAGTTTCGGATAATTCTTCTGTAATATTAACTCAACGTAAAACCTTGGTTGTAAGTTATTTGCACGGCGATGAGTGTGGGTGCTATGGTTTAATTTTGTCCAGTGAGTGTTTTTGTTGGGGTTAAATTTTATGACTCCATAAAAACACGTTCTACATTTGGTTTGTTTTCAAATCAAGGCTATTTCCATGAAAAAGAAATCATATTTTAAAAGAAAATCTTTATTGGATAAAGCCATAGAAAATAATGACAATGAAAAAAGAGCATGGAAAAAAATCATACTTGAACTTGAGAAAGTTAAGAGTAATCACAAAGGAGTGAAGGATGATTGAGTGTACCGCTCTATAAATTAAGTCGTTTTTAAATCTATGTATTTATAATAAATAAAACTAACTAATCATGAAGCGCAATTTATACTTATTGCTTTTTAATATACTAACGCTTTGCCTTTCTGCTAAGACTTATTCGCAAGTAGGGATTAACACTACAACTCCACGAACTACTCTAGAAGTTGCTGGAGATACTTATATAGATGGGTTTATAAATGTCGGCTCACTTAGTCCTGTTACTACAATTGATAATACGGCTATGTTAGGGCAAATAGAAAATGATTATATAAAAGAATTGAATGTTAATACAGAAGGTGTAGCTATTGCTTATTTTCAAGAGTATAAGTTAACCAATATGGATGGTGATTGGGTTTCTAACTTAGACACTCAAATAAATTCTTCCAATTATGTAGTAACTATTATTTCGGCCTATTTCAATAAGCCACTAGTTGGCACTATGGGGAATGCACAGGATTTCTTCACTGTTCCAGTAGCTTCAGCGTTTATACAGGGTGGCACGTGGCGAATTCGAGCTGATTATCCGTCTACAGCTCCAGCTTCTTCAACACCAACGGGCGAGTGGGTTATAAGTACATTAATACTCTCTAATGACTTCTCAAAACAATTTCCATTGCAAGAGTTTACTTTGAATAGAGGTAATAGAAGATCTGGTGCAGCAACAACTCCTATAATTGATTAATGATGAAAAACTTTACGATAATATTCGTTTACCTAATCGCGCAATCTGGGTTTTCACAAGTGGGGATCGGTACAGTAAACCCTGATCCTTTATATGAATTGGATGTAAACGGGTCTATGTTGATTCAAGATAACTTTAAAGTGAATGAATACACAAATCAAGGTATTGATAATACAGATTACAAATTTTTAGTTCGTAAGACTAATTCAGAACCTGTAGGAGAAGTTGCGTACATAGATATGTCTACACTTACAGTGGGTCCTGTAAATATTGCCGATTATACTTTCACTAATCTTAAAGCAGATAATGTAACAGCAGTAAATCTTCAGTTTGATGCAGATAAATATATAGTAGGACTTGCTAACTTTCAATATGTAGGGCGGCATATTACCAAATCCCCAAACACAAATATAGGTCACTTTAGAACCAGAACGTTTGTGGATAATGGCACTTGGCACATCGAAATCCGTAATGTGTCATTGGATGCAGATCGAGATGATGCGATTACTTACCACGTAACGCTTATAGTTTATGATAGGAAATACTTTAAGGAACTGCCTAGTATAGAATATAACATGGGCGGCTCAGCCAGTGGTGAGGCACCATCTCCGTTTTAAGACAAAAATCATAATCATGATGCATAAATATTTTGTTTTTTCAATTTTAGTAATGCAGAGTATGTTTCTACATGCACAAGTAGGCATAAACAACCCTGATCCATCAGCTACTCTTGATGTAATAGGAGATGTAAAGGTTCAGGAGAAATTATATTTAGAGAATCCAGGAAGTTACACTTCAGGTCCAAACTCTAAGCTGCTAATGTTTAACGATGCTACTGGTTCGGTGATTAAATTCGATGTCTCTAATAGCGATTTCGGACCTCTTAATTATGTGCAGTTTGTTATTAAGAATGTATCTTCTCGTGGTTTAGATAGAGGATTCGACACAAAAATTAGCGCAGCCAAATATACGGTTGCTGTACACGGATCTTTCTTTGACCATGGAGGAAATACTAATGTATATATCAGATCTCGTAGTAACACGAACTATGTTGAAGGTCAACAGTTTTTTGCCTATGTATCAGAAGGAACATGGTGGCTTAAGGCGTTTGTTAACGACAGTGAATTTATACTTAATGGGAACACTACCTCAGTTGATTTTTATATGGATTTAATAATCTATAGAAATAATTTCATTACTAAAATCTGGAGTGATCCTTTAAATATCAATATGAATAAGCTAGAGACTGCTACAGCACCACTTCCAACTGGCTTTTAGAGAATGCTTCGTATTTATTATTTATAAGTCAAAGTTGCACAAACAAAAAACTCCTGAGCGATTTCACTCAGGAGTTTTTATGTAATATGTTTTATGAATTATAAAACTCCAACTTCTACCATACATTCACGCATCATTTTATAGGTGCGCTCTATATCGTTGTCTAAACCAATTGAAAAACGAATTAGGCCATCGGTAAGTCCCATTTCCTTTTGCTCTTCTTCTGGTATTTCTGAAGATGTAGAAGACCCTGGAGCACTAAACAATGTTTTGTAGAATCCTAAACTTACAGCTAAATATCCAAGATTGCGTTCTTGCATCAATTCCATTAACTCATTTGCTTTTTCTAAACTTCCTGCGTCTATAGTAAGCATTCCGCCATATCCATATTCATCATTCATCATCTTTTTAAAGAGCTCGTGTCCAGAATGTGATTTTAATCCAGGATAAACAGTTCTTAAACCATCGGCTTCAAACTTTTCAGCTAGATACATAGCATTGTGGCTATGCTGTTTCATGCGTATGTGAAGCGTTCGAAGGTTTTTTAAGATTGAAGCCGCTCGCATGCTGTCCATTGCTGGACCTAATAACATGTTGGCGCCATCGTTTACATTGCGAAGTGAATCGATGAATTCTTGGGTTCCACAAACAACACCACCCATACTGTCGCTACTTCCGTTTATAAACTTCGTTAAACTATGTAGCACCATATCTGCACCCAATTTGGCTGGAGATACACTCAAAGGTGAAAATGTATTATCCACCAATAACTTTAAGTTATGCTTTTTCGCAATTTTAGAAAGCCCTTCTAAATCGGCAACTTCTAAAAGAGGATTGCTCACTGTTTCACAAAAAATAATTTTAGTATCCTTAGTAATTGAAGCTTCTACTTCATCGAGCTTCGTTATATCGACAAACGAAGTTTTAATGTTTAAACGAGGTGCAAAGTTTTTTAAGAAAGCATAAGTTCCACCATAAATTGTTCTACTAGAAACTACGTGGTCACCAGCTTTACACAACTGCAATATAGCAGGTGTAATAGCTCCCATTCCCGTAGCAGAAACATTTGCGGTTTCTGTTCCTTCCATAGCCGCTAAGGCTTCACCTAAGTAAAGGTTAGAAGGAGAGGAGTGACGTGAGTATAAATAACAACCTTCTGTGTTTCCCTCGAAAGTGTCAAACATTGTCTTTGCGGAAAGAAAAGTATAAGTTGAAGAGTCAGAAATAGAAGGGTTTACTCCTCCAAATTCACCGAAATATTGAAGATCTTGAATTTTGTCTGCAGGTTTAAATGCCATAATTGATTATATTGATTGTCCCACAAATGTGCAAAATTTTCAACGAGTGGTCAAATATTGTGTCACAATAGTATGGTGAACTTTTTCTATCTAAATTAAAGTTTGTGCAAGATAACTTTTAACATGTTAGCATTAACCACTATTTTTGCAGTTCAATAATAAAAAACACGCCTTATGAGTAAATATGATGTAGCAGTAATTGGATCTGGCCCTGGTGGGTATGTGGCCGCAATTCGCTGTGCACAACTTGGATTGAAGACCGCTATCATTGAAAAATACAATGTTCTAGGCGGTACATGCCTGAATGTAGGATGCATCCCTAGCAAGGCATTGTTAGATTCTTCACACCATTATGAAGATGCTATTAAGCATTTTGAAAGCCATGGAATCGAAATTCCAGGAGATATAAAATTGAACTTCAAGAAAATGGTAGACCGAAAAGCTGCTGTTGTAGAACAGACAACTAAAGGCATCGAGTTCTTGATGAACAAAAATAAAATAGACGTTTACACAGGAACAGGCTCTTTTAAAGACGCAACTCACATAGTTATCTCTGGTGAAAAAGAAGAAACTATTGAAGCCAAGAAAACTATTATAGCTACTGGTTCAAAACCTTCAACTCTTCCATTCATAAAACTTGATAAAGAAAGAGTGATTACTTCTACCGAAGCATTGAGCTTGAAAGAAATCCCAAAACACTTATTAGTAATTGGAGGTGGAGTAATTGGACTAGAGTTAGGACAAGTATATCGCCGTTTGGGAGCAGAGGTTTCTGTAATAGAATATATGGATAGAATTATCCCTACAATGGACGGTGCACAAAGTAGGGAGCTTACTAAAGTGATGAAGAAACAAGGAATTAAATTCTATACTTCACACAAAGTTTCGGCAGTGACTAAGAAAGGAAAAGAAGTTACTGTTACTGCAACCGATAAAAAAGATCAAGAAGTAACCTTTAAAGGAGATTACTGCTTGGTGTCTGTTGGAAGAAGACCTTATACCGATGGACTTAACCTAGAAAATGCAGGTGTAAAAGTTACTGAAAGAGGAGTGGTGGAAGTTAACGACCAACTTCAATCAAATATCAGCAATATCTATGCTATCGGTGATGTGGTTCGTGGTGCTATGCTTGCACACAAAGCATCGGAAGAAGGAATGATGGTTGCTGAAATTATTGCTGGTGAAAAACCACACCTAAACTATAATTTGATTCCTGGAGTAGTATATACTTGGCCAGAAGTTGCTTCGGTTGGTAAAACAGAAGAACAACTAAAAGCAGATAAAGTATCCTACAAATCAGGACAGTTCCCAATGAGAGCACTTGGTCGTTCGCGTGCAAGTGGTGATCTTGACGGATTTGTGAAAATCCTTTCTGATAAAGAAACAGATGAGGTTCTAGGTGTTCACATGGTTGGACCTAGAGTAGCCGATTTAATTGCAGAAGCTGTTGTTGCTATGGAATATAGAGCAAGTGCAGAAGATATTGCAAGAATGAGTCACGCTCACCCAACCTATGCAGAAGCAGTAAAAGAAGCTGCACTAGCTGCAACTGAAGATAGACCGATTCATATTTAAAAATCTATAATTCTATAGAAATCAAAAATGCCATTCTGATTCCAATTCAGGGTGGCATTTTTCTGTTCTAATAAATCGTACACCACCCTTTATATTGAGTATTTTTGTCGCCAATTCTACCTTTAAAAAATGCAGTACTTAAAAGAAACTAAGAAAAATAAAGATAAATCACAGCCAAGAGTAACGATGCTTCAGGCTTTTAAAACAATAATTTGGCCAAGGCGAAATCTAGTTTTTATAGGTTTAGTATTAATCGTTATTAGAAGTTTATCTGGCTTGGTTTTGCCATGGCAAAGTAAAGTGTTGCTAGACGACGTGGTTCCTAATAAGGATTACTCTCAACTTTACACCTTGATAATTATAGTAATTAGCGCAATTACTATTCAGGCTCTCACGTCATTCCTACTAACTAGAATACTTAGCGTTCAAGCTCAATACTTAATTAGTGAACTGAGATCGCAAGTACAGAAAAAAGTGCTTTCATTGCCTATTAGTTTTTTCGATAACACCAAATCTGGAGCATTGGTTTCAAGGATTATGACAGATGTGGAAGGCGTTAGAAACTTAATAGGAACAGGATTAGTGCAATTGGTTGGTGGATCTTTTACGGCAGTTGTATCATTGATTATTTTAATAAAACTAAATGCTTGGATGACGCTTTTTGTATTGCTACCTCTTTCAATTTTTGGATTGGTTGCCCTAAAAGCCTTTAAATATATTCGCCCTGTTTTTAGAAATCGAGGCAAAATTAATGCACAAGTTACAGGAAGACTCACAGAAACACTCGCAGGAGTTCGTGTTATAAAAGCTTTTAACGCTGAAGAACAAGAAAATATAGTCTTTGAAAAAGGTGTTGATAGATTATATCAGAACGTGAAAAAGAGTCTAACTGCAACCGCATTGATGACAAGCTCTTCCACATTTTTAATTGGAGTAGCCACAACAGGAATTATGGGAATGGGAGGCTACTACATGATGATTGGCGAAATGACTACGGGAGACTTCCTGTTCTTCACTCTAATCCTCGGGTTTATGATAGCGCCTATCGTTCAAATGAGTAATATAGGAAGTCAGTTAACAGAAGCACTAGCAGGTTTAGATAGAACCGAAGAGCTCATGAATATGACTGCCGAGGAGGATAACCAAGAAAGAGATATTCAGTTGAATGATATCAAAGGCGATATTGAGTTCAAAGATGTTTCCTTTTCCTATGAAGAGGGAAAACAAATTCTTCACAGTATTAACTTTAAAGCCCCAGCCGGTTCTGTTACTGCTTTGGTTGGTAGCTCAGGTTCCGGAAAATCGACCATTGCTGGGCTATCAGCCACATTCCTAACACCTCAATTAGGAAAGGTGACTATTGATAATAAAGACTTGTCACGAGTGCAGTTAAGTAGCTACCGTCAATATTTAGGCGTAGTGTTGCAAGATGAATTTCTTTTTGAAGGAACTATTCGTGAAAATATTATGTTCCCTAGACCCAATGCAACTGAGGCTGAGTTACAAAATGCGGTTAAAGCTGCCTACGTAAATGAATTCACCGATAGATTTGACGACGGTTTAGAAACATTAATAGGGGAGAGAGGCGTAAAACTTTCTGGTGGACAAAGACAACGATTGGCTATAGCACGAGCAATTTTAGCTAATCCTAAAATCATTATTCTAGACGAGGCCACGTCTAGCCTAGACACCCAAAGCGAAGCTTTAATTCAGAAAAGTCTAGATGAGTTAATTAAAGATCGGACTACCATCGTTATTGCACACCGCTTGAGTACTATCAGAAAAGCAGATCAAATTTTAGTCATAGAAGCAGGCCATATCGTAGAACGAGGCACCCATGAGCAATTAATCGCTAAAGAAGGTAGGTACTATGAATTGTATACGTATCAAGCGAAGATTTAGCGAATTTAAAATGATATCTATAAAAACCCCAAAGGTCTCTGAGACCATTGGGGTTTGAATTACCTTTATTTCTCATTATAATATTCCGTTTTGTAATACAGTTGGAAACAGTCTTGATACGTTCGTGAATCAGCGATATTTATAAAAACCCCAAAGGTCTTAAAGACCTTTGGGGTTTAAGACCTTTGGGGTTAAAAAATACCTCTATCTATTATTAAAGTATTCCACTATAATTAAATTACTTTCACCTTCAAGCTCTTTCAAAACCAATCAATTATTGATTATACCCCATAAAAAAAACCACCCTAACTAAAGGGTGGATTCCAGTTTTATTGAGAACTATATTATTTGATAATTCCACCGCAACTTACACGGCCACCAGCGTCACCTGTAGGTTGGCTAACAAAATCATCAGCACCTTCGTGAACGATAACTGCTTTTCCTAGGATGTCTTTTGTTTCATCACCACATCCAATACACCATTGGTCGGTTTCAAAAACGATACTTCCATTTCCTTCTGCATCAGCTTCAAAGTTACCGATATCTCCTTTGTGGTATCCTTCAGCGTCACCCCATTTCCCATGTCTTTCATGAGTAGGGTTCCAGTGTCCACCTGTTGAGGTTCCATCGGCTGAGCTACAGTCTGCTTTCTCATGTAAGTGAATAGCATGAACTCCCGGAGTTAACCCCGCAAACTTCGCTTCCATTCTAACTTTACCGTCTGATTGTTGGAAAAAAGCTTCTCCTTCAACCTTGCTGTCGCTCTTAGGCTCCATAATAACAGAAAGTGACTTGATTTCTTCTTTTTCATTTTCTTTTTCAACTACTTCTGTTTCAACTGTGTCAGTAGCATCAGTAGTTTTCTTATCGTTTTTACAACCTACAAAGGCTAAAAGAGCTGTGGCTGTAAGTAAAATTCCTAACTTTTTCATTGAATATTAATTTTATGGTTGATTTTTATTTTAAAAACTAAAGGTACAGTTTTGAACTTTTATTCGCCACCATATTAATGAAATCTTAGCATAATTGTATATAATGACTATATCTTCTATGCTTCGTTAACCTCAATTAACTCGGTTAAAATTTGGGTGTCAGTAATAAGGGTTTTATGAACAGGACATCTATCAGCAATTTCAAGTAACCTCTTTTTTTGCTCTGAAGTTAGGTTTCCTTCAAACGAAATTTGTCGAGTAAACGTATCAATCTTAGAAGGCTTCTCTACACACTGCTCACAGTCTACTGCATGCTCTTTTGAATAATCTATATGTACACTCACATTTTTAATTTCCCATTCTTTGCGTCGAGCATACATTTGAACCGTCATTGCTGTACAAGCTGCTAGACCTGCTGAAATATATTCGTAAGGAGTAGGGCCAAAATTATTGCCATTAAACTTTGTTGGCTCATCGGCAATGGCTGTGTGATCTCCAAGCTTTAAATGGGTTGTAAACATAGCGCCTCCATCTAAACTTGCGGCTACCTTGCTCTTGCTCGAAATCTTTACGGGTTCGGGTATGTCCACATAACGTGAAGCCCATCCAGCAATTACGTCTCCTACGTATTGAGAATCTTCTTGCTTAGAAAGTAAGTGGTCTACACCGTCCAAACTAACAAAGCTCTTTGGATGATGAGCTGCGATATAAAGCTTTTCAGCATTTTTAATTCCAACAACTCTGTCTTGAGGCGAGTGTAGAATGAGTAAAGCTTTATCAAAATCAGATATTATACTTTCAAGAGATTTGTTTTGGATATCGTCTAAAAACTGTTTTTTGATAGTGAAATTAGATCCTCCAAGATTCACCTTAGCTTTTCCATTTCGTTTAATCTCATCTTCGTCATCCTTTAATAAGTGCATTACATGGTTTGGCTCACTCGGTGAGTTTATAACAGATACAGCTTTAATAGAAGGAATTTTGGTTGCTGCAAATATTGCTGCAGCACCTCCAAAAGAATGACCTATAAGAAGTGTTGGTGCTTTATAGTTTTTTTCAAGAAATTGAGCTGCCTCTATTAAATCATCTACATTACCAGAGAAGTTTGTGTTTTCAAAATCTCCTTCACTTTCACCCAATCCAGTAAAGTCAAATCGAAGTACTCCAAACCCTGCAGATGCAAGAGCTCTTCCAATGTTTCTAACTGCAATAAGGTTTTTAGAACATGTAAAACAATGGGCGAAGACAGCAAAATTATGTGGCTCACGATCTTTGGGTAGTTCGAGCCTGCCAGCGAGTTGTTCATTGTCTTTATTAGTGAAGGAAACTTTATGTATATTCATATATATGTGATTTTGAAATTGAAAATAGTCGTAGTAATGTGAAAAACTTCTCAAAAACTATAAAAATAAAATGTATTAAAGACAACTCCAAAGTCGTCCTTAATACATTTACACTCTTATCGAAATAAGAATTAAATATTTGGAATAACTAACTCATCGCCTGGATGAATTAAATCGGCCGACTTAAGTTTGTCGCGATTGGCTTCAAAAATTTTATTGTATTTATTGGCGCTGCCATAATACTGTTTAGAGATTTTACTCAAACTTTCACCACTTTTAACTGTGTGATGAGCAAAAACAGAGGTGTCGGCTACTTTAATGTCAGCCATAATGTCTGTTGGGTTTTCACCTCCTATGCGCTTAATCTCATCCCATAGCAGATTCTTTTCATACTGTGTTTGAGCTGTTCCCCAAACTTTTAGTTGTCCATTTTCCTCTTTTACATCGCCGTCTTTAATGTTAAGCTTCTCGCCTAAATCTAAAACGCTTTGATATTTTGACTTAATCATTCTATTTAATTTTAAATTCAGAAATAAAGATATCAATTATAGAAGATCAATTTTCATTTTTAAATAAACTTTAAGAATTAAATGAGAAGGAATTCTGTTAAAAAATTATTAGAATCCAATTAAAATAAGATAAAATACTTTTTAGTTAAAGATAACTAGCTTTTAAAATTCTACTCACCCATCATATTTCCAATCAGTTTTCAAATCCCTTATTTTTATTGGAATTTGACTTAGTCTTTCTGATATTTACAAAAAAGAATCACCGTCGTCCGATTAAAATATTACAAAGCCTGTTCAGCCAGAGAGAACGAGAACTAAAAGCGATTTTATTAAAAGACACCTTATTGTTATGTTCGCCTCTGAGGTTTAAATGCTAGAAAGAGTGATTAATCAAACTAACTTGATTGTCTGGCTATTTAGAAGCGGGTCTTGTGTTTTACGTCTATTAGCGGAGCGGTCTTAAATCTTAGTCGGACACGACCAAAAAGAATAAGCACACAATGAAAATAATATCTTGGAATATAAATGGAATTAGAGCAATTACTAAAAAGGACTTTTTTGATGATGTTTCACAAATAAATCCAGACATTCTTTGTCTACAAGAAACAAAAGCTCAAGACGATGAGGTTGAAGCAGCTTTGTCAAAACTGACCGATTATCACCAATATTTTAATTCGGCAGAAAGAAAAGGATATTCTGGGGTTGCCATTCTGAGTAAAACAAAACCTATCTCTGTTACTTCAGATATAGGAATTGAAGAACACGATCAAGAAGGACGTGTTTTGTGTGCTGAATACAATGACTTCTACCTAGTAAATGTCTATGTGCCCAACTCTGGACAGAAGTTAGTGCGCCTCGATTATAGAAAACAATGGGACGTCGATTTCCGCAACTATCTTGTGAATCTTCAAAAGACTAAACCTGTAATTCTTTGTGGTGATCTTAATGTTGCTCACCAAGCAATCGACCTTAAAAACGACAAATCTAACTACAACAAAACAGCAGGATATACTCAAGTAGAAATCGATGGTATGGATGAACTGCTAAGCTCAGGTTTTGTAGATTCTTTCAGGCACTTTCATCCCGAAAAGGAAGCCTATACCTATTGGAGCTATAGGTTTAAAGCTAGAGAAAGAAATACAGGATGGCGTATAGATTACTTCCTAGTGAGCAATCCATTGATAGATAAAATCAATAAAGTTGAAATTCTATCAGACTATTTCGGATCAGATCATTGCCCAATTAAACTCAGCATAGAAACAACTTCTCCTGCATAGAAGTAGAAAATACTTTTAGTGTTTTAGCCTGCTAATATCTAAGCGGCGATTTCTCTAAGTAGCGATTTCCAATTGTGTTTTTACGTAATAAAGTGAACTATACAGAAGTGAGCTTAATTGTTCAATAACTGATATTGGTCATTTAGTATCTGTTTAGGTTTCAATACATTTACATGATTTGTATTTTAAGGATAATCTTCAACGGAAGCTTTGCTATATCTTGGCGTAGCTTCTATGATGAATATATTAATTGTACTTTTAGTTTCTAAGACTCTCAGCTAATATGAAAAATAAAATAACTTCTCAAAATATAGGAATCGTTATAGCGGTAAGAGGTAGCGTTGTGGATGTGAAATTTGAGAAAGATCTTCCATCTATTGATATGGTAGTGAAATCAGGGAAGAATTTTGAAATGATATTAGAAGTGCAAATGCAACTCGATAAAAAACATATCCGATGTATAGCGCTTACGCCAACTCAAGGCTTGGAAAGAGGAATGAAAGTAGTGTCAACTTCTGAACAATTGCAAGTACCAGTAGGTCCAGAAACTCTTGGGCATATGTTTGACGTTTTTGGAAATACACTAGATGATTATACTTTACCAAATACATTAGAGAGACGAAGCATCCATAATCAACCACCATCTTTAACTGAACGCTCCACTACTTCTCAAGTTTTTGAAACAGGAATTAAAGCAATAGACGTTCTAGTGCCTTTGGAACGTGGAGGTAAAGCTGGCTTGTTTGGAGGGGCGGGAGTGGGAAAAACAGTTTTACTAACAGAGCTTATTCATAATATGGTTGCCAACCACGATGGCGTTAGTATGTTTTGTGGTATTGGTGAACGAAGCCGAGAAGGACTCGAACTGTATGAAGAAATGAAAGAAGCAGGAGTGCTTAAGGATATGGTTATGATTTTCGGACAGATGAATGAGCTGCCAGGAGCCCGATTTAGAGTGGGGCATGCAGCATTAACAATGGCAGAATACTTCCGAGATGATGAACATAAAGACGTTTTGCTGCTAATCGATAATATCTTCCGATTTATTCAAGCAGGTATGGAGGTTTCAGGGTTGTTAGGACAAATGCCTTCAAGACTTGGATACCAGCCTACCATGAGCACTGAACTGTCTCAATTGGAAGAGCGAATTTCAAACACCAAAACAGGAGCGATTACTTCTATTCAGGCAGTATATGTGCCTGCAGATGATTTAACAGATCCTGCAGCAGTTCACACTTTTTCACATTTATCGGCAACAATAACGCTGTCAAGAAAAAGAGCGAGTGAAGGAATGTATCCAGCGATAGACCTATTACAGTCTGGTTCAAAAATGGCTTCACCAAGTATTATAGGTGAAAGACATTATAACATTGCCCAAAAAATTCGTCAGACATTGGCACAATATGAAGAGCTGAAAGATATCATCGCTATGTTAGGATTAGAGCAGCTTTCTCTTGAAGATCAAAAAACAGTAAACCGTTCACGCAGGCTTGAAAGATTCCTTACACAACCTTTTTTCACAACCGAACAGTTTACACAGTATAAAGGAAAAAACGTAAGCCTAAAAGATGCATTGGATGGATGTGAAAGAATATTGAATGACGAGTTTAATGATTATCCCGAAAGTGATTTTTACATGATTGGGACAATTGATGAGGTTAAGCAAAAATCAACAGCTAAAGCGTAAATTATGGATACAAATTTAATGCGCCTGAAAATACTACTGCCTTATGGCATTTTTGCTGATATAAAAAATGTGAAGAAAGTGATTGCAGAAACAACTGCTGGATCCTACGGTATTTTGCCCAAAAGATTAGATTGTACTGCAGCTTTGGTTACAGGAATTTTAGTGTATGAAACTCAAGGCGATGAAGAGAAATATATTGCAGTAAACGAAGGTATCTTGATAAAAACAGGCTTATTAGTAACGGTTTCTGTACGAAATGCAATCGGAAATGCACCACTTGGAGAACTTAAAGCAATGGTACAAAGAGAAATGGTAGAACTAGATGAACTCGAAGTAAATGCGCGAAGCGTAATGGCTAAACTAGAAACAGGTTTTCTACGTAATTTTCAAAACTTGAGAAGATAGTAGTGGGTAAAGAAAAACAACATAATAAAAACTCATTTGAGAATGTAGTTGGCGATAAAGAAGAAAGAAAATTGCAGGCAAAACGCGAAAAGAAAAGTGTGTGGTCTGGATTGGGATTATTCGGAATGGTTGGCTGGTCTATCGTTGTGCCCACAATTATGGGAGCAGCAGTGGGAATGTGGCTCGATAAAAACTATAAAAACGATTTTTCCTGGACACTTAGCTTGTTGGTTGCTGGCCTAATGTTAGGTTGTTTAATTGCTTGGAACTGGATAGAAAAAGAAGATAAAGAAATTCATAAAAAAAATAAAGATGGAAACGAATGAAGTGTTGGGATTATTACCTGCTGTATTTGCAGGAATAATTCTAGGTGTATTGTTCTTTGGAGGTCTCTGGCTTACTGTGAGAAAAGGCTTGAACTCCAAAAAACCAACGCTAATATTCATGGGAAGCCTAGTCATAAGGATGGCAATTGTTATAGCTGGATTCTATTTTGTAGGGGCAGACAATTGGCAGAAAATGCTCGCGTGCCTCGGTGGATTCCTTATAGCTAGAATTATTGTCACCCGCTTCACAAAAAAATACAAACAATCAGAACCTGTGTTAGTTAAAGAAATAAACGATGAGAATTAGTCCTGATCAAAAAATTTTCTGGGAATACGGTTTCGTAAATCTAAATCTAACAATCGTAACCACTTGGGTGATTATGATTGTGTTAGTGCTTGGAGCATGGTTGATTACTCGAAATCTAAAACCTGAAATTAAAACTTCACGCTGGCAAAATATTTTGGAGATGATTGTCCTTATGATACGTGATCAAATCAAAGAAGTAGGACTAAATAAACCAGATAAATACATGGGCTTTATTGGAACTCTATTCCTTTTTATAGCAGTTTCAAACCTATTGACGATACTGCCATGGTATGAAGCCCCCACCGGATCTCTTTCAACCACAACAGCACTAGCAATATCTGTTTTTATAGCTGTTCCTGTTTTTGGAATTGTTGAAGGAGGACTGAAAAACTACCTTAAATCTTATTTGCAGCCAAATTTTATCATGCTCCCTTTTAATATAATTAGCGAGATATCACGAACACTAGCACTGGCAGTTAGATTGTTTGGAAATATAATGAGTGGAGGATTGATAGCTACGGTATTAATCTCTATCGTTCCGTTTTTCTTCCCTATGATAATGAGTGCTTTAGGATTATTGACGGGAATGATACAGGCATATATTTTTGCTATCCTAGCAACGGTTTATATAGCAGCAGCTACACAGGATGCAGAAAGAAAAAAAGAATCAATTAAGAATAAAACAGAAAAACTAAAAACAAAAGTCTAATAGTCTGGAAGTAGATACTCCAGATTTAAAAAACTAAATATTTATGGATAATGTAACTATCATCGCAGTAGCATCAATAATTACTGCAGGAATTACAACAGGTATCGGGAGTATGATGCCTGCTTTAGGAGAAGGAAGAGCAGTTTCAAAAGCATTAGAATCTATCGCTCAACAACCCGATGCAGCTCCAACGATTACAAGAACATTATTTGTGGGATTGGCAATGATTGAATCAACAGCTATTTATTGTTTTGTGCTTTCGATGATATTGATTTTTGCTAA
>Ga0209075_1000761_pt1 | contig 31103 bp, 25 predicted proteins | sample Stecom2011_FD_187523 | JGI IMG/M metagenome (GOLD analysis project Ga0209075, IMG submission 187523) | Agricultural soil microbial communities from Utah to study Nitrogen management - Steer compost 2011 (SPAdes) (version 2) | ecosystem: Environmental > Terrestrial > Soil > Agricultural land...
CATGCAGAAAAGCCGAACTAAACATTCGAATCTGCTCACCTCGACGAATACCACCTATATTGAATTTATACTTTTCAAAAAAAGATATATCATTGAACCCTTTCATAGAAATTATAACATTGGCAGCAATGATGATTATAGTAACGAGTTGAATGTCTTGCATAGAAAATTATTGTTTTAAATTAAGAGTGTTCTAGCACTTTCACTTGAATTCACATAGAAAACTGAATAGATATGTATGCTTCATATTCTTTGGTTTCCACGTTTTCATTAAAAATTTTAAAATTACGAATTCGTACACTCTATTTGGCCTAACAAGAGATAAAATTAATTAGTTTTGCTGACTCGATTTTATGCAACGATTAATCTATATAATTGTCTACCCCATTTTATGGCTAATTTCCATACTGCCACTGCAAATATTATACATAAAATCGACTGTCTTTTTCTTCTTAATCTACCATGTAATCGGGTATAGAAAAAAGGTTGTAAAAGATAACCTAGCCCTCGTATTTCCTGAAAAAACACAGAAAGAAAGAAACTACATTGCTCGTGAATTCTTTAAGCACTTTTGCGATATAATTGTCGAAACTATTAAGGTCTTCACCATTTCTGAAAAAGAAATTAGAAAGCGTTTTGTTGTCACCAATGCAGAGATGCTAGATGAATACTACAATAAAGATAGAAGTATTCTACTTATGGCTGGCCATTATAACAACTGGGAATGGACTGGAATCCTCAATAAACTAATGGACTTTGAAGCACACGCTGTTTACAAACCTTTAGCAAACAAGCAACTTGACGCTCTAGTTAAAAAAACAAGAGGACATTTTGGTGGCACTATAGTGAGCAATAAAAAAATAGTGAGCACTCTCTTTAGAAAATGGAGAAAAGGACAAAAAACCCTAACCTATATCCTCTCAGACCAAACGCCAAAACTAGGTTCTTTTAAATATCGAGATACTTTTTTAGGAATTGACGTCCCTATGTTTACTGGCACCGAAGAACTCGCTAAAAAACTCGACTTTTCGGTTCTTTATCTTAGGGTTGAAAAACAAAAGCGCGGCTATTATACCGCTACTTTTGTTCCATTAGTTGATTACCCGAAGGAATATAAAGACTTTGAAATCACTAGAATGTTTTTTGATACTTTGGAAAATCAAATTCATGAAAAACCTGAGTTCTATCTTTGGTCGCACAAACGTTGGAAGCACAGACTCAAAGATGAGTAGGCAACCACAATTCAGCAACTAATTTCTCCCTACAGAAGAAGTTTGAATATCCTTCTAATCCAAATATTAAATTCCGGCAATCTCTTTTATTTCTCCAATAATTCGATCTGCTAAAGTATCTGCTTCTTCTTGCGATTTAGCTTCGGTATAAATTCTAATAATAGGTTCGGTATTAGATTTTCTCAAGTGAACCCAATTTTCAGGGAAGTCAATTTTTACACCGTCAATAGTGTTTATGTCTTCATCTTTATATTTAGCTTCCATCGCTTTTAAAATAGCATCAACATCCAATTGTGGAGTTAATTCTATTTTCTTTTTGCTCATAAAATAGGAAGTGTATTGCTTTCTAAGTTCACTCACCGATATTTCTTGTTCAGCTAAAAAGCTTAAGAATAAAGCAATTCCAACCAAGCTATCTCTACCGTAGTGTAAATCTGGATAGATAATTCCTCCATTACCTTCGCCTCCAATAACAGCCTTAGTTTCCTTCATTTTCTCTACTACATTCACTTCTCCAACAGCACTTGCAGTGTAGGTACCTCCGTGTTTTTCGGTTATATCGCGTAGTGCTCTTGAAGACGACATATTGCTCACAGTACTTCCTGGAGTGTTTCGCAAAACGTAGTCGGCTACAGCAACAAGTGTGTATTCCTCACCAAACATATCGCCGTTTTCATCTACAAAAGCAAGCCTGTCAACGTCAGGATCTACAACAATTCCGAAGTCTGCTTGCTCATCTTTCACCATCTGCATTAAATCGCCTAAGTGTTCTTTCAAAGGCTCTGGATTGTGCGGAAAATGTCCGTTTGGCGTACAGTATAACTTTACAGGCTCTACTCCTAATGCTTCTAATAGCAACGGAACAGCAATTCCACCTGTGGAGTTTACACCGTCTACAACCACCTTAAACTTTTTCTTCTTAATTAAATCTGCTTTCACTAAAGGCAAATCGAGAATTTCATCAATATGCAAGTCGATATAAGCATCATTCTTATTGATTTCGCCTAAATCGTCAACCTCAGCAAACTCAATTTTTCCGTTTTCAGCTAAATCAAGGATTTCTTGTCCAGCTTTCGCATTTAAAAATTCACCTTTATTATTTAGAAGTTTTAAGGCGTTCCACTGCTTAGGATTGTGGCTAGCCGTTAAAATAATCCCTCCATCGGCATGTTCCATTGTAACTGCCATTTCAACAGTTGGTGTAGTTGACAAATCGAGGTCGATTACAGTAATTCCCATTGCCACCAAAGTGTTCATCACCAATTGCTGAATCATTTCACCCGAAATACGAGCATCGCGTCCAACTACTACACGATAATTGTCCTTGTCTCGTTGTTGTTTAACCCAAGCACCATAAGCAGCGGCGTATTTAACTGCATCTATTGGAGTAAGATTTTCTCCTTGAAGTCCGCCAATCGTTCCGCGAATTCCTGAAATTGATTTTATTAATGTCATTTTCTAAATCTTTTTTAATTTCAAAAAGTAAAACTCTAAATAAGCAATATGCAAACGAGCCACTAAAAATGTTCCTGCGAATATAAGAAGGTGTATCAAAATTACAGCTGAAATTTCATTAAGGTTTCTAAGAATTCAATTTTTAATTAGTAGTATCCGACTAATAAGATGAAAGATGCATCTACTTCGCTCAGTAATCACTGCTTTCGCTTAAAGACATAATACTAACCGCCTAATGAATTGACAATTAGGCTAAACCGATTAAATATGCTTTTTTGATTAGTAAATTTTTAGTACTGAATATAATAGTGAAGCCGAAGTAACTCGTTTCATTTTTTAGACAATACTGATTCAAAAAATGGATAGAGGAAAATCCCTTTAAGAATCCATATGCAGTATGTTGAAGAATTAATCACTTTAGGAATTCTAAAATACATATATTTAATGAATGAATTTTTTAGCGCATATCTATCTATCCGGAGAGGACAAAGAAATCATCATTGGAAACTTTATTGCCGATGGCATAAAGGGAAATCAATATTTGAAATATCCTCCAAACATTGCAAAAGGCATCATCTTGCATCGTTCCATCGACACCTTTACCGACTCCCACCCTATTGTGCGAAGAAGTACTGCTAGGCTTCACGAAAACTACGGTCATTATAGCGGTGTAATTGTCGACATACTTTATGATCATTTCTTAGCAAAGAACTGGGATAGATATCACGAACAGCCTTTAAATGAATATGTCCAGGAGTTCTATCAACTACTCAAAGACAACTACTCCATACTCCCGTCGCGAATTCAGAAAATGATGCCTTATATGATTGCCGATAATTGGCTTTTCAATTATGCAACTATTGAAGGTATCGGGAAGATTTTGGCTCAAATGAACATTCGCACAAAAGGAGTTGCAAACATGGATCAGGCCGTAAATGAACTAAAAGAATTCTACGACGAATTTGAAGCTGAATTCACCTTATACTTTGACGAACTCATACATTTTTCAAAACAAACACTTGACGATCTATGAAAATTTACTCCCTAGCCCTACTCGCTTTTCTGTTTCTTTCATGCAAAGAAAGCCAAGACCCTCAATCTAAAGTTGAAACTCCTAAAACCGAAATAAAAGCCGTAACATCTGACAGTGCTATGGTGGTTTCTGCCCATAAAGAAGCCTCGCGAATTGGTATTGAAATTCTGCAAAAAGGAGGTAATGCTTTTGATGCAATGATTGCTACTCAAATGGCATTAGCAGTCACCTATCCCAATGCTGGAAATTTAGGAGGAGGAGGATTTATGGTTTACCGTACAGAGTACGGAGAAATTGGCACATTAGACTTTCGTGAAAAAGCCCCTATGGCTGCCACTCGAGATATGTATTTGGATAAAGATGGAAACTTCATCCCCGAAAAAAGCACAGAAGGTGGATTAGCGGTAGGTGTGCCTGGCACTATTGCCGGAATGTTTGCTACACACGAAAAACTCGGCACGCTCCCCATTGAAATTATCCTCACTCCCGTAATTGAACTCGCCAATAATGGATATGTAATTTCTGAAAAACAAAAAGAACGCTTTGATAAATTTAGAGAAACCTTCAAACGAATAAATGGAAGTGAGTCGATATTCACAAAACAGTATGAAGCAGGAGATACACTTCGAAATCCTGCTTTAGCAAACACGCTAAAACGTATATCTGAAAATGGCAGAAGCGAATTCTACTCTGGTGAAACCGCGAGGAAAATGCTTAAGTACATTGAGGACAACGGAGGAATTATGACTCAAAAAGACTTGGATGCATACGAAGCAGCTTGGCGAGACCCTATTGTTTTTGAATATAAAGACGTCAAGTTAATCTCTATGGCGCCTCCATCGAGTGGTGGAATTTGTTTAGGCCAGATTCTAGGAATGCTCGAACCATTTCCTTTGGCTGAATACGGACACAATTCGCAAAAGTACATTCAAGTATTAACAGAAGCTGAAAGAAGAGCCTATGCCGACAGAAGTGAATTTCTTGGCGATCCAGATTTTGTAAATATTCCTATAGATTCATTAATGTCCAAAAGTTATCTATCCAAGCGAATGGAGAGTTTCTCTTTTGAAGCTGCTACAACTTCTAAAGAAATAAAACCTGGCAACATAAACATTTACGAAAGCACCGAAACCACACATTTTTCTATTGTCGACAAGTTTGGAAATGCGGTTTCTCTAACCACAACGCTAAATGGTTCCTATGGGTCAAAACTGTACGTGCCAGAGCTTGGATTCTTTCTCAATAATGAAATGGACGATTTCAGTGCTAAACCTGGAGCTCCAAACATGTTTGGTTTAGTGGGCGGAGAAGCAAATGCAATCGAACCTCAAAAGCGAATGTTGAGTTCTATGACCCCTACAATTATAGAAAAAGACGGAAAACTTTTAATGGTATTAGGCACCCCTGGAGGATCTACAATTATCACTTCCGTACTTCAAACATTTTTGAATGTACACGAATTTGGCATGAATATGCAAGAAGCAGTGAGTGCGCCTCGTTTTCATCATCAATGGCTTCCAGATGTTGTCTATTATGAAACCAGCGCATTCTCTGATGAAACAATTCAAAAACTAACTGAAATAGGGTATAAATTAGATGGAGAATACATGCCCGAAGTTGGTTATATGGACGCCATTCTTGTGCTGCCAAATAAAAAGCTAGAAGGAGGAGCCGATCCACGAGGAGACGACACCGCCATTGGTTATTAGTTGATTATGTTCCTGAATCCCGTAGCAGCAACTACTAATGTCGAAATATGATAGCCAGGGGCGTACAGTCAACCTATATCAGGGAGGACACATCACTAACGTCTCCCCACTTTCGATTTCGTTTTCAATTTCGATTTCGATTTCGATTTCATAATCTGTCCTACGTCTTACATCCTACCGTCATACGTCTCAAGTCTAACAGCGCCAGCAGTCTAGACTCTAGCAGCGAAGCGATCTAGACTCTTGGCTCTAATAAAATCCTCAACAAAAATTAACATTGCCCTAAGGACCTCCTATCTGAATTTTCAGTTCAATTGAGTACCTTTGCAAACTATGTCAAAAAGTGAGGATTTTATTGAAGTTTGGGGTGCTCGTGTTCACAATTTAAAGAATATTGATGTACGCATCCCTAGAGACAAATTAGTTGTAATAACAGGACTTTCTGGAAGCGGAAAGTCTTCTTTGGCATTCGACACTATTTATGCCGAAGGGCAACGTCGTTATATAGAAACCTTTTCCGCCTATGCACGTCAGTTTCTTGGAAGTTTAGAGCGACCAGATGTAGATAAAATAGAAGGTCTTTCGCCCGTAATTGCAATCGAGCAAAAAACCACAAGCAAGAGTCCGAGATCTACGGTAGGTACCATCACTGAAATTTACGATTTCCTACGATTACTCTATGCAAGAGCTAGTGATGCCTATAGCTACAACACAGGTAAAAAGATGGTGAGTTATAGCGACGAGCAAATCAAAGAACTCATTCTCAAAGATTTCACCAATAAGAAAATCACTATTCTAGCTCCGGTTATTCGCTCTAGAAAAGGTCATTATCGCGAACTCTTTGAACAAATTGCAAAACAGGGCTTTTTAAAAGTTCGTGTAGATGGTGAAGTACGCGATATCGTAAAGGGAATGCAAATTGACCGCTATAAAACCCACGATATTGAAATTGTAATTGACCGATTAAAGATTCCAGAGCAAATAGAAACTTCGGTAAATGACGGCAAAAGCGATATGGACAAGCGTGTTTCCGAAACAATACACACCGCAATGTATCACGGCGATGACGTGTTGATGGTTTTGGATAACGACACTCAGGAAACTAGATATTTCAGCCGCTCTTTAATGTGTCCAACTTCAGGGATTTCATATCCAAACCCTGAACCCAATAATTTTTCCTTTAACTCGCCTAAAGGAATGTGTCCTGAATGTAAAGGATTAGGGAAACTCTATAAAGTAAACATAGACAAGCTCGTTCCAGACACTAAACTCTCTATAAAACAAGGAGCTTTAGCACCACACGGAACACCAAAGAACAACTGGGTTTTTAAGCAACTTGAATTAATTGCAGATCGTTATAACTTCAAGCTTACCGATTCTTTCGAAAGTATTCCAAAACAAGCTAAAGACATTATCTTTTTCGGTGGAAATGAAAAGTTTGACGTAAACTCCAAAGCCTTAGGAATTACAAGAAGCTATAAAATCGATTTTGAAGGAGTAGCCACATTTATTCAAAACACTTTTGATGCCAATGAGTCTGCTTCACTAAAACGTTGGGCAAAAGAATATATGGACAAAATTGAATGTCCAGAATGCGAAGGAAGTAGGTTGCGAAAAGAATCGCTTTACTTCAAGGTCAATGACAAAAACATTGCCGAGCTAGCCCAAATGGACGTTATAGAGCTAGCCGATTGGTTTAAAAACTTAGAAAAACACATTTCTAAAAACCAATTAAAAATCGCTTCAGAAATCATTAAAGAAGTTAGAACACGCCTACAGTTTCTTGTAGACGTAGGATTGACATATTTGGCTCTCGACAGAAGTTCTAAGTCCTTATCAGGTGGAGAAGCACAACGCATTCGGCTAGCTACTCAAATTGGGTCACAACTGGTTGGCGTTCTTTATATTTTAGATGAACCCAGTATTGGGCTGCATCAGCGTGATAATGAAAGGCTGATACAGTCATTGATTCACCTTAAAGAAATTGGAAACTCGGTTTTAGTAGTTGAACACGATCAGGAAATGATAGAGAGTTCAGACTATGTAATCGATATCGGACCTGCAGCAGGGAAATATGGAGGGCAAATTGTTTCATTTGGAACACCAGAAGAAATAAAAAAGGAAAACACGCTAACTGCCGACTATTTAAATGGGACGAAGCGCATTGAAATTCCTGAAACCCGCAGAAAAGGAAATGGAAAAACTTTAACTCTTAAAGGAGCTACAGGAAACAATCTAAAAAATGTTTCGATTGATTTACCATTAGGAACCATGATTGGAATTACAGGTGTTTCAGGAAGTGGGAAGTCCACTCTAATTAATGAAACCCTCTACCCTATCATGAATGCTCATTTTTTCAATGGGGTTAAAAAACCTAAACCGTACAAAAAAATAACAGGTTTAAAACATTTGGACAAGGTTATTGAAGTAAACCAATCTCCTATTGGTAGAACTCCAAGGAGTAACCCTGCAACCTACACTGGTGCGTTTTCAGAAATAAGAAGCCTATTTGCCAAAACTCCTGAAGCTATGATTCGAGGCTACAAACCAGGAAGATTTAGTTTTAATGTGGCTGGCGGAAGATGCGAAACTTGTAAAGGAGCGGGACTTAGAGTGATAGAAATGAATTTCCTTCCCGATGTTTACGTTGAATGTGAAACGTGCCAAGGAAAACGATTTAATCGGGAAACATTAGAGATACGTTATAAAGGAAAATCTATTTATGACGTACTTGCGATGACCATTAACGAAGCTTCCGATTTCTTTGAAAATATTCCAAAGATATATAGAAAGATAAAAACAATTCAAGACGTTGGATTAGGCTATATAACTCTTGGCCAGCAGTCTACAACATTATCTGGAGGAGAAGCACAACGCATTAAGCTTGCAACTGAGCTTTCAAAGCGAGATACTGGAAACACTTTTTATATTTTAGACGAACCATCAACAGGGCTTCATTTTGAAGATATCAGAGTGCTGATGCTCGTGCTAAATAAACTAGTTGAAAAAGGAAACACGGTTTTAATTATTGAGCACAATCTCGATATTATTAAAACCATGGACTATATCATTGACATTGGTCCTGAAGGTGGAAGAAAAGGCGGTAAAGTCATGGCTGTTGGCACTCCAGAAGAAATAGTTACCAACAAAAAAAGCTATACTGCGCAATTCCTCAAAAAAGAGCTAAATTAGCCGAGTTGATTTTACATCAACTATTTCGGTTGCTAAATTCTAGACCTAACTACCTTAAAGTTTCCCTATAAAGACAAGGTATGTTTTAAATGAGCAAACAACCGACGCTGAAAAAACAAAATTTAAAAAAATTAATAACCTATAATTAATTAATATGACAAACGAACAAATGCCAAAAAATTGGAATGCTGTAAAATCCAATGATTCATGGGCAATTTTTAAAATAATGGGTGAATTTGTAAGTGGTTATGAAAAAATGAGTCGAATAGGACCATGTGTGTCTATTTTTGGTTCTGCCCGTACAAAACCTGATGACGAAAACTATAAACTAGCAGAAAGCATCGCAAAAAGAATTACCGAAAACGGTTATGGAGTTATTACAGGTGGTGGTCCTGGTATTATGGAAGCAGGAAACAAAGGAGCTCATTTAGCAGGAGGAACTTCTGTAGGATTAAATATCAGTTTACCATTCGAGCAACATGACAATCCATATATCGACAGCGACAAAAACATTGACTTTGACTACTTCTTTGTTCGCAAAGTAATGTTCGTAAAATACTCTCAAGGATTTGTTGTTATGCCTGGTGGTTTTGGAACTCTAGATGAGCTTTTTGAAGCCTTGACCCTAATTCAAACACATAAAATTGATAAATTTCCATTAATCTTAGTTGGAACTAAGTTCTGGGGTGGATTATTTGAGTGGATTAAAGAGCAATTACTTAATGCCCACAACAATATTAGCCCAGAGGATTTAGATTTGGTACATTTGGTTGATACAGAAGAAGAAGTTCTTAATATTTTGAACGAATTCTATGATGAGTACAACCTCAGCCCAAACTTTTAAGCTTTAATAAGAATGAAAAACACTGTTCTTACATTACTTTTTACTTTCACTGTCTTTTGTGCATCTGCACAAGAGACAGTGAAAACTATGGTTTACAACCTACTTGACTTTCCAACTGCACTTCCCCAAAATCGAGAACTGATCTTGAAAGATATTCTCGAAGAATACAGTCCAGATATATTTATGGTTTGTGAACTTCAAAGTGAATATGGAGCAAATCTCATTAGAGATATTTCTCTAAACGGAACAAGTGAAGAATATAAAATGGCTCCATTTATCCCTAGTGAGTCTGGAGCATATGAACATCAAAACCTGATTTTCTACAGAAAAGGTATGTTTACCTTAGAGTCATTAGACGCTATTCCAACAGCGGTTAGAGACATTAACTATTATCGACTTAGACTCAATACGGCCGATCAAGATACCGACCCTGTACTGTTTAATATATTTGTCACCCATTTAAAATCTAGCCAAGGAACTGCAAATAAAAATCTTCGATTAGAAATGGTTCAAGCACTTACCTCAAGGCTTGAAAACATGAATCCAAACTCGTTTGTGATTTTTGCAGGTGATTTAAATTTATACACCCACACAGAACCCGCTTATATCGAACTATTAAACCCTGACAACAATATTACTATGGCCGATCCAATTGATCGTCCAGGATCATGGCATAACAATATTAACTTCCAAGATATCCACACGCAAAGCACACGAGTTAGCTCTGGCGGATTTGGAGGTGGTGCAGGGGGTGGATTGGATGACAGGTTTGATTTTATTCTGATTTCAGAAAACATGATGACAGATCCAAAACTCAGATACATTCCCGACACCTATAAAGCTTTTGGAAACAACGGAAACTGTTATGATGGAAATATAAACGACGAAGACTGCGTTGGAGAATTTAGTCAAGAACTGAGAAACAACCTTTACTTAATGAGCGACCACTTACCTGTGGTTATGGAATTAGAAACTAACAAAGAATTAGTGTTAAGCACTCAGGACTTTGTAGTTAAAAATCCATTACTACTGGAAAAAACCGTCGTAAAAGAAAACCTAAACCTACACTTGGACTCTAGCATTTCAGGAAGTCTTAGTTTAGAAATCTATAACGCATTGGGTCAAAAACTTTTGGAGTACAGTTCAAAAAATGAACAGTTCATCTCTATTGATGTCAGTCATTTTTCAGATGGTATTTACTACCTAAAAACCAATCTTCAAAATTCACAGACTTTTAAATTTCTTAAATCCTCTTGATAGGACGCTGGCTAGTATACTTTCTTTTTTTGTGTATAGGGATTCAAGGAGTGGCTCAACACTCTATTGAGATAGAAGCCACCTTGCATCCTACAAAAAAATCTATATCTATAAGCCAACAAATTGTTTATCAAAATACTTCCAAAGACACTTTACACGAAATATATCTCTTTGATTGGGCCAATAGTTTTTCTTCCAAAACAACACCATTAGCCCATCGATTTGCTCAAAACTACGAAAGTGGATTTCACTTCGAAAAAGAAAAAGACAGAGGAAAAACAACGATTGAAAACATAGTTTCAAACTCCGCCACACCCCTATCTTGGAATCGTGGTGAAGAAGTAGACATCCTTAAAGTTTCTTTAGATAATCCACTTCTACCTGGAGAATCATATAGCTTTCAAATCATTTATGAAGTAAAAATTCCCGACACAAGATTTACACGCTACGGAGTAACACGAAACAACGAATACAACCTTCGCTATTGGTATATATCGCCAGCAGTATATGATGGTGAGTGGCAAGTTTACAGCAACAAAAACACAGACGATTTATATCTAACTCCCTCTGATTTTTCGGTCAATTTTCATTATCCGCCAAACTATGTACTCACGAGCGACCTCGATGAAGTTTCAGAAACTTTTGAAGGTCGTACAAAAACAACTAGACTCGTAGGGAAAAACAGGAAATCGGCCGTTATCTATTTCGAAACAAATCCTACTTTTCAAACCATTGAAACAGATAAGCTAACCATTGAAACCAACATACAAAACAGGAGAGTGACTCCTCCTATTCAGGCATTATTGGTTGATCGTGTTGTTCACTTTCTAAATTCAAGACTGGGAGATTATCCCTTTGAAAAAATGGTTATAAGCGATGTTGATTACCGCACCAAACCAGTTTACGGACTCAATCAACTTCCAAGTTTTATAAGCCCTTTTCCCGATGGATTCGAATATGACATGGAACAGTTAAAAACTATTACACGTCATTATATAGACAATACTTTCATTCTTAATTCTCGAAAAGATTTTTGGCTTCAAGACGCACTTCAAATCTATTTGATGATGGAGTATGTGGACGTTTATTACCCAAAAATGAAGATGATTGGAACCTTAAGCGATTGGTGGATTATTCGTTGGTCTCACCTCTCTGACTTAGAATTTAACGACCAATACCCTATTCTGTATTTGAATATGGCTAGAAATAATATCCACCAACCCATAACCACACAAAAGGACTCCTTAATAAAGTTCAACATGAATATTGCTAACGGTTATTACGGGGCAAGTGGTTTGAAGTATCTAGACGATTATTTAGGTGAAGATATTTTAAAAAACAGCATTAAGGATTTTTATCAGGAAAACAAACTAAAGCCTATTAGTACATCAGACTATGAAGTGTTTCTTTCTAAAAGAACAACCTTACCGATAAATTGGTTTTTTGATGATTTTGCCGATACCCGTCAAACCATCGACTTTAAAATAAAAAAGGTCAAAAAGAAAGGTGATTCTTTAGAGGTTTTTATTCAAAACAAGAGAAACACTACCTTGCCTGTCTCTCTTTATGGGCTCAATAAAGATAATGTTGTTTATAAAACATGGACAGAGCCGATTGACAGCTTAAAATCTATTACAATCCCATCAAAAGACATACGTAAGTTAGCACTCAATTACGAAGGCAAAATCCCGGAATACAATAGAAGAAACAACTTCAAATCGGTAAATGGACTCCTGAACAAACCTATTCAACTTCGCCTTTTTCAAGACGTAGAAGATCCAAATTACACTCAGTTTTTCTTTATTCCTGTATTCAAGTATAATTTATACGACGGACTCTCGGCTGGAATGCGAATTCACAATAAAACCTTATTAAAAAAAGCACTTAGCTACGACCTAGAACCACAATTAGGGCTTAGATCGAAAACACTTGTAGGAAGTGCATCTGTTAGTTATAGACAGCAAATGGATGAAGGCAACCTCTACGCAATGCGTTACGGATTTTCTGGAAACTACTATTCATTTGATAGAGGGCTATTCTACAAGCGATTTTCACCATTTATGACATTTTCATTTAGAAATTCTGATTTGAGAAACAATGAAAAGCAGTTTATAAATGTTCGGAGTGTAAACGTATATCGGGACGAAAACCCAAACACGCCTAATGAAGACCCAAACTATAGCGTATTCAATATTCAATATGTGTATTCAAATCCTAACCTGATCAACTACTTTAGAAGTGTTGTGGATTATCAAATTTCATCTAAGTTTAGTAAGCTATCGTTGGATATGGAATACAGGAAATTGTTTTTAAACAACCGGCAATTAAACCTTCGTTTTTTTGCAGGTGTTTTCTTGTTTAATGACACTCGAGACGGAGAAGACTTCTTTAGCTTTGCATTAGATCGCCCTAGTGATTATATGTTTGACTACAATTACTACGGACGAAGTGAAGATGCAGGCCTGTTTAGCCAACAATTAATAATTGCAGAAGGAGGTTTTAAATCACAATTACAACCTGCCTTTGCTAATAGTTGGATTACAACGGTAAACGCGAGCACTAATATATGGCGATGGATTTACGCCTATGGAGATGTTGGATTGGTTCACAATAGCCACAGAGGTACTGCCGCAGTTTTTGACAGTGGAATTCGACTGAGTTTAGTAGCAGATTATTTTGAGTTATACTTCCCTGTTTATTCAAATTTAGGTTTTGAACCAGGTTTACCAAACTACGATCAAAAGTTACGGTTTATAGTAACCTTATCTCCAGAAACATTGTTGGGGTTATTTACTAGAAAATGGTATTAGAAATCAAACTGAAATAGAAAACAAATTAACCCGAAGAAGAACATGCCAATTTGCATTCTCACTTAAAACTAGAACTACATTTATATGGACCTACTGAACAACTGGCGGATTGTGATCATTCTTTGTCTAACCTTAGGTTTAGCTCCTTTCTTCCCAGAGCCTCATCTTTGGGGTAAACTAAAATGGATAGCTGGCGGTGCCGAAGGTATGAAGTTGATGGATTGGTTTGACGTATTGATGCATGGCTTCCCTTTTATTTTACTAATTCGTTTATTGGTGTTTAAGCTTCGAAAAACAGAATAATTGAATTCGGCTCTAGCAAATCACCTTCAAGATATATTATGATTTAATTTAAGAATAAATCTAATTTTCATCTAACAAATCTACCTAAACACCACGCTTTCAGTAGCTATTTAGTGCTAAATGTTTATTTAAAACCAAGCGTTGCGGAACACCGTCTATTTTGCTACTTTTGCAATAATTTAAAAATTAAGAAAATGCAGACAGATCCGAAGACCAATACGGAAATTTCTTTTGAGGATTTTAGAGATAATGTCCTCACCGATTATAGAATCGCAGTCACAAGTCGTGAATGTAGTTTGTTAGGCCGACGTGAAGTCTTGACTGGTAAAGCCAAGTTTGGGATTTTTGGCGATGGAAAAGAAGTCCCTCAACTAGCTTGGGCTAAAGCTTTCAAAAATGGTGATTGGCGAAGTGGTTACTACCGCGACCAAACTTTTATGATGGCAATTGGCGAACTTAGCATCGAGCAATTTTTCGCTGGTCTTTATGCACACACTGATATAAAGTCTGATCCAATGAGTGGAGGAAGACAAATGGGCGGTCACTTTGCCACTCATAGTCTTAATGAAGATGGAAGTTGGAAAAACCTAACGGCTCAGAAAAACAGCAGCTCTGATATATCCCCTACTGCTGGTCAGATGCCACGTTTGTTAGGGTTGGCTCAAGCCTCTAAAATTTTTAGAAACGTAAAAGGAATTCAAAATAAAACCAATTTCTCTATCAACGGAAATGAGGTGGCATGGGGAACCATTGGAAATGCAAGTACAAGTGAAGGTCTTTTCTGGGAAACCATAAACGCTGCTGGAGTACTTCAAGTACCAATGGTTACGAGTGTTTGGGACGATGAATACGGTATTTCTGTACATGCAAAATATCAAACTACAAAAGAAAATATCTCGGAAATTCTAAAAGGATTTCAACGCAATGAAAATGAAAAAGGTTTCGAAATCATTCGCGTAAAAGGATGGGACTATCCTGAGCTTGTGGATGCTTATGAGCGTGCCGCTAAAATTGCTCGTGAAGAACACGTTCCTGTGCTTATTCACGTTCAAGAACTTACTCAGCCACAAGGCCACAGTACGAGCGGATCACACGAAAGATACAAGAGCGAAGAGAGACTAGAATGGGAGTCTAATCACGACTGTAACAAGAAAATGCGTGAGTGGATTATCAGTAGTAATATTGCCACGGATGAACAACTATCTGAAATCGAGTCGGAAATTAGAAAGAAAGTTCGTGAGGGTAAAAAAGCAGCATGGAATGCCTTTTTGGCTCCACAAAAACAAGAACAACAAGAAGCAATTACGCTTCTTGGAAATCTTGCAGAGTCCAGCTCGAATAAAAACTTCATTGAAAAAATTAAAAACGATCTTGCCAGCGAAAAAGAACCTGCAAGACGCGACATATTAGGTTCAGCTCGTAAAGCCTTGAGATATGTTGTAAATGAAGACTCAACAGAGAAAAAACAACTTCAAGATTGGATAAGCAACTACTACGATCTTATCCAGCCTAAATACAGTGCTCATTTATATTCAGAAGAAAAAGAAAACGCAACTACTATTAAAGAAGTTGTTCCAACATACGACAACGATTCTGAAGAAGTTGATGGACGTGTTGTACTTAGAGACAACTTTGATTCTATCTTTCAAAAATATCCTGAATCACTAATTTTCGGTGAAGATGCAGGAAAAATTGGTGACGTAAACCAAGGCTTGGAAGGCATGCAAGAAAAGCACGGTAAACTTAGAGTAGCTGACTCAGGAATTCGTGAAGCAACTATTTTAGGTCAAGGTATTGGAATGGCTTTAAGAGGTCTAAGACCGATTGCTGAAATTCAATATTTAGATTATCTGCTTTATTGTCTTCAGATCATGAGCGATGATTTAGCAACCGTTCGTTACAGAACAAATGGTAAGCAAAAAGCACCGTTAATTGTGCGTACTCGCGGACACAGATTGGAAGGTATTTGGCATAGTGGATCTCCAATGGGAGGAATTATCCACCTATTGAGAGGAATGCATGTTCTAGTTCCAAGAAATATGACTAAAGCAGCAGGCTTCTACAATACGCTGTTAGAAACAGATGAGCCTGCATTAGTTGTAGAATGCTTAAACGGATATCGCTTAAAAGAAAAAATGCCTAATAACCTAAGTGAAATCAGAACTCCAATAGGTGTTGTTGAAACTATTAAAGAAGGAAGCGACATCACGTTAGTGAGTTACGGAAGTACACTTAGACTTGTGGAAGAAGCCGCAAAAGAGCTACTTCAAGCAGGTATTGATGCTGAAGTGATTGACGTTCAATCATTACTTCCTCTAGACATCAACCACGATATTGTTAAGAGTCTTAAGAAAACAAACAGACTATTAGTGATAGATGAAGACGTGCCTGGTGGAGCTGCATCTTATATTTTAAATAATATTATCGAAGATCAAGAAGGATACAAATTCTTAGATAGCAAGCCACAAACGTTGACAGCCAAAGCACATCGTCCTCCTTATGGAACTGATGGTGACTATTTCAGCAAGCCTTCTGTTGAAGATATTTATGAAACAGTATATGCTATTATGCACGAAACAGACCCTAAAAAATTTCCAAAATTGATCTAAGTATAGATTGTTAGATAATTTACTAGGTTATTATAAAGTAATTGAGCGCTTCCAATTTGATTGAAAGCGCTCAATTTTTTTTGAACGAAAGTTGAAATAGAAATTTAGTAATCTACTCTACCTTCTTTGTCTTCCCATTTTTTAAAGACTACACGTCCTTCTTCTCTACTTAGGTTGATGAATTTGATACTTCTATCTTCCATCTTACCATCGAGTTCTTCATATATAAAGTGGTCGTCGAAACCTATTTCTGCAGCGTCCTCTTTAGTACATGCGTAATAAACAGCCATTGGACGCGCCCAATAAATTGCACCTAAACACATAGGGCAAGGTTCGCAAGAAGTGTAAATTATACACCCATCTAATTGAAATGAGTTAAGGTTTTTACAAGCTTCGCGAATTGCAACAACCTCGGCATGTGCAGTTGGATCATTACTAGATGTAACTTTGTTATATCCTTCGGCAACCACTTCACCATCCTTCACTATCACAGCTCCAAAAGGACCTCCTGCGTTATTGTCCATTCCCTTCTCTGAAAGCTCAATGGCACGTTTAATAAACTCTTTATCTTTTTCTGTAATCATTTTTTTAAATTTCAAATTAATATTTAAACCAAATTCTTTACGCTTCATTTAAAATTAGTCGTGTCCGACTAAGATGTAAGACCGCTCCGCTAATAGACGTAAGACACAAGACACGTTTCTTAATAGCCTGACAATCAAATTTGTTTAGCTAATCATTCTTTCTAGCTTTCAAACCTAAGAGGCAAACATAGTAGCAAGACATCTCTTAATAAAATCGCTTTAAGTCCTCGTTCTCTCTAGTTAAATAGGGTTTGTAATATTTTAATCGGACAACAGTGATTTAAAATCAAGTAAAGCGTATAAAATACTACTTTTTAAATAGAGGAAGCCCTGACATCATTTCATTCACTCTAACTCCAATTTCTTCAAGCTTTGCATCGATATCGTGGTTTAGAACAACCTCGTCGATCATATCAGCTATCTTCTCCATATCTTTTTCAACCAAGCCTCGAGTAGTTACAGCAGCAGTTCCAATTCTAATTCCACTTGTAACAAACGGAGACTTATCGTCAAAAGGAACCATGTTTTTATTAACAGTAATATCTGCTTTACCTAAAGCTTCTTCTGCTTGTTTTCCTGAGATATTTTTATTTCTCAAGTCAATTAGCATCATGTGGTTATCTGTTCCTCCAGAAATTACATGATATCCTTTATTAACCATGTGTTTTGCTAATGCAGCAGCATTTTTCTTCACTTGAACCATGTAGTGAAGGAAATCATCGGACAGAGCTTCACCAAAAGCCACAGCTTTAGCAGCAATAATATGCATTAATGGTCCTCCTTGGTTTCCAGGGAAAATTCCGCTATCCAAAAGGCTACTCATTTTTCTTAAGTTTCCGTTTTTCAATTTGATACCGAAAGGATTGTCAAAATCTTTCCCCATTAGTATAATCCCTCCACGTGGTCCACGAAGAGTTTTGTGGGTTGTAGAAGTTACAATATGGCAGTGTGGAACTGGATCGCTCATTATTCCTTTTGCAATCAAACCAGCAGGGTGTGCGATATCTGCGAATAATATTGCTCCAATTTTATCTGCAATTTCACGGAAGCGCTTATAATCGATTTCTCTTGAATATGCTGATGCTCCAGCGATAATCATTTTTGGTTTTTCGCGAAGTGCTATTTCTTCAACAGCATCGTAATCAATTAAACCAGTTTCTTCAACTACACCATAAAAAACGGGTTCGTATAATCTTCCTGAAAAATTTACTGGCGATCCGTGAGTTAGGTGTCCACCGTGTGAAAGGTCGAAGCCTAAAAATTTATCTCCTGGCTTCAAGCAAGCTGCAAATACAGCCGTATTGGCTTGTGACCCGCTGTGGGGTTGCACGTTTGCATATTCAGCTCCAAAAAGCGTCTTTACTCTATCAATGGCTAACTGCTCAACCTCATCAACAACTTCACAGCCACCATAATATCTTCTATTAGGATATCCTTCAGCATATTTATTTGTCAATACAGAGCCTGCAGCCTCCATTACTTGTTCACTTACGAAGTTCTCGGAAGCAATAAGTTCAAGTCCGTTGATTTGACGTTGTTTTTCGTCCTCTATCAACTCAAAAATGTGTTCGTCGCGTTGCATAATTTCAATAAAAGTTAATTAATTCCAAAAATACTAATTACATTCGGTAACTATAATGGAATCTATATATTTGACATACATATTTACTAACAAAAATTGGCTTGAGACTTAATCCTGAAATTCATAACACCTGAATATTAAAGACTAATAGGTTTATGTTATTGTTATTTTGAAAGTCTTAAGCACTAAAAATAAATTTACCATGCCCATAATAACTGCCAATGATCCTTCTAGAAAAACTTGGCTTGAAACTCCTGCCAATACAGATTTTCCAATTCAGAATATACCTTTTGGGGTGTTTTTGACAGCCGACGATATTGTTACTATCGGCACACGAATTGGAGATTATGCCATAGACCTAGGCGCAATGCACCAACTAGGATATTTTAAAGGTATAGATCTAACAGACGATATATTCTTGCAGGACACTCTAAATGATTTTATAAGTGATGGAAGAAAAACTTGGCGTTTGGTGAGAAACCGAATTGCTGAAGTTTTTGACGCAAACAACTCTGAACTTAGAGATAACGAAAACCACAGAAAACACGTTCTTTTCGCTATGGAAGATGTGGAAATGCAACTTCCTGTACAAGTTGGCGATTACACCGATTTCTACTCAAGTAAAGAACATGCCACTAATGTTGGTACTATGTTCCGCGGAAAAGAAAACGCATTAATGCCTAACTGGCTTCATATTCCTGTTGGATATCACGGTAGAAGCTCGTCTATTATCCCGAGTGGAATTAATATTCGCAGACCTTGGGGACAAACACTTCCTAATGGAGCAACCGAACCCGTATTTGGCCCATCGAAGCTCGTAGATTTTGAATTGGAAATGGCCTTTATCACAACCGATGCAAATGCATTAGGCGAACCTATTCCAATTGAGGAAGCTGAAGACTATATCTTCGGATTAGTCCTGTTTAACGATTGGAGCGCTCGCGATATTCAAAGATGGGAATACGTGCCACTTGGACCTTTCCTTGCAAAAAACTTCGCTTCTTCTATTTCTCCGTGGATTGTTACTCTAGATGCATTGCAGCCATTTAAAGTTGAAAGTCCGAAACTTGAAAAAGAAGTCCTTCCATACTTAAGGTCGAAAGGTAAAAAGAGTTACGACATTAACTTAGAAGCCTATATTGCTCCAGAAAACGGAGAGGAAGCTAAAATATCCACTACCAATTTCAAATATATGTATTGGAATATGAGTCAGCAGTTAGCACACCACACAGTAAATGGATGTAATGTGAACAGTGGCGACATGATGGGATCTGGAACAATATCGGGCCCAACTCCAGACTCTTATGGTTCTATGCTTGAACTAACTTGGCGAGGTGAAAAACCTCTAACCCTCTCGGATGGAACAGAAAGAAAATTCATAAACGACAACGATACTGTTATTTTTAAAGGATATTGTAAAAATGACAAAGTTCGTATAGGATTCGGTGAATGTAAATCGAAGCTACTACCAGCAATCGAAAGATAATTTACATTTACTCTCAACGATTAACAAGGGACGTAATGCCAAAAGGTTTTACGTCCCTTATTTTTTAAACACTATTAAATTCTCCTATCTTTTTTAACTAATAATTCATCTTTCATTTAAAATTGGCACTTCCTTTGTACTTTTGATTTCACTAACCTAATTTCAATGTTATGAAAGCTTTTTATATTTTGATATTTACTACTGTTTTACTCTTTTCTTGTAATAGCGTAAAACGAACTCAAAAATACGTTGCTAAAGGAGATTATGACAAAGCCATATCTCTTGCTGTAAAAAAACTTCAGAAGGATAAAAACGCAAAAGAATATGATGGACATATCTATATTTTAGAAGAAGCATTTAGAAAAGCTAACGAAGAAGACCAAGATAGAATTTCACTTTTAAAAAGACAAAATAGTGAGGTTGGCAAAAGAGAGATTTACTACACCTATCTCCAAATGCAAGACCGACAGAACTTAGTCCGCCCCTTACTCCCGTTATACAGCAAAGAAATGGGAAGAAACGGGAGGTTCGAAATTGTCAATTACAAAAGCGAACTTCTTCAAGCTCAAGATGCATTTGTAAGTTCTCTTTATAGCCAAGCTTATGAGTTAATGCAACGAAATAATAAGCAAGACTATCGCAATGCCTTCAACGTATTAACTGAACTTGAAGGAATTCAACCAAATTATAGAGACACTCACAACCTAAAGGAAGAAGCACATTTTCTAGGAACTGACTTTGTTTTTGTGAAGCTAAACAATCACACTGGTCAGCTAATTCCGCATCGTTTGCAGAGAGAATTATTAGACTTTAACACCTATGGATTAGATGATTTATGGACTGAATATCACAGTCAAAAAGAAAGTGGAATTAGATACGACCTAGGGATAGATTTAAATTTTCAAGCTATTGACATTTCTCCTGAACGGATTTCAGAAAAGCAATTCACACGCAAAGAGAGAGTTAAAGATGGCTTCAACTACAGGCGTGATCGTGCGGGAAACATAGTTAAAGATAGTCTCGGCAACCCAATAAAGATTGACAAAATGATCAATGTTACAGCGGTATTAACTGTTACTACTCAACAGAAAAACGTCTTTGTTGGAGGTACAGTAATTTATAAAGATTTACATAGAAATCAACAAATTAATAACTTTCCGTTATCAACTGAGTTTGTTTTCGAAAACGTTTTCGCAACCTATCGCGGCGACAAACGTGCTTTAAGCACTGAGGACATTAAGCTTACTGAAAACAATTTTCATCCTTTCCCGAACAACGAACATATGGTTTTTGACGCCGGTACTGACATAAAAGAGCGACTAAAAGAGATTCTGAAAAAGAATTCTTTTCGATAAAGTAAAAGATTTTCGAATTAACTATTCGAGCTTAATTTACACTCAGCGATAAAGTCAATAAGAAGTTTAAACTATGGTGTGTAATTAAAAGTTCTCCCACGTTATCTCTAGTCCATCACGCACAGAAAACAAAGGATTATAACCCATCAATTTTCTTGCTTTATCGATATTAGCTAGAGAATCGCGAACATCACCTTTTCGTGGAGGTCCATATACTGCCTTTATCTCCTTTTTAGAAATCTTCTGAAGATCACTCCAAAGTGTATTAAGGCTGATTCTTTCACCAAAAGCCACGTTAAACACTTGGTTTACGGCTTCCTCACCTGCAAACATTGCTCGAATATTGGCTTGAACAGCATTTTCAACATAAGTAAAATCTCGAGTTTGTTCACCATCTCCATTAATTGTTGGAGCTTTCTCGTCTTTTAATGCTTGCATAAATAAAGGTATAACAGCTGCATAAGCTCCTGTTGGGCTTTGCTTAGGACCGAAAACATTAAAATATCTCAATCCTACTGTAGGCGTGCCATATGTTTTATAAAAAACATCGGCGTATAATTCATTTACTAACTTTGTTACAGCATAAGGAGACAATGGCTTACCTATTTTATCTTCTTGTTTTGGAAGCGTTGGACTATCTCCATAGGTGGAACTCGAAGCTGCATAAACTAAGCGTTTAACCGACTTACTTTCATTTTGAGCTACCAACATGTTTAGAAACCCTCCAACGTTTACGTCATTTGAAGTAGCTGGATCGTTTATAGAACGGGGTACAGACCCTAAAGCAGCTTGATGTGAAACATAGTCCATGTCTTGCATTGCTTTTTTACATGTCTCCAAATCACGAATATCACCCTCTATAAATTCAAAATTTGGGAGGTCTTGAAACTCCTCGATATTTTTCATAAAGCCTGTAGCAAGGTTGTCTAATACTCTCACTTTTTTGGCGTTATGTGCTAGTAAATAAGCAACAATATTAGAACCTATAAACCCAGCTCCACCAGTAACAAGAAAATTAAACTTAGAAATATCGGTAGTGTGATAGCTATTTTTATACAAAACAATTCGATTTATTAAACTAGAGAAAAGTATTCAACAATGATAGAAGTTATCTTTCATTTCTAATGACTAATTTTACCTTAGTCATTATATAAGTGCAAAGAAATAAAATTCTATGATACAAACTATTATTTTAATAAAGAAACCGTGTTGTTCGGTTCAAATTCGATGACCTCGGTAAAGGTTTAAGTTAATTGTTTCAACGCAAACTTTTTTGCACTTACAATTAAATGACAAAACCACACGCAATCAAACCAACCATTAATGACACTCATCTAAGCTCTAAAAATGAATTGTCATTTATTAAAAAATTATTTGTTGATGTAACGATAGATTACTAACTTAAAAAATTCATAGATTAAACTTTCGACATATTTTTTAGTCATAATAACAAGTTCGCAATACAAAGGTGATTGAAGAAAAAGAATTAGTAAGCGCTTTACAGACAGAGGAGGCTAAGGAAGTGGCCTTCAGTCAGCTTGTATCTAAATACAAGGAACGACTCTACTGGCAGATTCGGAATATTGTATTGGATCACGACGACGCTGACGATGTGCTACAAAACACTTTTATAAAGATTTTTAGGAATATAAATTCTTTTAAAGGTGAAAGTAAACTTCACACATGGATGTATAGAATTGCAGCGAATGAATCAATCACTTTTTTAAATAAAAAGGCCCGACAAAACAACGTCTCTATGGAAGAGGTAAAACAAAATGCCATCAACCGACTTGAAAGCGACGTATATTTTGAAGGAGATGAATTAGAACTTCATTTTCAAAAGGCAATTGCAACACTGCCAGAAAAACAACAAATGATATTCACTATGAAGTATTTTGGCGATCATACGTATGAAGAGCTTTCCGAAACACTTGGAACCTCTATTGGTGGACTGAAAAGCAGCTACCATATTGCGTCAAAAAAGATAGCCGACTATATTAAAAACAATGAAATATCGAACGACTGATCATTGGATAAAAGAAATATTTATTTGTAAATGAAACCTTCTAAACTATTGTGAGTCATATAATAAAGTGAAAAAGAACAATAACATATCAGGATTTAAAACACCCCAAAATTACTTCGATGATTTTGAAGAGCGACTCTTCCAAAGAATCGAAGAGGAGCAATTTCCAAAATCTTCTGGGTTTAAGGTGCCAGATGGCTATTTTGAAAATTTAGATGAGCAAATCTTAAAATCGGTTACTCAAAACAACAGCACAGAAAAGAAGAAAGTAATTTCGCTTATTCCTAAAAAGTACTTTGGATATGCCGCTGCCATTGCAGCATGTTTATTAGTTGCAATACAGGTTTTCACATTTCAGGATGAAAACCCAAATATAGAGTCTATTCAAATTTCAATGTTGGATAAATATATAGAAGACGGGTATTTAAACATAAACCTATATGAATTGACAAACTATTTTGAAGATAGCGATATCTCGGGGTTGAATATTGATTTTGAGCTAATTCCAGAAGGAGTTTTAGAGAGTTACATCATAGAGAACATGGATGGAACTACTTTAATAAATGAAGGATTTAATCCATTTGAATAAAGCATATAACTCGATGAAATTACATTTATCTTGATTATAAGCACATGAAAAAGCTATATAAAATGAAGAAAATAATTTTTATTCTGCTAATTTCTTTCTCAACCGTTTATGCGCAAGAAGATAAGCACGAAAGAATTGCAGCCTTAAAAACTGCTTTTATTACTGAAAAGCTACAGCTAACATCTGCTGACGCCCAGAAATTCTGGCCTATTTACAATAATTTTGAACGTAGACTGCATGATTTGCGTCTCGAAAAAAGAAGTAACGTTTATAGAAAACTACGTAATTGCTGGGGCGAAATGACTGATGATGAGGCCAATGCACTTATAGACAACTACCTCCTATTAGAATTTAAAGAATTGGAGCTTCAAAAAGAAAAAACAATAGCACTTCGAAAAGTGATTTCCCCCAAAAAAATAATCAGCCTTAAAATTGCTGAAGATGACTTTAAAAAAGAATTGCTTGACAGATATCGTCACAGAAAGTCTGAAAAGAAGAACTAAGCAAAGTTAAACAAACACTATCCCCGCCTATTTTAAATTAGAAGGGCTGTCATTTGAGACAGCCCTTCTTTATTTTATGGTTCTAAGTAAATCAAACATTGATCGAGTTCAGGATTCTTTCTTACGAGTGAATCAATCCAAAGTTTCAACTCCTCTATTTCATAGGGAAGCAACCTTGTCAGTGCTTTTTGAAGTTCTTTACAGAACAAATTAACGTCAAAACTAACCTTTGAGAGTACCGCTTTGGTATAGTCAAACATTGCTCTTGCCATAGCTAATAATATTTTTTAGTTAAAGAAAGTAGTTTTTTACAATACGGTAGGATTTTTAGTTTCTAATTTGATTGAAATATACTAATTATTCCCAATCAAAACAACACTATACCATTAATTACCTCTCCCTCTTTATACAATCCTTTAAATGAATAACTTATAAAATATTTTACTCTTGTCCGATTAAAATTCAATAACCTGCCCTGAAAAGACTTTCGGTCGACTGTTTCAATCTGAACTTCCTTTTTATTCAATTAAGTATTTACGCTGCTTGCGGATACTTCGGAAATTTTCTTTCATAGTTTTACCACTCTTTAAGTGGTCAACCTATATCAGGGACGCACATAAAATCTATCGGACTTTTACTGTCCATTCAAACTCAAAAATAGAAACTATATCACCTGCTTGGTCTTTCCCTACAGATTTCATCCAACACGTTTGTCCTTCCTTAGTATCGATAGCTTTCTGTATTGTCTGCTTAATCAATTCCCCATCTTGACACTCAAAATAGATTCGGCCTTTTGCTTTCTTCAAAAACGATCCTTTATTATTTGCCACTAACATTGAAATACTTTTCCCACTTTCCTTAATTGTGGCCATAACCATAGCACCCGTACTGAGTTCGGCTGCCATTCCTTGCACTGCCCAGAATATAGATTTAAATGGATTTTGATTAATCCACCTAAACTTAACGGTAGTTACACAAGTAGTGTTTGAAATACTCTTTACTCGCACACCAGTGAAGTATGCCGATGGCAACTTTGCTAGCATGAAAGTATTAATCTTTTGAGGTGTGAGTTTCATAAGTTGTTTTTGCAATGCCGAAGATATTCATTTTATGCTAAAGTCAAACATGTTAATTTAATGTTAAATACAGTACTATGCGTTACACACTACTGTCTTTTAGATATATCTTTACATAGTCAATCACTAGTATTGATCAAAATTTGTATAAACTATGAATGAACAAGACTTTAAAAGCGCCTATAACAATAGTAAAGAACAGTTTTCAACAGCAACATTTATTCATCTATCAACCTTTATAAAATACATCTTTCCTTTTGGAAATTATATCGCCCCCATTATAATATGGACATATAACAAAGAAAAGCCGTTTGTAGATGAGCATGGTAGACAAGCCATCAACTTTCAGTTAAGTATGTTTATCTACACGTTTATTATTGGTTTAGCGTGTATTCCTTTGATGATATATTTTGCGGCTGATTTTGGCTCTATAATAGATCAATTAGAAGGAAGCTCAAGTGATTTGTCATTCAGTAGCATACGAAACATTTCAATTTTCGCATGGATATTTGGAGTGTTCCTACTCCTACTTATAGCTCAATTCTTTTTCGAACTATACGCAGTTATCAACGCCTCCATACATGCATCTAGAGGAGAACTATATCAATATCCTTTAAGCATATCGTTTATCAAGACTTTATCTCACAAAAACCAGTATAAATAATGAACGTTATTATCTGCTACTTATCGATGCTTGCAATGCAATTTTCAGTAGCATGTTTATCATCAGAGAGTGACTTACACAATAGTACACAGAGCACTAAATGCAAGAATCAAGTACAGATAAACAGCTATTCAGCTATTATAAAAACATCAAAAAGCAATCTCCCTTGTCCATTTAAAACAAGGAATATCAATAAAGATCTATCATTTAAAAAAAGGAATTAATAATTGTATAAATGAAAATCGAAAACACTAAGGCGCAAATGCGTAAAGGAATATTAGAGTTCTGTATCCTATCTATTTTAAAGGATGGTGAAGCTTATACCTCAGATATTCTTGAAGCTCTTAAAGAAGCCAAAATGATTGTGGTAGAAGGCACTATATATCCTCTACTCACTCGCTTAAAAAATGCTGGACTACTTTCCTATAGATGGGAAGAGTCTACTAGTGGCCCACCAAGAAAATATTATGAACTCACTAAAAAAGGGAAAGAATTTTTAGTCGAATTGAATCAAACCTGGAGTGAATTACAACAGGCCGTAAACAAAGTAACCAGCGAAAAATAACCACTATGAACAAAACAGTAAGTATAAACTTAGCCGGCACTTTCTTCCATATCGATGAAGACGCCTTTGCAAAACTATCTCACTACCTCAATGCGATTCGGAAATCACTAAAAGGCACTCAAGGGAGTGAAGAGATAATGCAAGACATCGAAACACGCATAGCCGAGCTCTTTTCTGAAAAAATAAAATCAAACACTCAAGTAATTAGCCTGCGTGAACTAGACGAGGTTATTGCCGTTATGGGACAGCCTGAAGATTATGAAGTAGACGAAGAAATGTTTGAAGATTCTTCTGAGTCTGAAAGCCACTCCCAATCGAGGGCAAATGCTTCACACAAACAACTCTTTCGCGATATTGACAATAAGTATGTTGGAGGAGTTTCATCTGGATTAGGACACTATTTAGGAATAGATGCTGTCTGGATTCGACTCATTTGGGTACTATTGGTAGTTGCTGGCTTAGGATCTCCAGTTCTAGTATATATATTGTTATGGATACTAGTACCTCCCGCCTTAACCACTTCAGAGAAATTAAAAATGACTGGTAAGCCTATCAACATTTCAAATATTGAACGGAAGTTCCGTGAAGGTTTCGACAATGTAGCCGACCGAGTAAAAAATGTAGACTACGATAAATATGGAAATAAAATTAAAACCGGAGCTTCTAGTTTTTTTGACAACTTATTGGAAGTAGCAAAAACACTCTTAAAAGCATTTGCAAAGTTAATCGGATTAATTATCATCATTGTAACCTTAACCACTTTAATTAGTTTGGTAATCAGTCTCTTCACCTTTGGCAGTATGGATATTTGGGGAAATTATGAGATGACAGAGTACATAACATTAATGGATTCTTCCAATGCTCCCGTTTGGCTCATGGCTACTTTAATTCTTTTTGCCGTAGGTATTCCATTTTTCCTCCTATTTGTTTTAGGATTAAAGCTTTTAATAAGCAACCTAAAATCTATGGGGTCTACAATTAAAATTCTTCTAGTTGTACTTTGGGTATTATCGATAATCGGCCTATTGATTATTGGAATCAGACAAGCAACCGAAACCGCTTATTCGGGTAATTTTATTGAGGAAAAACCTCTTAACATTCATCGTGGAGACACTTTACTTCTCACTATGAAAGCCGATAATCAATTTGGATATGACATTGGTAGAAGTAGTAAGCCAGAAATTAAATTTCAAAACGAAAATGAACGAGTAATCTACTTAAAAGATATACGGGTTGATGTGAAATCTACTTTCGATTCTATTGGAAAAATAATCATTGAAAAAAAGGCCGAAGGTAACAATCACCTGGATGCAAAGAAAAGAGCTGAAGCTATTGAATATAACTATTCGTTTCAAAACAATAGACTGAACCTTAACAGCTTCTTTCTTACCGCTCCTAAAAACAAGTATAGAGATCAAAAAGTCAAAATAACCATTTATATGCCGGAAGATGCTATTCTTTCTGCAGATGAAAATGTGAGATCATTCTATGCTTTGAGTTCAAATTTTTCAGAAATACGTAATGCTCCATCACAGTATTACAGAATCCTGAGAAATCAAATTGAATGTCTTGATTGCTCTGAAAAAGAAGTTATTAAAAAACAAACAGATACTATAAACCCAACTAAAACCGAAGGAAACTGGGAAGCAGAAGTTGAAGCAGATTTCAATCAAAAATAACAAACAACCAATACCTATAAACATGAAAACTTTAAATCTAATTATCATTCTCACATTTTCTATTGTATTGAGTTCTTGTAATATAAAAATAAATCTTGGTGAGGTTGGCAATGGGAACCTAACAACCCAAGATCGCAATATTTCGGAAGACTTTAGCGAAATTAAAAGCAGTTCTGGAATGGATGTATTTCTTACTCAAGGTGAAGAAAACAAGGTTGCTGTTGAAATAGACGAAAACCTTCAGCAATATGTTGAAACAACAGTTCTGAATGGAGTATTAAAAATTGGAACCACCGAAAACATTAAAAGTGCAAAAGCAAAAAAAGTGTACGTAACATATAAAGAGCTCGATAAAATAGAAGCTAGTAGCGGCTCGGAAGTGAAAGCTAATTCTGTTATAAAAAGTCAGAACCTTTGTTTAAAAGCAAGTAGTGGAGCAGAAATAGATCTTGTAGTGTTTTCTCAACATCTAACTGCAACTGCTAGTAGTGGCGCAGAAATAGATGTTTCAGGTAAAGCCACCTCCATTACAGCACAAGCATCAAGCGGTTCTGAAATCGACGCTAAAGAACTCTTGGTTATAAACTGTAATGCAAAAGCTTCTAGCGGTGCTGAAATTAGTGTTAATGTGAAGGAAAATATCGATGCAAAAGCTAGTAGTGGTGGAGATATCAAATATTACGGAAATCCAACTAAGGTCACTTCCAATAAAAGCAGCGCTGGAAGAGTTAAAAAAGCAAGTTAGTGTTATATTTACAAACAATAGCATCTGACTTAGAATTTAAAAACTCATTTGTTTTTAAATCAAAACAACCTAAACAGCAGGTTATTAAGATTTGAATTTTTCGATTTTTCGGAAGAGCGTTAAGTAGTCGATTATGAGGCAGATCTAAATGAAAAAGATAAATTACTTATGAAAAAGCTAATCCTGTTTATTACTCTCATATCACTTGCTTCTTGCAGTAATGACAATGACATAGGAGACGTTATCACCTCCGAATTTGATCGAATTTCTATATTACTACCTCAAGGAAATTGGATGGTTAACACATTAGTTGTCAACGACGAGGATTACACTTCGGATTTAGAAAGTTATATATTCAATTTTAGTGCAGACGGAACGGTTGATACTGAGATAGAATCAGAAACAAGAAGCGGTGTTTGGCATTATCAAAGCACTTCAAAATATGGAGAGCAATTAATAATTGAATTTGCAGAAAGTGATGCTCTAGGAATGATTTCTAATGCTTGGTCAATCATTTCGATATCCACCATGAAAATAGAATTATCTATTGACAATGAAAACACAGAAAACCCAAATGTATTAGTGTTCACAAAAATCGAATAAACAACCCTGTATTTTATCAGACATCGAATATTTAAAATAGTAAGTATTATTTCATCTAAATAAATTCAAAAATCACATATCTTTAATTTCTTAATCACACATTACCTACACTACACAAATCATGAGATACTTAACATACATTTTTCTTTTTTTCGGTCTTATCGCATCTGGGCAAAACGACAGTTTCAATTCTGAAGACTTAAGCATCACAAAGCTTATAGATGGAACTTTACTTATTCCCGACAACGAAAAAGAGCAACCTTTAGCTATTATTATTGGAGGAAGCGGTGCAACCGACAGGAATGGAAATCAACAAATGATGAATAATAATTCGCTGAAATTTCTTGCCGAAGGACTATACGAAAAAAACATTGCTACTTTTAGATATGACAAACGAATTGTAAAGCAAATTAGAACTGGAAATGTAGATGAAAAACAAATGCGATTTGACGATTTTATAGACGATGCAGTTGCCGTTTTGGAGTATTTCAAAAGCGATAAAAGATTTTCTAAAATATACTATATAGGTCACAGCCAAGGGTCTCTAATCGGAATGGTTGCTGCTCAAGAAGGTGCAGACGGGTTTATTTCTATTGCAGGTGCGGGACAGGAAATAGACGATGTGATTGTTGAACAACTTTCAAAACAAGCCCCGGGTCTAACCGAAAATGCTCGCGATTCATTCGACGACCTTAGAGCAAATGGCGTTTCAAACAATTACAACCCTGCTTTAGCTTCAATTTTCAGAAAGGAAATTCAACCGTTTATTTTCAGCTGGATGCAATTTGATCCTAAAGAAGAAATTGAAAAACTCAATATTCCCGTTTTGATTATAAATGGCGATAAAGACATTCAAGTTAGCGTTTCGGAAGCAGAACTACTTAAAGCTGCAAAACCAGATGCTGAATTTAAAATCATTCCTAAAATGAACCATATTTTTAAAGAGGTTGAAGGAAACGATTTAGAAAACAGCAAAACATACAACCTACACAACCTCCCTATTGTTCCTGAATTAGTTGAAACGATTTCAGATTTCATTAAAAAATAGTCATGTTCGACTAAGGTTTAAGACTGCTGCGTTAATAGGCGTAAGAAACAAGACCTACCTCTTAACAAATTGACAATCAAGATAATTTGATTAAGCATTCATTCTTACTTGCAAAACCGAGTAGCTTAGCCTCTATATTCTAGAAACGTAATGG
>Ga0209075_1000762_pt1 | contig 31096 bp, 25 predicted proteins | sample Stecom2011_FD_187523 | JGI IMG/M metagenome (GOLD analysis project Ga0209075, IMG submission 187523) | Agricultural soil microbial communities from Utah to study Nitrogen management - Steer compost 2011 (SPAdes) (version 2) | ecosystem: Environmental > Terrestrial > Soil > Agricultural land...
TATTTTCAGGAACTGATACAGATCAGACGAAGCGATGATTTTGGCTTCTTTTTTTCCGTCAATCAAGTGGATTTTTATTCCGGTTTCTTTTTCGATATGCTCAGCAATTTCCACTCCGTTGTCGGCCTCTCTCATAGCTGAAGTCGCACACGCCATATACTTCTCAACTTTGTGCACTTTCATCAAGAGCGAAAATGCCTTCATCGTATCGACCATTCGCTCTATGTTTTCTTCCGAAATTTCGCCAACCGTAAAAGAATCTTGTCCTAAACGAACGGGCACACGGACTAAAGCACTTTTATTAAATTGAGTAGGTTTATCTTCTTGTTCAACAATGTTTGACACCAAAAGTCGCATTGCATTTGACCCAACGTCAATAGCAGCATATTTTTTAATCGTTATCATAAGTTGTTCAATCGTTATCGATGACTACTTCTAATTTGTTTTTGTAGTAGTCATACATTTCATATTGGGCTCTAAATTCTCTGTTGTCTCCTCTTTCTCGATATTTGTTGCTTAAATCTTCGGAGTGAATTCGGGCTTTTACGTTAGCACGCCATCCGATTTCGAAGATATCTATCAATTCTTGTTTGATTTCTTCGTCATAAATCGGGCAGGTCACTTCTACCCTTTCGTCTATATTTCGAGTCATAAAATCGGCCGACGAAATGTACACTGCTGTATCTCCTCCGTTACCGAAAATATAAATCCTAGAATGCTCGAGATAATTATCTACGATACTGATAGCTTCTATATTTTCGCTCATACCTGGCACTCTTGGAATCAAACAACAGATTCCTCTGACAATAAGACGAATTTTTACTCCGTGTTGACTGGCTTCATAAAGCTTGTCTATTATGCCATGATCGGTCAAGCTATTCATTTTTAAGCACATATAAGCATCTTTTCCTTCGATAGCGTTGAGGATTTCTCTGTCAATGAGTTTATAAAATTCTTTTCGAGTGTGGTGAGGCGAAACAATCAAGTGTTTATATCTGTAGAGTTTATAGTTTATGTCTAAAAACTCAAATACTCGATTGACTTCTTTTAGTATTTTAGGATGAGACGTAAGCAGCGTCACATCGGTATATACTTGGGCTGTAGTTTCGTTGAAATTTCCTGTAGAGATAAATCCGTATCGCTTAATTTTTCCTTCTTCCAATCGTTCTATCACGCAAATTTTGGAGTGTACTTTAAGGCCTTTTATACCAAAAATAAGTTCGACTCCTTCTTCTTGCATTTGTTTAGAATATGAAATATTGCTGGCTTCATCGAATCTTGCTTGAAGCTCTACTTGGGCAATTACTCTTTTACCGTTTTTGGCAGCATTGATAAGCGAACTCACAATTTGGGAGTTTTTTGCCAATCGATACAAAGTAATTTTAATTGTAGTTACTTTTGGGTCTAAAGCCGCTTCACGAAGGAATCTGATGATATATGAAAACGTCTGATAGGGCGTATGGATTAAGAAATCCTTGGTTGCGATTCGCTCCAGTATACTTCCTTCTAGGCTCAGTCCTTTGACCGGAAGCGGATATCTTTTGCCATAAAGCAAATCTGTTCTTCCTAAATCAGGGAATTTCATATAATCTCTTCGGTTGTGATAGCGCCCTCCCGGAATAATACTATCCGTAGAATCAATATGCATCTTCTTTAAGAAGAAATTAAGCGTATCTTTTTTGATATCCACATCGTACAAGAAACGAACCGGTTCTCCTAGGCGTCTATCGGCCACCCCACTCGATATTTTTTCCATCAAACTCTTACCCATATCGCCATCGATATCCAATTCGGCATCACGGGTAATTTTAATCATGTGGGCAGTTACACTCTTATAGTCGAAAATGCTGAATATGCTGTGCAAGTTATAGCGAATTACATCATCGAGCATGATGATGAATTGTTTGTCATCTTCTTTCGGAAGTTCCACAAAACGATTAATCGTAGGCGGAATTTCGATAACGGCGTATCTTACATCGCCGGACTTCATTACTAATTTGACTGCCAAATATCCCGAAGTGTCTTTCAGGAGCGGAAACTTGTCCAGATCGTTCAAGATAATCGTAACCAACTCAGGCGAAACGGTCTGAATAAAGAATTCTTTGACATAGGCTTCTTGTTGAGGAGAAAGTTCTTTTTCGTTTACGATAAAAATATTGTGTTGCTCGAGTTCTTTTTCGATACCGGCTAGGATTCGCAAGCTCTCGGATTGTTGTTTGATTACGATATTGGTAATTTGCTGAAGCAATTCGTCAGACGAAAGCCCGCCGAACATTTTTTTGCCTGATTTTCCTTGGATTTTCAGTCGTCTGATAGCTGCATATCGAACTCGGAAAAATTCGTCGAGGTTGTTAGAGAATATTCCTAAGAATCGAAGTCTATCCAATAAAGGAACCGTAGGGTCTGCTGCTTCTTGAAGCACTCGTTCGTTAAAAGACAACCAACTTTTTTCTCTATCTATATATTTGTGCTCTTTGTGAACATTAAGATGCATCATAACTATTTCCGTATATTACAACAAATATCGGAATTAGTTTTGATATAAAAAGGGGCTTAGGTTTAAAAAAATGTGAGTTTTACTCAAGATCTAAAGGTTTAGATTTAAAATCTTTTGGAAAAATTATTTTTTGAATTTTACCGTTTCGGATAGCATCCCATTGGTCTTGCTCAAAAACGAAAGAGACAAATCCGCATGTGCATACATTTTCTAAATAAGTATTCCCAAAAGAGTTGACAAAATCTGTAACTGCAGAATTGTGCCCAAAAACTATAAGGTTATCATAACTATTGTCGCAACTTTTGATTTCTCGTTCGAGCTGGTTTTCATCAAAAGTATATAAACCTTCTTTTTTAACAATCAAATCTTCCGGGTACCCCAAGTGTTGTGCAAAAATTCGAGCCGTCTCCAACGCTCTTTTGGCAGTGCTAGACCAGATGATATAAGATTCGGGCAGGAGTTTTTGAGTTTTTTCTGCCATCAGGTGAGCGTCCTGCACTCCTCGATTGGCTAAGGGTCGGTCTTTGTCGTTGAGAGCCGTCTCCCAACTTGACTTCGCATGTCTGATAAGTATTAGTCGTTTCATAATTAGCTGTGTTTAAGGATGTAAGTATTAAAGTAAGGTTTCTGACAGCCAATATACTAACTATTTGCGAAAATCAAAAAACAAAAAACGGATTTATTTTGTTAAAATTTTTCAGTAATAATAATTTCATTAAAGTTTTCTACGTTAGAAACCACTTCTACCCTCTTGCCTTTGCTTTTATAATAAGACACATACTCTTTATTTTTCTCTTCTGCCTCTTTGTTTAAGATCATCGTGTTAAACAAGACAAATCCTTTTTCTTTCAACAAAAAAAGTATGCGGTCTTTAAAAAAATCTTCATATAAAAAATTTGGCATTTTGGTATCTTGAAAGATATCTATGATAATAAGGTCATACTTTTCGCGAGACTTCAGCACAAACTCAAAAGCATCGTCAATAACAAGTTGTAAGTTTTGAATTTGATCGAGTTTAAAGAATCGATTGGCTATGGTTATGATGTCTTTGTCGATTTCTACCCCTGTGATTTTGGATTTGAAGCCGATTTCATCGGTTAATGTTTTAATGACACTTCCTCCGGCCACTCCCAGAACCAGAATGTTGTCCATTTTTAGGATTTTCGAAAACCCGATTCGCTTAAGACCTATTCGCAAGACACGCTGAAGGCTACCATAGGAGTAGTTTGCGTTTTTGGAATCTAACACCAGTTCTCCGCCTGAAAGGTTGACTTCGAGTGATTTACTTATATTGGATTGGGCTTTAAAAAGAGTTATCGGATACAGATAACTCAGCAATTTTTTTAATAGCATCACGGGTTTTCAAATATCAGCCTAAAATAGTAATTTTACGAAAATTAATGCTATATGAAGCAAAAAATTTATCGATTTATTTTTTTTCGTTTGATGGGCTGGAAGATTACGGGGGCGGAGAATTTATTAGTAAAAAAATGTGTTATGATCGTAGTGCCACACACCAGTTGGCATGATTTCTATATCGGAGTGTTTGCTAGGGGAATTATTAACTTGAAAATGAATTTTGTAGGCAAAAAAGAACTATTTATTTTTCCGTTTGGAGCTTATTTTAAATGGATGGGTGGTGCCCCACTCAATCGAAGTAAAAACGAAAACAAAGTAGATGCTATTGCCAAAATATTCGCTCAACAAGACGAATTTCGATTGGCTATTGCTCCGGAAGGCACTCGAAGCAAAGTACATCAATGGAAAACCGGATTCTATTATATCGCCAAAAAAGCTCATGTGCCTATTGTTCCGATAGCTTTTGATTGGGGCAAAAAAGAAGTAAAAATCCACTTGCCTTATTACGCGACTGATTCTATTGAAAAAGACTTTGAGTACTTAGAAAGCATATATAGAGGAGTAATCGGCAAAGTGATAAAAAATAGCTATATACCTAATTAATTATACGAATAATGACAAAAATAATAGGACTCACCGGCGGGATAGGCAGTGGTAAATCTACAGTAGCTCGATATTTTGAAGAACTAGGAGTTCCGGTTTATGTAGCTGATACAGAAGCGAAAAGAATAATGGATGAGCCGGAAACCATTCGAGAAGTGAAACAAATTTTTGAAGATGACGTCTTATTAGATGGAAAGCTTGATCGAAAGAAAATAGCGTCTATTGTTTTTAACAATCCTGACAAATTGAAAAAGCTCAACCAAATTATTCACCCAAAAGTGAAAAAAGATTTTAAGGATTGGTTAGAAAAACACAAAAATTATTCATTTATCATCAAAGAAGTGGCGATTTTGTTTGAAACCGGTACTGAAAACGACTTTGATGCTATCATTCTGGTGACTGCACCGGAAAAGACAAGAATTGAGCGAGTGATGAAACGGGATGAACTTACTGAGTCTGAAGTGTTAGAAAGAATAAAAAATCAGCTTCCGGATGAAGAAAAAATAAAGAAAAGTCATTATATCATAGAAAATATGACAAAAAAAGAAACAAAAAATCAAGTTAAAGAACTTTTTATTCTATTAAATAAAGCATAAATTCAATCTTTAATGTTAATTTTTAGTTAATAAAAAGAAAATTAAAATGTTAAACTTATTATATTTGTATCGATGAATAATATGTTGTTTCGCACACTTGTGGTGCTGATGAGTTTATCGCTATTGGGGATTATTTTTGTTCAGTTGTATTGGATAAACTCTTCTCTTGAGCAAAGCGAAAAGCAATTTCAGTACCAAGTAAAACAAGTGATGGGCAATGTTTCAGACAAATTGGAACAGATAGAGATGAAGAGCTATCTCTCTAGTTATTATAACCTTAGAGATAGTATAGGGACAGAGCCCAAAAAGCAAGAATTAGTTAAGTACTGGATCGTACAATGGGATCTTACTACCAATGAGACCATTTCGTATCGAAGCACTATAAGTTCAGAAGATTTTAATATTGATCTTTCGTTCTTTGACAAAAGGGTAGATTCGATTCCGGTTAAGAATTATATTTCTACACGTCATACAGAAATATACAGACCCGGTAATATTAAAGATGCCAACACGCAGCAAATGACAAGCACTCCTGATGAGATTATTGATCAAGAAGGAGAGCTATCAATACTGCACAAATCGCAATTCGAAATTTATTTTAAAGATATCGCAAGCCTACAGCCATTATCAAAACGAATTTCAATTGACGATGTACAAAACCTGCTCACAGAGCAGTTTAAGAATTACGGTATTCACACTCCTTTTGAATTTGCGGTTTACAGTAACAACTTGGCTACCAAAATCAAATCAGGAGATTTTAAATACGACAAAGAATCTACATACTCTATCCCGGTTTTTGATGATTACGAGAATTCGAAAGATAAAATCGAGCTTTTGGTAAGTTTTCCGGATAAAAAGAGATATCTCTTTTCTGACCTTTTGGGAATCGTAAGCATTAGTATCGTTTTTACGATAATTATTATTGTTGCTTATATCAGTGCTTTACATCAGTATATTAAGCAACGTCAAATTTCTCAGATTAAGACCGACTTTATCAATAACATGACGCACGAGTTTAAAACTCCCATTGCTACGATTAATTTAGCTTTGGATGCGATAAAAAGTCCGAAAGTTAGAGATGATAAAGAAAAAGCGGACCGATATCTGAAAATGATTCGAGACGAAAACAAAAGGATGCATGCTCAAGTAGAGAGTGTGTTGCGGATTTCGAAATTAGAAAAACAAGAATTAGATATTCCGAAAGAGTCCGGAGATATAGTAGAGATTATCGACAATGCAATAGAGCACGTTCGGCTTATGGTCGAAGACCGAGAAGGAAGTATTACAAAACACTATAAAGCCACTCGGACCATTGCTCTACTCAATGAAGTTTATTTTACCAGTGTTTTGGTAAACATACTTGACAATGCCATCAAATATTCGCCAGAGGCGCCTATTATTGATGTGTATACAGAGAACGTAAAAGACTTTATTCTGATAAAAATTCAGGATAAAGGAATCGGGATGACAAAAGCGGCTCAAAAAAGAGCTTTTGAGAAATTTTATAGAGAACATACAGGAGATGTTCACAACGTGAAAGGACACGGACTTGGTTTAGCTTACGTAAAAACCATTGTTGAGGACCACAGTGGTCAGGTTTTTGTTGAGAGCGAAAAAGGGAAAGGGAGCACCTTTATAATTAAGATTCCGGTAATTAATTAAATTTATAAAAAAACTAACAAACAAAAAATATAAACAACTATGGAAACAAACAAAAAAATACTCTTGGTAGAGGACGACCCAAATTTTGGAGCCATACTGAAAGACTATTTAACTTTGAATGATTTCGATGTAACTCTTGCTAAAAATGGTATGGAGGGATTCGAAAAATTCAAAAAAGACACTTTCGATCTTTGTATCCTTGATGTGATGATGCCATACAAAGACGGTTATACTTTAGCAAAAGAAATTCGAGATCGCAATAAAGATATTCCTCTAATCTTCCTTACAGCAAAAACATTGAAAGAAGATGTAATGAAAGGTTATAAAGTGGGTGCAGACGACTATTTAAATAAGCCTTTCGATTCTGAAGTACTGCTGATGAAGATTCGTGCTATCATTCAACGCAAAGCTTCTGAAGCAAGCAAAACAGACATGTCTAAATTTGAGTTCAAAATTGGAGACTTCCATTTGAATTCAAAACTTCGTTTCTTGACTTATAAAGACGAAGAGCCTATCAAACTTTCTCCGAAAGAAAATGATTTGTTAAAAATGCTTGCGCTTCACGAGAACGATCTTATGCCCCGTGAACTAGCTCTTACAAAAATTTGGAGAGACGACAACTACTTCACTTCTAGAAGTATGGACGTTTATATTGCCAAATTACGTAAATATCTAAAACGTGATGAGAACGTAGAAATCGTAAACATTCACGGAGAAGGGTTTCGGTTGGCTATCAACAATAACAACCAAAACTAAAAAATCAAAATCTAAAAAACTCCCGAATTCAGCAATGTCTTTTCGGGAGTTTTTTGTTAGCTGTAATTCAACCTTGTATTTCTGCAAATTACCTTTTCGAGTTTTCTCCTGCTAAAAATTATTTTTTTATCTTTATCTTTTCTAAGCAGGTATATGAGAAAACTTTATTTTTCTTTATTGTTGGTCCTATCACTTGGAGCTAAAGTTTTAGCTCAAGAAGAGGTAGTGTTGTATCAACAATTTAACGGAAAATACAGCTTTACTTTTATTGGAAATACAATGAATTATGCAGAAAATGGGCTTGGAGTCCCCTGCATTATTCAAACCTCCTCCTCTGCCGATTTAAACTTAAATCCTGAAGACGAAATCGAAAAAGCTTTTCTCTATTGGGCCGGTTCCGGAGAGGGTGATTTAGAAATCACTTTAAACGACAATCCTGTTCAAGCAGAAAGAGTTTTCAATCTTATTCATACCAACCTTGTCTTTTTTGCTGCTTTTGCAGATGTTACAGAGCAAGTTCAACAAACCGGAAATGGTACCTATACAGTGGCAGAATTTGATTTATCAAGCATTATTCATTTATACTGCCCCAATGGAACCAATTTTGCAGGTTGGGCTTTGGTTGTAGTTTATAAAAACGAAGAGCTGCCTTACAACCAACTCAATGTGTATGACGGTTTTAAAAATGTTCCTGATGAGCTCAGCATCACCTTAGACAACTTAAATGTTGTAGACAACGTTGGGGCAAAAATAGGTTTTGTAGCTTGGGAAGGCGATTCACAGATCAGCGTAAATGAAACCCTTAGAATCAACGGCAACATCATTAGCAATCCACCTTTGAATCCTGCTAATAATGCTTTTAACGGAACAAACAGTCTAACGAACTCTTCTGACCTTTATAATATGGACTTGGATGTGTACGACATTCAGGACAACATTCAGATCGGAGACAGCGAAGCTTATATTCAGCTCACCTCTGGGCAAGACTTAGTAATGATTTCAACTGTAGTTACCCTGTTGAATAGCCAGCTCCCTGATGCAACCATTGCTATAAACAATATCGTTTCTGAATGTGATTCTGATACTTCTGAAGTCTTCTATACGGTTTATAACATCAATTCCACGGAAGCTTTGCCTGCAGGCACTTCGATTTCTGTATACGTAAACGGTGTATTTGCTTTTTCCACTCAAACCCAAACCGATATTCCGGTTAACGGTTCCGAAAGCGGCACAATTTTAATCACTGTACCTGAGGATAGTGTAGAAACTTATGAAGTAAAACTTGTAGTAGATGAATTTCAACAAGTAATCGAGATCAACGAGGACAACAATAGCAGTAATTCCGTTAGTTTTCAACTAATATCTTCTCCTGAGTTCAATATTTTAAAAGACTTAACTAGTTGTAATACAGGAAACAATACTGCAGTTTTTGATTTCTCGTCATACGAGTCATTGGTAAAGTTCAACCTGTCTGACGAAGTGACTTTTCACCACACTCTCGAAGCGGCTGAAAATGGCAGTAATCCTATTTTGAATACTTCTTCTTTTGTTGCTACAGAATTTCCGAAAGAGATTTTTGTTCGAATCGAAAACGACAATTGTTATAATGTAACTTCTTTCTTTTTATATATTAGGAACTGCCCCCCTACTGTCTATAATGCCGTTTCGGCTAACAATGACGGTTATAACGATTATTTTTTCATTGATGGGCTGTATGATATTTTCCCGAGTTTCGAGCTTTTAATCTATTCTCGTTGGGGAAAACTCATTTGGAAAGGAAATGCTCAATCCCCAATGTGGGATGGTAAAATCTCAGGGAATTCTGAGGCTCCCGAAGGAACTTATTATTATGTTTTATACTTGAATGACAAAGATTTTCCTAAACCATTAACAGGGTTTTTATATCTCACGCGATGAAAATTTAATTTTTATCATAATACATATTTCTTTATATTTGCCTACAATTAAAACCTACATTAAAGGTGATTCGTATTCACGACAAACATTTCGTACCTTTCATTTCAGCAGACCACCTCAACGAGGTCGTATCGAGGATGGCCCAAGAGATTGCTGAAGATATAGATGAAGAAGTCCCCATATTTATAGGAGTTCTCAACGGGGCATTTATGTTCGTTTCTGATTTCGTAAAACACTTTCCTAAACCTTGTGAAGTGAGTTTTGTTAAACTTTCTTCTTATCAAGGCACTACTTCTACAGAAAAAGTTCAACAACTTATCGGGCTGAATAAAGACATTTCGGGCAGAACAGTTGTGGTCTTAGAAGACATTATCGATACAGGAAACACATTAGTTGAAATCAAACGGCTTCTTGAGAATGAAAAAGTAAAACAACTAAAAATAGCTACCCTCTTCTTTAAGCCCGAAGCTTATACCAAAGACATCCCTATTGACTACATCGGTATGGAAATTCCGAATAAATTCATTGTAGGCTACGGATTAGATTATGATGAGTTGGGCAGAAATTTACCTGAGATCTATCAATTAAACGACAATATTTAACAAACAACGAAAAATGATTAACATAATTTTATTTGGAAAGCCAGGGGCTGGAAAAGGAACACAAGCAGAATTTTTAAAAGAAAGATACAATTTGGTGCATATTTCAACCGGAGATATATTCAGATATAACTTAAAAAATGACACTGATTTAGGCAAGCAAGCCAAGGTGTATATGGATAGAGGGGATTTGGTTCCTGACGAACTAACCATCAAAATGCTTCAAGACGAAGTTGAGAAACACCCTCAAGCAAATGGTTTTCTGTTTGACGGATTCCCACGAACTATTGCTCAGGCCGATGCTTTAGAAGCTTTTTTGAAATCAAAAGGATGGGATGTTACGGCTACTATCGCCCTAGAAGCTGATGACGAAGTTTTAATAAAACGTTTATTAGAAAGAGGTAAAACAAGCGGAAGAGTAGACGATCAAGATGAAGAGAAAATCAGAAATCGCTATGAAGAATACAACCAAAAAACAGCTCCTCTGATTAATTATTACAACGAAAAAAATCTTTTTCATTCGGTGAATGGAATCGGAGAAATCTCTGAAATCACCGAACGACTGAGTAGGGTCATTGACCGTTTTTTATAACTTATAACTCTATATGGAAATATTTATAATATTAATTTTAATATTATTGAATGGAGTTTTTTCGATGTCCGAAATTGCTCTTATTTCTTCACGAAAAAGTCGATTGGAAACTTCCGCTAAAAAAGGAAATTCCGCTGCCAAAACCGCTTTGGATTTGGCTAATTCGCCTAATAAATTCTTGTCTACAGTTCAAATAGGTATCACGCTTATCGGAATTTTAACCGGTATTTATTCCGGAAAAGCAATTACCGAAGACGTAAAAAACTTTTTGCTACGGATTGATTTTCTATCTACTTATGCAGATAGTTTGGCTGTAGCCATTATTGTTATTTTAATTACGTTTTTTACTTTAGTTTTAGGAGAATTAGTTCCGAAACGTATTGGGCTCACCTATCCGGAGAGCATCGCAAAGATGGTAGCTTTACCTATGAAATTTATTTCTGTAATAACAGCTCCTTTTATTTGGTTACTTACGGTTTCGACCGAATTTTTATTAAAAGTTTTTAATATTAAACCTAATCAAGAAGACGGTAGAGTAACCGAAGAAGAAATTAAAGCTATTATCAAAGAAGGAACCGAAGGTGGTGAAGTTCAAGAAATTGAACAAGACATTGTGGAGAGAGTTTTCCATATCGGAGATAGAAAGATTAACTCATTGATGACTCACAGAAAATCAGTTAATTATCTTTCTCTAGAAGATTCTCCGGAAGAGATTAAAGCTAAAATTTTAGATGAATTACACTCAGTCTATCCTGTATGTGAAGAAAATAACCTTGACACTGTAATTGGTGTGGTTTTTTTGAAAGACATTTTCATGAGTTTCGAAAAAGGAAATTTCGATTTAAGAGCCATAACCAAAGAACCTGTTTATTTTATCGAACATACTTCTGCTTATAGAGCTTTGGAGGTTTTCAAAACCACAAAAGTTCACTATGCTTTAGTAACAGACGAATATGGAGTGATTCAAGGAATTATTACTTTGAATGACATTTTGGAAGCCCTTGTGGGCGATGCTTCAGACTTTTATCAAGACGAATTCCAACTGGTAGAAAGAGAAGATGGCACTTGGCTGGTTGACGGGCACTATTCGCTTCATGACTTCTTGACTCATTTTGAGTTAGATGATTTGATTAATAATTATGACGTAACTACTGTTAGTGGTCTTATCATCACAGAATTAGGATACATACCTAAGCAAGGCGAAAAACTCCAATGGAACAGTTTCAATTTTGAAATCATCGATATGGATGGTGTGAAAATTGATAAGATTTTGGTACAAAAAGTGGTTCCGGAAGAATAACATTTCTATACCGAAGGTCGAACACAAATAACAAACACAACGATTCAACGGTTAAATAAAAATAAAATGACAGAAGGAAATTTTGTAGATTACGTAAAAATATATGTAGCCTCAGGAAAAGGCGGACGTGGTTCTTCGCATCTTCACAGGGAAAAATTTATTGAAAAAGGAGGTCCTGACGGAGGTGACGGAGGTCGTGGTGGGCACGTATATCTGGTTGGAAACAAAAACCTTTGGACTCTTTTTCACCTGAAATTTACAAGACACATCAAAGCCGGACACGGAGGTGACGGGGGTAGCTCTCGTAGTACAGGTGCAGACGGAGAAGATAAATTTATCGAAGTTCCTCTCGGAACAGTTGTAAAAGACAAAGAAACAGGAGAATTCTTGTTTGAAATCACAGAAGACGGCGAGAAAAAAATTTTAGCTCGAGGCGGAAAAGGAGGGCTGGGTAACTGGCATTTTCGCAGCTCTACGAATCAAACCCCTAGATATGCCCAACCAGGTATGGAAGGAGAAGAAAAAGACGTTATCCTGGAGCTAAAAGTCTTAGCAGATGTTGGTTTAGTAGGCTTTCCGAATGCCGGAAAATCAACTTTACTATCTGTGCTAACTTCTGCTAAACCTAAAATTGCCGACTATCCGTTCACTACTCTAAAACCTAATTTGGGGATTGTTGCCTACAGAGATTTTCAATCGTTTGTAATGGCCGATATCCCCGGAATTATTGAAGGAGCAGCAGAAGGTAAAGGTCTTGGACACTACTTTTTAAGACATATTGAGCGAAATTCCATATTACTTTTTTTGATTCCTGCCGATTCTCCGGACATCAAAAAAGAGTATGATATATTGCTTAAAGAACTCACCGCATACAATCCGGAATTATTAGACAAAGAGCGACTTATAGCCATATCTAAATGCGATATGCTCGATGAGGAGCTCAAAACGGAAATGAAAAAAGAGTTAGACAAAGAATTTAAAGGTCTCTCCTACTTATTCATTTCGTCTGTGGCACAACAAGGGCTTACGGAGCTTAAAGACAAGCTTTGGCAAATGCTTAATAGTGAACCACAAAAATAAGCTGTATGCAACTTTCGGTAATCATTCTTAACTACAATGTAAGATATTTTTTGCATCACTGTATTCTAAGTGTGCAAAAAGCTCTAAAAGGTATTGATGCTGAAATTATTGTAGTTGATAATGCTTCTTCGGATGACAGTTGTAGCATGGTAAAACAGCTTTTTCCGGAAATTATTCTTATCGAAAATCAAGAAAACATAGGTTTCCCGAAAGGAAATAATATCGGTGTGGAGCAAGCCAAAGGCAAATACATCTGTATCCTCAATCCCGATACGGTGGTAGCAGAAGATACTTTCGCCAAACTCCTCGAATTTGCTCAAAACACACCTCGATTGGGAATTGTAGGCTGTCACTTTATAGACGGTACAGGGGCTTTTTTACCCGAGAGCAAACGAAATGTGCCTACACCAAAGGTTTCTTTACTGAAAATGCTCGGTAAAGACAAGCTCTATTATGCTCATCATCTGAGTGAACAGCAAACAGGAAAAGTAAGCGTAGTGACGGGAGCTTTTATGTTTGTCGAAAAGAAGAAATACCTCTCTTTAAAAGGTTTTGATGAGGATTTTTTTATGTATGGCGAAGATATTGACCTTTGCTATAGAGCCGAAAAAGCCGGATTAGAGAATTACTATTTCGCAGACACGACTATCATTCATTATAAAGGCGAAAGCACTACCAAAGACAAAGTATACCTAAAAAGGTTTTATGGGGCTATGAAAATATTCTATAAAAAGCACTTCCCAAAAAACTTTGTATTTGATATGATTATAGACTTAGGTGTTTTTGTCTTTTCTAATTGGAAAGCTACCAAAAGTGCTCCTCAAAAAAGAAAACCATCGCAATACGTTTGGATCTCTAACAGTACAGAATTACAGCAAAACATACAGCAAAAATTAAATAAAGATATACTTTTCGTCAATAATATCGCTTTGCTCTCTGTAAGCGAGCTACAACAGCAAAATACCGAGTTTATTTTTGATGCAGACAACATTGGCTATAAAGAGATTATATGGTTTATGTTTACTCATAGGCATCCCAATTTCACTTTTAAGATCAAGCCTAAAGGAGCAAATTTCCTAATTGGAAGTAATAGCAACAAAGACAAAGGAGAAATCATTATTCTATAAAGCAAAAAATCCCGAGAAAATTCTCGGGATTTTTTAAATATAGAAAGTTTGGTTGGGTTAAAATTCTAATTCAAAGGTTCCTCCGGTAATATTCAAAAGATTGTTGCTTGCGTTTTTAACGTAACCTCCAAAAGTTCCAGAAAGTACTCCGTCTGAGTTTACATCTACTACATTGTGAAATTCAAATCCCGGTTGATTTTGATTCGGAAAATAATTAGAAGTTATACTCAATTGGAAGTTTTGGAAAACATCTTGTCCGGTTTCACCTTGTTCTACTTCAAAATATACAAAATAATCATTACCTTGAGAGGTTTCTCCTAGTACTTTCAATAGAGTTCCCTCTTGAGTTACAGTCACCACATCAAATACATACGGTATAGTTCCGGCCGTAAGAGTTATGGTTCCGGTATTTGGAGTTCCCTCTTCGCAGTTAAGAGTATCAAGAATAGCCTGAATAGCTCCATCTTCGTCTCCACAAATCTCTATTTGATTTTCCAAAGCGGTACGATAAGCCTGACAAGCTTCGAATAGATCTTCGGTCGAAGCATTTTCATAAGCTGCTTGAGCTTCTTCTACTTGTTGAGTAGCTTCCTCACAAGTTTCCGGTTCTTCTGGTTGTGCCCCTGCATACGAAACATTCACAAAAGCTCCGTTAGAAAACACTCTTTCTTCTATGTTAAGCTCTTCATCAAATTTATATCCGATGAATTGAAAAGTACCACTAATGGTTTGATTTTGAAAATTAATTGAAGATATGGTTAATCTAGCTGAAGAACTTCCTGAAATTGGGTTAAGGCTATTATACATCCCGCCAGACTCCGTATCCATATAGGTAAAGTTCACTTGTGAGCCTTGATAAGTTCCCACTACAGCACTTGTACTATATAAAATAAACATACCTTGAGGTGCTATTGCTGTAATGGTCAATGTACCACCCTCTACAGAAGCAGTTACGTTGTTGGTCACATATTGCGCACCCGGAAAATTAACCGAAAAACTGGCTTGACCATTGTTACCACCATTGCCATTGTTATTAGTAACACCATTATCTAGCGGTTCAGTGTCACAAGAAGTTATCCCTGCTATCAAGGCAAGAAACAAAAAGGAAAATTTTAAAATTTTATTTTTCATTTTAATACTGAGATTTTAAAGCCCCCAAATATAACTTTTTTTTCTTAGAACAACGACTTCGGAAAAAAAATTATATTTACTATGCTTGCATAATATTTTTTTTACTTATCTTTGGAATTCCATAAAAATCAAAACTAAGAAATAAACCATAATTATAAATAAACCAACCAAGTATGAAAGAGAAAACTATTGACTATGTTTTAAGGGCCACATGGCAGGCTGTCGCCAGGATGTATAACGAAGAGGCTTCTAAATACGGAGCTACTATGGCCTTAGGTTTTACCTTATTAAGTATAGACAAAGAAGGAACTCCCTCAACAGCATTAGCACCCAAAATGGGAATGGAACCCACAAGTCTTACCAGAACTTTAAAATCTATGGAAGACAAAGGGTTTATTACCAAAACAAGAAGTAAAAAAGATGGTAGAAGCGTGATTATCAAGCTCACCAAGCTAGGTCAGGAAAAAAGAGAACTTTCCAAACAGACGGTTCTTCGGTTTAATGAAGTTATAAAAGAACACATACCCGAAGAAAAATTAAATCATTTTATGGAAGTAGCTGACATCATAAATGAGTTAATCAACGAAAAGAGCATATTTACGCCTAAAGGATAAAATATCACAATATAAATCACTAAGAAATGAAAAGATTAATCAAAAAAGTTGCTGTAATTGGGTCTGGGATTATGGGCTCCGGAATTGCTTGTCACTTTGCCAATATCGGGGTGGAAGTATTACTTCTGGACATCATGCCAAACGAACCCAATGAGGCTGAAATCAAAAAAGGGTTGACTATCGAAAGTAAAGCTGTTAGAAACCGAATCGTAAACTCTAACCTGCAAGCTGCTTTAAAATCAAACCCTTCTCCTATTTATCATCAGAAATTTGCTTCTCGTATCACAACCGGGAACACCACCGATGATTTAGAAAAAATCAAAGACGTAGACTGGATTATCGAAGTTGTAGTCGAAAGGCTAGACATCAAAAAAGCAGTGTATGAGCAAATCGAAAAATATCGTAAACCGGGAACGCTAGTTACGTCGAACACTTCGGGTATTCCGATTAAGTTTATGAGCGAAGGCAGAAGCGAAGACTTTCAAAAACACTTCTGCGGAACGCACTTCTTTAACCCGGCTCGTTATTTGAAATTATTTGAAATTATTCCTGGTCCTCAAACTTCAAAAGAGGTATTGGATTTCTTGAATGAATACGGAGAAAAATTCTTAGGGAAAACTTCGGTTGTAGCCAAAGATACTCCGGCATTTATCGGTAACCGTATCGGAATCTTCGGAATTATGAGTTTGTTTCACTTAGTAAAAGAAATGGGGCTCACTATCGAAGAAGTTGACAAACTAACAGGACCGGTTATCGGTCGTCCGAAGTCGGCTACGTTTAGAACCGTTGACGTAGTGGGGCTTGATACTTTGGTTCACGTGGCCAACGGATTATACGAAAATTGCCCTGAAGACGAAGCGCACGAGCTATTCAAACTTCCTGACTTCATCAACCACATGATGGAAAACAAATGGTTAGGAAGCAAAACCAAACAAGGTTTCTACAAAAAAGTTGACAAAGACATCCTGTCTTTAGACCTAAACACATTAGAATATAGACCACAACAAAAAGCGTCATTCGCAACGCTTGAACTTACTAAAACTATCGAGAAACCTATTGATCGTTTCAAAGTTTTAGTAAAAGGAACCGACAAAGCCGGTGAATTCTACCGCAAAAACTTCACAGCGATGTTCGCTTATGTATCCAACCGTGTTCCTGAAATCACAGACGAATTCTATAAAATTGACGATGCTATGAAAGCCGGATTCGGATGGGAAAACGGTCCGTTCGAAATTTGGGATGCGATTGGAGTAGAGAAAGCTCTAGAGCTCATGGAAGCAGAAAACCTTAAACCAGCTGCTTGGGTTACAGAAATGCTTGCTGCCGGAATCACAAGTTTCTATACTGTAAAAGAAGGAGCGACATATTACTATGATATCCCGTCGAAATCATACCAAAAAGTTCCGGGGCAAGATGCTTTTATCATCTTGAACAACATCAGAGCAAACAAAACCATTTGGGAGAATAAAGAAGCTGAAATACAAGACCTTGGTGATGGTATACTAAACCTTGAGTTCAAATCAAAGATGAACTCTATCGGTAGCGGAGTACTACAAGGCATCAACAAAGCTATCGACTTAGCCGAGAAAGAATATAAAGGTCTTGTTATCGGGAACCAATCGGCTAACTTCTCGGTTGGGGCTAACTTGGCAATGATCTTTATGTATGCAGTGGAGCAAGAATACGATGAGCTAAACATGGCTATCAAAATGTTCCAAAATACGATGATGAGAATTCGTTACTCAGGAATTCCTGTTGTAGCTGCTCCTCACGGAATGACCCTTGGTGGTGGTTGCGAAATCTGTCTTCACGCAGATAAAGTTGTAGCTGCTGCTGAAACATATATCGGATTAGTAGAATTTGGTGTTGGTGTTATCCCAGGTGGTGGTGGTTCCAAAGAAATGACTGTTCGTGCCTCAGACCTATATCGCAAAAATGATGTGGAACTGAATGTTCTACAAGAGCACTTCTTGACTATCGGTATGGCAAAAGTGGCAACTTCGGCTTATGAGGCATACGACACAAACATCCTTCAAAAAGGAAAAGACGTAGTGGTAGTTAACAAAGACCGTCAGATTGCAGAAGCCAAGAAGCACGCTTTGTTGTTAGCCGATGCAGGATATACACAACCTATCCCACGTAACGACATCAAAGTTCTTGGTAAACAAGCTTTGGGTATGTTCCTTGTAGGTACAGATCAAATGAAAGCCGGAAAATACATCTCTGAACACGATCAGAAAATTGCTAACAAACTAGCTTATGTAATGGCCGGAGGAGATTTATCGGAAGCTACTTTAGTATCAGAACAATATTTGTTGGATTTAGAAAGAGAAGCTTTCTTATCACTTTGCGGAGAAAAGAAAACCCTCGAAAGAATCCAATATATGTTAACTAAAGGAAAACCGCTTCGCAACTAATTATTTTAAATGTTGAATTTTAAATAATTCATCCATTCAAAATTTATAATTCAAAATTCAAAATAGACATGAAAACAGCATATATAGTAAAAGCATACCGAACAGCCGTAGGTAAGGCACCCAAAGGGGTTTTCAGGTTCAAAAGACCTGATGAATTGGCTGCGGAAACCATTCAGTACATGATGAATGAGCTTCCTGATTTTGACAAAACCAGAATTGATGACGTAATGGTGGGTAACGCCATGCCTGAGGCCGAACAAGGCTTAAACGTAGGGCGTTTAATCTCGCTTATGGGTTTAAAAGTAACTGACGTTCCCGGAGTTACCGTAAATCGTTACTGTGCTTCCGGATTAGAAACTATTGCTATGGCAACAGCTAAAATCCAAAGCGGAATGGCACATTGCATCATTGCCGGTGGGGCAGAGAGTATGAGTTACATCCCGATGGGAGGCTACAAGCCAACTCCAAATTATGAAGTCGCTAAACAAGGCCACGAAGATTACTATTGGGGTATGGGGCTTACTGCAGAAGCAGTAGCTGAAAAATACAACGTTTCTCGCGAAGACCAAGATGAGTTCGCTTATAATTCGCACATGAAAGCTTTAAAAGCGCAGGCGGAAGGAAAATTTGACAACCAAATCGTTCCGATTACTGTAGAGCACACGTTCATCAACGAAAAAGGCAAAAAAGAAACTAAGACCTACACCGTAACCAAAGACGAAGGTCCTAGAGCCGATACAAATTTGGAGGCTTTAGCAAAATTAAAACCTGTATTTGCTAATGGTGGTAGTGTAACAGCCGGAAACTCTTCGCAAATGAGTGACGGAGCCGCCTTTGTAATGGTGATGAGTGAAGAAATGGTAAAGGAATTAAACCTTGAGCCTATCGCCAGATTAGTTAGCTATGCCGCTACCGGAGTAGAACCAAGAATTATGGGAATTGGTCCTGTAAAAGCAATTCCGAAAGCTATTGAACAAGCAGGATTAAAACTAAATGACATTGAACTGTTTGAATTAAACGAAGCTTTTGCTTCACAATCTTTAGCAGTTATCAGAGAGTTAGGCTTAAATCCTGATATCGTAAACGTAAATGGAGGGGCAATTGCTCTAGGTCACCCACTGGGTTGTACGGGAGCAAAACTATCAGTTCAACTTTTTGACGAGATGAAAAGACGAGGCAATAAATACGGTATCGTAACTATGTGTGTCGGAACCGGACAAGGTGCTGCGGGAGTATATGAATTATTATAAGAAAATAGAGGATAGAACATAGAAAATAGATTTTGATGAGTTTTGGAAAAAGACATAATTATAAAAACATAAAAATATGGTAATTAGGAAATGAGAACCCTAATGATATTTCTGATGTTTTATTGACTTTTCCTGTTCATGAAAATATGATTTAAGTTTTCAAATTAGTAGATGTTCTATTTCTATTATCTAGATATTTCTTTAGGTTCCTCGTACGAACTAATCACTCAATTATTAATTGCGAAACATAGAAATTACATAAATCAAGAAACGTTTAACAACCTAGAAATGAAAATAGAAGAATTTCAGAGAATGACAATATCTTTTCAAAATGGATTAGCTAGTCTGTTTTCTACTTTCTATGTTCTATTTTCTTTTCTCTAAAAAAAATAAGCTATGGAAAATATAACAAGAGGAGGACAATTCCTTGTAAAAGAAACAAAATGCGAGAACATCTTCACTCCGGAAGATTTCTCAGAAGAGCAAATTATGATGCGTGACTCTGTAAAAGAGTTTGTTGATCGTGAAATTTGGCCAAACAAAGAACGTTTCGAGAAAAAAGACTACGCTTTTACGGAAGAATGTATGCGTAAGGCCGGAGAACTTGGATTCTTGGGTGTAGCAGTGCCCGAAGAGTATGGAGGGTTAGGTATGGGCTTTGTATCTACTATGCTTACTTGTGATTACATATCAGGAGCAACAGGTTCGTTTTCAACTGCTTTCGGAGCACACACCGGTATCGGAACTATGCCGATTACCCTCTACGGAACAGAAGAACAAAAAAAGAAATATGTTCCGAAATTGGCCACCGGTGAATGGTTTGGAGCTTACTGTTTGACAGAGCCTGGGGCAGGGTCTGATGCTAACTCAGGAAAAACAAAAGCTGAACTTACTCCGGACGGAAAACACTACAAAATCAACGGGCAAAAAATGTGGATTTCGAATGCCGGCTTCTGTAATTTGATGATTGTTTTTGCTCGTATCGAAGACGATAAAAACATTACCGGATTTATTGTGGAATACGACCCTGCCAATCCAAACGGAATCACTTTGGGCGAAGAAGAGCACAAATTGGGCATCCGTGCGAGTTCAACACGTCAGGTGTTTTTTAACGATACTTTAGTACCGGTTGAAAATATGTTGGCCGGTCGTGGTGAAGGCTTCAAAATTGCGATGAATGCTCTTAACGTAGGTCGTATCAAACTAGCAGCTGCTTGTTTGGACTCTCAAAGAAGAATCATCACCAATGCCGTAAAATACGCCAACGAGAGAATCCAGTTTAAAACTCCGATTGCTAACTTTGGTGCTATTAGATCAAAACTAGCTGAAATGACTACCAACTGTTACGTAGGCGAATCCGCTTCGTATCGTGCTGCCGGAGATATAGAAAGAAGAATTAAAGCTCGTCTAGAGGCTGGAGAATCACACCAAGCTGCAGAACTTAAAGGTGTTGAGGAGTTTGCTATCGAGTGTTCTATCTTGAAAGTAGCTGTGTCTGAAGATGTTCAAAATTGTGCTGACGAAGGTATCCAAATCTTTGGAGGTATGGGATTCTCTGAAGATACCCCTATGGAAGGTGCTTGGAGAGACGCTCGTATTGCTCGTATCTATGAAGGTACTAACGAGATTAACCGTATGTTGACTGTAGGTATGCTTATCAAAAAAGCAATGAAAGGTCACGTAGACTTGTTAGGTCCTGCTATGAAAGTAGCTGAAGAGCTTATGGGGATTCCTGATTTCGAAGTGCCTGACTACACAGAACTATTTGCAGAAGAAAAAGAGCTTATCGCAAAATTGAAAAAAGCAGTGTTGATGGTTGCCGGAAGCGCTGCTCAAAAATACGGTACAGAGCTTGAAAACCATCAACAATTACTGCTATGCGCTGCTGATATGCTTATCGAAATTTATATGGCTGAGTCTGCTATTTTACGTACAGAAAAAATGGCAAAAGCTCATGGCGAAGAAGCTGTAAAAGCACAAATTGCGATGTCACAACTTTATCTTTACCATGCTGTAGATATTATTTACAACAAAGGTAAAGAGGGAATCATCTCATTTGCTGAAGGTGACGAGCAACGCATGATGCTTATGGGGCTTAGAAGATTTACGAAATACGTAAACATGCCAAACGTAATTGCACTTCGCGAAACAATTGCTTCAAAAGTGATTGCTGAGAACAAATATCCTTTCTAAATTGGTTGGTTTATTTAAAGTTGAGAGGAGAAAGACGGGAGCCTAAAGGCTTCCGTTTTTTAACAAAATAATTTTTTAACAGTATTTTGATAATATATTTTTCTTTTGTAATATTGTTCTAACTAAACTCAATACTAAACATCGATGATCATAAAAATATGTATTCCTCTGTCCATGACCCTATAAGATGTATTTAGGGTGTCATAGTTGTGGCTTGTCATCCAATAAAATCTAATCTTTTTTATATAACTCGACATCTGAGAAGATAAAAGTAAAAATATCCTTTCTACAAATTGGTTGGTTTAATAAAAGTTGAGAGAGGTAACGGGGGCCGAATGGTTCCCGTTTTTTTTACAACAACCTTAAAACCTACTTCACCTTCTTCCACCAGATGATAAATCCGGTTATGGGAAGCATACAGCCAATTAGGGCTATGATAAAATAGAGTATCGCGCTCGAGAGCCCCATGATTTCACCGGTATGGAGTGGTTTTGATATTTCGACAAATTGTTTGTGTAGCGGCTTGTCTGCAAATCGTTCTAGGGTTTTGAGTTCTCCTTTTTTGTCGAAAGTGATGAGGTCGGGCAATTGAGCGCCAAGCCAATTTTGTGTATTTATTTTTTGGATGCTGTACCAAGGGTTTTCATTATCCGGAAATTGAATGAGTGTCGTCGCCTCATAACTCAGATGACGGTGGATTAGCACCCTAATACTGTCTAAAGAAATCTCTTGAACGTCTTGAGTTGTTTGGATATCTTCTTGTTTATTTACCATCTTTTGGAGTAAATCTGCAAAAGCATTTGAGGCAGCCTCATTGGCTTTTTCGCCTGCTCCGGCAGTGAGTACGGGTTCTCCTCCTAAGGATACGATAATGGTGCTTTTCATCCACGGATAGGTAACATATAAACCGGTAATGGCAATGAAAAACAACATCAAAAGAGCATAAAAGCCTAAGGTGCTGTGCAAGTCATAATTGATGCGATAAAACTTAGCTTTCCACTTTATGGTAAGGCGTTCTTTGAGGTTTTTCCACTTTTTAGGAATCCACAACACAAAGCCCGAAAGGAGCATAAAACAGAAAATAAGTGTGGCTACTCCTACGATTTGTTTTCCGGCATTGCTGAGCAACATGGTTTTGTGAATGTCGAGTACGACCGCAAAAAAACTGTCTAATCCCCTATCAGCAGCTCCGAGTTCGGCTCCGGTATATGGGTTGAAATAATGAGTTTTAGATACTTTAGTGGTTTGGTCTGTGTATGTTATCACCAAACTCTTTTTTGGATTGGCCGGAATAACCAGCGTATTTATTTCGAGGTTTTTATTTGTAAACTGCTTACGGAGGCTATCTAAAGACATTCGCTCCCCTTCTGCTTTTACATACACTTTATCGCTGTTATATAAGTCGAGAATTTGATTTCGGAAAACGTAGAGTGTTCCGGTAAGGCATACCACAAAAACAATCAGAGACGAGAGTAGCCCTAACCATAAGTGCAAAATCCCCATAACATATTTGAACAGGGATTCTTTCTTTCGACGTTTGCGTAACAGTGATTTCTTTAAAGACATGCCTTCAGGTGGAAATAAAAAGAAGGTTTTTGCTCTTCGGTTACCCGAAGAACAAAAACCGATATAATTAACCCTATTATTTTCTTGATTTGTAACCTTGATCTTTCACTAGCTCTTCGAACTTCTCATATTGTTCTTCAGACAATACTTGTTTTAGGGCATTTTTGCGTTCTGCATCGTATTTTTCCCAATATTCTTTAGCGAGTTCTCCGTTTCCGTGATAGAAGTCGTGAGCATCTTGATAAGCTCTTTCGAAAGCGTCGTTAGCGGCTTCAAGCATAGAAGCTTGTTCAGCAGTCATTTCTAGCTCTGTTTTGATTTTGGCCAACAATTCGTCGTCATAGCGAGGTCTTTTACGAGAGTTTTTAGCCACGAAATCCGCATATTTTTGCATTTGAGCTTCTGTAAGGATTTTGCTCATTTCTGCATTTTGCAATTTCATGCGCTCTTCGTTCTTTTTGAACATCTCTACTCTATCGGGTTTTGCCCCGTCTGCTGTGGCTGCTGCCCTGCTCTCTTCTGCTATTTTTTGATATTTAGCGACGATTTCATCGAACTGTTTTTCTTGTTCAGATGTCAAAGCTAATTCCGGTTTGATTTCGTTGTAATCAATACCTCTTCTCTTTTCTTCTTTTTTACACGAAGTGAATAGCAAACTTGCTGCTAACGATAGTACTACTAGTCCTTTTTTCATGGTTACTGTTCTTTAAAAAACTCCGTAGAGGGTGGGCTCTAAGGAATTTGGGGTTATACAATTTGGTTTTTCAGATTAAAATGCTCCGATAAAGTGATTTCCCGGTTTGTTTACGAGTTTTGCTCCTTTGGTTACTTCACCCGTAAGGCTATTGATAATGTAGATGTTTCCGTTTTGACCTACAGGAGCAATAGTTACGTAAATATCATAACCATCTACTACGTATCCTTGGTATTGGAACATATACATATCTTGATGATAAGGCAAATCCAATTGTTGAGCGGTTTTAGCATTGAGGTCTACTAGAGCCAAAAAGCTTTGTGCTTGTCCTGAAAGTGCAGAAGTAGCTGCTCCATCATGGGTATAAGCCACAATTGCTTTTCCGTTTCCTGCATATTTCCAGTTTTCGATATAAGAACCTGTTATTCCTAAAGCTGCGTCTAGGCTGAACACATAAGAGTTGTCGTATTGATTGTTTTGGTTGATTCTCAAGATGTGTGAACCTCCTGAATCTCTTTGAGTAGCTTGATAGATGTTTCCGTCATCACCTACAAAAGCATTAAAGCTACGGTAACCGCTAGTGTCTCCGAAACCTACGGTAGAAGTAATTACCACCGGATTTTCTAGTGAAGGGTAATCTACTACTACAGATTTTGAACCTAAACGCTCAAATTCACTTTCGTTAGCTCCTGTTTCGGGGTTGGTTTTACGCATCCAAGTACCGATAATCAGTTTGTTTCCTGCTTTGTTAAGCACCGGAGCGTCTAGGCGGAAGATGTGGTGTCCTAGAGCTTCTTCTTCCGGAGAAAGCGGAATTTCATATGATTTAACTTGTGAGATAAACGACTCTTCTAAATTTAAGCTCAATACAGTAGCTGTTCCTCTAGTATAAAGATAATTTCCGTTTTCGTCTGTAACTACTTGTGGAGAGGTAACGTTTACGGCCACTCCTGTTTTATCTCCGTCGAATAATTTTGCCCATCTTGGTGTATTTCCTGCATATTGCGAAATGTTTACCGTTCCGCCTACCGGAGTAAAAGTTTGTCCTCCGTTTACAGAAAGTTTAGAGAACTCTCCTCCGTTTGCTCCGCCGTAGGCAATATTGAATAGTGTAAACCCATCTTGAGTAGATTGCAAACGAGCCGTTCTAAAGGATGGTATTACAAATCCGTTTTCGAATACATCAATTGTTTTCTCAGGATTTTTAGCATCATCTTTCGAAACAGAGTATACTAGTGTTCCTCCGTTTCCGTCGCCGGGAGTAGCATCTTCGGTTCCCATTACGGCTCCGGCTACGGTAATCCAACGATCTTCGACAACTCCGGGTTCTTGTGGTCCTTTATTATCATCATCACTGCATGATGTGAATGCTCCCAGCACAAGTGATAAAGCGGCAAGTTTAATAATATTGTTTTTCATGATGTGTGTGTTTGATTGTTAAGTTTTAAAAATTATTAATAATGTAATTAAGTTTCAGATAAAAAGCTCTACCGGGTTTCTGTACGGCGAAGTTGTCAAAGGCTTGTTTGTCGAAGATGTTTTTCGCGTCGAAACTCACGACAAACTTACGGTTCGGGAACGTATAGCTCACTCCCAAATCATTGATAAACTGCTCCGGAACATCAAAGAAATCCGTTCCTGCATTATTACCGTAAAGTGGTGATATGTAACTAAATGAGTCCACATACATAACGTTATAGTATAAGTTCAAACGACCGTCTTTTCCACCTATTCCATCTATCGCATATTGCACAGAAGCATTCGCTGTTAAGAACGGTTCGTTCGGAATCTTTTTCTCTTTGCCGTAAACGTCTTTGGTGGTTAGGTCTAGCTTTGAGGTGTTGAAAATTAGCTTCAAATTGTTGTTGTAACTGTATTGGAATTCGAAATCTATACCTTTTGAAGTTACATTGCCTTGGTTAACATAAGGCAAGGTCTGTACGTTGCTGTTTAGAGCGGTTTGCACCGGAGTACCGATACGGTCTGTGATATTTCTGTAGAAACCGTTTATGTTGAAGCCAAAGCGGTGTCTTTTGTAATCATAGTCGCCTAAACGGAATCCTAAGTTGAAGTTTTTGCTGGTCTCCGGTCTGATATTCGGATTTTCTGAAATATTGTCACCTGCATCTCCAAACACTTCATTTTCGCTTGGTAGACGTACGCCTCTTTCGGCAGAACTAAGCAAGATGACTTTTGGGTATAAGGCGTACGAAAGTGTAATTCCGTAACCATTGATGTCTTTTTTGCTTTGTACCACATCTTCTACCCTAGTTGGCTGCCCGTTAATCGTCTGCACTATCGGGTTCATACGTTCGATAGTTTGTTGGTAATTTTTCCCGAAAACAGAAGTTTTTAGCTTGTCGTTTAGGGTGATGAATTGATAGCTTATCGAGGTAATGTGTTTTTGTAAATCACGAGTTCCTAAGAACTTTCTTTCCAGTACCGACTTCATAGCATCATCATCTTCTCGGTCGATATCCGAAAGGCTGTAGTTGATCATCACTTGATGGTTCTTGTTGATAGCATACGACATACCGGTTCTCAGTGAAAACACATTACGTCTGATATTTGCTAGAGTTGGTGCTCCTTGTTGTGCTCCTTGTGGTCGGATGATAGGCTGCCCGTTAAGGTCAAGGCTTTGCTCGCCATACCAGTTGTAGTTCCATTTTACGGTATCGTTAATCATACGGTTTCGCTCTCCGTAGATTCCGTGGAAGTTGAACTCTAACCCTTCGGTCAAAAAGTCTTTTTTGTTATAGGTCAGATTAAAAAGGCTGGCATCTGATTCGGTAAAGCGGCCTTTGTATGGCGTAGTCATAAAGGTTCCGTGCTGCACTTCGTTATAAGCATCCGAACGGGTAAATCCCACAGTGAAGTTATCGGCCCATTTTACGTCTGTAAACCCAAGGTTAATCACTCCGCCTATAGACTCATAGGCATCGTTAAACCGCTTGGCGCGAATGTACTCGTAGCGACCGTTTGGGAGAATGACATAGACGTTTTTGCCCCATACTTCGTAATCGTTATCCGAATAGTTATAGAAACCGGTCGCTTTGATAGTGAACCCCGACTCTTCGAAACGATATAGACCATTGAAGTTGGCCTGAGTCGTATTAAACGAACCATAAGAAGCCGAAGCATTAAAGTTGTTTCTAGCTCCTTTTTTAAGTACGATATTAATGGCTCCGCCTAGAGCATCATCGGCTAAATGCCCCGGGATTACTCCTTTATAGACTTCGATTCGCTCAATCATAGCGGGCGGAATACTGTTCAGGTCAAAAGAAGAACCATAAGAAGAAATCGGAATACCGTCGATAAAGATACGTACGGCATTGCCCGACATTCCGTTGATGTTGTATTTTACGTCTGACCCCAAACCACCGTTCTGACGGATTCTTACTCCCACAGTTCGGTCAAGAAGTTCGTTGGTCTGCAAATTGCGAAGACCTGCCTCACGAGTTTGAATCACATTTACGGCAAAACCGCTTTGTTCGATAATTTCTTTATCTGTTTTATGGTCGATAACCACAACTTCTAACAATTCACTAAGAGAGTCGTTTTGAGAGAAGCAAAGGGTACTAAACCACGTAAATGCTAAGAATAGTAAATACTTTCTCATGGTTTGAAAGTGATACGAGCTTTAAATTCGAGGCAAATGTAATGCTTATTTAGATTTAGTACAAATAAGTATAGTGGTTTTTTTAAGAATTTTTTGGCTAAGGTATCTAACTCATTAGTTGTGAGGGAGATTGGGAATAACAACAGAGAATAAAATTGTTTTTACTTATATAAGGATTAAAAGATTTTATCGGGGAATTCTTCTAGATGTACTCAAATTAATTAGGTATTGTCCTCGTGTTGGATACGCTTATAAGTTCTTTTTTGCGAAGCAAAAGCGAATACAGTGCGAATATAAGTGAAGGGAAAGTGGGAGAAAAATCTCTCCAAAGCAATTGAAGTAGAGTTGTTGTAAAAATCTAGCTCATAATAAAAATGAATAAAGTTTTTAACTCTGGTAATACTCCTAATAGACTAATCTATGGAATTGTCTCCTCTCGTAGTTCCTTAACAAAGTCTAATATAAGTGAACCTTTGTCATTTTATTCGTTTGTTCCTCTTGCGAAATTATTATATCTTCGTTATCAAAGTTTTCCGAAAGCAAAATGCAAATTTCAGACTTCATACCCACAGCAGCTTTAAGACCTTATATAGCGTCTTATAAAGTGATTGAAAGTGCCGGCGGGAGTTTAAATCGGGTGCTGCCAAGTACTTCGCTAGCTATGGCATTTTGCTTTAAAGGGCAGGTTTCCTATCAGAATGAGAGTCAAAAAGTCGTTTTGCCTTTTGCTTTGCTAACAGGGCTTCAAAAGTCGGCTCGGCTTATCAACTATGATCAAGACACAGCTACCCTTATCGTCATGTTTAAAGAAACTGGCGCAGCTGCTTTTTGCAGACAACCGCTTCATGAGCTTTTCGGGCAAAGCGTGGGCTTAGATAACTATTTTAAAATCTCTGAGATTACTGCTTTACAATACCAATTTAGAGGTTGTAATACCCATTCAGAAAGAATTGCCTTAGTAGAGCATTTCTTGCTCTCCAAACTCCTCTCCTACGATACAGATAAACTAATATTGCAAGCGGCAGACAAAATCCGTATGGAAAAAGGCAATATCAAAATTAAAGAATTAGCGGCTCTGTTTTGTCTCAGTCAGGATGCCTTTGAGAAACGATTCCGCAAAGTGATAGGTACAACACCTAAACAGTTTGCCTATCTTATCAGGATGAATGCGGTTATTGCGGCTCAAAAGTCTTCGGCATCTTTCCTAGACTGGGCTTTCGATAGCGGATATTACGACCAGTCACACTTCATCAAAGATTTCAAGACCTATACAGGACTTACTCCTTCTAATTTCTTCAGTTCGGCTTCTTTTTGGTAATTCAATGATTTTTTACAATGATTGATTTGCGGCATTACTGAAATTTGCCTTACTAAAACCAACACATTATGGCAAATTTCAAAACCTTAGTAGTAATTGGGCTGGTTATGCTTAGCCAATCTGTATGTTCACAAATCTTTTCAAAAGAAAACAAACCTATGAAACAGTTTAGTCTACTTGTAAGAGTTCCGGAAACCTATACTTCGGAACAAGCCAAAGCCGTTTATCCTGAGTGGGAGGCTTTATTAGAGAATTGGAAAAATTCAGGCGTTTATGTCATCAGCTTTGCCTTCCCGGGAGAAAGCTATACAATTACCGGAGCAAAGAAAGAGGTTAAAGAAGAAACGGTTTTATCCAACAACCTCAAGGTAGTAAGTAATCTTGTTGTTCAAGTAGAGAATAGGGAGCAAGCTTTGGAGCTTTCTAAGTCTATTCCAATTCTCGTTTACGGTGGTAGTGTAGAAGTTCGGGAAATTCCTAACCCTATAGTGTTGTGCCCGTAAAGCTCTGAATATATTTTCTCGATTGCCTCTCTACGAAGTGTTCTTACTTCGCAGGCTCCTTTAAGGTGTTTCTATTTAATCTTTGTTTCTTTGCTCTTCTCTATTGTCTAATTCCTAAAATAAAAATCGTAAATTAGTCCCACAGAAAAAGATTATACGTGACTACATTTTTCGAACAAGCCAAATGGTTGATTGTTGCTGAGTTGCTCTATTTGTTGCTCATGGTTATGGTATGTATCCGAATTATTCTGGATACTCGATCAGTGAGTAAGACTTTGGCTTATTTGCTGTTTGTGTTTTTTGTGCCTGTGGTCGGGATAATCTTCTATTTCTCATTTGGAATCAATTACCGAAAGAGAAAGATGTATACTCGTAAGTTGCATATTGACGAAAAAGTAAAACGTGAACTCGAAAAAACGCTACACGAGTACAATGAGACCATTCCAGAGCTAGAGCACAACTCCATTCAGAAAAACTGGAAGCTCATCAACTTGGTTGCTCACCGCAAAGCCGGAAACACTTCGGTCTTGCCGAACCATTCGATAGAAATTCTGCACAACGGGGAAGAGCTTTTTCCGAAGCTATTAGAGGAACTACGCAAGGCGAAGCACCACATCCACATGGAGTATTACATCTACGAAAACGACAACATTGGGAATCAGATTAAAGATATTTTGATTGAAAAAGTTCGTCAGGGAGTTGAAGTACGGTTTATCTATGATGATTTTGGGAGTAAAAGCATTCGCAAAAACATAGTTCGAGAGTTACAAGCAGCCGGAGTGCAAGCTCATCCATTTCACAAGATTTACTTCTTGCTGCTTGCCAACCGCCTCAACTACCGCAACCACAGAAAAATTGTGGTCATAGACGGGAAGACTTCGTTTGTCGGGGGGATTAACGTTTCCGACAAATACATCAACCCCTCGCCCACCGGTCTTTATTGGAGGGATGTTCATCTGATGATAAAAGGGTATTCTTCGTTAAGCCTGCAACGGCTTTTCTTAGCCGATTGGAACTTCTGCAGCGAAGAAAACGTGCTGCTAGACAAGAAATACTTCCCTGTCAGTATTGAGCCATATCAAAATCCGGTCTATGCACAAATAGTGTCGAGCGGTCCGGATTCCGACCTTCCGAACATCTTATATGCCATTGTTCAGGCAGTAAATTCGGCACAAAAAGAGGTGTTGCTCACCACACCTTATTACGTTCCCGACACCGCTCTGCAAGAGGCTTTGGTGATTGCTTCCCTCAGTGGGGTCGACATTAAAATACTGGTACCCAAAAAAGGCGATTACACTGCCGTAAGCTTAGTTACTCAATCGTTTTTTGATACGCTACTCAGGGCAGGCGTAAAAGTATATCTGTACGAAAAAGGGTTTATCCACTCCAAAACCATAGTAGTGGATGGGTTAATGGCTTCTGTAGGAACCGCTAATCTGGATATGCGAAGCTTTGATTTGAACTTCGAAGTGTCTGCTTTGGTATATGACGAGAAAATCGCTCAAGAACTGCGCGCTTCATTCTATAAAGACCTTGAAGCTTCCATCCAACTCGACCCGGATCGCTGGAGAAAACGTTCTAATCTGAAGAGATTTATAGAGCGATTTGTTCGCCTCACCTCTCCTTTTATGTAAGAATTTGTTTTTAATCACCACCTACCCGATAATCTTTGATATATTGTAATTTTAAGACAGACCATATAG